>ERZ761609.66-NODE-66-length-161249-cov-77.955892_pt1 | contig 161249 bp, 167 predicted proteins | sample MGYA00511163_ERZ761609 | MGnify/ENA primary metagenome ERZ761609 (study PRJEB28899, sample SAMN02445070) | bioreactor sludge metagenome | biome: EBPR sludge | place: Australia: Brisbane, Thorneside Wastewater Treatment Plant | collected 2011-12-16 ... | reverse complement strand
ATTAAGCATTGCCGTTCAAGACGCCACATCAAGTAACAATAAATACACCTTGCTCACCAAAGGCGCGTTGGATAACATCCTCAACATCTGCACCCAGATCGAGATGGAGGGCATGCACGCCTCACTGGATGAAACTCGCCGCGCTGCACTTCAGCAGAAATTCGCCGAGTGGAGCGATCAGGGATTCCGCGTTCTGGGTGTGGCTGTCAAGCAGGTGGAACCGCAGGCGGAATATTCAGTTGAGGTGGAAAGCGGTATGACCTTCGCCGGTTTCCTGCTCTTCTTCGACCCGCCGAAACCGGACGCCTCCCAAGCTGTTACGGACCTGACCCGGCTGGGGGTTACGCTAAAAGTGATCACTGGCGACAACCGCCGTGTGGCGTTGCACGTTGCCCAAAATACCGGTCTGCAAATAACCGGCGTCTTGACCGGCGCAGAGATGAACCAACTCCACGATGAAGCGCTTTGGCATCAGGCGGAAAAGGTCAACTTGTTTGCGGAAGTTGATCCGAACCAAAAAGAGCGCATCATCTCAGCCCTGCGTAAGATGGGTCACGTGGTGGGGTACATGGGCGATGGCATCAATGATGCGCCCGCCCTGCATGCCGCAGACGTAAGCATTTCCGTGGACACGGCTGTGGATGTTGCCAAGGAAGCTGCTGATTTTGTGCTGCTCGAACAGAGTCTGAGCGTGTTGCGTCAGGGAATACAGGAGGGGCGCCAGACCTTCGCCAACACATTGAAGTACATCTACACCACCACCAGCGCCAACTTCGGCAACATGTTCAGTATGGCGGGACTGTCCATGTTCCTGCCGTTTCTGCCGCTGCTCGCCAAACAGATCCTGCTCAACAACTTCCTGTCCGATTTCCCTGCCATGACGATCGCTGCCGACACCGTGGACCCCGAAATGGTGGAGAAACCGCGCCGCTGGAATGTGACAGCCATTCGCAATTTCATGGTGCTCTTTGGCCTGATCAGTTCCGTGTTTGATTATCTGACATTCGGCGTCCTATTGTTGGTTCTCAACGCCAGTGAAGACCAGTTCCGCACGGGTTGGTTCATCGAGTCGCTTCTCACCGAGTTGTTCATTCTTTTGGTGGTACGGACCAGCCGTCCGCTATTCAAGAGCAAGCCGGGATTTGCACTGTGGTTAAGTACTCTGATGGTTTGCATCGTCGCGTTGACCCTGCCTTATCTGCCGGGCATCGGTTCGCTTTTCAACTTTGTTCCGCTTCCGCCCGTGGTGATGGGGGTATTACTGCTAATTCTGTTTTTCTACATCGCTGCCAATGAGTTTGCCAAACGCGTGTTCTTCCGGCGGGATACGTTTTAGGTGTGTTTCATATCTATATATTTATAAGGTGATATATCTTAATTGGATCATCAGCCGGAACACTTAGTCAAGCTACATCGTCGAATATGTGGAAACTTAAACAAAGACATCTTATAAATGATATTAAGAGATGCCGGGTTTTCTGGTTTCAATGGAGAGTAAAATGGCACGTAAATTATTCTTGTTCGCGTTTATTCTAATGGGGTGTATGTTTTCTGTATCTTGCAGCACTGCTGGGATTAGCCCTATCCCACAGGCTAACATGCCCAACCCTGCTTCAGTGTATTGTGAAGAAAACGGCGGGATGTTGGAGATTGTCACCGCTTCAGACGGCAGCCAGAGCGGAGTATGTACCTTCCTGGATGGCAGCACTTGCGATGAATGGGCGTATTTCCACGGCGAATGCAAACCCGGAGACTCGCTCGTCAATCCCATGGTGACAATGACTTTATCACCAGCGCAAGCGACGTATGAAGATCCTTTTGAATATTGTGCCGTAATTGGAACGATCGATGTTCCAGATGCCCGCTATACTGGTCCGCAGATCAGTGATGAGATTGTGAATGGTTATAAAATAGCAGCCGGTTTGGAGTCCAGTACGGAGCCGATGGAAATGCTCAAACAAACAACAATTTGGCGCTGTATGAACAATCAGGTATATGCCTGTAATTTTGGCGCCAACTTGCCATGTAGTTCCAAAGCCAATGTGGATCGAACCCCTTCGCCGGCGATTGAAGACTATTGCAAGGCAAACCCGGATTCTGATTTTATTCCAATGAGCGTTACCGGACATGAGACCATTTACAGTTGGCATTGTGTCAAAGACGCTGCTGAAGTTTTGGACCAGATTGGCAAGGTGGATGCTGCCGGGTATTTGGCGAATATTTGGTATCCAATTGCGCTGGGCGATTCCTCAAATTCCCAAGCCCCATTTGAAATGAACGCACAAATACTATTTAGCTCAGATCGTGGTAATTCTTACGATGATGTTTATCTGCTGGACATCGCAAGTTCAGAAATTGCCCGACTCACGCAGGGAAATTCCAACACCTTTGCCGGACCGTTCTCACCAGATGGAACCCGTTTCCTTTTCACGGGTTTTGGACTCATCCACAGTTATGTTGGTGTGATGAATACAGATGGCAGTGGGCTAACCGATCTGACAAATCAACCCGATAGTGATGAAGCTTTTCCAGCCTGGTCACCAGATGGCAAACAGATCGCTTTCACTTCCCGTCGGGATGGGAACAACGAAATCTATGTTATGAATGCGGATGGTTCAAACCCCAGACGCCTGACCGATCATCCCAAGGATGATTTTGCACCAGCGTGGTCACCAAATGGTCAGTATATTGCCTTCGTCTCTGACCGTGATAATGATACGGGTATTTATTCGATTTACATCATGAATTCCGATGGTTCATCTGTAGAGCGGTTGACCCGCGATGGCGGAATTGATTACACTCCCGCCTGGTCTCCAAATGGCGGTCAGATTGCCTTTCGTTCAGTTCAAAACGGACAGTCAGACATTTACCTTTTTAATCGTGATGGGAGTAAGTTGATCAACATAACAAATAACCCTGCTGAAGATTGGCAGCCGACTTGGTCGCCAGACGGTTCATGGATCGTATTTCAGTCAAACCGTAATGGAAACTGGGAAATTTATTTGATGAATGTTGATGGTAGTGCCTTGGTCAATCTAACAAATGATCCCGCAGATGATCAATTACCTTACTGGAAACCATGAGGTCAATAAGAATTCATCGTTGCTAGATCAGAATATCAGCCCCATGAGTAGGGGAGGTGTGGTTACGGTCGTCTTAATTTCTTAGCGACACTTTGACACCACCCTTTCCATATCTCCGTTATATTTTTACCGGCAAGTTCAACTATATCTATTATCGAAGGTCTTCAAATGGCTCGCAGAGCAGTAATTTACATTCGTACCTCGTCCGAAACACAAGGTGAAAATTCCAGCCCATTTGAGCAGGAAACAGATTGCTTGCGTCTGGCTCAGGAAAAGGGATTGCAAGTCGTTTACGTATATCGTGATTTAGAAAAATATCGCGCGGGCAATAAATTTGTTGAACCATCGGGTAGCCGCTCGGATCGCCCTGGTCTGTTGGCAATGCTCAAAGACGCTGCCAAAGATGAATTCGATGTCATTCTTGCCTGGCGAGAGGACAGACTGTACCGAGGATTACGCTCCATGTTGATGGTCTTGGAAACCGTCCAAGACTATAAGATCGAAATCCTTCTAGCAAAGGAAAATTTTGATTCTAAAATCGCTCCTGTTCGTGCTTGGGCAGCCCAAATGGAACTGGATGGAATGAAAGAGCGATTGGGGATGGGGGTCAAGGCGCGGCTGAAAGCGGGGAAAGCAAATACCGGGCAAGATCGCTATGGGTATATTCGTATAGGTGACAAGATCCATATTCTAGAGGAAGAAGCAGACTGGGTCAGGAAAATCTTCGAATGGTACAACCAGGGTGTTTCACTGTTACATATCCGTGAAAGACTAATTGCTGGCAACGCTCCGCAGAAGGGGAGTAGCACACCACGGCATATCCAATGGGCTCGCTCCAGCATCCAGGGGATTTTGGAATCCGCCAAAGAATATGCTTATGGCTACAAGGAACAGTCACGTGATGGCGAAACCTTCCAAATCCCGGTGGAGCCGATCATTGACATCCCCACCTATGAGTTGTTCAAGACGCAGCGAGAAAAGAACAAAACCAATTCACCCCAACACATCCGCCACGACTATTTGCTTTCCGGACATATAAAGTGCTCATGTAACCTGACCTGGCAGGCAAAAACGGCAACCCACCGTCGCAGCAGGCAGGGGGAGTGGATCGAGCGTAAGACGCCAATCGGGACTTATTTCTGCCCTCAGACACATAAGGAGTTACGACCCTCAGATTGTCCCAAGTCGATCAGCGCCAAACAAGCCGAAGCCCAAGTCTGGGAGAAGGTAAGTGAATTTATTACCAACCCAGCTTACCTTTTGGCTGAAGCGGAGGCTAAAGTATCCCGGTTGCAGAAAGACTACGAACAAATGCAGCAAGAGGAGCTACGTCTGCATAAGGAACTCAAAAGGCTAAACGATGAACGTCAGGAATTCATCACCAAAGCTTGCAAAGAACGAATGCCTGATGAAGAGCTCACTCCCCAGATGAACGTACTATATGAGAAGGAGCGAGGAGTACAACGCAGGCTGACAACCATTGAGCGAACGAAGGATGATTTTACAAAACTTGACTTGGAAGAGCATATAAAGAAATATGTGGCTGAATTGCAGTTAGAGATGGTTGAACTGATTCATGCCGATTCACAAACCCCAGAGGAGAGACATCAGGTGTTTCTGTTGAAGAAGCGGGTGGTGGACACAGTTTTGAAGGAAGCACGAATTGATCAGAACCGACAAATACATATAAAGTTTCAATCAGACTTTACAACCCCTACAAATTGATCTTGCCCTCAATAAGCTAATTCAGAAAAAAAACAAGGTAACTCAATTTCGAGTCGCCTTGTTGCATTAAAAACCCACTCCCAGCACTAAAAGCGGAAGTGGGGGCATGATTGTTTATGAGGTGGCAATCGAATACCCGTAAACAAGTATCCCGCAATATAGAGAAATTTATTCTTGTTTAGGGCGTTTTATCCCATATCTGGGGGTCAGGCTGTGGTATGTAGTGAAGTAGGACGGAATTTATACCCGTATACCAGATATGTACCCTGCCGGGCAGATTCGATTGAGGCTTTGAAGGCAGATATAGTGGTCATTTTAAGGGCTTTTTTGGAGACGTGTGATAAATCTGCCACTAAAGAAAATCAAACTTGATAACAACCTAAAGACCTTATTCTTTCTTTATCAAACCCTCTTGCAGGGCAAATTTGACCAATGCCGCCCTTGTTCGCAACCCAAGTTTTTCCATACCGCGCGCGCGATATGTTTCCACAGTTTTAGCGCTCAGGCTGAGTTGTTCAGCGATCTCTGCGCTGGTATGACCAAGCGCCACCATTTTTAGAACTCCCTGCTCTCGTTCACTTAGATTTGACCATGTTAGATCTGCGTTGGAGAATTTCGTTTCAGGCAAAATATCCTCAAGCAAAACGCGCGTCATGGAAGGGTGGACATACATTTCGCCCCGTAGGACTGCCTGAACAGCGGAGATTAGCTCAGCATCCGCTGCTTTTTTTAGAACATAGCCGCTTGCTCCGTGCTTCAATGCCTGCCGTAGATATTGTGGATCATCATGCATGGTGAGGATCAATATCTTTATGGATGGAACCATCTTTCGCAGTGTGGGTAATATTTCCATGCCACCCAGACTTGGCATACTAAGGTCAAGTAGGATTAAGTCAGGCTGGAGTTTTTCTGCCAGTGATAATGCCTCCGAGCCCGTGGATGCTTCTGCCACAACTTCAAATTCATGTTGCCCAATGAGAAGTAGACGTAGTCCAGCACGTAAGACAGCATGATCATCCGCAATAAGAACGCGAATTGGGCTGCTCATCGGTTTGCTTCCATTTGTTCGTTCTGAAGCGGGATTTCAATGAAAACGCTCGTTCCGTTCTCATGAGACGACTCAATTGTCAAAGCACCATGCAGAAATTCCGCCCGCTCACGCATACCCAACAAGCCGAGATGACGTTCGCCATGATTTGCGTTGATATCAAACCCGATGCCATCATCCTCCACGATAGCCCGTACCATATCGCCATGACGTTCCACCAGAATGCTGGCAGATTTTGCCTGAGCATGGCGGGCGATGTTGGTCAGAGTCTCTTGTACAATGCGGTAGATGGCGGTCTCGACTTCGCCTGGAAGGCGTTCACCCAATTGAATGGCAACATCCACGGGGATTTTATAGCGTGTCTGCCATTCTGACACCAATCTTTCGAGTGCGGCGGATAACCCCAGGTCATCGAGAACACGCGGGCGTAAACGCATGGAAAGGTCGTGGACTTCATCCAAGGTTTTGGACGCCACGTCGCGCAGATCAGTGGCTTTGGAGATGGATGCGCATTGGGCACAATTGGTTTCCATGACACGCAGACCGACAATGAGGGATGTCAAATTTTGTGAGGTGGAGTCGTGCAATTCACGCGCAATGCGGCGACGCTCGTCTTCCTGCGTTGCAATCACTTTCTCAAGCAATTGTCTCCGCAAAACTTCGCGCTCCTTGCGGAGTTCATCCGTACGCGCCAGTTCTTCTGTCATTGAGTTGAACGCTTCAGCTAGATCTCCGATCTCATCATTTGCCCAACGCAGGACGCGTGGCGAAAAATCTCCTTTGGCTACGGCTTGGGTGGCTTGTGCCAGTGAAATGATCGGACGGGTAAGAATCCAAGTCAGCGAGACTGCCACCAAAATGCCTGCGATGGAAACCAGCAGGGTGGTCAGGATGAGCTGAGCCGTCAGCGTGGAGACTGCCGTTCGGATGGAAGCATCCGAAAGTCCGATACGCGCCGTGCCGACTTTGCCATCCAGGATCGGAACGGCGGTATCCCACACGAGTCCCTCATCCGTTTGAATCAGGGAGGTATGGTGATGCTCGCCCGATTGAACGGTATTGAGGGGGATCAGGTCGAGCGGAAAACCGCCTTCAAACGTGTGCGCAATCACCTGCCCGTGATTGTCCACAATGAAGGCGTAGCGAATGTTTGGGTTGTTGGCAATGGTTTCCTTGAGAAGGTCGTGCACGCCAAGCAGATCATTGAGCAGGATCGGGTCGGTGGAACGGGCGGCAAAGTCGCGCGAGACCGAGATGCTCTGTTCTTCCATTTGCGCAGTCATGGTTCTTGTCAGAGCGTAACGCGCTTGCATGGTGACACCCGCTCCCAATAAAATCACCAGCCCCAGCACAATGCCAAGGATCTTGGTGCGGACGCTGACCGCGCCTGCGATCTCCCACATTCGTTCGGATACCCTTTGAAACGTCATGGCAATTCCGAGGTTGGAATGATCGCGTACAGTTCCCGCACTTCATCGTAGGCGCTGTCGTCGAGCAGCACAAAACTGTCCACGCCGATGGATGCGAGCGCATCTTTTGCATCAGGGTCTGTGGACATTGCCAGCAAAAGGGTTTGAATATCCGCTTTTACCTGCGGGCGGGTGAAGGGACTGATGACCACAGGCGGAATGCCAAAATCGGGTGAGCGGTGGATGACGCGCAATTTTTCGGCAAGTGATGGGTCACGCGCTAGGGCAAATTCGAACACCAGCGAATCCACAGCAGCCCCATCCGCCACACCACTTGTAACAGCGCGGATGGCTTCATCGTGGCTGTAGGTGAAGAACGTGCGGGCAAAAAAATTATCAGGGCTGTACCCCAATGTGTGAACAAGGTAGGTTGGGTACACCCGTCCGCTGAGTGAGATCGGGTCGGTGAAAGCAAAGACCTTGCCGCGCATATCCTTCATGCTTTGCGCCGTGCTGGACGAAGGCACAATCAACACCGAGTTATAGACGGTCTTCCCATTGACCTGCGGCGCAACCAACAACTCCATCCCAAACGTATCGTGCCCTTCGATGTATGCGCTGGTGCAGACGAACGCCACATCGACCTCGCCGTGTTCGATCAATTCATTTACTTCCATATACGTTTTGCGCTGCACCAATTCAACAGGGCGGTTGAGCTTTTCTTCCAGATATAACAGAAGCGGTGAATACGATTGTACCGTCCCCTTGGGTGAGATCACCGCCGCTACTGCCACGCGCAACGGCACTGCGTCATGCCCCGCAGGAGTAGGAAGCGGTTGCAGATCGTTCAAGTTCACACTGCCTGCTACCTGCGTTTCAGAAAAAGGTGAGCAGGCTGCCAGTAACACTACAAGTATTACGAGAAGCGTTTTATTCATGGCAGTCCTTTCCTCCGTGAATGTAGCAAATCGGATAGGCATTGTCCAGTGATGAATATCACCGAATTCGTTACTTTGGATACACCCCGCTTCATGCTGACCCGATGCCTGATTCTGCACCCATGCCTTTCCTACCCCAAAGTATGTTTTGTCTCCCAATCTTGCACAGCTTGCAACACACCATCTGCAATGCGGGCGGGACGCTCGCCAATTCCAGCCACTAGCGTTCCATCCCCACGCGGATCGATCTCGATCACCTTGGTGTGCATTTCCACAGGGACATCGTCATGCGTAATGCCGCGCAGTACGCCAGTGATCGGCGCAGTCAACGGCGTTTCGTTGATGACTGCAATCACCTGACCCTCCATCACCATGTCGCCGATCTGAAACGCGGTCTTAAACCTGCCAGCGCACGGCGCATACAGGTAGCGGTCACGCGCATGACCTTCAATGCTGATCGGCTCTCCTTGCAGCGGCGCGGTTCCTCCAGAGGTAATGACCCGTCCCAAATCTTCCCCTCGCGCGGTCTCGATGGCAATATGCACATTCCTGCCTGCGGAGAAATTAGGACCCAATCCGATAGTCAGCGGTGCCATGTGAATCTGCCGTGCTGGCTTCTTGTGCTTCCGCATCCGCGCCTCCACCAAAACCTGCGGACGGAGTTTCCTGATCAGCCTGAAAAGATCACTGACCATTACGGGAATGAACGTGGGAGAAATCAGTTCACTCCGCAGGTTTACGCCTTCCAAGCGTTTTGCTGTTACGCCTTCCAAAGTCACTTCGCTATCAAAGATGGCATCGGCGAAAGCCATTTTGCGGCGGGTCACGCTCGGTTTGGGGTCGTCATGAATGACAACACCATAACCCGCTTGGAACAAACGATGAGCGACTGCCGAAGCGACATCGTTCGAACCGCGAATAAGGATGCGCAAGCCGAATTTCTCTCGGTTCATTGGAGGGATAAGAACCTGTCACGCACCTGCTTTTTCAAAGACCGGCATGGATACGGGAAGTTGATAATATGCTCTCGAAGCGCATGCCCTGCACAGAACCTGCCCATTCGTATGGATTTCCCGTTCATTCATTATTTCCTCACCGCAACTATCGCAGTTGATACGCACTCCGGGGCGGGAAACGATCTCGGCAATTGAAGTTGCAAGATACACTTCACACACCGTGAACATCACATCATCTGGCATGACCTGATATGCCTGCATTTGGGCAAAATAGTGACGGGGTTCATTGGGGGCGTATTGATATGCCCGTTCACGAACATCCAATGTGGGTGCAACACGAATTGCCAGCCCGGTCTGGGTATCGACAAAAGTTGCCGCCGCTTTGCCATAATCTTCCACGCGCAGGGTGCGATGCCCGACCGAGCAATCTGTAGCGGCTGTCAGACCATCGGCGAAACAACCGTCCGTTTCGGTGATGACAAGCAAGCGTTTGCTGCCTTGATTTGCAGATACACCCAATGCCTTGATTCCGCATAACCCCATGCGTACGCCAAGGATCTGACGTGGACAGAGATGTGAATGATCGCGTGAAGATTTTTCGAGCAGAGATTGAAGATCCATTTGTGAACTCCAAAAATACAAAGGCTGCCCTATGGAAAGGACAGCCTCAAATACATCAAGAGTCAGTCTCCTTTCCAAATGGGGGAAGGCAATGTTTCCATTGCCTCCCGGATCACTTATATGATCTGTCCTGTTCCCATGCCGTTTAGGTGTAGGGAGGCAGGCTTCGGAGAGATGGTTAAACTATATCGGGTATATTCTGATTCAAACAGTGATTTGTGTCACTATTTCTCGTCCTGATTGCCGTTCAAGCCTTCCTTGAAGGAACGGATGCCAGAGCCAAGTTCGGATGCGATCTTGCCAATGCGCCCGACGCCAAATAACAGAACGACAACGACGAGAACAATAATTAGTTCGGTTTGTCCAAGATGAAACATGGGTTCCTCTTTCTTGCGGTGTTCCCTCCCTGCTTGCAGGGAGGGAACGTTGCCAAAGGAGAATTGATATTACACTTTCTCAACTTTTACTTGTGTATCATAGAATACTGCCGAAGCGCCGACCGGGTCAAGCAGACAGGTGTTTGTCACCAGCGGGTCGGTGCGCATGGCGGCATTGGCATGGAAGCCTTCGTAGCGGCGATCGTCACCGGCGATGGTAATGCCATCGATGCTGATGTCTTGCGAGCCGTATGCCCAGTGACCAAACCCAAGCGGGAAGGAGACCACACCGGGGCGTATCCCTTCGACCACCTTGAGTTTGCCTGCGATGGAGCGTTTCTTCCCGTTACCGAAATCCCACTCGCCATTCGAGTTGGAGGCGGAACTGATGCGAACCGTGTCGCCGTCTTTCAGTCCTCGTTCTGCAGCGTCGCTGGCATTCATGAGCAGGAAGTTTTCAGGCAGGAGCGCTTTGAGCCAATAATTGCCTTGTGTGCGGCTCTTGGTTTGTGCGATCTCGCGGTAGGTGATGAGTTTCAGGTCGTACCCATCTCCCGAGTCGTCGATCACATTACCGTCGAAGCCAGTGACCGGTTCGATGTAGGTGGCGATGGGGGAGATGGTCTTGCCGGTACCTGAATACTTGACGCCCGTGTTCTTCTCCAAGTACATATTGATCAACTTACCGAACTTGACACCCGTAGGTGTGATGTAGGGTTCGTCGAACGAGCCGGAGCGTACGCCATCACCAGGGTAACCCTTTTCGTAGGCTTGGAAGCGTCCGCCGCGGGCAAGGACTGTCACCACGCGAGACCAAAGGTCCCCCGTAATCTTCTGCCAACGGTCAGGATCAAATACCGTCTTGGGAAGATGCGCACGGGCTTTGAGGAAGATGTCGATCTCTTCAGGAGTTGCTTCGGGGACGGCATCTTCGAATTCCGCTTTTTCACCATAGGCGAGGTTCATTACCATGCGCAGGTAGAGGTCGTCAGGGTGGGTAAAGTCCACGCCTTCGCCGAGACCGTTCGGTCCAAAATTGGGCAATTCGAGTTTTTCTGCGATGGCGAGCAGCATGGCTTCCCATTGCAATGCCATTTCCTGCCCATACACCTTCACCGTACCCGTGAGCGGGGCGATGAGGGGCTGGCGCACGCCCTGCACTTTGAAAGTGATGCTCGGGTGCGAACCGCCGAACTCCCAGCGTTCGAGGTAGGAGACATCGGGGAAGATGTAATCGGCATACATGCTGGTTTCGCCGACAAGGATATCGCTGGCAACGAAGAGCGGAAGTTTTTCAACATCACGCAGGATCTCGATCCAGGTATGTCCGCCGGGCAGGGAGTACACAGGCGAACCCATATACATGAAGGCGGCTTTGATCGGGTAGGGATACATGTCGCCTGCGGAGGGGATGATCTCCTGATAAACATCCGAAGCGAGCGGATACCAGTTGCGTTTGGCGGGATAGCGCTGATCTTCAGGCAGGTCCATGAAGATGGTGGACTCTTCGTATTTGACGTCGTGGCGGATGATGCTCAAGCCGAACGGAGCGAGCGCGCCGGGGTCTGCCTTGCTGAACACGAACGGACCTTCGGCTTTTGCACCGGAAAGATCGTAAGTGCTTGCCCAAACCTGACCACCGCGCCAGTCGAAGTTGCCAATCAGCAGGGCGAGGTTGTACCACGAGATCACGTTGTAATACCCGTTGGTGTGCTGGCTGACACCGCGATGAATATCGACACAGGCGTTCTTGCCGTGCGAGGTGAACTCGAACGCCAGTTCTTCGATATCCTTGGCGCGCATCCCGGCGATCTCTGCCCATTCTTCAATGGTCTTGGCATTGGCAGATTCATTCAGGATCTGCATACTGCTTTTGACGGGGAACTCGCCAACTTTGGCATCCACCAAAAGTTGACCAGCGGTTACGGGATTGTCTGCATCGTTCGGATCGAACAGCACAGGATTGGAATCCGCATCGAGCACGACGAAGGGGTCTGTGGCGTACACAACAGGCTCTGCCCCATCTGACGGGGTGGTCAGGTAGGTCACGACCTTCTTGCCGTCCACTTCCTCTTCCTTCTTCTCAACGAGTTTCAGGTCAGAGCCACGCAGGAATTTGCCCGGTGTACCTTTTTCGGGGTCGATCTTTACCAGCCAGGAGGCGTTGCTCCAGTTCGGTTCCTTTGCATTGGATGAGGCTGCCTTGTTGGCAAGCGCAAGATATTTGGCATCGTAACGTTCGTTGGCGATTACCCATTGGATCATCGCCAGCGCGATCGCGCCTTCGGTGCCGGGCTTGTTGGGCAGCCATTTCCAGGCTTTGCCGCCGATCTTGGAAAGGCGAGGGTCGATCACGGCGAATTTCAAGTCGCCGCTGGCGAGACGTTCAGTAATGCGCGGCACGCGGTTGGTGGGACCGTAATTGCCTTCAAAGGGAGAGGCGCCCACGAAGATGACAAAGTCCGCACTGGCGGTATCGCCCTGCCAGTAGGCTTTCGAGCCGCCTGTGAATTTGGCGGTTGCGGCATCCCACTGATCGCTCATGGATTTGCCCGAGAAGTACAACGAACCCTGGCAGACGGTGGTATGTCCGTGGCGGTTTGTGGTTCCAAGCCCTGAGCCGAACAGGCGATGTACGAAGTCGGCGCGACCGCCCTTCTGGCGTCCCCAGAAGTACAAAATCTGATTGTTCTTTGGACCAAAATCGGGATGCTCAGGGTCGATCATCTTGTCGAGATGGTCTTTGAAATCCACCTTGAACTGTGCGACCAATTCGCGCTTCTTATCAAAATCCTTTTCAGAACGGATCTTGCCAATGGCGGAGTTCATGTCTTTCATGACCTGTGCATCGGTCAGAGCACGCAGAGCGCGTAAACCTTCCACTTCGCGATTTTCTTCGCCGGGCACGTTTGCAAAGATCTTTCCACCTTCAACGATTTCTTCGATCGCTTTGTCGAAGGGGATGGTCTCCCATTTGTTTTCACCGCGTTTGCCAGCGCGTTTCAATACCTGCTTGATGCGGAAAGGGTCATAGGCTGATTGCATTCCCGCCTGTCCCTTGGGGCAAAGCGGCGCGTCCACGGTTCCCATATCGGCTACGGGAGTATCGTATGCCAGGTGTGGAACCATATTCCAGGGTGAGTAGGGGTTGCCTTCGATCTTGACGATCACACCATCCACAACTTTGACCTTGATACCGCATTGCGTATTACATTGCTGGCAGATCGAGTAAAGTTGCTTGGCGGGGTCGCTCAGATTATAGGCGGAACCTTCTCCGCTCTTGGCGAGCGTGGACTGAATTTGCGGCAGGCTGCCCACGAAGGCTGCGGTTGCCGTGCCAGCGCCAGCGATTTTCAAAAAGTCGCGGCGGGAGATCTTGCAGTTTTCAGGTTGCTTGGGGTTCATTATTTCACCTCCTTGGAGGTTTCATCAACGCGGGGGCGCAGGCGCAACACGGTGAACCCGAACAGGAACACCAGGAAGCCAAATGCCAGCGCAAACAAAGTGACAAGCCATTCAGATGAAGTGGGGAAGTAACCTGCGTTCAATGTGGGACCAAAGAACGAATTGACCAGGTCTGCTTCAATGATGCCGATGACGGTCTGTGCAGGAACAACGATATTGAGCGGCACTGCAATAAAAGTGGCGATCAATAATCCGGCAGCCACACCGATCTGTTTGGGTGAAGGCGTTCTTGCCAGCAGCAGGAAGATCGGGATGATCACGCCCACGCCAATATGCAGCACCCAGTACAACCACCATAACGGACCAAAGAGGGCTGTCTTCAATGCCTCTGCCTGAGCGGGGATGCCTGGGTAGAGTAGTACCATGCCGCCCAGCGCTGCGGCGGTCAAGCCAACAGTGAGCAAGCCTAACAACAGTTTGCCCATCCAACGTACTGTGTCAATGTATTCCTGCTCTTCCTTGTTCGGGTAGAACCAGACGAACAGGAAGGTCAACAGACCTGTGCCAACCACGAGCGAAGATACGAGGAAGTAGAGTGGCAGCCCATTGCCTTGCCAGGCGGGACGTCCCACCACCACACTGAACACGGAACCGGCAATTGCAACCAATGCAATACCGAGCGGGATGCTGATGTACGAAAGCCAGATGCCCAACTTCTTGAGCCCAGCCGATTTGCCATAGGCTTCGATCAGAAGTTTTCCGACCAGCACGACCATATAGATCATGTGCGCCCAGATCATCCATGCAAGCAGGGAATTCCACTGCGGCCAGACCATCACATGCCAGAAGCGGAAGGGATGTCCGAGATCGAGACCGATAAGGATCAAAGCCATTGCGAGAATGGCAAGCGCGGTCAGGTAGAGGGTCAACGCCATTTTGTGCAAAATGGGGTTAATTTTGAACACATACACCATCAGGGTGAAGACCACCAAAGAACCAATCTCCAGCCAGACAAAATATTCATAGGTAGCCACCCACAGCCCCCAGGGTACGAAAGAGCCGAGCGCCGTCGGGCGCAATCCCTCTGTGAAGCGCTGATACATTCCGATGCCGCCGATCAACAGGGCAAGAATTCCAACGCCCCACAATATATGTGTGGTGGTCAGTTTGAATGTTTTGCGCGGGGCAGCGGGTTTCTGCGGAATTTCCTGTTCCTTTTCGGCTTCGGGTGCGGGTTTTGTATTTTTATTAGCCATGTCTTCCTCCGCTATACCAGATAATAGACTTTGGGCTTGGTGCCGAGTTCTTCACGCAGGCGAACGGCATTGCTCTGGGTGATCAGTTCGGAAACCAGGCTGTCGGGATCGTTTGCGTCACCGTAGATGGTTGCGCGCCCGATACAAGTGGTTGTACAGGCGGGCAGTTCACCTTCATGTACACGGTGCAAACAGAAATGGCATTTGCGCGCATTGCCTACCGGAGATTGCAAACCGCCGCTTCGTTCCCATTCCTTGCCGTACTCGTAATTGGCAGCACGTTCGTAATCGTCCGATTCTTCACGCCCCACAAGCACGCCGTCCATAACAGGCAGGTTTTGATCCACATAGGTATATCCAAAGTCTGTGGTGCGTGCGCTATATGGGCAGGCATTCAAACAATAACGGCAACCAATACAACGGTCATAATCCATCACCACCACGCCTTCTTCGTTGGCGTAAGTAGCATTGACAGGGCAGACCGGCACACAGGGCGGTTCATCGCATTGCATACACGGGCGTGGGATGAATTGCCGTTTCACATTGGGGTAAGACCCAATCTCTTTTTCCACCACCGGGCGATAGACCACACCGGGGGGAAGTTTATTCTCCGCCACGCAGGCGATCGTACAACCGTGACAACCCACACACTTGCGAAGGTCGATCACCATCACCCAGCGGCGTTCTCCAGGCGCTTTTTGCAAAGCGCGTTGAAGATCTTCCTGCATTCGCACAAGAACGTCTTTCGGTTCCAGAGCCATTGAGAAGCCTCCTTGAAAATTTGAATCGGAAAAAATCCGATAATGCCAAGGTTATTTTCTCTCTTTCGATAAGTTCCTTATAGCGGGGAAAGTCCGCGTCTTTTTTGAGGGTTGTCGGGAAAACCCTTACATCGGCACGATTTTCAACGCGCCAAAAGGTGACATCTGTCACATTCGCTTTTGTGAATGTATTGGAGTACTATATATTCAGGATTACGAATATGAATAATCTTTCCATCCCCGATCTTTCCGAAAAAATAGCCATACCACTTGCTGTGATCAATTCATCCCAGCGCATTGCCATTTTGCTCGCCATCGGTAAAGGCGAGGCGTGCGTTTGTCACCTTGAGGCGGCGCTTGGTTGGCGGCAGGCATACATCTCTCAACACCTGATGGCGCTCCGCAAAGCGGATATTTTGCAGGTCCGCCGTGAAGGGCGTTATGTCTATTATCGATTGAAAAACGCTTCCTATCTGGACCTGATCCTTGATTCTGCCTCCCTCAGCGGACTCTCCACCGAAACCGTTTCCTCCGTTATCAACACCCAAACGTACCCCGCGTGCGGATGCCCGCATTGCGTGCCAGCGGTTATCCCTCTCGGTACATTGCACGTGAAACCATCTCCATAAAAAGAATCGAAGCGCAAATGAACATCTTGAACGTTATTTCAAATTTGTTTTACAGCGGCTTGGGAAACCTCGCCTCCTACCTTGCTGCACATGTATTGCTCTGCCTACTGCCCGCCTTTTACATCGCAGGCGCGATGACTGCCCTGATTCCCAAAGAGACCGTGACGCGTTTTCTCGGACGGAACACTCCAAAATTTGTTTCCTATCCTGCCGCCGCATTGGCAGGTTCACTGCTCGCTGTTTGCTCCTGTACCATCGTTCCTCTGTTTGCTGGTATCTATAAGAAAGGCGCCGGGTTGGGTCCCGCCATCACCTTCCTGTTCTTTGCGCCAGCCGCCAACATCCTTGCCCTCATTTACACAGGTGGCGTCATCGGCGTGGACTTGGCGTTGGCGCGCTTCTTCCTCTCTCTGGCATTTGGCATTGGAATCGGTATCATCATGGCGCTGATATTCCGGCATGAAGATATGGAGCACGACAAAGCGACTGACTCCATGTTTGCCGCACAAGGCAAAATGCGGCGCGTGGCATTGGTCTTCCTGCTGGTGTTGGTTTCTTTATTGCTCTCCGGTACCCTAAAAGTAGGCTTGCTGACCAACACCTATGCCACGATCACCGTACCCATTTCCGGCATGGATACATTTCAGGATTTCCTCTACAACCTCATCCCTTATGATGCCGCGAAAGGCGAAGAGGGTGTCACGGCACAAGGCGCCATCCTGATTGGCTTACTTGTGTTGATCGGGTTCATATCTTGGCTGGGCATGGAAAACATCTTCGATGGCTTCAACAAATGGACCTGGATCTCGCTCGGCTTGGTGGGCATTACCCTGTTGGTCGCCGCGGTTGGTATGACACCCCACGCAGGCGGATTGGATATTTTTATCAACGGCAAGTTTTTTGGGGTGTTGCTGGCGTTGGGCATTTCCGGCTGGATCATCAAGACAAGACTGACCGAAGATGAGACACGTGACTTTCTGTGGGAATCCTGGAAGTTCGTCAAACAGATCTTCCCGCTGCTTGTGGCGGGTGTGTTTGCGGTGGGTGTCATTCGCGCGTTGATCCAGCCCGAATGGATCGAAGCGATGGCGGGGCAAAACACCCTGCTTGGCAATCTGGCGGGTGTGGTCTTCGGTGTGTTCATGTACTTTCCTACTCTGGTCGAAGTACCCATTGCACAGATGTTCCTCAGCCTGGGCATGCACCGCGGACCGCTGCTGGCATATCTGATGGCAGACCCGGAACTCAGCCTGCAAAGTATCCTGATCATTTCAACCATCATCGGGCGCGTCAAATCTTGGACGTACGTTGCCTGGGTGGCTTTGTTCAGCACTCTGGCTGGCTTGATCTACGGTTCCTGGATCGACGGAGCAAGCGTTGCCTTGGTCGTGCTTTACCTTATCATCTTTCTGGCGTTGCTCTCTGGCATGTTGTGGTTTGTCAATCGCCGCAATACCCAGAAATTAGCGCCGGTTCATTAATTCGATCTCAAAGGAGTTTATTATGCTTACTATAAAAGTTTTAGGTTCCGGTTGTGCGAATTGCAAGCGTGTGGAACAGATCGTTCGCAAGATCCTAACCGATATGAGTATTGAGGCGCAGGTCATCAAGGTGACCGATTACAACGACATCACCGCCTACAATATCCTCTCTACACCGGGGCTGGTCATCAATGAGAAGGTTGTTTCTTACGGCAGGATCCCCACGCCGGCGGAAGTGACCACCTGGGTGGTTGATGCGTTGCAAACTGCATAACGAATCAATGCAAAACTTCAACTCTGTGGTTAGGAGATCGTAAACCTTTTCCTTTGTGGAGAAAATCCGTATGACGAAATCCCACTATGCCAAGGTGAACAAACATAACGAGGTTGTCCTTCCGGTCCGTGTGGCGGAAAAATTGGGAATCGTTCCTGGCGATGAACTGAGGGTCGAGCCGAATGGGCACGGCATTTATGTTCACTTGCCTGTCAACGCGCTCAAGCGGGTGTATGTAGAGGTGACCAACAAATGTAATTTGAATTGCAGTACCTGCATGCGCAACGTGTGGGATGTGAAGTTCGGGTACATGGCAGAGGAGACCTTTGAGCGTATTCTGGCAAGTTTTCAAGACCTGCCAAACAAACCTGAATTGTTCTTTGGGGGGTACGGTGAGCCGCTTTCTCATCCTCGTATTCTTGATATGATCCAGCACGCCAAGGAACTTGGGCATCGTGTCTCATTGATTACAAACGGCATACTGCTAACCGAGCGGGTTGCGAACAGGCTGATCGAATTGAAACTTGATATGCTTTGGGTTTCAATGGACGGCGCTTCGCCAGAGTGTTACATGGATGTACGCCTTGGTGATGCGCTTCCAAGCATTATCGACAATTTGAAATATCTTCAGGTGAAAAAATATCGGACATTTGGCGCGTCCAATTGGGCGGGTTATCCAAAACTCGGCATTGCCTTTGTGGCGATGAAGCGCAACATCCATAACCTGAATGAAGTGATTCGGCTGGGCAACAGGCTGGGTGCGGTGGAATTTTCTATCAGCAATGTCTTGGCGCATGACCATACCCTGCTCGATGAAAATTTATACATGCGATCTCTTGATATGGTAGTGGGGCAGGAGATCAGACCACTTGTCCACATGCCGCTTATGGATATCCGCCCCGATACTGTGGACGTGCTTTCGAACATACTTAAAAATATGAACCGTCTGGAGTTGACAGGCAGTCTGTTGAATCAGAATACGGATCAATGTCCGTTTGTAGAGCGGGGCAGCGTTTCCATTCGCTGGGACGGTATGGTCAGTCCGTGTCTGCCGCTGCTGTACACGCACACCCATTTTCTGGATGATCGCGAACGTACATCACGGGAATATTTTGTTGGAAACATTCGCGAAAAGAGTTTGCTGAAGATATGGAAAGATGAGAATTACTCTGCATTAAGAAAACGCCTTCAGGATTTTGACTTCTCCCCATGTGCGTTTTGCAACAGTTGTGAGATGGCAAATGAAAACCTGGAAGATTGCTTTGGAAACCTCCAACCCACCTGCGGTGGTTGTTTGTGGGCGCGCGGGTTGATCCGCTGTCCGTGAACATTAACCAAACAATAACCTATGAGATGACGTGTTGTGATAAAAAGCCGCTTAAAAATTGGAGGTTGCTTTAGTGAAAAAAGTTTTGTTCTTATGTACGGGTAATTCCTGCCGCTCGCAGATGGCGGAGGCAATTGTCAATGCGCGTTTGGGAGAAAAGTGGGAAGCAGTTAGCGCTGGGACGAAACCCGCAGGCTATACTCATCCCAAAGCAATTGCTGCGCTTGCTGAAATTGGCATTCAGCATGAGGGACGGTCGAAACTGGCAGATGAATTTAGGGGAATTGAATTTGATCTGGTAGTCACGGTCTGCGATTCGGCGGCGGAGGAATGTCCCATCTGGCTGGGGAAAGGAAAGAAGGTTCACCATAGTTTCTTTGACCCCGCCCAAACCGATGACATGGAAGATTTTCGCCGCGTGCGCGACGAGATCGCGCAAGTCATCCCACAAATTTTGGAACAGGCGATTGACTAACCTGCTCTGTTAAACATCAAAACTTAATATTTGGAGGCAATATGGCGCAAACCAGCACGATGAATAAACTATCATTTCTCGACCGCTACCTGACCCTGTGGATATTTGTCGCAATGGGATTTGGTGTGGGAATTGGTTTTCTCTTCCCTGCAGGGGTGGCGCAATTCAATGAGGCAGTATCCGTTGGGACGAACAATATTCCGATTGCCATCGGTTTGATTTTGATGATGTACCCGCCGCTTGCGAAGGTGCATTACGAGGAACTGGGTGATGTCTTCCGTAATTGGAAGATTCTCGGATTATCACTGTTACAGAACTGGGTGATTGGTCCTGTACTGATGTTTGGGTTGGCGGTGATCTTCCTGCGCGATTACCCTGAGTATTTCACAGGCTTGATCCTGATTGGTTTGGCGCGCTGCATTGCGATGGTTATCGTGTGGAATGAATTGGCTCATGGTGATAACGAATATGCAGCGGGTTTGGTGGCGTTCAACAGCGTATTTCAAGTCTTGTTTTACAGTGTGTACGCCTATGTGTTCATTACCGTCCTGCCGACATGGTTTGGGTTGAGCGGGTCAGTAGTTGAAATTACGATTGGGCAGATCGCCGAAAGCGTGTTTATCTATTTGGGTATTCCGTTCATTGCAGGCTTCCTGACGCGCTTCATCCTGATCCGCGTCAAGAGCAGGGAATGGTACTCAAAGGTGTTCATCCCCAAGATTAGTCCGCTGACATTGATTGCGTTGCTGTTCACCATCGTGGTGATGTTCTCACTCAAAGGCGACTTAATTGTGGAGTTGCCGTTCGATGTGGTGCGCATTGCCATTCCGCTTCTGATCTATTTTGTGGTGATGTTCCTTGTGAGTTTTTTTCTGGGAAAAACCATCGGCGCGGATTACTCCAAGACAACCACACTCTCTTTCACAGCAGCCAGCAACAACTTTGAACTGGCAATTGCCGTAGCGGTGGGAGTTTTCGGTCTGCGTTCAGGGGCGGCATTTGCGGCAGTCATTGGTCCGTTGGTGGAAGTGCCAGTGATGATCGGATTGGTCAATGTGGCGTTTTGGCTGCAGAAGAAATGGTTCGAGGGCGAAGTTTCATCCGCGCCGGAGATGCTCGCGGCGACGCAGGAGGCATGTCCGCCGGATGAAAAGTTGGTGAAATAGTTTCGATAAAAAAAGCGGAGATCATTCTCCGCTTTTTTTATTCCTGTTTCGCAATCCATTGCCTGATTCTGGTTTCGATTTGATCACGAATCTGACGAAATTTTAAAAGATTCTCTTCATCTGTACCTTCGAATAAGGAGATTACTCGTTGAGTGAAAAAATAAAATCATAAACGGTAGAGAATTAACGCTACCGCTGAAGTAAGTTGTGGCAGATTCTTGTAGTTCATACAAGAAGATTATATGGATTTATTACAAAAATTGTATGTATACTTTGCCAAATATCCGACGTAGAATGGCACTTTCTATACCTTGTCAGGAGCCGTGAAATAAAGAACAGTTGAGTGAACATAATCGTAACCACATACGTGAAACTGCACAGGTGAGATAATTAAAAATTGAGCATCGGCACTTCGACACCACCTTCTCAGTATCTTTGTCATATTTTGAAGGAGTGCTCACACCTTTCGTTGAGAAAACCAAAATGTCTTGCAGAGCAGCAATCTACACGCGGACATCGTCCGAAATGCAGGGTGAAAAATCCAGCCCGCTTGAACAAGAAGCAGATTGTCTGCCTTGGCGGAAGAAAAGGGATTGCAATATGTAAATCAGTTTCTGTCTAATGACATTCATATCAATTTATTCAAAGGAGGGTCCCTATCGAAAGGTACCTCTCTAATTAATACAACTTTTGATTGATTACTAAATCCGCTTTTCTATTGATGACTTCTTAGTAAAAGTATTCTACACTTTCTTCATCAAAACCTACATGGAGGTAGAAATGAATACTACAACTGAAAGAAGTACCGTTTGGCAAAGGATTTCAATAGTTACGCTTCTATTGCTGGTGCTGGTTGGTCCCAACTTCGGTCCGCTCCCACATCTGCTTCGTCAGAGCTTATCTCTGGAAGGTTCCGTTACTGGCGTTCTCATTTGGTTCTGCGTAGCTTTTATGATTATCCTTGCCGTAATTTTTAGGATGATTAAGAGCACGTCCACTGGCGAATTTCTTAAATCCCACGGACTAGGTGCACCTTCTGGAATCGGTGCGAACATTGCAGGACTAACACTGGGAATAGCATGGGCGCTTCTATTCCTATCCAGCATCCTTCAATTTGACCCGGACGCCAACCTAACACAGATCAATGGTTTCCGTGTACTGACTGCATTATTGGCAGCAGGCGGCGCACTATTAGAAGATTTAATTACCCGCAGCTTCATAATGAATCAGTTGCATAAAATCGGTGCATCAAAATGGGTGCAACTGATTGTCTCCGCACTGATCTTCGCACTCTATCACACGGCCTGGGGCTTCAATCCCTTTTCATTTGCCTTTAGCATGGTTTATGGATTATTGCTGGGTGGCTTGTTCTTATGGGGCAAGCGCAGTCTTACGCCGGTCATTCTTGGACACAGCCTTGTTGTCCTCATTGCGGAACCCTTTGCAACGATGCTTATATTTCTGGCACCGGGTGCTTAAAAGTAAGTTCAAAATATTACCTTGCGATATTCTAGACACAAAAAACACTGCCAGATATCGCAAGGTATAATGCCATCATGACGAAAACACAAAAAAACAAAAACCCGGAGGTATGGGAACAATGGGATTGGGTATGGCATTTTTCAGCCTACAGTTTTCTTATTTTGAACATCATATTTGTATATAACCGTGAACCGATAATCGTACACTTTTCGTTCTTTCTTGTTCTTTCTGCGGCATTGGGTTTATGGTACATCCCATTTATAACCATTTCAAATTTGCGCGTTTGGGATAATCCTAAACGTGGCGCACTTTATCTGGTACCAGGATGGGCAATCTGGGGTGGTTTGATCTCACTGGCCGCCGATTCGCTTTTGCTGATAGGGATATTCTCTCCATTAATTTTTAGCAGATTCCCCATTCGATGGTCGATTGGAATAACTATTTTTCAGACTTTAGGTCTATATGTTCTATACATCATGTTATACCCAACAAAGCATTGGCTCACAATCCTAATGATCATCCTGGGGCTGCTGATCATCTCAACGATCATTGGTGCTTTTATTTCATCGATTTTAATACAGAGTACAAATCGCCAGCGTCTTATTGATGAGTTAACCCGGTCTCGAGCAAATTTGATGAGAGTTGAACGAGAAGCGGGACGATTGACTGAACGACAACGCATCGCTCGTGACATTCACGACACGCTTGCCCAACATTTCACGTCCATTATCATGCATCTCTCTGCGGCAAAGCATGGCAATTTTGAGACAGTCCAAACGCATGTTCAACAAGCTGAAGAGGCTGCACGTGAGGGGCTTGACGAGATCCGCAGAATTGTTTGGGACATGCAACCTGAACAATTTGAAAAGGCTTCTCTTATCGAAGCTATTGAAGAATTAGCGGCACGTTGGTCTGCAGAAAACAATATACAGGTAAAGATGAAAGTGACAGGTAATCCGCGCTCCCTTGCATCAGCTACCGAAACGGCACTACTCCGCATTTCACAGGAAGCCATGCAGAATATAAATAAACATGCTCAAGCTAAAAATGTCAATATCACCTTTTCGTTTATGGAAGATATATTTGTGATGGATATCGCCGATGATGGACTGGGGTTTGACCCTTCAAAAAGCAAGAATGGTTTCGGAATGAAAACAATGCGAGATAGAGCAGAAGAACTGAATGGAACACTAACCATAGAAAGTGAGCGAGGAAATGGAACAGCAATAGCTGTTTCTATTCCTATTTCAGAAGAAAATGACGATTAACATAATAATTACTGATGACCACCCTGTTGTCCGCAGTGGGTTGCGAGCTTTATTGTTATCACAACCGGATTTTGATATAGTCGCTGATGCCGAAAATGGCGAAGAGGCTGTCAGCCTAGCAATCTCGCTAGTCCCAGATTTAATTCTCATGGACCTGCAAATGCCCAATTTAGATGGACTAGGTGCAATAAAACTTATTCGAGACAAGTTGCCAAAGGTAAATATTTTAGTACTTACTACTTATGAAACAGATGCAGACATATTGCCAGCACTCGAAGCTGGAGCCATAGGTTATTTACTAAAAGACACTCCCCCTGAACAACTATTTCAAGCGATCCGCAATGCAGCAAGGGGCGAGATGGCACTAGCGCCGCGTATAGCAGAAAGAGTAACACAGCGCTTGATAAATTCTTCTAAAAATACATTGAGCAGCCGTGAAATTGAAGTATTGGAGCTTGCATCCCAAGGTAATTCTAATAGTGCGATTGCAAAAAAATTATTTATTACTGAAGCAACTGTTAAATCTCATTTCGTCCATATCTTTTCTAAATTGGGAGTAGCTGACCGCACAGCAGCAGTAACCGAAGCATTAAAAAAGAAGATCATTAAAATATTATAGTTTATGAAATCCACATCCTTTGTAGAGAAGGGGGGCAGACATCATCACAGCCTCTCATCCTTCTTCACAAGACATTTCTTGCAAGCTTGTGTCGCTAATCTGTGATGCGCTGATAATCTTTCTCAATTTCTCGGTTATCGATCGGCTGCCTGTTGGTGGAGTGGCGGTCCGCTCGAAACCGAAGACATCGTGACTTTTGGGAACTTTTAGGGGCTTTGGCGATAATCAGCTGGCTAGAGTGACCCTTCATCGACACCAGGTTGGGTTGGATTATTGAAGGGTACTTCTCAAATTAATACAACTTTTGATTGATTGATAAATCCATCTATTTCTTGATGACATCCCAATAATGGTATTCTACAATTCCTTCATCAAAAAGGAGAGACAAAATGGAACAAAACAAATCAATCAGCATCGGCACAAATCAACCTTCCAGCATTTGGATTGGACTGGTGCTTATCTTTGGCGGAGCAATTATCCTGCTCAATCAACTTAACATCCTGCCTTTCATATTGAATTGGTGGGCACTCTTGATCCTTTTCCCCGCCTTTGGCACGCTTATCAATGCATACAACCGCTACCGTTCCACGAATGATTTATTTGAAATGGGTGTGATGATACCCGCATTGGTCGGTCTGTTCATGCTTCTGCTGTTCGTGAGCCTGCTTTTTGGCAATGCCGTCGATCTGAACTTGAAGGTGTACTGGCCCATCATCCTCATTGTCCTCGGTCTGGGTTTGATCATTGGTCACTGGCGAAGATCGTAAGCATAAGTTTTACAGGAGCGATTTATGGAAGCCATTCTCGAACTGCCCAGGATCCTCTTCACTTTGCCCGCGCCCGATCTTTTACTGCTCGATTGGAATCTCTACGGTTCTCCCACCCAGAAACTTGCCAGCTACTTCGAAGGGCGTACCCACGCCTGAGCATTGTCTCGCTCAGCGTGGATGCGCTAGACGAAACCTCAGCCAAAGATGCCGAAAACGGAGGCTTTACTGCTGTGGTACTAAGTTTTGATGCCTGAATTTATACCCATATGTATGATGTATGCCATACTGAGGGCATTATCCTGAGGATTTAGGAGACAAGAAATTTACAGCCAATAACGTCTTAAGAAAGTTCCAAGTCTTCGCCAGCGACGGCACATACAACCGCTCATCCGGCGAATGCAGGTCTTTAATGGTCGGACCCATCGAGATCGTATCCAGCCCGCCGCAGCGGTCGCTGATGATGCCGCATTCGAGTCCGCCGTGGGTGAGTTCCACTTTTGGATCTTCTTCGATGACGGAGCGATAAGTTTCGACGCATTGCTTGAGGAGCGGAGATTCCATGTTCGGCTGCCAGGGCGGGAACATCTTCGTTCTTTCGGTCTTTGCGCCTGCCAGCCATGCGACAGTTTCGACTCGTCTGGTGATTTCTTCCAATCTCGAAAAGACCGAACTGCGATGGTTCGAGACAATGGACAGACCATCTTCTTTCAATTCCATCACGCCGATGTTGTTGGACGTTTCCACAAAAGCGGGCATATCCGCGGACATAGACGAAACGCCATGTGGCAATGCCGTCAGCAAGTGGATCGCCGCTTGAGTTTCTGATTGGCTGATGGTGCGAACAGATTTGCTGTTGATTTCGTTCAAAGAAAGCACAAGCCCCGCTTCTGTCTTCGCGAGTTCACTTTGAACGGTTGCTTGCAGAGCGGAAAAAACTTCCTTGCAAAATTCTGCTTTGTCATTCGGGCAGACGAACACCGCTTCCGCGTCGCGGGGAATGGCATTGCGCGCCGTCCCACCTTTGAGCGTGGACAATCGAATCGGGACGTTTCGTTGAATTTCATCTAACAGGCGGGCAAGGAGTTTATTGGCGTTCGTGCGGAATTTATTGATATCTTCGCCCGAATGCCCGCCCTGCAACCCGCTGACCTTTAATTCAAATACAACTTCATCGTGCTTCTGCATCTCCCATGTGACTGGCAATGTGATATTCACACTTCCACCGCCCGCACAGCCGACAGTGAACACGCCTTCGGTTTCCGAGTCTAGGTTGATGAGTGTCTTGCCAGAAAGCAGTGACGGGTCGAGATTGTCTGCGCCGCCCAATCCCTGTTCTTCCTCCACCGTCAGCAGCAATTCCAGCGGCGGATGTTTGACGGATTCATCTTCCACAATGGACATCATCAGCGCAATGCCAATGCCGTTGTCGGCGCCGAGGGTGGTGCCGTTGGCGCGAATCCAATCTCCTTCGCGGATGAGTTGAATTGGGTCATGTTCGAAATCATGAGTGGACTCGTTCGTCTTTTGCCAGACCATGTCCATGTGACCTTGCAGGATGAGCGCGGGACGGTCTTCATAGCCCGCGCTGGCAGGGACATAGATGACCAAATTCCCTGCCGCGTCTGTCTTGGAAGTGCAGTTGTGTTCTGCTGCCCATGCGATGAGCCAGTTGCGAATCCCCGCTTCGTATTTGGTGCCACGCGGGACGGATGAGACTTTTTCAAAATTCTTGAGGATGAGTTCAGTGGGGTTCATAATAATTTCCTGTATTCGGCTCGGTCATTGAGCAGGGTCATGGTCTTGCCATCGGGGCTGAAGGCAATCATGGAGTCATCGAGGAAGGCTTTGAGATTCCAATGCGCGAGGAAGGTGTCACCTTGCCAGTGTTCGAGGATGGCGGTGTTGGCTCCGTAGGTGAGTTGCAGGGAGTCGTCTTTGCGAGTCACGGTCATCTCGCCGAAGAGATCGTTGGAAAATGTCCCAGCGAAGGAATCAAGCCCGATGGACGGAGGCAGGTTCGGATCACGACTGAGGCGCATTTCGTCCACTTGACCTTTGACTTGTGCCATGTATCCCTGAGCCACCATCTGAAATTCGGATGACCAGTCGCGGTCATTTTTGTCGAGCAGAATATCTGAAATCGCATAGAACAGCGCGGCGTGGGCGAGAGTTTGATGGACGTTGACCATGACGGCGAGCGCGAGTTTGCGCTGCGGGAAGAATGCGACGGCGGAGTTGTAGCCAGGCATTTGACCGCCGTGCATGAGAACTTTTTCGCCGCGATAATCCATTGCCCACCAACCGAGCGCGTACGTCCAGAAATGTGTGGCGGGTTGAAGATAGGCGAGCGGCGCGAGTTCGGAGTTGAGCACATCTTGCATGACGACTTGCGGCGTGGTGAGTTCGTTGAAGGTGGTGGGTTGAATGAGCGGCGCGCCGTTTTGCAAAAGGGCTTTGAGCCACTGCGCGAGATCGTTGGCGGTGGTGTGAATGGAGCCAGCGGGTTCGTGGATAATTTTGAATTGATCGGTGGGCTGCTGGTTGCCAAGGAAGCGCACGCCTGCGGGAAAAGTTTCATCGGCAACGGCATGCGGCGACGCAAAATTTTTGTGGTCGGTGATTCGGTCGTATCCGCTGAACGAGCGGGACATGTTCAGCGCGTTGAAAATTCTTTCGGTGATGAAATCGTCCCATGACTTGCCAGTGACTGCTTCGATGAGCAGACCTGCCACCCCGTATTGTTGATTAGCGTATTGAAACTGCGTGCGGAAATTGGATGTTGGTCTGAGATAACGCATGCGGTGCATGATCTCGCGCTGGTCGTATCCGCGATGGTAGTAAAGTTTTTGCGCGCGCTCCAAGCCGAGACGATGACAAAGCAGATCGCGCACGGTGACGTTCTTGGTGACCCAGTCATCGTAGAGTTGAAAATCGGGGATGTGTTTGACGATGGGGTCATCCCAGTTGAATTTGCCTTCATCCACCAACATGCCGATGAGCGCGGAGGTGAAGGCTTTGGTGGTGGAGCCGATTGCGAAGACAGTATCGGCGTTGACCGCTTCGGGCTTGCCCGCTTCGAGCACGCCGTAGCCTTGTGCGAAAATCTCATCGCCTTGGGCAACCGCCACCGCTCCGCCAGGGATGTTCCATGCAGTGAGCGTTTTTGAAATTGTTTCGTTGAGTTGTTGTGTGTTCATGGTTCCTCTTTTACACCACGAAGTGTCACTAAGGTACACAAAGGTTTTTTTGTTCTTTCCTTCGTGACACTTTGTGACCCTTTGTGGTTGAAGATTTTTAACGCCAAGTTTTTTCAACCGCGTCGTAACTTCCAACGCGCAGATCCGCTTTCATCTTCACCAACTTATGTTTCTCGACACGTTCCGATGGTGTGCGCGGCAGGTCATCGGCGTACTCAATAAATCGTGGCACTTTGAAATATGCCAACTGCTCGCGTGCATAATCCAAAATGTATTCGGGCGGCGTATCTTCTTGCGTGTGCCCAGCCTTCAACACGATATACGCTTTCACTTCTTCGCCGCGCAACTCGTCAGGGACAGGCACCACCGCCGCCACTTTCACGGCAGGATGTTCCATCAACACGCTTTCCACTTCCACCGATGAAATATTTTCGCCCGCGCGTCGGATCGTATCCTTCAAACGCGCCTGCCAGTGGAAATATCCCTTCGCATCTTTCGTGACCATGTCGCCTGTGTGCAGCCAGCCGTTCTTCATTGATTCAGCGGTCGCTTCGGGTTTGTTCCAGTAACCTGTCATCATCGGTTCGCCGCGCAGGATCAACTCGCCCACGCTGCCATCGGGCACATCATTTCCGTCTGTATCCACAACCCGCGCCTGCTTCGTCGTGATAGGTCTGCCCATCGCGCCGCTGCCAACACTCTCCGCATCATCGAGCGGCACGATCAAGTCCACACCTGTTTCGGTCATGCCAAATGCTTCACGCCACGGCACGCCCCAACGCCGCTCAAACTCGGCATGGAACTTCGGATGAATCCCTGAACACAGGATCATGCGCAATTGATGTCCGCGCTCCAAAGCGGCATCCTCTGGCATCTTCAATAAAAAGAACGGCATCGTGCCGATCAAATACAACACGGTCACGTTGTGTCGAATCACTTCGCCCCAAAAATGCGACGGCGAGAATCTCGGCAGGATCACCAGCGGCGCGCCGCCGATCAAACTCGCCACCGTGTTCCACTGCGGGTCCATATAATAGAACGGCTGCGCGGTCAGGTTGCACTCGGCGGGCGTCAGCCCAAAATAATCCGCGGCGACCTGCCCGATCTGCATCCAATATTTTTGCTGCAACATACAGCCCTTCGGAAACCCCGTCGTGCCCGATGTATATTGGATGTTGAGCAAGTCGTCGCCTGTGATGTTGGATATTTCAAACGAGTCGGATGACTCATCCACCAAACGCCTCCAATCGGACTTTGAGCCTGATTCAGTCACGAGAAGCGTTTCTTTCACTGATGGCAAGTGCGCGCGCACTCGCTCCCATTGCTCTAGATAATTTTCGTGAACAACGAAGAAACCCGCCTGTGAGTCATCGAGCGTGTAAGTCAGGTCATGGTCGTGGTAGTTGATGTTGACGGGCACGATGACCGCACCCAACTTCGCCAGCGCAAACCAGACAATGGGGAAGTCCACGCCGTTGGGCAGCATCACCGCCACGCGCTCACCCTTCGTCACGCCGACAGATCTCAGCGCGTTCGCCGTCTTGTTAGTCAGCCGATCCACTTCCGCGAACGAGAGCGGCTTGTCTTCAAAGATGAACAACGGTTTCTCTCCAAACCGTTCCGCCGCGCTCTCCACCAAATGACCTAAACTCTTCCACTCCATGCACACTTCTCCTTTTTTCAACCACAAAGGGTCACGAAGGTACACGAAGGTTTTTCCTTTGTGACCCTTTGTGCTCCTTCGTGGTTAAGATTTTTTCAACCGCTTACCAAACATCTCACTCAACTCACGGCTGGACTCTTGCAAATCCACTGCTTTCGGGTCAAAGACCCATTGCAGCATGATCCCATCAATTGCGCCCTGAACTACGGACGCCATGCTCTGCTCATCAAACTTCGCAAATTCCTTCTGCTCCACGCCAATGCGGAAGATCTTCTTGAGGTGTGCGCGGCACGGGTTATACGCCGAATCGCTGAATGCCTTCTTCTCTTCAGGTGACGTAAAACTGCCCCACAGATCCACCAGCGCCACGAACTGCGAACGGTTCTGTGAGATGTATTCAAAACTGGCTTCGATGTACACGCGCAGTTTGTCGCTGCCTTTTGTCTCTTCTTCCACCCGCCCGCGGATGTACGCGCCTTGTCGATTCAAGATCGTGTGAATGGCAGAAGTGATGAGGTCATGCTTACCGTTGAAGTGATAGGCAATCAATCCCTTGGTGATTCCGAGACTCTTGGCGATCTCAGCGAATGACGTTTGGGTATAGCCTTGTTCGGCAATGGTCTGCAGCGCCGCATCAATGATCTGTTTGCGGCGGGCTTCTTCAATGAAGGTCTTCTTCTCTTCTACAGGTTTACTTTTGGCTGGCATAGTTGATATCCTTTCACCATTCCACCATGAGTTTGGGCACGGAGCGGAATTCATGCCCACGCGGCGCGGAAGGGTGAGTTGATTTTAAGTGCAAATGCGGCAAACGCTCGAACAACACGCGCAAGCCGATCTCACCTTCCAAACGTGCCAACGACGCGCCGAGACAGTGATGTCGTCCGCGGGCGAAGGCGAGATGGTGAGACGCATTCGCTCGGTGGATGTTGAAGCGGTCGGGGTTGGAGAAAAATTCTGGGTCGCGGTTGGCGGCTCCCAATATGCATTGAACGGTATCGCCTACTGCAAAATCCACACCGCGGACGGTGATGGGCTGGGTCACATGGCGGGTGGCGGTTTGCACGGGAGATTCCCAACGCAAGGTTTCTTCCACTGCGGACTTCATCAATTTGGCGGGGTCACGCTTCACTTCATCGAACTGGTCGGGATGATTGAGCAACGCCCAAACCGTGTTCGAGAACATGGCAGCGGTTGTTTCCAACCCGCCGAAGATGATGACAAAGATATTCGAGATGATCTCGCGCTCGCTCAAGTTTGTGCTTGGGTCATGGATGAGATGACTGAGCAGACTGTCATCAGGTTCAACGCGTAGACGAGCGATGTGCTCCGCAAGTTGTGCGCCAAATTCCTTCGCCGTTCGTTGACCGCGCTCCCGTACCACAGGGTCGTGACGGAAGTTGCTCAACGCGGCGGCGAAGTCATCGTACCAGTGACGAAGTTGGGAGAAGTCCACGATGGGAACGCCGAGCGAAGCGGTGACGGCATACAACGCCATCGGGTCGGAAAAGGATTTGACCAAGTCCGTTTCTTTGTCTGCGATGAATCTATCGATCAGTTCATTCGCCTTCTGTTCAATGAAAGCAGAAGATGACGCTCGTACTACCTTCGGCACATACGCTCCTGCAAACGGACTTCTCATCCGCTGGTGCAGGTCGCCTTCGGTGGAGAGCATCATCGTGCCAAAGGTGTCATCGAGAAGGGAATGCGGTGATTGGACGGTGAAGGCGTCCATATTGTCGAGCACGGCAACCACATCATCACGCCGAGTCACGTACCAGAGATTCACTTCGGGAACCCAGGTGACAGGCTCACGGTCAAGTAAGAGGCGGTAGTGCGGGTACGGGTCAATGCTCAACTGGTCGAGCGTCAACTTCGCGCCGATGGGGAAGCGGGTGGAATTAGTCATGGGCAAGCATCTTTGCAACGATCTCTTTGAACACTTTTGCCGCCACCATCTCGGTAACATCCGAAATATCTTGTGTTGGATTTAATTCCACCACATCCGCGCCGATGATGTTTGCGCGGAGCGACTGAATCACGCTCAACGCTTCGCGAGTGGATAGCCCACCAGGTTCGCGGTGCGATATGCCAGGCGCGAAAGCAGGGTCGAGACAATCCATGTCGAAGGTGATGTAAAGCGGCGAGTCGAAGTGCAGGTCGAAGACATCGCGCCAACGCTGCATGGTCAACACTTCCACGCCGAAGCGTTTGGCTTGTTCGCGCTGATGTCCGTTAATCGTGCGAATGCCCACTTGCACGAGCCGCTTCGCCAAACCCGCTTCCATGATCCGCGCAAATGGACTGGCATGCGAATGCGAGTTGCCTTCAAAGTCATCGTACAGGTCGGGGTGCGCGTCGAAATGCAAGATGGTGAGATTGGGATGATTCTTCGCCGCAGCCTTTACCAGCGGATAGGTGACGGAGTGATCGCCGCCAAATGCCATGACCTTCAACCTCGCTTCATATAATTGACCTGCGGCTTGCTCGGTCTCTATGGGCATTCTCTCCGCTGAGGGTGAGATATCGCCCATGTCTGCGAAGAGTCCGTCCGCGCCGAGATAGGTTTCGTTCTCCGTCCATAAATTGGACGAGTCGCAAAAGAAGGCTTCACGGATTCTTTGCGGTGCCAATGCCGAGCCGCGTTTGTAGGACGAGTTTTCATCGAACGCTACGCCGAGTAAGCCAATGCGGGCGGGAGTGGGGAAAGAGGGAAATGTGGGCATAAGTTCCTTTTTGGGTAAATGGTTATTGGTAATTAGTAATTAGAGATTGGCAGTTACCATTTACCAATTACTAATCTCCAATCACTATTCTCTTGCTCTTCTCTATCCACTCAGGACTCACATCCGCACCGTGACCATGAGCGTCTGTCAGTGCGACTGTGCCGTTGGGTTGGAAGTCTACGCCGCCGATGGAAGGTTCTTCGGCAAAGTGAAATGGAGAGTCTAAGTCGTGCAGAGCGATGTTCGGGCAGGCGCAAACCAAATGTGCGCCCGCGCTGACTCCGATCAGCGACTCGGACATGCCGCCGAGCATACATTTGGTCCCTGCCGCTTCGCCGATGGCGTTGATCTTCAATGCGCCATGAATGCCCGCCGATTTGGCGAGTTTGATGTTGAAATAATCCACTGCACCGAGAGACGCGAGACGAAACGCGTCATGCGCGTCGAAGATGGATTCGTCCGCCATAATGGCGATGGGACTGCGCTCACGGACTCGCTTCAAACCTTCGATGTTCCAATAGGGCAGCGGCTGTTCGCAGACTTCAATTTCGTATTCTGCCAATGCAGTGAGGATGTTGATGGCGGTGATTTCGTCCCAAGCCTGATTCGCGTCCAGCCGCATGGGAACGCCGCTGCCGACCGATTCACGAATGGCGCGAATGCGGGCGATGTCATCCGCTTTGTTTGTGCCGACTTTGACCTTCAAGGCTTTCACACCGTTGTCAACGTGACCTTTGGCAATGGCTGCCATTTTGTCGGGCGAGTCAATTCCGATGGTGCGGTTGGAGTACAAGACTTGCTTTGTGCCGCCGAGCAATGCGTAAAGCGGAAGTTCGACATGTTTGGCGAGCAGGTCATAGAGCGCGAGGTCATAGGCACAACGAATAGCAGGATTCTTGAGCATGAATCTTTCAAGTTCGCTCAAACGCGCGTCAATTTCCAGCGGATTTTTGCCAAGCAGAATCTGCGCGTAAAGCTTCGCCGCTTCAAAAGCAGTTTCTGGCGCTTCACCCGTCACAAAGCGCGGAGGGCAGCCTTCGCCCACGCCAACCAAGCCGTCGCTGTCGTGCACGCGGACGATGATGTTGTGAGCGCTGTTCATCACCGCCAAAGCGATTTTGAAGGGGTGATTGAAAGGGATGTTGAGATCAATGATTTCGATTTTAGTTATGGTTGGCATGAGACTATTCACCTTGATGAACGGAGATAAACAAAGATGAAATTTATTTTGAATATCTCCGTTCATCTCTGTTTATCATGGTTCATTTTCCTTTATAAATCGGCACACGCTTCTCTAAAAACGCCATCACGCCTTCTTTCAGGTCTTCGCTGGCGATACATTCGAGCGTGCCTTCGGTTTCGAGTTGCATGACCGACTCCAGATCGAGGTCATACGATTTATGCAAGACCTGTTTGACCAAACGCATGGAAATGGGCGCGTTCGCCGCCAACGCCCGCGCAATTTCCAACGCTTCGCGCATGAGCATTTCGGTCGGCAGCACGCGTGTGATCAGACCCATATCCAATGCCGAGCGTGCTGAAATTCTTTCGCCAGTCAACATCACTTGTGCAGCGCGTCCCATGCCAATCAGTCTCGGCAGGCGGTGCATGACGCCATTGGTTTCGAACAGTCCGCGCTTGACTTCGGCAAACTCGAACGACGCCATTTGCGACGCAATGCGGATGTCGCTGGAGATGGCAACTTCCGCGCCGACACCCACCGCCACGCCGTTAATGGCAGAGATGATCGGCTTCGGCAAGTTCACCATGCGGCGCGTCAACTCTTGCATTTCGTTCAACTCGGCACGCGCCTGTTCCATTGTCATCGTGCCATCAAATAGGTGCGACACTTCATCAAGGTCAATGCCTGCCGAGAACGCCCGCCCCGCACCCATCAGCAAAATCACGCGGATGGAATCGTCCTTCTCAATTTTCTCAAACAGGTCGAGCAACGTTTGGAACATACTGCGCCGAAATACATTCAACACATCAGGGCGGTTGAACGTGATGATGGCAATTTGGTCTTGGGTTTCGTAGAGGATGTCTGTCATTTTTTTTATTTTGAGGATTGGGACTCTGGTCTGACCTTTAGCGGAATCTCGATGAAGGAGGCTTGTTCACCCCCGAGCATTATCTCCACGCTCGGACTACCCGTGAGCGGGATTCTGGCAAAGGTGTCTTTGTCTGCGCCTGAGAGGGATACTCGCAACTTCCACCCGCAACGAATCAGCGCCGAGATGGGATTCAGCCCGAAGGTGATCTCTGCCACTTCTCCAGGGATGAGCGGCATGGCGTCGGCACGTTTGAAGGAGTGATACGGAACGAATTGTTTGTAGGGTGGCGTGTCCGTTGAAACTTTGCGGTGGATGGCGCGCAGTATTCCTTCGGTGAGGTAATGCGCGTTGCCTTGCTCGTCAATCGCTTCGAGATAGATGAAGAAGTTGCCATCGTCGTGCGTGGATTTGATGAAGAGAGTCACGATGGGATAGCCAGTGATCTCGGTGTCCTGTTCGAGCGGCGCGGATGTGTACGCGAGTTGACCTTTGATGGGCGCATACTTTACAGGTCGCTGGTCGAGTTCAGTTTGCCAGCGGTTGTTGAATCCTGTTGAGGTGTTGAAATCTGTCTGGTAGCGGTCAGCAGGCTGGGGCGGGGGAAGAAGCGAGGAGAGTCCGCTTTGGGGTTGGAAAAAGAATCGGGTGGAGGTCAAACCCGCAGGTGGAAACTCAGGCGTCGATTTCCATTCATTTTCAAAGATGGTGAAGTAATGCAACTCGCGGGTCGCGGGCGGATTGTCGAAGAAGCGCAAGGCTTCCTTCATTTGAGGAAGCAAGGGAAATGGATTTTCTTTTGCGCCGACGTGCTGAGTTGCGCCGTGATTCCACGCGCCGATGACGGCACGCTGCGGGCGGGGATTGTTGGCGAAGCGATGGATGACGGCGTTCGCGGTGGCGGCGTCGAACCAACTGCCCCAATGGTCGAGCGCGTGCGCGGTGGAGCGGGTGAACATGCTGATGTCGTCCATGCGGATGTTGAGCTCAGGGTCGAGGTCATCGCGGAAGGTGATGTGACGCAGCGCGGAATCCACTTGCTGGTTGTGATGTTTGGGAATGGGCTGGTTGCCAACAGGCTTGACGCCTTTGACGAGAATCTTTTCGAGCGCGCTCATGCTCTTGGGAAGTTGATTGGCGTCGAGGGCGCGGTTGTACTCTGCCCATTGCGTGAGCATGAACTCGTTGGGCACGCCGCCAGGGAAAGCGATGTCGGTGAAAACGTCGAACTCGTTGAAGCGCACGAGCGCGGTGGTGACGGCGGGATGTCCGCACGCGCCGAGCATTTCAGCAGTGGTGGCTTGATACGAGTTGCCGAAGCCGCCGACTTGACCGTTGCTCCACGGTTGATTGGTGACCCATTCGGTTAAATCGTAAAGGTCGGTGAGGTCGGTTGCTGACCACGGGTGGGGATGATTCCCTTCCGACGCGCCCGTGCCGCGCATGTCAATGCGGAGGATGGCGTAACCAAAAGCGGTGAAGAAGTTGCGGGCGGAGTCAGGCAGAGAGAGAAACCATGAGAAAGGCGCTTTGAGTTGTTGCGCGCGCCAATAACGCGTGGCAGCGAAGATGGCAGGGATTTTGGTTTCGGGTGTGAGTCCGCGCGGAAGGTAGAGGTCAACGGCGAGACGAGTCCCATCGCGCATGGGAATGTAGAGACTCTGCTCGGTGGAGCCTTTGTAGGAAGGAGGGCGGAGGGGGGAGGAGGAAGGGAAGGTCATTTTGGAATGAAGAATGCAGAATGATGAATGCGGAATTTTTTACCACAGAGATCACTGAGTTCACGGAGGAAGACTTCTTAAAAACTCTGTGTTCTCTGTGCGCTCCGTGGTGAAATCTTTTAGCGATCAAGAAAATCGTTTAGCACTTGCTGAAACTTTTCTGGTTCTTCGAGGAATGTCCAGTGTCCGCTTTGGGTGAATTCGACGGATTGGCAATTAGGGAGTGTGGCGCAGAGTTCATCGGCGACGGGTTTGCCTGTATAGGGTGAGTCCGCTGTGCCGTAGATGAAGAGAGTAGGCACTTGCAACTGGCTGAGTTCTTTTTTGTAATCATCTCCAACAAGTGAAAAAGAAATTTCACGCCACGGGGCGAAGGAGACCGTGCCAGTGTCCTCAAGAATACTTGTGTTCGTTTTATCGAACAAACGGTTGGGATTGTCTTTCTCGGTGTTCTGCGTGAACCATGCGTCCGCGGCGGCTGGGTCGGCGGGTGGGAAACCGAGGGCAGTGGAGTACAACGCGCCGCCGAAATATTTCCACACGAAGCGGTTGCTCATGCCGTTGTTGATTCGAATCCCACCCGCGATGACCATCTTCTCGACGTGTTCAGGATACTTGAGCGCATAACGTTGAACCAACGCGCTGCCGAAGGAATGACCGACGAGGATGACCTGGTCCGCTTTGACTACGTCACGGCGCAGGGCTTCGAGTTCATCCACGAGTTGCTCGATGGTGTAATCATCGGGATTGGGCTTGATCTGTGAGCTGCCTGATCCACGCTGGTCGTAGAAGATGACGCGCGTCTGTTCTGCGAGGAAGTCGAATCCATTCTTGAAACTCAGGCTCGAGTGACCAGGTCCGCCGTGGACGAGGATGACGGGGGGCAAGCCTTTGTCCGTGCCGAGTTCGCGGTAGTACAAGTCGTAGCCGTTGACGTGGGCGGGAGTGGCACAGTCCACGCAGGGGCGGGATTGAGGCAGGACGCGGGTGTAGGCGTGGTTGGCATACACGACGTAGAGCGCGAGGACGACAAGAACGGCGAGGAGGATTTGCAAGACAGTAGGCATGGTTTAAGGTTGAAAGTTGAAGGTTACAAGTAAAAACTTGCAACCTTCAACCTGTAACTTGTAACCTGTATTAAGCTTCCTTCTTTGCTTCACCCTTCGTCACAGGCAGAATTGCAATCGCAGCAAGGATGAGGAAGACGAACATGATGAGCCAGACCCAGCGATAGTCGTTGCCCATTGCTTCGACCAGAGTCCCGCCGAGGATGGGTCCGATGATGAAGCCGAGGGTCACAGCGATCTGGCGCAGACCTGTGTAGGTTCCCATCAATGTTTCGACGGGGGCGCTGTCCACGATCATGGCGACCTGGACGACGTTGGCGAGGGGCCAGGTCAGACCGCAGATGAGCAATCCAATGTTGAGCATAGTCGCGTCGGGGAAGAGGTAGATGACGAGAGCGCCGATGGCGTATCCGACCAAACCGACGATCTGGGTATTTTTACGTCCGATCTTGTTGGAGATCAAACCCGAAGGCACAGCCATCACCATGAACGCCAAAGCGGGGATGGCAACCAGCATGGCAGCGGAAGACTCTTCCATACCAAGAGAGAATACGCCATAGGAACTGAGGAATGCTTGCATTTGAGCGAGAGCGACATAAGCCAACAGATTGCTGAGAAGTAGGTAGTTGAGGCTTGAGGCGTGTTCTTTGGGAAGTCCGCGCAGGAAGGCGATGATGCCTTTCAGGTTGAATGGTTCCCCTGCAAGTTCCTTGGCGCTGGCAAGTTCTTCGGGTTCTTTGACAAATGCCCAAGTGAAGATAAAGATTAGAAGCGCCAGACCCGCTGCAATCCAGAAAGGAAGCGGACCGTACACGTCATAAAGCGCGGCGCCAGCCAAGGCGGTGATCACCACGAGCAGACCCGCGATCGCTCCAGCAATTCCGTTGGCAGTAGCGCGTTGAGGCGAGGGTGTCACATCGAACATCAACACATCCGCAACGGGGCGGACAACTGCGAAGGCAAGCAAGACAAGGAAAAGCGAGATGATGAAGGGGATGAGCAAACCCGTGAGTTGACCGGTCTGCCCGTTGAGTTCGGGCGCAATGCCCATCGGGATGAGCGGAATGAAGATGAAGGCGGCGATGGCAAGCGGCACGCCGAAGAGGATGAAGGGCATACGGCGACCCCACTTCGAGCGCAGGCTGTCGCTCCAGGCGCCGACGACGGGGCTGATGAACAAACCCGCGATGTTATCGAAGACGAGGATGAAGCCCGTCAGTGCGGGTCCGAGCCCGAAGCCGACGGTGGTGGCTCCCGCTTCGGTGAAGGCGGGGTTGCCTGCTTGCAAATAAACAGGGACGTAGGTGTTATACAACTGCCAGATGACTTCCATGACGGCGGGCAGCGTCGCCGCAATGATGATATTGCGCCAACTCAACTTGATGTGGGACATTTTCTCTTCTCCTGTGATGTTTTGAACAATCGTTCAAAAAATTGTTCTAACGTTAAAACAGCATACAGGAAAAAAGGTTGCGAGTCAAGACTAGATTTTTAAAACGAAAAGCCTGACAATTTGATAACTGTCAGGCTTTTGGATAATTTTGAGATGTGTTAAGCGGTTTCAGGCTGTTTTACCGATGGGCGAAATTTATACCCATATACATGATATATGCCGCTCTGGGCAGATTAGATTGCGGTTGTGAGACCTAAAACTGGCAGATGAATATCTTCATCCAGTCATTGATAAGGCAATTTCGGTTTGGGCGTTGAGCAGGCTTGGGTCGGCGCATCAGACATAATGGTAAAAAGAGACGCGAGAATTTTGCGTCCATTTACGAATTCCTGCGTCCATTGCAATGGAATAACTCACCCATTTCAGGATACCCTATGCACACCCTTGAATACCGCATCAACCGCCAGATCAGAGTGGAGCAATTCGTTGACCTGCTTCAGCGCTCCACGCTGGCGGCGCGTCGTCCGCTCGAAAGCGCGGAACGCGTCCAGCGCATGTTGGACAACGCCAATTTGACCGTCACTGCCTGGGACGGGGATAAACTCGTCGGCGTTGCGCGCGCTTCAACCGATTTTGCATTTTATTGCTACCTGTCCGATCTCGCTGTGGACGAGACCTATCAACATTCCGGTATCGGCAAAATGCTTATAACGCTCACGCGCATTGTCGCAGGGGATGAGGCTTCCCTCATCCTGCTCTCCGCGCCCACCGCGATGGAATACTATCCCAAAGTTGGCTTTGAAAAATTGGAGAATGCCTTCGCAATCAAACGTGAGAGATGATATGAAAATAAAAAGAAGGAATACGGTTATGTTTTACGTCTCGGCCAGTATTGCCATTATTGGCGCGGTCGGCTACCAGTATTTTGTCAAGCGCGTCCCCATATCGCTCAATCCCGTTGTGTCTGTCATGGGAATATATGCCGTAATGTTGGCGCTGTGCGCGATACTATTGCCTTTCTTTCCCGTGGAAGGTGGGTTATTGAAGCATGTTCGCCAGTTGAATTGGCTTCAACTGGCGCTTGCCGTTTCGGTGTTCATGATCGAATTAGGGTTTTTGTTGATGTACCGCCATGGCTGGAAACTCAGTATGGGAAACCTGGTGACAGGCGCCATCGTCAATGTCGCGCTGGTTGGGCTGGGCATAACCCTGTTGGGCGAAAAAGTGAGCGCCATAAACTTCATCGGCATTGCCCTCAGTATCTTAGGTTTGGCTTTGATTGGTTATCGACCATGATGTTCCAATGGATGACCTGTAACTATGAAACAATACCTCACCCTTCTCCTCGATAAAAAATTCGGTCTACTCTGGCTAGGCGCGACCATCTCGATTCTCGGCGACGGTCTCACCTGGATTTCGCTGACCTGGCTAATTTACGAACTGACAGGCTCCGCCAAAGACATCGGTTTGCTGGTCATCGTCTATACCGCGCCCGTCATCGTGGGCGGACCGCTCGCAGGCTACCTGCTCGACCGTTTCGACCGCCGAAAAGTTTTGCTCGCCGACAATCTCATCCGCGGCGCGGTCATGGCGTGCGTTCCACTCCTGCATTGGACGAATCAACTCGAAGCCTGGCATTTGTACGCGGCGGCTGGTGCCTACGGTTTGTTCAAGATGATCAGCCTCGCGGGCATCCCCACCGCCTTCCCGTCCATCCTGCCCGAAGAAAAACTGACCACCGCCAACGCGATGGAATCTCTCAGTTTTGGAGTCGGCGGCGTGCTGGGACCCGCCCTTGGCGGAGTCCTGCTCGGTCTGATCGGTGGTGCGAACACCATCGCATTGGACTCGCTCTCCTACTTCGTCTTCGCCATCTGTTTGATTTTCCTCCCGCCCCTGCCCGCGTCACATCTTGACCTCGAGCCTGCCGAGCAAATCCCAGGCATTCGCCCCGCCCTGGACTTTATCCGTTCCGCGCCCGCCATCTGGTTCATCACGGTCATGTTCATGTGCGCCAATGTGGGACTCGGTATGCTCTCGGTCTTCCTGCCGATATACGTGCGTGAGACTCTTCACGGCGACGCGACTACGTTTGGTATTATGCTCAGCGCGGCGACGGCGGGGGAGTTGATCGGCGCGTTCCTTGTCGGCATGTTGGTTTGGAAGTGGACTCTTGGACGCTCCATCGCCTCCACGCAGGTTGTGGTGGGCGTGAGTTTCCTAGGCTTGATCCTCGCCCCAGGCTTTGCACTCTCTGCCGCGTTTTTGGGAATCGCCCATTTTTTCACCTCCCCGCTGACGATTTGGGCGCAAACGATTCGCCTGCGACTCATCCCCGCCCACCTGCGCGGACGCGTCATCAGCCTCCTGCGGACTCTCATGCAAGCCGCGCCCCCGCTCGGCGCATTGCTTTGCTCTCACTTGCTGACAGGCTTCGGAGTTCCAGTGACAATTCTCGCACTCGCAATCATCATCGCCATCCCTGGCTTGATCGGAATCATCCACCCCGCGCTGTCGCATGAGAATACAATTGCTTAATACCGCAAAAATCATTTTACACTCTGCCATCACAATACAATAACCAATGACGAAAACTCACATCATCCTATACGTCAAAGACCAAACCCGCAGCGCCGAATTTTACGCTCGCGTGCTGGCTTGCCAGCCGTCCCTCAACGTGCCTGGCCTGACCGAATTTGTTCTCTCTGAAACCTGTGTCTTGGGACTCATGCCTGAAGCGGGGATTAAACGTCTGCTTGAAAATGCACTGCCCGATCCAGCACGGGGGGCGGGTATTCCCCGTGCTGAAATTTATCTGCGTGTGAAAGACCCCGCCGCATATCACCGCCGCGCGATCGAAGCAGGCGCGACCGAACTGAGCGAAATGCAAGACCGCGATTGGGGCGACCGCGTCGCGTACAGTCTCGACCTTGATGGTCACGTACTGGCGTTTGCGGATTCAATCCAAAGTGAGGAGAAATGATCAAGCCACCGCGATTAAAGTTCGGCGACACCATCGGCATAATCAGCCCATCGTGGGGCGGCGCGGAGATGTTCCCTCATCGCGTCAAGCAGGGCGTCCAATGCCTTCGCAAACTCGGCTTCGATGTCAGGCTGGCAAAACATGCCTTGAATCGGAAAGGGTTCGTCTCGGACGCGCCCGAAAACCGCGCCCAGGACATTCACGAAATGTTTGCTGATCCCGACGTAAAGGCGATCATCGCTTCGATCGGCGGCGATCACTCGTGCCATCTCCTGCCGCTGTTGGATTTCGACCTCATCCGTAGCAATCCCAAAACTTTCATGGGCTATTCCGACATCACCGTTTTGAATGTCGCCATCTGGCAGAGGACGGGGTTGGTGACGTTCAACGGCGGCACGCTGCTCGCGGATTTCGCCGAATATCCCGACATGTTCGAGTATTCGAAAGAGTATTTTCTAAAGGCGGTGATGGGGGAGACGCCCATTGGCAGAATCGAACCCGCCAGCCATTGGACGGACGAATTCCTGGATTGGGGCGAAAAGCAAGACCAGACTCGCCCCCGAAACCTTCTCCCCTCCAGCGGGTGGACGTGGCTGAAAGAGGGCTCGGCGGAAGGCAGACTCGTTGGTGGGTGTTTGGAGTCCCTTCAACATCTTCGCGGAACCGAATATTGGGCGGATTGGCAGGACGCCATCTTCTTCTTCGAAACATCCGAAGACAAGCCCTCGCCGCGAACTGTGGACGGGACTTTGATGGATTACCAGAACATGGGCGTCTTCGAAAAGATCCGCGGACTGCTTATTGGACGACCAATGTCCTATTCCGACGACGAAAAACAACTATTGCGTGACATCGTTGTTGAGCGGACACGCGGCTATTCCTTCCCCGTCGTCGCCGACATGGACTTCGGTCACACCGCGCCCCAGTTCACGCTTCCGCTCGGCGTGACGGCTCGAATCGACTCGACGCGGAAACGCTTCGAAATCGTGGAAGGGACGGTGAAGTGAATCGCAGGAAGTCTCCAAGGAAAAAGATCAGCTTTCTCGTCCTGCTCATTGTTTTTCCCGCCGTCTGGTTTGGGAACGTTGCCCGCCTGACAGCTCGAAACGACCGCGCTTGCGGAGTGACTGTAGAAGCCGCGAGCGAATCTCCCTTTCAACGCGTGGCGGACGAATACAGTGTGGAACGCGGCGGGGCGGGTTTACAAGCCACCGTAATTTTTCCCGACGGAACACAATGGGACGCTTCATCGGGTTTGGCTAGCCGCGAGAAGGAGTGTCCCGTTTCGGCGCGCCATCACTTCGGGATCGGAAGTGTGACCAAACTTTACACGGCGGTGTTGGTCATGCGACAGGTGGAAGCGGGGACGATTTCGCTCGACGACCCGATCTCCAAATGGCTCGATCTGCCCTACGCGAAGCAAGTCACCGTGCGGATGTTGTTGAATCACACCAGCGGGATTCCCGATTACACGAGCGATGGGTGGTTTTTAATTCGTTACGTCGGACTGCCTGAAAAGTCATGGCAGTCTAACGAACTTGTAAACGTCATCAAAAACAAGCCTCTCAACTTCGAGTCGGGATCGCGTCAAGAATACTCCAACTCGAACTATCTCCTGCTGGGAATCATTCTGGAAAAGGCAGGCTGCAAACCCTACGCCGCGCTGTTGCGGGAGTTGACGGGCGAACTTGGCTTGCGCGATACCTCTTACCTGGATTATCCCGACGAGATGCTCATCGCCAACGCTTCCGACGAAGACCTGCTTCACCTCGGCGCACCGAATTTGACGGGACTGCGCCTCTCCCTGCACAGCGGCGCGTTCTCCGCAGGCGGGATTGTCTCCACCTCAGGCGACGTGGCGCGCTTCACCCGCGCCTTGTTCACGGGCGGAATCGTCTCGGACGAATCGCTCGCGCAGATGACGACCTTCGTCCCCGCGCCCGACGCGGACGCGCCCGAAAGAATCGGCTACGGGTTGGGCGTCAGGCAGATGGTTATCAAGGGCAAATCGTTCGTCGGTCACACGGGCGCGATCCCTGGCTATTCGGCGGTCACAGTCTATGGCGTGGACAATGGAATTACAATCGTGATTCTCAGCAACCTTTCCGTCATCGAGCAGGAACGGCTGGTGGCGGAGATTCTGGAAGCGCTGAAGCGTTAGACAATCCTGCGTCCTTTTCATCATTTCTGCGTCAATATTTACGGAGACCGAAATGTCCAAACTCAACCAACAATTCCAACTACCCGATGGGCGCAATATCGGCTACGACGAGCATGGCGCGCCCGATGGTAAGCCCATCTTTTATCTGCATGGTTCGCCGAGTTCGCGCCTGGAAGCCAACCTGTATTTCGGCGAAGACTTGTTACAGTCGCTTGGCGTTCGCTTGATCGCGGTTGACCGCCCAGGGATGGGTCTCTCCGATTTTCAGCCCAATCGCCGAACCCTGGATTTTCCGCGAGATATTCTCGCGCTCGCAGACCATTTAAACATTGATCGTTTCGCCATACTTGCCTACTCACTCGGCGGACCGTATGGATTGGCTTGTGCGCTCGGCATTCCAGAACGCTTGACCAAGGTGGGCATCGTCAGCGGCGCGGCAATGTTCACTGAACCGGATTTGATGAAGAACATCAACGAGGGGACGCGAAAATTCTTGACAATGCCGCGTGAATCACCTTTTCTTTCACGCCTGTTTCTGGGAATGATGCTGGGTGTGATGCCGCGCCTTGCGCCCAAGCAGTTTGTGACTGGAGCCTCGTTCGTACTCCCTGCATCCGACCACGAAATCGTCGACTCAGACCCAATGTTCCAGCAGGGTTTCATTCGCATGGTACGTGAAGCGACCAGAAAGGGAACGCGCGGCGCATTCCATGAATCATTGTTGTCGGTTACGGATTACGGCTTTCACTTGCAGGAAATTCAAGCACCTCTCCTGCTGTGGCATGGAGAGGCGGATCAAAACATACCTGTGGAGATGGCTCGTTATGTGGCATCAACCCTTCTGAAGTGCGAAGCGAAGTTTTTTCCAAACGAAGGGCATCTGTCGCTGTTCAAGAAGCATAGCGCGGAAATCATTCGCGCGTTGATGTAGTGCCACACAAGGAGGTAATATGAATCAAAAACCCATTGCCCAACTTGGCTTCTGGTCGTCTGTCGTCGTCACGTTGATGTTGATCGTCTTCCCGCTGTCCTTGGCGTTCGACTGGTCGCTCGCTGTTGCTTACGGCTCGTCGTTCCTGCTCGCGCCTGCGTTTGTGGCGATGATGGTGAGCATCCATCATTACGCCGTGCCCGAGAAAAAAGTGTGGAGCCAACTGGGACTGTCGTTCGCCATCATCTACGCGGTGATGTGCTCTCTGACGTATTACATCCAATTGACATTCATCGAGAACAACTACCTCCCCATCGCAAATGAAGTGACCGCGCCGTTCGTGTTCATCCCTGGCACGCCGATCTTCGCGCAGGACATGCTCGGTTACGTGTTTTTCTGTCTCGCCACCCTCGCGGCTGGACCCGTCTTCACGGGCGGCAAACTCGAAGCGTGGATCAAGTGGCTGTTCATCTTCAACGGCATTCTGTTCGCCATCCCCACGCTGATTCTCCCCGCGCTGGTCATGCCCGTCAACGCGGCTGGCACGGGAGTCGGGAATCAGGTCGGCGATTATGCCAACATAGTCTGGTCGTTCTATATTGCAATAGCAACGGGATTGACAGCGACGCTTTTCAAACGGTTAAAATCAATAGCATGACTATTTCCCCAGCCTTCCTCTTCGCAGGCGGCGTTTTCCATCTCGCCATCGCCATCTTTCACCTGTTCTTCTGGCGCATCTTCCGCTGGAAGGAAGACCTAACTTCGCTCACGCGCATCAACCGCGCCGTCGTGCAAATCCTCAACCTGTGCCTGACCTTCATGTTCTTCGTCATGGCATTCATTTCATTCTTCCATTCGGCAGAATTGATTTCCACGCCGCTTGGTCGTACAATTCTAGCTTCGATTGCGTTGTTCTGGATTCTTCGCCTGATTCTGCAAGTCATCTTTTTCGGTATGCGGCACAGGATTTCGATTCTGTTCATCATCGTTTTCACCGTTGGCGCGTCGCTCTATCTCATTCCGTTTTTCTGGAGTCTTCCATGAACACGACTCTCGAATCCATCTACACCGACTTCCACTCCAAACTGCATCGCTTCATCGCAGGGCGCGTCTCCGATCCCGACACGGCGGAAGACATTTTGCAGGATGTCTATCTCAAGATTCATTCCAGGATAGACGGCTTGCGCGAAGAAGACCGTCTCGAAAGTTGGATCTACCAGATCACGCGCAATGCCATCATTGACTATTACCGCCGCGCTCGTCCGCTGGACGAACTTTCGGACTCCCTCGCCTCTTCCCCTGACGATGAGCCTGACGCCGTTTCTCAACTCGCCTCTTCGGTCAAAGGAATGCTGAACTGCGTCCCCGAAAAATACCGCGAAGCGCTGGAACTGACCGAGTTGCAGGGACTCTCCCAGGTGGAACTGGCAACCAGACTCAATATTTCGGGATCAGGCGCGAAGTCGCGCGTGCAGCGGGCGCGGGAAAAACTCAAAGAGGCGTTTCTCGATTGCTGTCACTTCGAGTTCGATAGGTTGGGAAGAGTCGTGGACTATCATCCCAACTGCGAGAAATGCGCCCGCGATGACTATCCAGGCAATTGCGGCGATGACCAAACCGATGATTGCTGATGGAGTTCCCATGATCCATACCCTGGAACCAACGCTCGCCAACCTACACGGACACTTTTCACGCGACCTGCCTCCCATCCTGACCATCGCCAGCGGTGATACCGTACGTTATAAAACACTCGACGCGGGTTGGTGCGAATTCGATCAACCCGATCCGTTTGTCCAACCCATTAAACTCACAGGGCGAAACCGCCAGTGCGATCCTGGACATGCGTTGATTGGACCCATCACAATCGCAGGCGCGAAAAAAGGCATGACGCTCGAACTCCATTTCAAAACGATTCGGACGGGCGCATGGGGCTGGTCTTCGGGCGGTGGTTGGAAGAGCGATGTCAACACCCGCCTTAATCTGGACGATGGAACTGAGTGGACACTACGCTGGGCATTGGATTCAGCCAAAGACATTGCCGTAAATCAGCGCGGTCAGCGAATTGCGCTCAAACCCTTTATGGGAAATTTTGGAATGCCGCCCAATGAAGACGGCTCACATTCCACTTTTTCGCCGCGCTTCTGTGGCGGCAACATGGATTGCAAGGAACTTACGGAAGGCAGCCGCGTCTTTCTCCCCGTTTCTGTGGACGGCGCTCTATTTTCCATCGGCGACGGTCACGCGATTCAGGGCGATGGCGAAGTAACGGGTCCCGCGTTGGAATGTCCGATGGAATTGGTGGAAGTCGAATTTCACCTGCATCCCAGTATGCAGATCCGTTTTCCGCGCGCGTGGACGTCAACAGGCTGGATCACACTCGGTTTTCATGAGGACCTCGACGAAGCGGCGGTGATTGCCCTCGATTCAATGCTCGATCTGATGAATGAGAAATACCAACTGGAACGAAAAGAAGCACTTGCCCTCTCCAGCCTGCTGGTGGATTTGCGGGTGACGCAAATCGTGAACGGCGTCAAAGGCGTTCATGCCGTCCTGCCGCATCATGTCATCCCTGGAATTCTGAGCCAAACCGCACCAAGGTAAAGATTATCCCATGCCGCACTTCGACACCATCGCCTTCGATGCCGACGACACGCTCTGGCACAGCGAGCGCTACTACGCCCAGACGCAGACCGAGTTCGTCAAACTTCTCGCGCATTACCGTGATGAGGAATACACCCGCGCCCACCTCTACGAAGTCGAGTCGCGCAACATCCAGCACTTCGGCTACGGCGTGAAGGGCTTCGCGCTCTCGATGATTGAGTCCGCCGTCGAACTCACCGACGGGCTCGTTTCAGGAAACGACATTAAAGCCATCATCGCGCTTGCGCGAGAAATGCTGGACGCCGACATTGAATTGCTGAACGGCGTAGGCGAGACCATTGCAACGCTCGCGCAAAGTCACCGCCTGATGGTCATCACCAAAGGCGACCTGCTCGACCAGGAGAAAAAGATTCAACGCTCGGGCTTAGGAAAATATTTCTACAGCATCGAAATTGTCAGTGAAAAGACGCGCGAAACCTACGCCCGCCTGCTGGCGGAACACGCCATTGAGCCGCCGCGATTCTTCATGGTGGGCAACTCCCTGCGCTCGGACATCCTGCCCATTCTCGGACTCGGCGGCAGCGCAGCATACGTCCCCTACGAAATCACCTGGCAGCACGAAACCGCCGAACCGCCTGTGAGTCAGCCTGGCTTTTATCAACTTGGTCACGTCGGGCAATTGCCCGCGTTGTTGGAGCAATTGGAACGATAGGAAATCTCCCTCCAAATAGTTGAGCGCAGCGGACGTTGAAGAACGTCCGCTTTTTTTTGCGTCCATTTCCAAAGCCCTGCGTCTATCAAAGCAAGAAAGGAGATACAACCATGTTTACCCATACCGATTGGCTCGTGCATTTGGAACATCACAAATACTTGCTCCGCGAAGCGGAAAAAGAACGGCTGGTGAAGATCGCGCTATCCGCTCGCAAAATCGAGAAGAAAGCCAAAGTTCAACAGAGCAAACCATCCAGAAATAAGGAAGTGGTCTGTTGCACAACCGCAGCCGCGTAGACCCAGGAATCCAAGAATGACTCTGCTCATCGAACTTTTCGCAAAAACCCTCTCGCAAGTCTGGCACACGCTGACCGCGAATTGGCTATTCCTTTTCGCAAGCGCGGTCGTCGCCGCGGCTTTGAAACTGTATGTAGATCAAGACCGCGTAGCCGCGTTCCTCCAGCGCAACCGCAAAGCGGGCGTGTTGCTTGCCACGGGCGCGGCAGTCGGCACACCGCTCTGCTCCTGCGGCACGACCGCCATCATCCTCGGTATGATGGCGGGAAACATGCCTTGGGCGCCCATCATCGCGTTCATGGTTGCATCGCCGCTCACCTCCCCACAGGAACTTGTCTTCAGCGCAGGCTTGTTCGGTTGGAACTTCGCGCTGGCGTTCTTTGGCGCGTCCATCGTGTTGGGGTTGATGGGCGGCGCGGCGGCGCATATGCTCGAAGCGCGCGGCTGGCTTGCGAATCAGGCGCGCTTCAAATCCATCTCTGGAGCATCGGGTCTCGCTGTTCCCACCGACTCCGTTCAAAAACCGCGCGTCACGTTGAATCAATTCCTCAATGAAATCTATCTCGCAGGCAAACGTCTCGTGCTCTTCTTCTTCGGCTTTGCCTTCATCGGCTACCTGCTCAACAACCTCATCCCTTCGCAATGGATTTCAACGCTCTTCGGCGAAGGGCAAATCTATGGCGTCCCGCTCGCGGCAATCCTTGGCATCCCCTTCTACTTTAACACCGAAGCCTCCCTGCCGCTCGCCCGCGCGCTTATGGACGCGGGCATGAGCCAGGGCGCGGCGCTGGCGTTCCTCGTCACGGGCAGCGGCACATCCATCGGTGCGATCGTCGGCGCGCTGACCATCGCCCGCTGGCGCGTAGTTGCCCTCGTCATCGCAACCCTGCTCATTGGCGCGGTCGCGTTCGGTTACGGTTACAACATCCTGCTTGGAGTTTTGTAAATGAGAAACCGCCACCGCCTCATGCACGACCTGGAATTTCTCACCAGCCCTCAAACTGCTGGACGACTCTCTGGCACGACAGGTGCATATCGAACCGCGCATTATCTCCAAGCAGAACTGGACTCGCTGAAATTCGACTCCACGCTTCAACCTGTAGACGTCCCCGCCGCCCGCCTCACATCTACCCCGCGCCTGGTCGTTGGAGCCCGAGCCTTTTCTCCCCGCCGCGACTTCGCCGAACTGACGGCGTTTTCCGCAGGCGGACAAGCCAGGGGTCATCTGTTCGTCGTCCGCGAAGATGATTTGTTTCGCCCCGAAGATTTCAAAGGAAAAGTCATCCTCATCCCCGAATGCCCGCAGGGATTCAATCTTGCGGAGACGGTCAACACCGCCGTTGGATTGGGCGCTGCTACGCTGTTGGTCGAACAAGGCGAACCGCGCTGGTTTCATAAGACCGTGTATTCGGGCAACGGCAGGATTCCCGTCCTGCGCGTGCGGACATCCATCGCGAAAGAACTCGCGCAACAAAACGGCGCGGATGTTGAATTGGATTTGCCGCTCGAACGCGCGACTCGCCCCTGCAATAACGTGCTTGGACTCTTGCGCGGCGAATCAGACGATTTCACCCTTGCCCTCACCGCCCACCACGACCACCTCGGCGACGATTCGGATGAAGTTCACTTCCCTGGCGCATTCGACAATGCTTCGGGCGTCGCGGCTGTTTTATCTGCGGCGCGCGAACTCGCCGAAGAAAAACTTCCGTTCAATCTGATGGTCGCGTTTTTGACGGGCGAAGAATCGGGCTTGTGGGGCGCGAAACAGTTGGTCGCCCATCCGCCTTTACCAATTTCCGCCGTCATCAATCTCGATGGGATCGGCAGCGAGTCCAAACTCAACGCCCTGCGGCTGGGGCACCGTCAGCGCGGCGATTGGCTCGCCGAACTTGCGGAAGGCGTTTTATTGAAGCGCGGAGTTCAAGCGCAATGGATCGGCGGCAGCGACGACTCATCCGCGTTCATCTCGAAGGGAATCCCCACCCTTGGGCTGGGGCAGCAGCCCACAGGTCAGGCGCGAAGCGTCATGCACACGCCGCTTGATACGTTTGAATCGTTCCATCTCGAAACCATCCACGAAGGAGTCGAAGTCATCGTGGAGATTGTCAAATCCATTTCTGAAATTCAAAAGGAGAAACATCATGTCCACGCAAAATGAAAACCCGTTCATCAAATTGATCAAAAAGTCGGTGGGATTGCCGACGGGTAAATCCGATTGTTGTAGCACACCTGCAGGACAGTCGAGCGACTGTTGCGGCGCGAACGCATCGGGCGGCTGTTGCGGCGCGGAAGGAGCGCAAGACTCGTCAGCAGGCTGTGGCTGCGGTGACAGCGGCTGCGGCGCAGAGGACGAAAAGGAATCCGAATCGGCTCCAACCATTGGTTCATCCGCGATATAGTTGAAAACCTTTACCTTCCGTCATTGCGAGGAGGGTCGAGTAGCCCCGTGCTTGTTGGGGCGTGTCGAGACCCGACGAAGCAATCTCGATGTTGTAAACAAGGGATTGCTTCGCTCGCAATGACGTGCCTATTGAAAAGGAATTTATCCCATGTTTCATTCCATCAGCCCCGCCATGCTTGAACGAATGCGTTTTCTCGAAGCGCGCGACGCGCAAGACCGCGACGACGGCACGCCGCGAACCCAGAGGCTTCGCCAGATTCCGCCTGAGACGGGAAAGTTCCTTGCCCTGCTTGCGGCTGGCGCGCCCGATGGATACATCATCGAAATCGACGCGAGCGCGGGCTATTCCACGCTCTGGCTGTCGCTCGCGGCGGAAAGTTTGGGGCGGCGCGTCACTACCTTTGAAATCCTGCCCGAAAAAGTGGAACTCGCCCGCGAAACATTTCGCCTCGCGGGCGTTGAAAACGTTGTCGAGTTGCTCGCCGACGATGCGCGCAAGCACATTGAAAAGTTCGATGAAATCGCGTTTTGCTTTCTCGACGCGGAAAAGGAAGTCTACGGTGAAATTTACGAGATGGTGATTCCCCGTCTGGTCAAAGGCGGAATTCTCGTGGCAGATAATGCCATCAATCACCGCCCAGCATTACAGCCGATGCTCAACCGCGCGCTGAACGATGAGTGCGTGGACGTGCTGATCGTCCCGATTGGGATGGGCGAGTTGGTGTGCAGGAAGATTTGAGATACAAGGGTGAAACGAAGTTACCCCATCGTCAGTTTGGGGTGGTGCTGCAATACTACCCCAAGCGTAGATTGGATATCATAACTTCCCGCCAGATCTGCGATCTTGCGCGCCATTTCAGGTTTACCCTGAGCCTGTCGATGGATGCGGTGATAGGCACGCACTGAAAGGTTAAGGTGACTCATCGCAGTATGCATCAGGCTCTGATCCTCGTCTTGCAATCGGCAAAACTGCTTGATCTCACCGATGGGCATACTGGCGCTTAGCGTTTGCACCTTCACAACAGGATTCTCATTCACAAATAAAAAACTGGCACAGCAAATAAATCAAAAGCGGCAGAGAGAAATCTCTACCGCCTACGTTGCCGCCTACGTTCGTAAACGAAACTTATACCCGTATACATGATATATACCACTCTGGGCTCATCCGATTTCAGTTGTGAGGCGGAAAATTGACAGTTTTAAAGTCAACGGATCCAATTTTAGTAGGATTGGTACCCTGGTGTCGCTACTCTGTCATCAAGGAATGAATTGTTTGAGCAGGTCAGTGACTACACTAACTATCTTGGGATATGCATTCGGTCTAGCGGTTTATGCTGTGCCAGCCATATCAAGCTTTCTTTTCTTGCCTCATCTGGAATAAACTTTGAGTCACTCATGATTTCATGTATGGATTCCAATAGTCTTTCGTCGTTTATTAATTCGGGAGATAATCTTAGAAAGTCACGATAATTCAAAAGTTAAAAAAGACGCCCTTGCTGAAATATGGGCGTCTTGTCTAGTTTTACAAGCATGATCACCAAAATGGAACGTCAATAAATTAAACAAAACGATTGTGCTTGCTGCGCCAGAACTCATTAATCATCATCGCGCTATGCCCAAAAAGACAACGTTTTTTACTTCGAGTTATGTTTGATATTATCTAAAATAACTGTAAACCTTGTAAATAATCACAACTGATACTATATCTTTGCGCTAGAGCAAGGACACATCTAGTTTTTTGGGGCATAATAGTGAGCATAATTTCGTTTACAAAATATTTTCAATTAAACTTGGAGAAAAATGAAAAAAATATTATTTCTTGTATTGGCAGCAATAGCTCTGTTCGTCCCTGTTGCCGCTGTAATCGCGGCTGGGGAATTTGACTATATCGTTATCAGAGGTCCGGGCATTACAGGTGAAATTAATGTGTCTAATCCTTTATTTACCGAGGATATCTTTACCTTTGCTGATTTTTCCGAAGGTAGCATCAATCCGCCCTCAGACCCTGGGCTGGGGTATCAGATCGTGCGGATGCATGCCGAAGGAAGCAAAGGCATTCCCTACGATCAATTACATTATTACCCATATAGTGGCTATGTATACTATGATGGCATTGTGAATGGATATTCTGAATATGGAACCCAATGGTATCTAGCCAATCCAGAAATTGAAGAACCGTTCCGTGCCGTTCTCGCTGAAGATGCGCGGCTGACATGGATTCCCTTTGCGGTGTTGGCTGTTCTGTTGATCGGATTTTTTGTTGTGTATCAGATGAAGCCCAAACGACCGCAGTAAAATAAAATAGCGCATGGTAATTACCATGCGCTATTTTATTTAAGCGTCTATCGTACGATCACCTTATCACTTTTATCATCGTAACTAAATACCACAACCTGTCTCACATTTAGCGTAAGGGTGTCTGAATACACCACACGGTAATCATTTTCATCATCCTTCAAACGCATTTCAATGTAATGGGTACCAGACGGGATGGGCAGAAATTCAAGCGCAGAAATGCGCCCGTTGCCGCCAACACCCGAGGGTTGATAGGTTTCATCCAAAATCGTTTTGCCATCCATCACCACAATCACACTCACAGGGTAATGCTCACCGCCAAATATCTTTTCCGCGTCTGCGCCTTCAGGTAGGGTCATGCCTTCGGGAATTGCCGCAACCGAAATCTTGCCTTTCAGATCCAAAGCCATGCGAATGGCAGATCCATCGGCAGAAGCCATTCCAGCGGGAATATCCATCGGCAATGCAAGCGCAAAGATGCCAAACAATAGAACCGTCCCAAGCAATGCGCCTACAAGCGAAGGAATTAACTTGTTGCGTTCTTTCACAGGTGGCAGCACAGGCGCGGACTTCTTCGCCTGCGTTTCGCTGCGATGCAGATCGTTCAGAAAATTCAAAACTGTTTTTGAATTTCCTGGTGTTGTCTCCAGCCAATGCACTTCCTTTGTCACCAATGCGCGGCGCGAGTGCAGGCGGTTCAATATCCAATGCGCATCTTCGCGGTACATCCCATCATCGTATGGATGAGACAGCAGGACGACGTCGCGCGCGCCTGCATTGTGCAAGGATTTGATCCATTCGATATTGATCGCACTGATGCTTGGTAACACTGCTGTTATGACGCGCGCCGCCTCTTCTCCACCGACAGTTGCCACGGCAACAGGAGCATTCTCCTTGCTGACGTTTAATTCGGCTGGCAGCCCACCTAGCGCTTCATCCCTGTGACTAGCAAATAAGACGGTTACAGGATTGCCAGTCTGTTTCTCTTGTGACAGTGCGCCTTTGACCACACCAAATACCTGTTCGCCGTTGTAACCACCCTTTAGGTCAATTGCGTCGGTGGGACATGCCCCCACGCAGATTCCGCAACCTGTGCATTGTGCGTTGTTGATGATCGCCAGTTTGTGATAGCCAGACGCATCATTGCGGTCATTCATGCGAATTGCGTCAAACGGACATTCGGCATAGCAGATGTTACAGCCAGTACACTTTGGATCGGTAACAGTAGCAGGCCCAGGGTTACGTCCAGAGGCGAGCCAGGGGAGCAGGAATAAACTTCCACCAACGAGAATTGCCAGTCCCCAGAAGATCAGGTTGCCCCACAAGTCGATCAATGGCAAAAATCCCAAATACAACGCGTCCATTGGCACGGATTGAATCAGTTGCGATAGATCTGCAGGCATAGCGGATTGGGCAGGTTTGAGGAGTGATAGAACAACCAGCCCCACCACGGCTTGAATGCTGACCCAGCGCGGCGACCACCAACGCTCACGCGAGAGTCTGAGGCTGTGGATGTAAATGCCGAGAAAACCAATGAGCGGAATAAAGACATGCAAAAAAATGATGATGACAAAATTTGAAAATGTACGCGAGGCGAGATCGGTCGCGACATAGGTGAGACCCGATGAACCAGCTAGGTACTCCATCATGTATTCGGTCATCCATTGCGCACGTTGATCCCAGATGAGCCAGTAGCCCATCGTACCTGTCAACCAAACCATTGCCAGCATGATCCAGCCGCTTGTCCACGCCAACCAGCGTTGACCTGAGAACCGGTCGCTGATCAACATCTTGAACATGTGCAACACGATCAAGACGATCATGCCATCGGATGCATAGCGGTGCATACTGCGCATGAGCGAACCGAACCAGGTGGAATCGATTTTCTCAACGGTCTGGTAGGCAACATCCAACCCGGGGCGATAGATGATGGTGAGATAAATGCCCGTTGCAATAAGCAGGATCAACATGAAGATGGTTAATGTGCCAAGATGGTAAAAAGGATTGAAATCCGATTTGGTGAAACGATTGATAAAGCCTTCGAACTTTGCCCAGAGCTTTTCGAAGGTGCGTAACAATTTACGCTGTGCGTACGGGTTGTAATGAGTCATTTAGGGGTTCCAGGTATAAGGTTTCAGATTAAAGGTCTGATTTATTCGACCTTCATATTTTCTTCATTTAACAACGGAAATTTATTCATTTTCATGGCATTGGCTGTTACGAAGATACTACTTGCCACCATCGCAAACGCAGAGAAGACAGGCTGTAGAAGACCTGCCATTGCAAGCCCAACGCCGAGCAGGTTGTAGATCACCGCCCAGCCCAAATTTTGTTTTACACGCTTCATCGATTCACGCGACAGATCCACCAGCCACGGGATAACACGTAAATCATCGCGCACGAGCACAATATCGGCGGCAGAGCGGGCAACATCTGTTCCGTGGTTCATGGCGAGACCGATCGTGGCAGCGGCGAGCGCGGGTCCGTCGTTGATGCCATCGCCGACCATCGCAGAATTTTCGGTCAGGCGCGACATCTTTTCGTCCGAACTGAGCGCGGCGCTGACAGGGATGCCCAGCGCCTTTTGCCATCGCGCGCCCGCACTGGCTTCGTCGCCTGTCAGCACGCCGAGTTCCAACCCGCGTGATTGCAATTGACTCAAAACATCTTTTGCCTCTGCGCGGATTTTTTCACCCAGCCCCAAAATGCCTATTACCTGACCATCCCAACCTGCATACACGACGATATGCCCCGCTTCTTTCCACGTCTCAGCCTGCTTCTCGATAGTCGTGGACATACTCAACCCCTCGGCAGACATCAGTCGCGCAGAGCCGATCACAATTTGGCTGTCCTCCAACATTGCACTCACACCTAATGCAGGCAAAGCCTTGAATGATTCAGGTTTGGATAATTTAACTTGTTTTGATTTTGCGAACTCAACCACAGCTTCCGCAAGCGGATGTTCAGAGTCATTCTCCACCGAGCCTGTAATTCTCAGAAATTCATGCTCTTGAATTTGATCGACAAAAAATTCACGCACCTTCATGGGTAACTGTGTTAGTGTGCCTGTTTTATCGAAGAAGATACGCTCCACTTTGGCGAGCCGTTCGAGAGAAGATGTGCTGCGTAGAATTGCGCCTGACCCCGCAGCTCGTTCCAGTGACAGCCACAACGTCAGTGGAGTGGCAAGCCCCAGCGCGCACGGACACGCGATCAGCAACACAGACAACGCCACCATCAAACCTGTTTCAAGCCCGGCAATGGAATACCAGATCAGGAAGGCAACCGTTGCCAATCCCAGCGCGAGTGGAGTCATCCATGCTGAGAGTTTATCCACCATTCTTTCTAGTGGAGAACGCGCCCATAAGGCTTCATGTAACAAACGACCGATCTGTCCGGCGGTAGTGGATGTGCCGACCGCCGTTGCGATCACCTCAAAACTACCGTCAAGATTGACCGTTCCTGCCTGAACTTTTTCGCCTTCGTGGTGTGCCACTGGCTTAGGCTCACCTGTCAATAATGATTCATCCACATCGCCTTCGCCGATGGCGATCAACCCATCCACGGGGAATCTTTCACCTGGACGAATCCGAACGCGCATACCAGGTTTGAGTTCCGAGACGTTCATAATGATATCTTTCGTATCTGTAACAACCGTCGCCTTATCGGGGATCTGTTCCAGCAAACGTGAAACGGCTTTGTTGCTCGATTTATGCGCCTGCATTTCGAGCCATCGTCCAATCGAAACAAGGAAGATCAGCATAGTGGCAGTATCAAAATATAAACCGCCATGCCCCAGAATTAAATTACGAACTGATAGCCCAAATGCAGAAAATGTTCCGATCATGATCAGTGTGTGAATGTTGGGCTGCCCGCGCAGCAGGCTGGCAAACCCTGCACGCAAAATGGGCAGTCCCAATAAGATCAAAACGGGGATGCTCGAAACCAACATCATGATCTGGAAGAAATGCACAAGCCATGCCGTCTCTGGGCTTGCCCAACCCATTAACTCACGCGCGTAAATTCCGCCGCCCACGATCATGTCGTGCAAAACCATCACGCCGCTAATTAATAAACGCGTGAAAAAAGATTCTTCCTCATCGCGCGGTTTTTCATTTGGCAGGGTTGCTTGATATCCAAGCGAACGCACGCGCTTCTTGAGTTTTTTTGGATTTGTGATCGCAGCGTCAAATGTGAGGTTAGCTTGTCCCTGAATAAAACTCACATCCGCGCTAACCACGCCACTGGTGCGGCGAAGCTGTTCACTTACCAGCCATGCACAGGACGCGCACCACATACCGCCAAGTGTGAGGATGACTTCTCCGCTTCCTTCTGGAACTTGAGCCTGATGCTGCTCAACGGCTGGACTCTCCGCCAGAAGCGCTGCCACCTCTCTGCACGATGGACAGCAAAATACATCCCCGTTGTCATTGGACAGGGGATGCAAAGTGGTCAGACCGCAGAGGGAGCAGGTGGTGATGGTTTTTGTTTTGACAGGAGAAGCAGAAGCGAGATTCATTTCTATAACTCAATATTTACCAAAGCATGACAGAACCCAGCATGAAGTGGTCAATGAGTCCAAGGGAGGCAAATCCACGCATGGCGAATTGAAAACCGAAGAGCATCATAACAATGGAAGCCAGGCTTCGTGACCAGTGGCGGGGGAGGGATTTTGTTGCAAGCCATCTGACGGCGAATAGGCTCGGAATGGTAGCTATGCCAAAGATAAACATGTTTAGCATGCCTTGAACCGCGTTTGTAGAAGCAACCGCTGTGAGAAGAGCGGTAAGAACTAAGCCGCAGGGTAGGAGTCCCCAAAGAAGGCCGAGCAGGTAGGAGGTCCAGAGCGAAGCGGATTTGAATGTGCGGATGGCATTGCCCCAGCGTTGAACCAATCCAGGAAATAATGATTCAGGGGAGGGGGCTAATCCAATAAAAGCGGATGCCATGTAAAAGGCGATGATTGCAAAGAGAATGGAAAGGGTGGATTGAAACCTGTCGAGAGCCCAGAGGGTTTGCCCAAAGGCGCCGAAGATTAATCCGAGGAGGGAATAGGTGGTGATGCGCCCGGCGTGTGCGAGAATCCAGGCGAGTTTATTTTGAAAGATCGGCTGACGATCAAAAAGAATTATGACCGCACTGCACATGCCGACGCAATGCCCAAGACTTCCGAGTAAACCAAGTAAAAGAGATGCTGTCATTTTGTTTAATTGCCAGTCTTGGAGGTTTGGACCTGCCCGAGGTGGCGAAGCCCCGGGCAGGTTTTCAAAGGAGAATGTCTGTCTAGCGGATGAACCAGGTACGGCCCAACAGCCACCAGTTGGTGAAGTAATAAATAGCGAACCAAACCAGGAAGGCGAAGACAAGCACCAAGGCGCCCTTGGGCTGATTTTGCTTATCTTCCATTTGATGATCGGTCAATTTTGTGGAATCGATGATCGGGTTGTGTGTGCCGGTCAGCAGCAAAAGATTGGATGCTTCGAGGCGGGGACCAGTCAGAATGGATGTGAGAACGATGGTCACATACATGATGCCGCCGACGACTGCAAGAATCGCGCCAATGCCAAAGACAGCTAGAGAGATTTCAACAGTGCCGGGAACGACGCCAGCGAAAGTAATATCCCAGTTGCGGCGAGCAACACCCTGCAGACCACTGACGATCATGCCCATGGAGGTCAACAACATGCCAAAGCCGAAAATATAAGGCTGCCATTTTGCCCAACTCTTGAGTTTGAGTTCCTTACGGAAGATGAGCGGGATGACGTAGTAGGTGAACCCCATGAAGGCAAGCGTGGTGCCGCTGACCACAGTCGCATGAAAGTGACCAGGCAGGCGCAAGGTATTGTGGACGAGCATATTGATCTGTTCGGTACCGATGGTTACGCCGGTCACGCCGCCGATCCAACCAAAGAGGAACATGGAAAGAACCAATGAACTGAAACCAGGCTCTCCCCAGGGAGCGTTGCGGAGCCAACCGAACAAACCTTTTCTGTAGCCTTTGGCGCGCAGGGCAATTTCCAGAGCAGCGGGGATGGAGAAGGCGTGCATCATGGAACCAAGCACAGCAAGGTACATCGCGTAGGATGTGTTGACGGCTTTCCATGCGAACGAAAGACCAGGATCCACTAGCAAATGGTGTGCTGAGCCAAGGTTGATGAAAAACAGGTACAGGATGAAGGCAAGGCGCGAGAACTTTTCATTGACCGGGCGAATACCAACAGTCATCTGAGCGAGCGCGTACCAGATAGATACCATCGCCGCAAGATTGACCTGTTGTGCGGGATGTCCGAAACCCCAGAAGAAGTTGCGATAGATGCCGGGGTCGTACGTTTTGAGAATACCTAGTGACCAGAAGAAGGCTGGCACGATTGCGGCGGCGCCTTCAAGCAGGGTGTACGTGGCTAAAATGGCGGCGGTCATCAAACCAAATACCACCAAAGGCAGCGAGCCTGAAAAACGCCCTTCCCGTTTGGCGACCACAATGTTGATGAAGAATGTAATGACTGTGATTAACGCGCCGACGGCAAACAGAATATAGCTCAAGTAGAACAGCGGATGTGCCTTCATGGGAACATAAGCTGAGAACATGACGTTTGAATTCGGGTCAAACAACACGACTGCGTTTGCCATCAAACCGCCGACGGTCATCATGATAAAGCCCGTCCAGGCGAGTTTGGGCGCAGCGTGCCGGGCATTCAGCAGAATGGTCGAACCGAAGTGCAGCCCTGCCATTTCAAAGAAAACGATCCACGCGATCAGCATGTCAATGCCGTGTAGTGTCAGCAGGCGATAGAACCAGACTGCGGGGAGCAGATGAATAGCCTGCCAGCGGGTGAGAGCAATCAACAATGCTGCAATACCGCCAAGTGCCAGGCACACTACAGCCATTACCGCATTGGCAATGATGAGGCGTTCGGTGTGCATATCCACTTTAAGGGTGGTTACCGGGCAATCGCGATAATCGTCCTTTGCGCCTTCTGTCCATGCCGTTGTAGGTGCAAGTGATGTCATATTTAATTCTCCTCGGTCACGATCACTTTACCAACCATTGTGTGATGGCCGACAAAGCAGTACTCATTACAAACGATGGTAAATTCCCCCGAACTAGTGGGGGTGATGGTTGCAACATAGTCATATCCAGGAATTACCTGGAGGTTGATATTGACCGGTTGAAGAGAGAACCCATGCTGCAGATCCATGGAAGAGATATGCAAGCGGTATTCCTCTCCTTTTTCAAGCTGCAGGATCGGATACCATTGCCAGGTGCTAGCCCGGATATATACATCACTGCCAGGAGGAGCAGCAACGATCGGGATTCCGCTCGCTTCATCCTTGCCGACAGTGTATTGCTCCACAAAAGCATTAACCTTCGCTCCATAATCTGCAGGCGATATTCTGTACGTTTCAGTGGGCACATTTTGTTTGCCATAGAAATACCAAAGAGGCATCATGACCGTAAGAAAGACACACCAAACAAATGCAACAGTGAGCCAGCTCTTTTCCATACGACCCATTGGTTTCCACCAATTTTTCTCAGGTGCTAACATAATCCATTCTCCAATCTAATTATTTATGGCGCCAGTGGAACATTTAACAGGTCAATAATTCCCCACACGTTGTAGATCAATGTGCTGATCAATAAGGACAGCACAAATAACAGCCAGATATTGTCAAAGATTTTTTGACCAGGGTGTTGCGGTTCTTCCTTTTCTTTGTCGGACATGGCGTTTCTCCTCATGAAAGATAGATACAAAAACTTGGGGTTTCAGCGTTCATGTTACTTTAATTACCCCGATTAGCGTATTCGTTATATGTAACAATCAAAATAAAAAAAGAGTGATTTTTTCATCACTCTTTTTCGTAAAAGAATTAGTTCTTTTTTGTTACAACAAGCCTTTACTTTGCGCCAGTTTGGCAGCTTCCCTGCGGGAATTTACCCGCAACTTGGAAAGGATATTGCGAATGTGTGTTTTGACCGTATTGAGACTCACGGTTAGTTTCTCAGCCACGTCTCTATCAGAGGCGCCTTTTGCAACTAAGGAGAGCACCTCCAACTCGCGGTCAGTCAATGAGTTATCTTCGTTTGGAACATCAGCATCGCTTTTTTGATTTAAGCTCATACGCCGGAATTCAGCAAGGACCCGCCCTGCCAGCGACGGCGTAATGGCAGCTTCGCCATTCATGGCGCTGTGCAGCATTTCAACCATCTTATGTGAACGAATATCCTTCAATAAATATCCCTGTGCGCCACTTTTCAGTGCCTCAAATAATTTTTCATCATCATCACGGACAGTCAGTACCACAATGGTCGTGTCAGGCAGGGATTGTTTGATCTGACGAGTCGCCTCCAACCCATCCATAGTTGACATTTGAATATCCATCAGAATAAGGTCTGGTTTCAGTTCCTGTGATTTGATAACCGCTTCCAATCCGTCGTTCGCGTTTCCTACAACCTCCATGTCGGGCTGTGATCCTATAATCACAGCCAATCCTTCACGGAACAACGTATGATCATCTACTAATAGAACACTTATTTTTTTCATGTGAATAATTTTTCCTTATCTTCTGAAGGAAACGATAGAATGATCTGTGTCCCTGCTCCAGGCGCCGATTTGACCTCAAAGTGTCCGTCAATTCTTAACGCTCTTGCTTTCATGATCTGTAAGCCAAAATGTCCATTCGGGCTGGGCTGAGAGGAATCAAACCCTTTTCCGTTGTCTTCGATTAGTAATACATGATCGTGGTCTCTTTTACTAAAATGGACAATGATCTTGCTCGGGCGAGCATGGGCAATTGCATTGGTTAACGCTTCACGCGCCACATGAATAACCTGTTCATTTACATGAGATGGGCAATTACATGGAGATGAGGTATCACACCTCCACTCGATGATGGCGTTATTTTGGGAAGAAAACTCATTTGCTACATCTTGCAATTGATTACAAAGATCAGAATTGATCGGATTCTCGTCCATCAGTCTATTAATGGCTTTACGTACATTTCCTGTGGCTTTTTCGATGGTTTCGCGAGTCAGATGCAATCTTTCCATTGCTGCCTGACTCTTTCCTTTGGACAGCAATTCAACCACCTGATCGGTCATCAACCCTAGATAACTAAATGTTTGCCCCAACCCATCGTGCATATCCGCTGCAATACGGCGGCGCTCCTCAAGTGTGGCAATGCGCTCTGCTTGTTCATAGAGGCGAGCATTTTCAAGGGCAATCGCGGCAGTATTTGCAAGTTTAGTGAGCAATTCGGTGGATTCATCACCAAACCTTTGTGGGCTGGTACTGCCCACACACAACGCACCAATAATCTGTTCATTGCTTCGCAAGGGGGCAGCCATATGACTGCGGCGATATTTATTAGATAAGATTGCGCAACCCTCGCGGCAGGTATCAATGCCGCAGACCACCGCCTTACTGCTATTCATGACGGATTCTGTCAGGTCATATTTTTTTATAATGGTCGTGTCATCAACGGCTGCATCTACAGATCCACTAAATGTTTGAAGTTTAAGCAAAGGCTGATTGGTATCCAGCAAACATAAAAATGAAACATCCCCATTTAAGAGTTCGCTGGTTTTTTTCGTCACCGAACTTAACACCTGCTGAATATCAAGGCGCGAAGTGATCTCCTGACTGACGACGTTTAGTGCCTCTAATTCCCGTGTCCGCTGAAAGACCCGTTTCTCCAGCGTATTGTTTAGGTCAATCAATTCCCGCTGGGTAGATTTCAGTCCAATACGCATCCCATCAAAGGATTGAGACAACTTCCGCATCTCTTCGGGACCTTGCACCTGAACTGGTGTTTCCAGATCATTCCCACCCAAATGTGCGGCAGCTACTCCCAACTCAGCCAGCGGTTTGAGCACTGACTGTCGTGTTACCCATGCTCCACTAGCAAGCAATACCAGCGCAAAGAATAGAAATCCCAATTGAATATTGCGTAAAACATTCAATTTCGCTGTTGAATCTGCCTCGTACAATTGAACAACCGTATCGGCTTGTTGGGCAAGAACTGTAGATTGTATTTCAAGTTCTTCAATGGCTGAGGAATAACCAATTTCAGTCGCTGACATATCCTCAACTTCATCAATAGCCACACGGAATTTCTCCCAACTTTGGCGCACATCACGTAATGCTTCCAATATCTCAGGGTTATTCGTTTCAGGAATTGATACATATTTAGCTGGTAAATAGAGGGTTACCCCGCCATGTTCAAGTGCTGTGAGAGTCTGATCAAAAATGGTCTTTGCTTCCACCAACATTTCATTCGTAGCCCCACTCCCCTGATCTCCGCCTGCAAGCCTTACCATAAGCTGAACTAACATCCGCTGTCGTCCGGCAAGGTTAATGATAAGAGCGTCATTCTGCTGAGTCTTTACACCCCAAAAGGTTGCGCCAACTGAAGTAAGCACAAGCAGGACGAATGCAAAAAACAAAGCACTTAACCTGCCTTGAAGACTCTTCAACATAAACAACCTTTTGGGTACATCATTAATTTTAAATTATACCTCTAAGGCTTGGGGCATTCCTAGTCCAAGTCCTGATCTGTTTTGATGTGATGCAGCAAATCTGGGTGGTTTGACAAACCATGAAATATTCCCTACACGGGGATTAATGAATATGTTTCAATAAGCTCTCCTGCGTTGAGAGAAATTTAAAAAGGGTCTGTACTTAATTTTGATAAGTTCTATTCGGTTTTTCAGCACCAACTCTCCTCCTGCCTTTGTCGATGGAGTATTTGCATTATTGCTTGAAAGTTGGAATGCTGGTGAACCAACTACCAAACCTATTGTCTTGTAGGTGCTCAATAAGTTCAAATGCATATCCTGCATATGGATGCGTAACAATACGAAGATCTGCATACCATAGGACAACCCCTCGCTGTTGCCAACCTGCCCTCTCTCAACGGGAGAGGGCAGGTTGGCAACAAAAGTCACGTTTATCGAGGTGAGGGAAAGCCCCTTAATAAAGGGTAGCAAATTGGGCTAATTTATTAATAAATTCTACAAAGTTTGATGCTGGGAATTCAAAAAGGGATTCGGTCTGATCATTCTGATATTCTTAAATCGGATTAGGTAACCTGCTCCACTTAAAACAAGCACGGATCCGACGGTCAACATCGTTGTGTTGAATGCATTTGCAAAATTGATCCCGCCCCAAGTGTGCGTGGAAGCCATCGTATACTGGATGGTGAGCGTGAACAGTCCAAGCAGAATTGCTGCTGAGCCGCCTGCGATGTGACTGGTCTTGTCGCTGCCTTTGTTGAAGTTGAGACCATTCCAAAGATATGGTATACGGAAAAGAAGAAATATGATCATTGTAAGCAGTGTTGTGTAAACGACAGCGTCCACCGGCATGGATTTTCCACGCAACATGCGTGAGACATAGATGTGGATAAAGCCGACAACCACGCCCGCAATCAGCGTGTACAACGCGTTGCGGTAGGATTTGTCTGAGCCTTTGATGAGCATGATCGTAGCACGGATGCCGTACACTCCGATGACAATTCCTATCAATACAAAAAGAACATACAACCACTGGAGTTTTGCCAGCGGAGCCATGCTTTCTCCAAATCCGGTGGGGTTGAATGCGGCGCAAGATGTGCCGATGCCGCCGAGGAGGGTAAATCCGCCCGTGAGCGCCATCAGCACGATGCCGATGAAACGAAGGAACTTCGCGACGAAACTATTACTGGACATTGTGTACTCCTTTTGTATAAAAAAATAAGAGCGAGAGAATATCTCGCTCTTTGTTAGCCATATTTGAAACCTGCCACGAAGCAGATCGTCATGAGCAGGAGCAGGCTTGGTAATACTTTGAGGATCGTTTCTCTCGATAATATCGGTCTGCCCGTTTTGAGAAATGACAAAAGCAGACCGCCTACACCAATTAACGCGCCGCCTATGCCGACAAGTGAGAAGAATGGATGCGCCTTCTCTTGCATGGATGTGATGATAGGGAGCAGGAAGATCGTCATGCCCGCGATGCCGTGGACGAAAGCCAGCACGATGGTGGGGATTTTTCCAGGGGTGTGGATCGAGCGGGTCAATGTCACAGCGGCGAACCCGATAATGGTGAAGATCAGGTACGAGGTCCCGAATGAGGTGTGTTGCCAGACGAGTCCGAGGGACAACGAGAGCGGGATGATCGTCGAGACGATGACGACGACTGGTGAGTCCAATACATCGAATCCCAAAATGATGAGAAGTAACCCTGCCACGAGCAGGACGCCGAAGGCGATGGTGTAGGCGATGATCGGGACGGTGTCGAAGCCGTCTATGCCGACGGCGACTTGATAGGCGGCAAGGATACCGGTGATGAGCAGAAGAACGCGGTCAAGAGGGGATATTTTCATATGGCTTCGATCACAACCAAGATCATTGCGGCGAGCATGTATACAGATGCGTATTTGAAAAGCCCGAAGTTCACTCGTTCGGAAGGTTTGAAAGTAATGGCAACAGCGAGCATGAGCAAGCCGGCTGAGAGGACACCGAGCAGGCGCAGAAAGCCCCAGTCCATGCCGATACCAATACTCGCGATTAGCATGGATACTGCAGCTAGAATTGATGAAATCGCAATCGTGACGCGTGTCACTCCGAGTCCATAGGAGGAGGGGAAGGTGGGGACGCAGGCGGCGGCGTAATCTTTGGCGAACTTCATGCTGAAGGTGAGTGTATGGGTGGGAATCCAGAAGAGGATGCCGAGGGCGAGGGTCAGACCGATCCAATCCACATAGCCAAGACCAAGGGTGCGACCCGCGAGGATGGGCATAGCTCCTGAAACACCACCCCAGACGATACTCCAGGCAGTGCGGCGCTTGAGCCAAATGGAGTACACAACCACATCGAAGAAGAGTCCTGCGAAGACAATGAGTCCATAGAATGCGTCGATTGCAATTGCCCAGCCGACGCCGAACACCGACAGGATCAAGCCAAGCCGTAGGACTTCGTTTTCGTTTACCAATTTTGAAGAGGTGGCGCGTTGTTTTGTACGCCCCATTTTGGCGTCGATGTCGCGGTCCCACCACATGTTGAGCACGGTGCTTCCTGCGATTGCGAGAAGGAGACTCCCAGCCGCGCCGAGAAGTGTCCCGATATTGAAAACAGGACAACGCGCGCTCATATAGCCAGCCAACCCTGTGGCGAGTAACAGCCCGGTTTGCAGTGGTTTGGTGAGGGGCAGGTATAGTCGAAATTTTTCAGCAAGGATGGACATTTAAACTCTGGTTTCGAAAATTATCTTGCACAGCGGAATCCAACACCAGGGCTGAAGTACATCGGCGGTGCGCTGTTGCGAACCCAGATGCGCAAGTCCATGTCGTAGGTGTCTTTCGAGCCGCCATGCATAAAGCGGTCACTGAAACCTTCCTGGGGCTGCACATCGCCGACCCATTGCCAGACGTTGCCAGCCATGTCGTAGAGTCCGTATGGGGAGGCGGATTCGAGTGTTTGATAGCCGTCGTAGGTTTTGCCGTTATAGAAGCCAACAGGACTGGTGCGCGAACCGAACGAACTCATATTCTCGAACGGATCACGCGACGAATAGAAGTTGGCATTCTCGCGCAGGATTTCATCGCCCCACGGGAAGGGACGCTCGTCCTCACCGCGCGCGGCTTTCGTCCACTCCATTTCGGATGGCAGACGGTAATCATAATATTCACAGTAGCCCCATGCACCGAACCAACTGACCATCGTCATGGGATGGTTTTCGTATCCGGGCTGGACCGTGAAGCTGGTCCCGTCAAATTTGATTCTCTGTGACGGGTCGTTCAACGGGATATAAGCCCAGTCGCCTGCTTTGATTTCAAGTTCGTGCTTGATGCCGTGAAAGGTGTCGCCTGGGTAGTAGCCGACAACGTTATCGCTGTCAATTTTGACGTAGCCATCGGCGAGCGCGGCATTGAGGAAGTCTGCGTATTGCTGGGCGGTGACGTCCGTTACCATGATCTCATAGGCATTGGTAGTTTCAATGTTTTCGTGTTGACCGAAATAAAATTCTCCCGCAGGGACTTGCGCCCACGTGTTCGGGTCAATGCCTGTGTCGAAGGTGGGAATCGAAGCGTTCAAATCTACGGGGGTGCACGAGGCTAATAACGCCGTAAGCAGGCTAAGGGTCAGAATGAAGCGTTTCATTTCGTCACCTCCTGCGAGAGCTCGTGAGTCATTTCTTCTGTCCAGCGTCCTTTTGGTTTGAAGAGGTCGGTCATGCGCCAGACCATCACGATGGCAAGGAGAACGAGCAAGAAGCCGAGCCCGAAGTCGATCATGTACATGAGCATGTTGACAAGCGGTTGCTGTTCGGCTTCGGTGATGAAGAGACGTTTCATCTCGAAGACCGTCACTGCGCCAAGGGCGAGATCGGAGAGGAATATGATGCTCCAGCCGTAGACTTGGCGGACTTTGCCCTTCAGCCCGAGCATGTCGCCGTAGTACATCAGGATGATGGTGGCGATGATGGCGGAGAGGGCGTGCCAGTGTCCCGTTAGTTCGATGCGTTCTTCGCGGGCGGGCCACATGCGGAAGATCTCGTCGAGGCGGATCGCCATGAAGATGCCGATGCCGCTGGTTGTGAAGTTCATGAAGAGCATTTGCCAAGTGGGACCGAACTTGAGAGGGTCGCTGACCATCGCACCAAGTTTCTGCAGGAAGGTGGGTTTGGCAATGTGCGCCGTGCCTTCTTTGGCAAACTTGCCCCAACTCCAGATGAGCAGGAAGAGCGCCGCCAGCATGGACGGGGTTGCGCCAACGTAGATGATCATGTGCGCCACGGGTTCAAGCGGAGTGACCACACCCCACACGCCGAGACTGAGCACGATACAACCAAGGATCATCAGCGGCATGGCGATCTTGTGCCAGATGCCTTTGAAGTTCAGCCAACGACCGATGATGAGTGTGATCATAATGGCGATCAGCGCCAGCATGATGTGCAGGTGACCGATGACAGAATACTCCATCGTTGTTTTGTGCGGCAGGCGGATGATGTTCTCGGCGAGGAAGGCTTCGAAGCCGTTGCCGAAAAACGAACCAGGCACCGCGCCGAAGAGGGCGGAGAGAACAGTCGTCACGGCAGTGGTGAAGAACGCCACGCGCTCGAGATCAATGCCTTTTTTTGTGCGGGCGTAGTCTGTGTCGGTAATGTAGTATTCGTTATCCCACGGCCAGAGCGCGATGCACAACAACACACCCGCGAAGAAAATCAGAGAGAGACCTGTAATGTATAGTCCGTGGAATGCCCAATTGTGACCGAAGTACGCGAAGCCCATGCCGAAGACCATTGTCAGGATGTAGCCGACGGTGATGAGCAGGCGCACCGTCATCTTGAAAAATTCCTTCATCTTCAGGATGCCAGTCACCATGTAGGTCTCAATGGCAACGACAGCCATCGCAATGGAGTGATACAGGATGATGATGCGCCCTTCGCGTTCAGCTTGAACGATGTCCATGCCGAAGAGTTTGATCACGATCTCGCGCACACCCATCTCTGCCATCGGGCCTGAGAGCATGCCCCAAATGGCTGTGACTACTGCGATCATTGCGATCGCCACCAAGATGAGTCCCTTGGTGGAGCCGAAAAGATAGTTGAATCGGGTTTTGATGAATTGCATAGAATGTACTCCCAAGTTTTGGATACCAGCCTATCTGAAAATATCACAAACCAGGTTGGATGTCTTTGACAAAAGACAAATGATGCCAGGCATCAGACTTCGGAAGTCTCCATGACTTCCGAAGTCTTTTGGGTTATCCCTTCTTCGCAAAACCCAGTGCAAACGCGCCTGTCATCAGGAAGAGCAAAGGCGTGAGGATGAGCATAACGAACGTGGGGCTGAAGAACAACAACTGCTTACCGAGGGAGATAAAGGCAAGGGCAATGCCTCCAAGACCGATGAGTACGCCACCAATGCCGACCCACCAAAATCCCTTCGGTGCGCCTTTGGCAACGAACGGACCGATGAAGATCACGAGTCCCGCCACGCCGTGGAAAAGTGGCACGGCAATTTTCTTGAGAGTGTCCATCCCGCCAATACTGGTGACCGCAATGGCAAGGAAGCCGATCACGGCAAACCACTTGAAGTACTTCTTCCAAGCGGGGAAGTACTCTTCAGCCAAACCCATTGAAATTCCCAATGGGATCAGGCTGGCAACCGTCAACACATAGGGCGAAGACAGGATTCCGAGACCGAGGAAGATCAGCAACAATCCTGAAACCAAAAGCACCGCAAAACCCATCAAATAGTAGATGTTATGCGGTGCTTTATTCAGGTTGTACCTCTGCCAGAAATACCAGCATAAGTACGCGGCAATCAAGCCTGTGAGCAGAAGGAAGATAATATCTTTCATAGCATTCTCCTTTTATTGGATCATCTTTCATTGTGAATTGTTGCACAAATAGGAAAGATAATCCTGTGACATAAGTCACACTTCCAAATATCGCTTCCTTCTAATCTGAAACTTGCCCATGTTCACAAACTTTGTCTACTCTGATGCATTCCACGCCTCAATCATCCTCCGCGTGGATGGGAGCAGGAGATAGATGAACAGTCCTGTGCTGATAATTGGCGCAGGCAGGAACATCGAGAAGCGGTGTACTTCGAACAATGCATTATGCAATCCTAGAGGATAGCCCGCCAGCATGGACATCGTCCCGGCAAAGATGCCAAGCGGTATCGCCCACAATCTCTTCCTCAACACACCGAAGATGAACATTGCCCATGCCGCTGCGCCCCACCAACTGACCTCTTGTAAGATCACATACATCCCGTTCCAGAATGTGTTCGGGTTCTCAACAAATTCTGCAGGTAATTGGAATGTGCTTTGAAATTTGGATATCGGTGCGACCCCGTCAATAAAGGTCAGCACGTAGGCGAGACCTGCAATAAAAGTGAGCGTGATGACCTTGCCGCTCACGCCGCCGACGAAGAGCATCCCAAACCACATGATGCCCGCCAGCATAAATACCCACATGGTCGGCGTAGCCAGCCCGCTATCTGCGGCGGGGATCATCGGGAAGAAGCCAGCCAACAGGAGGATGGTCGCAGCGACTGCGCCCCAGAACCACGCCCAATTTTGTTTGTTAAGGAAGCCCCACAAAACAGCGGCAGAGAGCGCGCCCGCGGCAGTCCCCAGCCAGCCCAATACCGCGTAAACGATCCTCACCGTATTGCTTTCCTCCCATGAACCTTCATCAAAGTGGGTGTGGATGACCGCGTTGTACGTATCCGCGATGAAATATAGGGACAGGATTCCCGCCACAATGCCGAGCACGGCAAGGACGGCTCCGAGTTTGAAATTATTCTTCATGTCACATTCTCCTTGTTTCGGATTTGAATTGTCAATGAACCATCCCGTGCGCAGGTGTTGAGACATTCCATACAGCGCACACATTCAGGATGATCGAGGTTGATCGGTACATCTGCGATGCCCATCGAACATTCGATGTCGCAGCGTCCGCAGTTGTTGCAATGGTTGGTATCCGTGACCAGGCGCACGGGCGAAATTTTGTTGAAGATCGCCAGCGTCGCGCCGAGTGGACAAAAATACTTGCACCAGAAGCGTTCCACCAAAATTGAGCCAGCCAGAAAGATGCCGAGAGTCAGCCACAATAATGAAGTCATCTTGAGGCTGAAGACGGCGCGCACGGGACAGAACTCGCGCAGGGGTGGAAATGCTGCGTACAGGCTGGCGAACAGGATAATTACCAGAACGAGATATTTTGCGTAACGAAGCGAACGGTCCACGACGGCGGGCAGGCGCAGGGGCAAAATGGTTTTGCTCTGTTTGCCGCGGATGTGGCGTCTCTCGCCGAAGAATTCCCGCGTCCACTCCGCGATGAAATCCTGGATCGCGCCCAATCCGCACAGCCAGCCGCAGAAAGCGCGTCCTGCCACGAGTGCGACTCCCAGTGTGGCGATCAGAACCGAGAAGTTGAGCAGGTTGGTGGACTTGAGCAAATGTCCCGTGGAAAGATACGGCAGAAGCGTTTCGATTCCGCCGAAGGCGCAGAACGAGTCGAAGGATCCGCCGCGCGAGGCTTCGCCCGGCATGATGTGGCGCAATCCCAGCACGAAGGTGCCAAACACCACGATCCATTGGATGGTTCGTCGGCTTTTGGCAAGCGAGAATGATTTTTCGCGAACGGCGGCGCTCATTTCAGAGACTCCAGAGTTTCGAAGGCGACTTGAATCAGCGCGCTGTTTTCGTGGCCTTCGCCTCCGCGTTCTGGTCCGAAGCCGAGCAGGATGCCAAGCAGGAGGAAAATCACGTACGTGGCGATGATGATGGCGGGGTAATAGCGAGGGTTGATTTTCATGGCAGGAGTTTCCTCCCCCTCCGTTTCAGAGGGGGAGGAAGTAAAGGAGAATGCGCCGAATTCACTATTCGGCGATCAACGCCTTCTTGAATTTCGGCATGAGCAGGACAATGAACATCCCAAGCATGACGGGCATACCGTAGGTGTAATCGAGGGCGGTCGAATCGGTCATGGTGAGACGGATGATCTGCATCGGCACATCGATCACAGTCAGGGATGTCACCGCGACGAGCGCCAGCCACCAGCCCGAGAATTTTCGTTCCGCGATTTTGTAGATGGCGATGAAGAGCAGGATGACGCAGATCCACTGGATGGGCTGTGACCAGGCAAGTACCCACGTTCCCAGCCCGTTGTACATCGGTTTTTCGGGGCGGGTCATCAGCGTGCGCAGGTTGCCGATGCCGACGATGAAGGCGTGTGTGGTCAACATGCCCGCAAAGGTCAACGCAAGGAATTGCCCCCACTTGATCCACTTGTCCACGTTGCGTAGGAGGATCAGCGACCAGAAGAAAATCAGCCCCACAATCGAGACTGCCATCGGGATGGGGAAGCCGTCCACGAAGGAGACGTAGGGCATGAACATGAACATTCCGCCCGCGGAGGGAAAGGCTGAGGCGAGTAAAGCGACCGGGAACGTCCATTCCTCTCCGCGGTAGATGGGAAGCGCCAGCAGGAGCAGGGCGATCCCGCCGATGAAGATCAGTCCGCGATAGAGAGGGAAGGCGTAGGAGAATAGCGGGATCCCGCTGGCATAAGCCGGTTTCTGCGCCGAGACGATCTGCAATTCGGTTACCACCCGCTCGAGCGAAGTCTGGATGAGAAACGGCGCGACCGCGATCATGAACAGACCGACGATCACTGCCAAGATTGCGAGAATGGAGCGTTTCGCTTGAGAAGTTTCTTTCATGACGTCCTCCTGTAACAGAAATTCATTTTGGATAGCGCTGTGTGAAATGTATCGCAAAGGAAGGTATTAAATCTTTGCCTTAACGCAAATCCGAGGCTGGAAACCCAGCCTCGGATTTGCAATGAGAATGCGGCGAATTATCTGTGAAGGTTACTCGCCTTTTTCGATCAGGAATTGCTTGAAGGCGGGGATCAGCAGGATGGCAAGTAGCACGCTGGAGAGCAGCCCGCCCTGCAGCCATTCAGTGGAGTTGCGCACGATGAAGCCCTGGAAACTGACAACGGCGGTTGCGAGGGCGGTGGCAGTGGCAATGTACCAGCCGGTTTTGTTCTTCATCGCCATCAATGGGATGGAGACGATCAGCAGGATGGAGGCAATGTAGAGCATGAAACCGCCCAGCAGGAGCGCCAGAGTCTGGGGGCTGTATACCGCCTGATCTGAAACCATTTCAAAGGTTTTCCAGTCCAGGTGGTCGAGGTTGGTGATGTAATGCGCCAGAGGTGTGGTGAAAAGCGGCGGGTTGGGGTTGGCGGTGATCAATCCATTGGCGTCGGTCGTAAACTCGCCCGGGATGTGAATGAAATAACGCACTCCGTGTTGTCCGTTCATGAAGACCATGCCAGATACGACGCCCAATGCCGTGAAGGGGATCAATTTCAACGCCTTGTTCTTGAGCGTATCTTGATCTGCGAACAGGATGACGAAGTAGAATAACAGACCAAGCAAGATGATGGGCATGGCAGGCGGCATCCCCGTGATGGTGTGCGCCGGGACGCCCTTTTCGGGATACTCAGCCAATACCAGAACGAACCAAGGAATCATCATGGTCATGCCTGCGACCGACGGGATGGCGAACAACCCGAGGGCAGCGGCGCGCGCCCACTTGACGCCGTCGTAGATTTTCTTTGCCAGCACCAACAACATGGCTCCCGCCAGTACAAAGGCGATGATCCATGCCGAGAAAGTGACCGAAAGGACCGGTACCGCGGGATAGAAATCCGCGTCGTGCGGTACGAGGCGCAGCATCACCTGATCGAGCGCGATTTTCAGGGTTTGCATCGCCTGGGTGGGTGCCAACAGCATCAGGTACAAGCCGCCGATAACGGCGACAATCGTCATAACGATTCGTCCTGTTTTGGTGGTTTCGTTTGTCATGCTTTTTCTCCTCAGCGCAAAAATGAATTGACCTGCGTGGCAGGGTGATTTACACTATGAGAAAAATATCACAAAGTCTCGGCTGTGTCTTTGACTTTTTATAAATCGATCGAATGGAGCGGAGTGCAAAGTCGGGAGACTTTGCGCCGAAATCAAGGTCTCATGCAAACCGTCCTCGAATGTCTATCCCGCGCACCCGTGTTCGAAAAACTGTCAGACGCCGATCGTGTTGAATTGGTCGGCCGTGCCAGCCGCAAAGTCCATGAAAGAGGCGAGGTCATCTGTTGGCAGGGCGAATTGTGGGCGAACGTCGCATATATCGTTTCGGGTCAGGCGGAATGGGTGATGGTCTCGCCAGAAGGCAAGCGTCAGGTGGTGTTCAATCTTGGCGCGTGCGAAGTAGTGTGGGGGCATTCGATCTTCGACGACCAGCCGATGCCTGCCTCTCTTGAAGTAGCCCAGCGTGTTGAGCTTTTGATCTGGCCGCGTGAGGTGGTCGTGCCGATCGTCTCGCGCAACCCGCAAGCCGTGTGGGAGACCGGGCGCGTGCTTGTCAATTACATGCGGCATGTGCGTGAAGTGGTGTACGGATTTGCGTTCCACCCCGTGGCAGGACGACTCGCCCGCCTTTTGTTAAATCACTATCAGCACGCGGAAGGCGACTCCGCGCCGCGTGACCTGACCCTCGACCAAATGGCAGACACGATCGGGACGACCCGCGAGCTGGTCAGCCGTACCCTGCATCGCTTTGCCGACGAGGGTTTGATCCGTGTCAACCGCGTGGAATTGGCATTTCTAGATCGTGAGAAACTCGAGACGATTGCGGGAGGTGCCGAACGATGAACCAACTTGTTCAACTGCTCAAAGAGAATCCTATTTTTTCGTATCTTGCCAGGTGCGATCTGGAATGGATGGCGAATCAGGCGAAGATGCGTCAATACGCAAAAAATCAAACGGTGATTCTTTACGGCGACGTATGGCCGTATCTCTTTGTTGTGGAATCGGGGAGTGTTGATGCATTCAAGGAATCTGGTGAGGGACGCAGTTTGATGGTCAACACATTTTTAGCAGGTGATATTTTTTGGGGACTGGCATTCTTTCAGGAGAATGCACTGATGCCTGTCACGCTCGAAGCGCACGAGGCTTGCCAATTGCATTTATGGTCGCGTGAGGTGATGTCTCCCATTTTCGAACGCAATGGGCGCATGGGATGGGAGTTATGCCAACTCATGGCAGGACGGATGCAACGCGCCAGTGCGATTCTCGAAGAAATGGCTTTCCACCCTGTAGCAGGACGTCTTGCCCGTCTCCTGCTCGACCATTTCGAGATGGCAGGCGACGCGGCGATCTCACGTCATTTGACTCTCGACGAAATGGCTGCGCGGATCGGCTCTACCCGTGAAATGGTCTGCCGTGCATTGTATAGTTTCTCGGATAAAAAGCTGATTGAAGTGACGCGCACTGAATTCGTGTTGACAAACCGCGCTGGGTTGGCGCATCTGATGGAATGGGGGTGAAATTTCGAAATTTTCTCTGAATTGAAGGAGATAGGTGGTCGAATTTCCTTCGCATTTCCGCACTGAGGTAATTTATATTTCATTTAATAACAAACCACACCATCTTTATGCCGGAAGTGACAGAAAGATGGTGTTTTTATAAGGAAAAACGAAACTCTATATTGGCTGATCGATGCACTGCTTGCAGATAGTTTTCATGGTACTGTATTTCCGGCACAGCGAAAACCGACCATATCGTATCCACCAATGGGGGTTGCCCAGCCGCGGTTGGCGGATCGCAACGAGTAATCAGTTGGCGACTCCCACGAACCACCACGGATGACCCGGTTGTCCGGACTTTGGGGATCTTCCCGTCCATCTGCGGAGTTGTAGGGATAATTTATCAAGAGGCTGGAAGTCCATTCACTCACATTCCCAGCCATATCTTCAAGACCATATGGACTGAGTCCATTCGGAAAGGAACCTACGGGGGCGGTATAAGCGTAACCATCATCCCAATCTAACTTAACATCCCAACGAGGACAGTTTTGGTCACAGCCATTAATTGAAGAAGAGTTGAAGGTGTTTCCCCACGGATACAGGCGGGTATCTCCACGTGCAGCCTTTTCCCATTCCGCTTCGGAGGGTAGGCGTGCGCCGCGCCATTGGCAAAAGGTTTGTGCATTGTACCAATTGACGAACACAACTGGGTAATTGTCATATACCGGGTTGCCGAAATACACTTCGGTTTGTTCAGCAAACGATGAATTATCCGGCGGGCGGCAAATGCCGGCATTGACACATGCCTGGTATTGCACATTCGTAACTTCATATTTGTCAATGTAAAAAGTCGGGAGGCTCACTTCGTGGATGGGTTGTTTGTCATCATTCTGCAGATTGGTATCGCCAAGTTTGAACACACTTTCTGGTATGAACATCATAGGAATGCCAGCCGCATCTCGCGTTTCAAGCGGTTCGAAGGCTGGCTTTGGTGTTTGAGCGGGAAGCAGCGTTTCCGTAGGCACCGGTAGAGTATTGGTCAGGGTTGGGATTGCAGTTGAAAGGGGGATGGTGGATAAGTTACAAGCAGTTAGCAGAAAGGAAAATAATAATATTACAACAAGCGGGGTTCGGTTCATCTAAAAATCTCCTTTATTTTTTGCAATTTGGAATACTTCTCGATCTTCTTCATTTTTTGCAAGGGTTGATCAATTTATAGACGGCAGATCGCAATCTGCCGTCTAATGTCAATTTCACAAGAGGTTCGTTTATTAATAACTTAAGCTACTTGCCAGACAATATTATGGGATAGTGATTATTGGTGGTTGAGGAAAACTGAATACAGGTTCGCACCAACAACCTTCGAGAGGGTCACATTGCTGCACGAGCCCTATTGGACATGCCCTCTCTGAGGAACTAGATCCAGAAATAGGGTCTTCGCCAACAGCTATTTGTTGAGGAATGGCGCACAGTCCCGGTTCGTTACCGGTCGGCAGAAACCCGACTGGAACACGGCAGGAGTTATCCACTTCTGCAACTGCTTTAATCGGGTAGAAATATTCGAGCCCGGCATCTGCAGCGCCAGCCTGTTCATGAGTATAGCGGTCATTGATGTCGAACATGCCGGGGTCCAAAGAATATCCTGCCCACATATTGAACATGAATTGGTTTGGATTTTCGAGAGCGCTGCGTTTGATAGCGAATTCGATCAAGTTGGGGTTATCAGGAGAGAGACGTACCCATGCAGCATCTGAGTCATCACCCTTTCCCTGATCGAAGATAAGAGTTTCAAAGCCATCACCGCTTGGAAGTGGATCGTCTGTTAAGTATGGGGATGTTCCTCCGATATCTCCGTTGGTATCTTTGTAGATCTGCATACCGTCCACACTCCATTCGATGGAGTTCGGTTTGGCGCTAAGAATCAGCCAGTTTGCCTTGCCATTCAAAGTTGTGTCGATCTCGACCGCATACATGGCAGCTTTGGAACTATTTGTTGCTAGGTCTTTAATTAATAGGTGTCCATAGATCCATGTGTCATCTTGAAAAATCTCGGTATTAATGATGTCGATTTCGGGAAAATACGTGTCCATCGTATTTGCATTGAAGGGACGTTCAAATCGTCCAAACGTAAATCTGTCGCCGCCAACCAATGAACCATTTGTAAGCACCTTGGACGAATCGAAATCCGCAGCAGCTCCATTCGATGTTTCCGGCAGGTTGATGGGGATATTGGTGTGAGTAATTGAAGGTTCTGTTGGTGATGTATCGGTGGACGAGGCGTTGATTGGCATCTCTGTAGAGGTAGTAGCCTCTGCTGTTGAGGCTGCTGTGGTCTGCGGAGATGCGGGGGCGCTACAAGCTGTCAGAACTATGACAGGCAGGAGAACCAGACAAGCAACGAGTGATTTGAATTTCATTTTTTCTCTCCTAAAGTATTATTTTTTATCTCTCATTTAACCAAACCAGAGTCGAATGGGAGTGGATAACCAGGCTGTTTTCTGAAAATACAAGTTCTTTGGTGAAACAGATTTATGTCAACTTTTAAGAATTTGAATTGGTGGAGGACGGATGATTCTCCTCTTCGTTTTGAACCGGATGATCCATATGGTTTTCAAGGAACTTTACAAAGGTTTCAAATTTTGAAAAACCATTCCGTTCCCCAGTTATCGGATTTTCGAGTGAAATCCGCCATTCTGAATTCGAACGCCAAATACGGAGCAAAAAAGCGTATTGTTGGGGGAAGTGGTCTTTCATAAATACATTCTATAAACTGCATGTCAGGAAAACGTCAGGAAAATGTATAATTTGTGAGGAATCCGGGAGTATCAGAAATTGCTAAATCTATCGTTTTTAGGCACGTATTCTGCAAAAACTGAAAATACTGTCATACAGGGATTTGAATCAGCCAAGGTTCGGGCTTTATTGGCATACTTAATGCTGGAATCTGACAAGCCTCAAAGCCGTGATCATCTGATTGGATTGTTGTGGGGGGAGGGGGATGACACCAAAGCTTCTAAAAATATGCGCCAGGCGCTTTCCAATTTGCGAAAAACCATTCAAGACACTGATCCGGAAAATCCATTTCTTCTCATGGTTTCCGATACCATTCAGGCAAATATAAATAATCCCCATATATGGTTGGATACGCGGGTTTTTGAAAAATTGATCTCCGAATGTGAGCAACATCCGCACCGAAGGATTGAGACTTGCACAGCTTGTGCCAATCGACTTGGACGGGCTGCGCAGTTATATCGTGGGGGATTCTTGCACGGGTTTAACTTGAAAGATTCGGAGTATTTTCAGGACTGGCTTGTTTCCCGGCGCGAGTATTTTCACCAAAAAATGATCGGCGTGTTGGAACAATTGGCAGGTTACCATCAACAGCGCCATGAATATAAAACCGCCATTGAGTATGCTCGTCGGTTGATATCGATGGATGAATGGCGTGAAGAGTCATATATTTTGTTGATGCGTTTGCTGTACAGTTCCTCACAACGCAGTGATGCTCTTAAACTGTATCAAAAATGCCGCCATATTTTGCGTGAGGAATTTGATGTGGAGCCCCAGCCAGAGACCGTTCAGCTATATGAAGAAATTTTGAACAATCAGATTCCCGGCGACAGATTGGCACTGCCGCAAAATAATTTACCTGTATTTGGTACAACGTTTATTGGTCGTCAGAAGGAATTCCTTCATATAGTGGAATGCTTGCAGGCGAAGGACCGCCGTCTGGTTACAGTGATGGGACCCGGGGGCGTTGGAAAAACACGTTTGGCGATCCAAATCGGGCAGGATCAATTGTATTCTTTTCAAAACGGCGTTTTCTGGATACCGCTTGAGAATATCGAAACCCCAAGCGCTTTGCCGGATATCATTGCCAATGCAGTAGGAATGGAACTGCCTGCAAAGGGAGATGCGCGATCCCATGTCCTGAATTTTCTTCGCCATCGGGATATTTTGTTGATCTTTGATAATTATGAACATCTCTTGCCGGCAACGGAGTTTGTTGCCGAAATTTTGAACCGCGCACCAGGGGTGAGCATACTGATCACCTCGCGTGAATCGCTTCATCTCCAGATGGAATGGGTGTTTGAGTTGACGGGCTTGCCGCTTCAGGCGGAAGATAAGGAGGAACTCCCAGCCGCTGTGCTTCTTCTGGAGCAGCGTGCCCAGCGTCTTGAACCACAGTTTTATATTTCCACCGATGAGGGATACAAAGATGCCTTGCATCTCTGTAAAATTCTTGATGGTTTGCCCTTGGGTATTGAACTTGCCAGCGGTATGCTGAAAAAATACACTTGTGCTGAGATCGCAGAACAAATTTCAGAGAACATTGGCACACTTGCTTCATCTTTCCGAGATATACCCTCCCGTCATCGTAGCCTTTGGGTGGTGTTCGAGCACTCGTGGGATCTTTTATCTAAAGAGGAAAAACAAGCTTTTGCCGCATTAGGAGTATTTCCATCCCGTTTTACCGCAGCCGCAGCATATGAAATTTGCACCACCGTATCTGGTTTACTGGATGACTTATGCAGAAAATCCCTAGTGCGCCAGTTGGGCAGGGATTTATATAGTTTGCACCCGTTATTGCAGCAATATGCCCGGAAAAAACAGGGCTCCATTGGAATTTCCGAAGAGGAAATAAACAAAAAATTTCAAAAATATTATGGCGACCTTGCCCTAAAAGGGGAGCAGGGCATGAAATCGGAACGAGTTCAACAGGCGCTGGATGATTTTTCGAATGAGTGGGTAAACCTGATATCTTCCTGGAACATGGCACTTGCTGGACGTGATATTAAAACGCTGGACATGCTGCTCTCTCCTTTTTTTTGGTTCTTCGAGATCAAGGGAAAGATATATGAAGGAGAAACCTTGTTTCAGGTCGCCCTTTCTGCTATGGAAACACTAAAGGAAGATCAGGTGAAATCGCGAAATTTTTATTATCGCCTGTTGGTTTATTATGGCTGGTTGAGCTTTCGAAGAGGACGAACTGATCAGGCGGCACAATATCTTGCCCAAGCAGTAGAACAAGGATTTGATACTCTTATTGTTTCCGAACAGATATTTTCGATCACCCACCTTGGGAGCATATATTATGAGACAGGGCAAAAAACAAAGGCGCATGAACTTCATGAAAGTGCGATGAGGCTGTGTGCGGAAAACCAAGCCTATTGGGAAGAGGCTCTCACTTGTAATCATTACGGCTCAATGCTTAGTATGGATGGTGATCTTGATCAAGCCGAAAAGATTCTTAAACAAGGGGTTGGGATTGCTGAAGTCAATCAATTTACGTGGATCATCGCCAGCATTTTGAGCAACCTTGCTGTGCTTGTCTACTTTCGACAGGATTATCAGGCAGCGATTGACCTGTTTCTACGAAGCAACGAAAAATCTTCCCAGTATGGAGATTTACACCGTTCTCCTTCGGTTAATCATAATAACCTGGCGGAGTGTTATGCATTGATGGGACAACTGGATAAAGCCAGTGAACACCTTGAGGCAGCCCTCTATCATTTTGAGGAATGTGGGAATGTTGTCTTTTTGCCATACGTGTACAATACTCTGGCTACAATTCATTTGCAGGCCAATAAATATACTGAAGCGCGACAGGCATTGGATGATGGCATTAAGAGTGCAGTGGAAAACCAAATGCAGGCAGTGCTAAATAACTTGTTGGTGGATTACGCAAAATACTTCTTGCTAACAGGGAAGATAAAAGAAGCTGCCTTGATCATTCACTTTGTGAATGATTCCTCTGACACTATTAAGGAAGGGCAGGATAAAGTCACCCATTTGCTCCAAGAATTTGGAGAGAGCTTGCAGAAAGAGATTGAAATACTAACCGGACGATCCGTTACACAACAGGAAATGTTGGATATTACCAGGCGTTAAGCGATGCATCAGGTTATGTTCCCGATGTTACAACTCGTATTTGAAAAAACACAAGTCCCAGGATCACGATCCAAACCACCAGCCGGAAGATCATGGCGGCGATGCTTTGGAATGCGACTTCTCCGCGGAACGCGCTCAGCAGGAGTAGAAGCACAAGCGTGTGAATTCCAATGGTTGCGACCGAAGTCGTCAGCGCGTACCGGTGATTCATCCAAATTAAAACGGCGGGGATGAGAGCGAGAATTCCCATCACAAAGTTGTAAACAGGCAGCCACGAAAGGACGGAATACCCAGGGTTCCAGCCTTGCATGGCTTTTCCACCTGCAACAATGGACATGATACCGACAAGGAATGCGAGAATGGATGCAATTCTATATAATGTCATGATTGTTAGCCCTTTTATGAAATCAGTTTCCGACGCGCTTGAGTGTATAGCATTGTCAGGATGATGATCCAAATCGTCATTCGGACAGTCATCGCCACAATACTGTCGATAGCCACCACATCCCTATAGGAAGTTTGCAGGATGAGCATAACCAATGTATGGACTCCAAATGTGGCAATGGCGGCGGGCATGGCAAGCTTGTGTCTGCTCCAAATGAGAATGGTGGTGACGCAAACGGTCAGGATGCCGACCGTGTAGTTATAGACAGGCAGCCAGTTGATCACATAGTAGTCAGGAAGTTTGCCGAGCAAAACCTGTCCGCCTGCGAAAACTGCCATTGCGCCGATGATGAACGCGAGAACAGCTGCGATCTTGTTGAGATTTATTTTCATGTTCCTGCCTCTTTCTGATCCTGCTTTTTGCCGATGGCACGTTCGAGAATATCAAGAAATTCGTTTAAGGGGACGCGATGTATTCGCGCCGCCCATTCGACGGTGACTGCCTTCGCTGCCAGCATTCGCAGGGAGTAGCGTCCCACGCGCTTGATGCCGAAGACTTCCATCACATCAGCGATATCGCCGTATTCTTCGAGGATGGCGGAGACGCGGGTGTCTTTGGTGATTTGCATTTTGGATGCTCCCACGGCAGGCTGTTGACTCACAACCTGCCGCTTCATTCCTGACCTGTTACTTGCCAGTCAGCTTACGCTGACTCGATTTTCTTGAACCCATCCCGTGTGATCTCGAACAGTTCTTTCACTGGGTAGATCAGGGCGATGGCGTACAACGCAAAACCGATTCCATATAACACGCCTCTGGCTGGGACGATGAAGATGCTTGCCCACACGAAAATGCTTCCGAGCGTCGCGCCAGCGAGGCTGAGCCAGTTGCCGCCGAGTTGCGGAGTCTCATCCTTGAGGAAAAAGCGACGGGCAATGTATGGGATGAGGGCAATGCCAAATTGCAGTACCCAGCCATAAATTAAGGCTTGAGGCGCAGTTTGTTCGATAGGGGCGCCTTCAACGAGTCCAAGCAAAATAAATGGAGCCATCCCGATCGGGGCAATGATCCAGAGATAGGAAGAAACCAAGTGCCATGCGCCTGCGCCCTTCAACCTGTCGCTTTCTTTGAAAACGCGGATCATCAAGACCACCATCCAGATCGTTGAACTCAAATGCAAAACCAAACCTGAAACAGTGGGAGGCAGACTACCGCCGAGCCACGGACCCAACACGAGACCGAATGCGCCGAGTGTCATGCCCCAATAAATGAGTGAAACATTTCTTGTTGAGCCGAGCGGACGACCTGTGATCATCGGGACGAAGTCCACGAGCAGACCCGCGAAAACCAGCGACATAAATCCCCACGAGTTGGCGTGGATGTGTGCTTCGAGTGGGACTTTGATGTAGAGGGCTTCGCTCCAGTTGAGCCAGAGACCTGTGCCGATGATGATGCCGATGAGTAGATAGAAAATGCCCGTGATGTAAAACTTGAGCGAGGCGGGAGCGTCGCCGCCCCGCACGTTCCATAGTTCGAGGATGAGAAGCGTCGCGGCAGTGAAGATCAACGTGCCGCCCGCGAGGATCATCGGCTGGTTCACGCCCGCAAAGCCAGCCACAAGGGAAACGAAGCCGATATTAAGGGTTAGCCAGATATCCCAACGCATGGCGGGTTTTGGTTTTTTGGAGAGGGAAGCGATGAGCAGGGGGAGTAACCCGAAAATCATCTGTGAGAGAATCCCTAATGTGATGAAATGCACGCGCACCCAACGCAGGGCGGGGAACGCGCCGATCAAATTCAGGCTGACGAACGAGGCATCTGCCGCGGCAAGCAGCGCCACGAATGTGAACATCAATGTTGTGAGTAAATATGGAATAGGCATTTTATTTTTCTCCTTTGGAATTCATTTGTATAACTGCTTTAACATGTTGATTTGCCTGTTTAGGGCATCAAGCCGGAGTTACCAAGACGGTCATGAATATCTGTGAATGCATCTGCCTGAGCTTGAGTAATGATTTTTTCTTCAACCAATGCTGCCAGGATCGTCGCTTCACGCTCTGTTGCGTTTCCACCGCTTTGTACTACTTCTGGGTGAGCAAGTCGATACTGTTCCACGGCATCATGGACGGTTGTAAATGTGTCCGCTTCTTCTTCAGTAATCACATTCTGCTCTACAGCCTTCGCTAGAATTTCCGCTTGTTGTGCAGCCTGGATCTCGGGATCATATGCTGTGCCGCCCATGCCACTGATAGGTTGAACTGTTCCATCACCAAGCGCGCGCATGTAATTGATCAGATCCCAACGTGATTGCTCGTCAAAAACCGCCCAGGCAGGCATGGATGTGCCAAAAGGTACTCCTCCCTCACTGATACGCCAGAACAAATAATCATCTGCCATCATCTGACTGGAATGTGCTATGGGCGAAGGTGCGGGATCAAGCGCAGAGCCCGCAGGTCCATCCCCCATTCCGCCGTCTCCATGACAACTTGCACAATTTACAGTGTAGAGTTCGCTTCCCCGTTCAAGCGACTCCTTATCAGCAGGAATGGGATTGGTCAGCCCTGCATATTCGGTAGGGATCTCGGCATGATGTCGTTCCATCATGCCATTTCCGCCCATGCCAGGACCCATCCCGCCGTCTTGAGAAGCACAGGCAGCGAGAAGCAAGATTGGGATTACAAGCAGGATAACTTTTTTCATCTCCGACTACTTTCCGTACCACATGCGCGAGAGGAGATTATCCTTGAGCATAAACTGATGATAGAACGCCGCGCCTACATGCAATAGCACGGTCAATACCAATGCAGGGGCAATAAAACCGTGCATCATCCGTGCTGTGAAGTCGAAGAAGTCCGCGGGAAGGATTCCCGACCCTCCAAATACAATTGGGGCAAGCCCAGCCTGAATGGAAAGCGATACACCACTGACTGCCATTAAGAAGACAAGCAGATATAAAGCATAATGAACCGCCTTGCCAACCCAATCGAAAAAGGGATTCCCAGCTGTAACATGTTCAGGCTTGGGCAGTCGCAATCGCATGACAAACCGATAGACAATGACCAGCAATGTGATGATTCCCACTGCCATGTGCAATGCCAACGGCGTGAGTTTGGCGGCATCGTTGGGCTGTCCGCTCATGGATTTACCAATAACAAAGGCGGCAATCACCAGAAGCACAACCAACCAATGTAACGTGACTTGAATAGGGTGGTACCGTTTCGGTGTGTTCATTATTGTTCTCCCTTTGCGCCTAAGAACACCACGCGCGTCTTCGCATTCATGCCGCGTTTCGCGCCGCTTGGCACAACCACAGTCACACCAGGTTTAATGGCAAAGCTTTCATCATCGACAGTCATCAAGCCTTCCCCTTCGAGAAAGTGATACATCGCCGCCTCACCAGGGTGATAGGGAATTTGCCCGCCCGCCTCCAGCCCGACGACTAACGCTTTGAATTGTGGTGTGTCGAATAGGAATTGCGGTTTTGGACCCTCTGCCGAAAAGATAGCCTGTGATTTTGTGTCTGAAAAATAAATGTCGGACATATCGTCTCCTTTTTGATATGTCTGACTTTACTGGAAACCCCCGCTTCACACCCCGACTTTTGTCGGGTTTTTCAAGCTAATTTTTATTCTCCCCGAATCATGGCCCGCTCCGCCAGACTAGCATCATTATACAAACCACTACCGAAAAATCTCTATTACAATCAGTTTATCCTAGGAAGTAACCGTGTATTGAAAATGCTTCATTCCACTCATATGGGTAAACTATGAATCCTAAACAGCAAAGGCATATTCCGACCTACTCTGCCTCGGAATTAGCCGTACTAAAAAAGCTAATCTCAACGACCCATACATGGACTGATGCCCACACTGTTTTATCCACGGCATTGGAACAAGCCGCAAAACTGGCCGCTGCGGATGGAGCGGAATGCCATCTGGTTAATCCGTCTGGAGAGTTGCAATTTACAACACAGTACAACCTGGATCCTGATTTTATGTCAGGCTCTTTGGATATTCGGTTTCCCCTTGGAACAGGTATACCCGGTCTGGCATATTCAAGCCAAAGGGCTTTCTTCATCCCTGATATCGAAACCGAAGAACAATATCAACGGCAAAATTTGGCACAGAAAGCGCGTTATCGTTCGCTAATATGTGTCCCGCTTTCCGGCATGGATTCACTTCTGGGTACATTCATGCTGTATTTTAGAAAAAGAATTCGGCCAGATGCTGGCCTGCGGGAAACCCTCACCGCCATCGGAAAACAATTGGGCATTTCAATTGAACGGTCACGCCTCTTTCGGCAAACCTCTGAACAATTGAAGGAGTTACAGATTTTACAGACCGTGGCAAACGCCTTGAACCGTTCTGCCAATATTCAAGAAGCGTTGGAACGAAGCCTGGAAGCAGTCATCACAGCCATGAATATGCGTTGTGGCTGGGTCGTATTGCTGGACGGCTTCCAAAAGAATCGCCTTGCGGCATCCTACAACTTGCCGCCCGAATTAGACCCTGCTGACTGGTCCGCCATGCGAACCCATTGTCGTTGTATTGAGTTGCTACAGCTCGGAAAACTGGATACGGCAATCAAAATCGTTGAATGTCAGCAGCTGAAAAAAGTGACGAGTCCTGATTACCCATATCATTCCCATGCCAGTATACCCGTTCGGGCTGGGACCATGCTTTTGGGGAATCTCAATATTGTGCCTCCATCTGGCTCCGCCATTACGATCGAGAATTACCGGCTCTTCAGCTCCATCGGCGATCAGATCGGTGTTGCAATTGAACGTGCTCGTTTGTATGAGCAAGCAAAAGAACAGCGTACTCGTGAACAACAAATCCTGCTTGGGCATGGACAAATGCTTTTGGGCGAACGCAAACTGCAAACTATCCTGAACCAAACCATAAAAGTGGTCTCTGATGCGTTGCAGGTTGAATATGCCATATTGGCTTTGGTTGCCGTTGATGGCAATTTTTCCATGAAAACTGATTTAGGTTTCTCGTCCTCGAAAACGCAGGATATCGCTGATGTTTTGCTTACCGATAACTCCGCCATATTTCAATCCATTCGCGTGAAGATGCCAGTCATTAATCTGGATCTTAATCTTGAAAAACAATTGAAAATAAACATGGACGATCAAAATATAATACTTACTTCATCATTGATCGTTCCGATGTTGATGGGCGAAGAAGCGCTTGGTAGCATCGCTGTGTATTCTCAGTTTCCCCGGCAATGGAGCGAAGACGAAATTCGCCTTCTTTCCCTACTTGCCAACCAGACAGCCATTGCTATTGAGAATACCCGCTTGCTCGAAGCTGAACATACTGCCCGCAAACATGCAGAGGTTCTCCACTTACAAACAATACAACAGTCCCAGGACATTATCCTCGCGTACGATACAACCATCGAAGGCTGGTCCCGCGCACTCGATTTGCGCGACAAAGAGACCGAAGAACACACCTTGCGCGTTACCAACTTGACAATCCAATTAGCGCAAGCTTTCGGAATAAGCGACGTTGAATTAAAACATATACGACGTGGCGCATTGCTCCACGATATTGGAAAAATGGGCATCCCTGATAACATTCTGCGCAAATCAGGAGCATTAAGTGATGATGAGCGGGCAATGATGCACCAGCATCCACAACTCGCGTATGAGATGTTATCTCCCATTGCTTATTTGTTGCCTGCACTGGATATCCCATATTGTCATCATGAAAAATGGGATGGCACTGGCTACCCGCGCGGACTCATGCGAGAAGAAATCCCGCTGGCAGCGCGTATCTTTACTGTGGTGGATGTTTTTGACGCACTGACCAGTGATCGGCCCTATCGCCCCGCATGGACAAAAAACAAGGCCATTGAATATATCCGCCAACAGGCTGGTTCACATTTTGATCCAAGAGTTGTAGATGTGTTTCTAAATTTAATCGGAAAGTCATAAACGGTAATTTGCTTTGCTTGCAGCAATATCCTATGAATTAGATATCAACTGTCACATCCGAGCCACATTTTGCCACGTTTTCAACATTAATCTTCCCTCAACATGGCTCGCTCCGCTAAACCAACGCGATCAAGGATGCGAATTTGCTGTTTGTCCATTTCGATCAGCCCCGCCCTTGTCAATTCACGGATGACACGGCTGAGTACATCGGGCACGGTTCCCAAATGTGCGGCGAGCTCGGTCTGATTCGTCCAGCGGCGGCGTTCGATCACATTGCCATCGGCGGAATCCAATAATAGTTTTGAAAAACGTGCTTCTACCGTCTTGAGTGAAAGATCTGACGCAAGCATCACCAAATCGATAATCTTATCCGCCATATTACCGATGATCTGCAACGCTGTCTGTGGATATTTCATCACTACCTCCTCCAACGCATGGCGCGGAATGAGCCAAATGCCCGACTCTTCCAATGCCACCGCCGTCACAGGATTGGGGCGTTTCGCTAGCACACCAATCTCATTGAATATCTCGCCGGCATCCAAAAAACGTAACACTTGTTCGCGTCCATCGGAAGCCGTTCGCAGGGCTTTCAAAGAACCATATTGCAAGTAATACAAATTGGACTCGGTATCGCCCTCCCAAAAGACAACCGCATTGGGTGGGAACACTTTCCATACTGCGCTTTTTGCAAGATCTAGCAGGGATGGCTCATCCAGTCCATGCAGGAATTCGAAGGCTTGCAATCTTTTGAGAAGAATATCGCTTTGCATCATACTCCTTGATTATGAAATGGTCACAATGCCGTGCAAAATTATTACAGCTTTTTCTTTCGCAATTTTGTCGATGTCTTGTAGAATCACGAAGTGATTCCCTGTACCAATTAATCAGCGTCCCCACGCGCACCCATCGCGTTCAATATGCAGGCTGGAATGGATAATTTCTTTTCAAGCGAATCCATGACATGTCGAGCCATCCGGTTATAAAATGTCAGGGATCGGTCGCTGGATTCTTTTTCCATAGTCACTAGTCGTTTTCCTGCCTCTGCTGATTTTCCCGATGCCAACAGTAGGATTGCTTCTACGAGATGGCTCTCTATAGCCACCAATCCTGAGGTAAGGGTACCTTCCGTCACGTTAAAAACACTTTCCGCTTTTTCCCGTTCACCTGATGCAAGATGAGCTAGCGCGAGATGGTTCCGAAGATAAGTTTTCAATTGGGGATCATTGGAAGCGGCGGGGAGCGCCAAAGCCTCTTCGAGGCGTACTTTCGCTTTGGCGAATTCTCCAAGGGCAAGCAAAATCGTTCCTGCCGTATCAAGGTAGGATGCCCGCCAGCGCATTTCGCCGGTCTCTTCGGTTTGTTTCAACAATCTCTCGATAATGGACATTGCTTCTTGTGCTTTTCCTCTTGCCAACAGAACCTGCGCGCGCTGGTTATCGGTTGTGGCTTCGCCTTGTACATCGCCGATTAAATGTTTGAGTTGTTTGGCGCGGTCGAGCATTTCAATTGCTTCGGCAGTACGTGCTTGCAGGTGATAGATCGCTCCAAGTGCGTTGAGTATTTTCCCCAATGTGAAAATGTCACCCATTGCCTGTACTGCATCCAAAATACCCTCATAACTTTGACGCGCTTCATCGATCTCACCTTGGTCGAAGAACAACGCTCCGATATTTCCTTTAATCCGAAACGCAGTTCGCAGGTTACCGGCAAGCAGTGCGGCTTCTTCTGCATTTCGCCAATGGGAGAGGGCGGCTGGGATATTCCGTTGAATATTTGCGAGAATGCCAAGGGAGTTGTATGCCATTGTATGAACTCCGGCAACAAGACGGATTTCGCGATGGATGAGCGGCTCTGCCAGTTTCAGCGCTTGATTTGCCAATTCAGCAGATTCTTCAAACCGGGATTGCATCAACCTCACAGTGCAGCGAACTGCCCGAGTTTCTGCCATCATGCCCGGGTTTGAGGGAGAGGCGGGAATTTTCTCTACTTCGTCGCATAGTTGGTCGGCTTCGGGAACTTTTCCCCTCTGCAACAAAAAACGAGCCAATTTCAATAATATGGAAACCCGAACTTCTGGCGCAGTGTTTGATTGAATTGCCAGGGCGAGAGCCTGACGTAAATCCGCTTCGGCATCTGCAGCGTGCCGCCCGCTCATGAGTAACTGCCCGCGAATGGAAAGTAATTGAATCTCCTGCTCTGCCGAAAGGAGGGATGAATTTTTGATGCGGGTCAGCATGGATGAAATCAAATCCGCTGCTGCTTCTCCCTGGCCGGTTGAATCCAGTTTCAGGAGGTTTTCCTGAAGATAGAGAAGGGTCTCTTCAACCTGTTCTGTTTGTGTCAGGTGATACAGCGGTTCGACAATGTTTTGGGTCGTGGCTCTCAGGTGGTTTGCTGCCAGAAGGTGAAATTGATAAAAGGAACCTCTCCACGTTTGAATGACAGCATTGAGATGTTCTTGCAGAAGGGGATGCAAATATGCACCTGAGGGGTTATCCAGAAAATGCCGCTTTAGAAGGTTGGAGATCGAATTGTTCAGGTTGTCAACAACACCCTGTGAATGAAGACGGTTTGCTAGATCGGCATTGAATAAATTGACCGGCTCTCGAAAAATGGAAATCAAGTAAAGAAGATTCTTGTCAGAATCGGATAAACCTTCCATTGCATTTTCCATGAGAAAGGTCGTGATTTCTCTTTGCGAGGATAACAACCTTATGAATTTTTCTACCTGAGAAGGGTTTTGCAGAATTTTGGCGCCTGCCAGTCTCAGGAGCATCGGGTTCCCCTGGGTGAGAGCGTGCAGATTTCGCATGACATCAATTGGGAGTAACAAACCCATTGATGTTAATAATGAGACAGTCTCTTCTTCTTCCATGCCAGAAAGCGGCAAAAACACTGCATGGCTGACCGCGAGTTTCTCGCGTGATACGAGCAGAAATCTACACTGACTCTTGGCAATTAGATCTTCGAGAAGAGAAAGGTCTCTCAAATGCTGGACTTCGTCCATGCAGATGAAGGGGTTTAAGGTGTGAATTTTTTCAGCAATGGAGGAAATTCCCGCTTCGAGCGAAATGTTGGTTGATTGCGTAAAAAGAGCCGCTTCTTCCTCTCCTTGCGAAACGAGGAATAAAGAAATCTGCCGTATGAACGTTTTCAGAGGAGATGGATCACTTTGGCTGACTGTATGCCAAAAAATAGGTTGTGTCCCATACACTGTTCGTATGAAGGAAGCAGCAAGAGCGCTCTTGCCAACGCCGGGGAACCCATATAAGAGGACGACATTTTGTTTATTTAAAATGGCTTTTAGCGAAGCGATTGCCGAGGTACGAAAGACCTCACTTCCTGCAATAACTGGAAGCTCTTCAAGAACGCCGATCTCTTCTGAAACAATCTTGTCTGAAGTTTGTTTCGCATGAGCCAGTTTAGCTAATTCCACGAGACGATTTGCTGAGTCAGATTGGTTTTCAAGCCCAAGCGCTGGGATGAATTGCGCCTGGATCATGGAAAGTTCCGGCAGGCGATGATTATGTTCAAGGCGGGAAATTTGCGCTTCACCATAGCCGACTGCCAAGCCCAGTTCTCGTTGACCCAGCCCTGCGCGGCGACGAAGGTATTTTAGATATGAACCAAAATCATGGAACTCTGTCGTAAATCGGCCATGTTTTGTCTGATTTGGTTTCATGAATAAATTATACAACTGCTGCAAGAATGGCAAATAATGTCATGTTTTTTTGCATTGGCTTTGTTATGCTGTGCAAAATGCGTATGCGGCGTGTGGTTCGTCGGCTGTCTCGAAAAAGGGATGGCAAAGGTTGGCAGGTTATGTGGATCGAGTCACCTGTTGAACCGGCTACCCAGACAATGCCGCATGTTTACCCAAACGAGGAGAATGAAATGAAGAAAAGATCTTCACGCCGGGGATGTTTGATTGGTGGTGGATTGACTCTCCTGCTGATATTACTTCTTGGCGGCGGGATATGGATGTTTGGAACTCAATCTCTAACATTCGATGGGGCGGCTTTATCTTCGGTGGTGGTAACGATCACTTCTCCCGTGAGTGGGGACGAGGCAAACGCGGGTGATTTTATTTCGGTAACGGCAGAGGCGGTTGCCACAGAGACGGTACAGGAAATGGAGTTGTTCCTCGATGGTCAATCTCTTGGAAAGGTGCCCGGTTCCAACGCCTCTTGGACGTGGCAGGCATGGCCCTTGGGCGTCCATTCGTTTTATGCGCAGGCAACAGACATGAAAGGAAATGTGGGATATTCGCAGGTGATTCTTGTTCAGGTACTGGCAGGAGATGGGGTGATCGAAGGTGTTGCAGGGGATGGGCAGACCTTGCCTCAGATCGGCGCGGGATATGGAGTGCCGCCGGATGTGATGATAGGAACGAATCCGAAAATAGACCCATCGTTGCCGTTGCCGGGAGGGATACAGGTGAAGATTCCGATCGGGAATGAAGGATCAGGCAATGGGTCCGGGCAGGGAAGCGAACAGGGACAGACTCCAAGCGGCGGGGCGAAGATCAATCCCATTCCAAATTCAGTCTTGTGGATCTTCAAGCCGACCCAGCCAGTAGACAAATCCTATTGTTATACATCGGGCGGGGCAGGAGTTTGGGAAAAGATACCCAAGAATCCATTTGATTTCTTTCAGGGTGTGGAGAATCTTTACACACAACTAAACCAAGCCGCAAATCAAACTGTGATCCAGGCGCAGTGTTGGGGCTGGATTGGGGATGTGTTGAAATACCTTGGGCAGGGACAGGCGCAGTTCGATGCCAGTAACCCTCTTAAAGAGATCGTGATCAATGCCGAAGGATTTTTTCTGACGGGAATCCCGAATATTCCGCAACCCCCACTAGGGAAAGGCGGAGGACCCGCTTCGGTGCCGCCTCCCTTTGCATTGCGTGAACCGAAGGATGCAAACGAATGCGTATCACATGGTGATCCCGTTGTCGCCGGATTCCTTTGTACTGCGCTTATGAATGCCAAGGTAAAGCAAAATATTATTCTGATTTGGGAATGGAAGCCGGAAGTTTGCTGGCCCGGCTTTTGCAAATACGGAGCCGATACGATCGCTGGATACACTCTTTATGAATATGACCCGTTTACGCATCAGGAAAAATATCTTGCTGACATAAAGTCTTCTGCCATGAGAGTTGCTTTTGTCCCCCTGCCTTGGGGCGCCAAGTGCTATGTTGTGGAAGCGTATGCAGACAGTCCCGGGTCTCAAGTCTCTGAAAAATCGGCAGTGTATTGCCCCGGAAACACGCCGACGGCGAAGAAGATCACACTGATGAACGTCACCGAATGGCTGACAACTGAGGATGTCCTTAGCCTTGGCGAAGACTGTCCCTATACTCAGGCTCATATATTCCGTCTGGATAATTCAGGATTCGGCTCTCAACCGGGTGAAGTTTACATTGGCGCAGCAATACGAGACTCCGAAGGCGGGATCGGCGTGTCAGATTGTTATATGGATGAATATTATCAGGGCGGGGTCAAATTCAAACTGGAGGGTGAAATTCCCTCCAATGCTGTAGTGCAAAAGGCGATCCTGCGATTTGTGAAACTCGATCAAGTTTATTTGGGTGGCGCTGTGGCTGCTCCAAAACCAAGTTCCTGTGTGGTCACAGTTAGCGGACCAGATCAAAGCTGGAGCGGGATGATAGATGCCGATCATTGGATCAACGGAACCATGCCATATGGCGGACCGAGTGTATCAGTCAATCCCTACACCGCTCCACAGGCAGATGTAACGACCATCGTCAGCAAGTGGATGAATAAACCGGGCAGTAACTTTGGCTTTGTCTTGCGGGGCTGGTTCCCAGCCTTGCCAACGGAAGAGGCAGACACTTCGCTCTGCGTTTCTGCTATCGGTAATTTCCAACTGGATGTTTATTACTTCCCAGCTCCTTAACATGGAGAAGACCATGAACTCAAAAAAACTTTCCCTTATTGCTTTGATGCTGGCGATACTATGCGGTTGTTCTCCCGCATCGGATGGATCGAATTCATTCGGTTCGGACTCGCCGCGAGCCTGGTTCGATGCGCCTTTGCCCGGCACGATTTTATGGCCGCCCAATCCATGTGCGATTGTAGCGCATGGCGCATCTCCAAATGGAGTCGCTGTCTTTGAATTGCTGATCAACGGGCAATCATCCTCGGTTCCAAGCCCTGATACAGCTGCATCACTCGTTACATTAAACCGCGACTGTGCGGTGACCGAACCCGGTACCTATGCTCTTCAATTGCGGGCGCAGGATAACAAAGGAAATTGGAGCGGATATGCTGAAACCTTTTTCGTCATCCCCGGCGAAGATGTGGAAATAGTTCCGCCTCAGCCTGTGGATCCGGTTCTGACTCTGACCCCCAGACCGACTCTTACGCCCGCGCCTTCTGTGCCCGATGAACTTTCCGTAACCGAAGTCTCGACTTGGGTGGTGTACGTCGGCGACTCTTCATGCGGATCGATGGAGACGGTTGTGACGGCTCGTGCCACTGCTTCAAAAGGGATCGCCGCTGTGGTGCTGTTCTATAACTTCAACGGCGGCGAGTTTCAAAGCGTTGGCATGAACCCGATTGGCAATGACCTGTATCGCGGCACGATCAGCATGTCCGCCATGTTTGGAAATTCGATCCCGTTTGATACTGCCATTATTGGCTATCAGGTAGTCGTTCAGCAAAGTGACGGGGATACTTCCCTGCGTACGCCGGTCAACCCTGATATTGAAGCGAAAGCCTGTGGGTCAGGCAACTCAGGTGGTCAGCCTCCGGTCGATGCCTGTAATGCCTTCACCGACCAACGCACATGTGTCGCCAACAACTGCAACTGGTGGCAGGTCAATGACACTACGTTTATTTGTCAAAGTAAACCGTGACCATGCGTATCATCGAAAAACTTGCTGTCCCCATATTTCTCGTTGCCGGAGGAATGGCATATCTCGCGGATGAATTCAACATGCCATTCCTCTTGCCTGTGGCATTTTCCATCTTTGGGTTGTTTGCTGTGGCTTTAGGGGCAGGGACTTTGATTCAAGGCAGGCTTCAATTGTTAGACCGGCTCTACAGCCGCCGTGAACATTATTCGGGTCTCTCTGCCAGACTGTTGGGATTGATCATCCTCCTTTTTGGCGCAGGGATTTTGCTCCATACCATCGTGGAATGGATGAACCCCGGTATGGCAAATGCTTTTCTCGTCAGCCTTGTCGATACAGATCGCGGACGCGGCGTTTTATGCATCACGTTCGGCTTCTTTATCCTTCTATTCGGTTTGATCCGGCTTATCTCTGGCAGCGCCCACAGCCCCGTATTGCGGTCTGGCTGGGTTGACCTTGGTTTTCGATTATGGGGAATGTTTGGAGTGTTAATCGGAATTCTATTAGGCGTAGTTGGCGTTTGGTGGATGTTTGTGCCATAAAAAACAGAGGAGCAAAGAATGAATCAAAAAATGGTTTTTCCCATTCTTGTATTGTTTGCAGCACTTCTGGCTTGCAGTCTTCCTGGCTCGGCTCCGGCTGAGCCGACAGTGATTGCCTTGCCACCCACACCGAACTTGCCTATTGTTGCCAGTCCCATATCTCAGCCTCAAAATCCATCAGCAGAATCTACGTTTACAGTGAAGTTACCTGCTTCTGCTTGTTGGATGGATTCGAATGTGACAGTTTCTATCGGGCAGGTGGTCAGTATTACAGCAACCGGGACGATCAACACCTGGGCAGGAAATGACATCAGTTTCAACGACCCAAATGGACAGTCAGAGAATATCTGTCTTGATGCGAAATGTCCGCTCATAAATGCCGGTTATGGAACGCTGGTTGGAAGAGTGGAAGACCAGCAGCCGTTTCGCGTGGGAGAGACAACTGAGTTCACAGCCCAGAAGAGTGGACGGTTATTGTTCACCGTTAACGATTGGGAATGTACTGATAATAGCGGCGAGTTCGACCTGGTTATCACAGTTAAGTAGAAAAAGTTCAAATTTTGAAGGAGAAACCATGAAATGTAAAACTCTTTTTCCACTATGGATTATGCTTCTCGCTACATTTGCGTGTAGTATTCCCGGTACCACTCCAACGCAACCTACTGTGATTGCTTTACCTCCCACTCCAAACCTTCCGGTTTTTGCCAGTCCCGTTCCACAAAATTCGACGGGTGGAAATGATGCGGAACCGATTTTCTCAAATTCTGTTCGTGAAGAATTCGACGGCAAACTTTCACCCGGGCTCGGCTGGACTTGGCTCCGTCAGGATGACTCTGCCTGGTCTCTGACAACAACTCCGGGCTGGCTGCGGATCAATCTATCAACCGAAGGATATTTGAGCGGATTGCCGGGCAACGTCCTTACCACATCCGCACCACAGGGTGATTTTGATATTCGTACATCGGTAAATTTTTCGCCATCGCAGAATTTTGAGTTTGCCGGTTTGGTTATTTTGTTCGATGAGAAATCTGTCTTGCAAGCCGGGCACGCCTACTGTGACCTGGGGAACTGCCCGGGCAGCGGCTTTTATTTCGACAACTTGCAGAATGGCTCAACAGTGGGGGATAATTTTGGCATAGCAGGATCAAGCGATATAAGTCAGATTCGCATTGTTCGACAAGGTAATAATTACACTGCTTACTATCAAACGGACGGCGTCAATTGGGTTGTGATCGGCAGTCACACCGTAGATCAACAACCGGTCTCCATCGGTCTCCTCGCTGCCCAGACGCCTTCTGTGGGAGCATTTGCCGAGTTTGATTACATCGAGATCAATCAACCATAATGATGTCCAATAGATGCGCTTCCCCTTCATATCAATAACTTGCCATACGCATTAAACCGTCAAGACGCCATGTTGCCAAGTTTTTTGTGTCTCTAATTTCTTCCTTGGCTGTCAAAATTGGGTTTAACTGAGTAACCTGGGTCGATAATTTTATAAAATGCATGATTTTGCATTATCGTCAAGATGTATAATAACGACCAGTTATTATCATGCTTAAAAGTCTTCAGGGACGATTAACCCTTTTATTTACCGCCTTCGTCTTACTTGTAGCTGTTTCTGTTGCCGCGACATTGTGGGGAAGTGAGACACAAAGGCAGGACGCTCTTGTGATCAACCTTGCAGGGCGTCAGCGTATGTTGATTCAGCAAATGACCCGTCTCGCGCTTCAATTGCAAGGCGGGGATGAGTCCGCGCTGGGGGAGTTGCGCGAGTCGGAGCGGATGTTCGGCGAAACTTTATTCGCTTTGCAAAACGGGGGAGGGGCTCCATACCTGGAAGATAGTATCGCCACCCTGCCAGAGACAAGCGACCCGCAGATTTTAGCCGCGTTGCAAGATATAGAATCGAATTGGCTTCAATATCGTTCCATGTTGGGCACAAGTACCGCTTCGCCGCCCGAGCCGGGTCTGTTGCAGGTCGACCTTGGAATCCAATCCAAAATTCTGGTTCAAAAAACAGATGCCGTTGTGCGTTTGTATGAAGCCGCCTCAATTGCAAAGGTAAATCGCCTGCGCCTGATTCAATTTGTATTTTTAATCTCCGCTCTGGCGTTGCTGGCGGTCGGCGCATGGACCATGCGGAGTTCCTTGTTAAAACCGCTTCTGGCGTTGGGTGTGGCGGCAAAAGGACTCGGGAAGAATCAGCTTGATGCGGCGGCGCAGGTTCAAGGTCCCGAAGAGATGCGGGTGTTGTCTCAGGCATTTGACGATATGCGACTCAGTCTTCAATCCGCCCGCGTTGAACTCATCCAATGGAACGCAGAGTTGGAACAGCGGGTTGCCCAGCGTACACAGGAATTGGAGACACTCAATCAGGTCAGCCGTGAGATCTCATCGCGACTCGATATTCAACAAGTGTTGAATTCCGTCACCGAAAAGGCGCGCACGTTGCTGGGCGGTGAGGTGGCTTCGTTGTGCCTCGTCGATGAAAACCAGCATTGGCTGAAACTTCAGGCATTGAGCGGACCGCAACATGCGATTGTTGGCAAGGTGATGCCGACCGATGAGCAATTTGCACTGGCGGTACTGACAAGCGACCACACCATGATCTGCGGTTCGGATTCATGCAATGGCGGATGCCGTATGCTTTCGGATGAATATCGCGCCAGTCATCTTGCGGCTCCGTTGCGCATTGGCGACCGCGTCATCGGCGCCTTATGCGTGGGAAGCCCCGCGCAAAATCAATTCGCGAACGAGTCCGCCGAGATGTTAACCAAACTGGCAAACGTCGCCGCAATTGCGCTGGAAAATGCGCGGCTGTTCGCGCAAGCCGAGCGCGTGGCAACCCTTGAAGAACGCCGCCGCGTTGCCGCAGAAATGCACGATGGACTTGGGCAGACGCTTTCCTATCTTGGCTTGATGACCGATCAAGTTGTGGAATTTCTTTCCAATGGAAAGAAAGGCGCGGCGCTGGATCATCTTGGCAAAACGCGCGAGACGATCAACAAAGCCACCAGCGAAGTGCGCCGCGCCATCAACCGTTTGATGGAAGAACCGCCCTCTTTGGATTTATACACCCGCCTGCGTGCTGCGCTGGACGAGATCGCCTCACAACATGACTTTGAACTGGTCTGGCTACCCGAGCCTGATTCTGCGCCTGAATGTTCTCCCGCCACCGCCGAGCAGGTCATCAACATCGTCCGCGAGGCGTTGATCAATTCCGCCCGTCACGCGGGGGCGCGGAAGGTGAGCGTGTTTGCAGGCAGGTGCGGCGAAGAATATTTTGTGACAGTTGAAGATAACGGTCACGGATTTGATTCATCCCAACCCGCTCCCAACGGGCATTTCGGTTTGCAGATTATGAACGCGCGTGCCGAACACATTGGCGGGCGAATCGAGATTCAATCTGCGGTGGAACAAGGTACTCGAGTTACTTTATGGTGGAAGGCATAACGAAGAGATGAATATGGAAAAAATCCGCGTGTTGATCGTTGATGACCATGTACTTTTCCGCGAAGGGCTGGCGGGTATCATCAGCTCCCAACCCGATCTGCAGGTGGTTGGCGAAGCCAGCGACGGATTTGAAGCCCTCGTCAAGGCGCAGGAATTAAAGCCAGATTTGATCCTAATGGATGTGCAAATGCCTGGCATGGACGGCATTGAAGCGGCGCGGCAGATCCGTCACACCCTGCCAGAGACGATCATAGTCATGTTGACCATTCGCGGCGATGATTCCATGCTTTTCGACGCACTCAAGAATGGAGCACAAGGCTATCTGTTAAAAGACATCCGCTCACAAGATTTATTGGAAATGCTGCGCGGCGCATTGCGTGGGGAAGCCGCATTGTCACATAATCTGGCGGGACGTGTCCTTTCGGAGTTTCGGCGCTTGAGCACGGGCGGCGTTTCAGAGTCAGAAGACGATGGTGGGTTATCGGAAAGAGAGCAGCAGGTGTTGGTGCAGGCGGCAAAAGGCGCAACGGATAAAGAGATCGCCGCTCAGTTGAATATCAGTCTGAACACGGTGAAAACCCACATTCGCAATATTCTCTCCAAGTTGCATGTTCATACGCGGCGTGAGGCGGCAAAGGCAGCCCACGCAAGAGGGATTTTGTAGGTGGGAACGAACTAATTCTTTTCGAAAAAGAGTGATTAATCAATCACTCTTTTTTCATTCCTGAGTCGGGAGGACGGGGGATGGGAATGAGGCGGGGATTAAAGTATTCTTGGGGGAAGCATTGTTCATTTTTTCACATATAATTAAAAGTGCTCGAAACTCTTTATAGGAGATGCCGTCCCATGCTTCATTCCCTTCATCAGGAGGCTGTAACCCATGACCAATAAAAAAGGCAAATCGAAAGGGAGCACGACTCTATTTGTCATCATGTTTTTCGCCATCCTGTTATCAGGATGTATGTCTGCGCCGAGGAAAGGGGCGATACCGGTTTCTGTCAAAGCCATTGATGCGGGAGACGCGGAGAACGGGCGAAAATTATTCATGGGCTACGCCCACTTTGAGAACGAAGGTCCGCCCTGCATGGGATGTCATAGTATTGGCGATAACGGACTGCTCGGCGGGGGAAATATGGGTCCGAACCTGACCGATGTTTCTGACCGCCTCACACAAAATAAAATGATCTCCATTTTAGCCAATAGCGGAGCAGAAATTTCGCCTGTTATGGAACCCATCTATACCACGCATCCGCTGACCGAAGCCGAGCAAGCCGACTTGATCGTCTTCATGACGGAGTCTGCTGGCGAAGAGGAAGTTGACAAGGAATGGATGGTGTTTGTCCTTAGTTTCGGCGGAGTTGGGGCTGCGGTCGTGTTTTTCGGGATTATCTACCGCAACCGTCTACGCGGCGTTCGCAAGACACTTGTCCGTGACGCGGTGAGGAAGCAACAATAACTCATACGACAATGCTCGCATTGTCATTCGCAAGGTAAACCTTGCGGTACTGAAATACAAACAAGGAGGTATCCGTGAGCTGGATCGAAGAAATCGCAAACCCGCAAGCCCGTCAGTGGGAGGAGTTTTATCGGAATCGCTGGCAGCATGACCGTGTGGTACGCAGTACGCACGGCGTGAACTGCACAGGCAGTTGTTCGTGGATGATCTATGTGAAGGACGGCATTGTGACCTGGGAATTGCAGGCGGTGGATTATCCGTCGCTGCAGCCTGGTCTTCCGCCGTATGAGCCGCGTGGATGTCAGCGCGGAATTTCGTTCTCGTGGTATCAGTACAGCCCGATTCGCGTGAAGTATCCGTATATGCGCGGGGTGTTGCTCGACCTGTGGCGCAAAGCCAAAGAGGAGCACAAAGACCCCGTCGAAGCGTGGAGAGCCGTCATTGAGAATGAAGCGGCGCGTAAGTCATTCCAGCAGGCGCGGGGCAAGGGCGGATTCCGACGCGTGAAATGGGATGAAGCGTTGGAGATGATCTCCGCGTCCACGATTTACACCGTCAAAAAATATGGACCCGACCGCATTATCGGGTTCTCGCCGATTCCCGCCATGTCCATGTTGAGTTACGCGGGCGGGAGCCGCTTCATGCAATTGCTGGGCGGCGTGAGCATGAGTTTTTACGATTGGTACAGCGACCTGCCGCCCGCCAGCCCCGAAGTGTGGGGCGAGCAGACCGACGTTGCCGAAAGCGCAGATTGGTTCAACGCCAAGTTCATCGCGTCGGTCGGGTCGAACATGAGCATGACACGCACGCCCGATGTGCATTTTGCCGCGGAGGCGCGTCACAACGGGACGAAGTTGGTGGTCTTCGCGCCTGATTTTAGTCAGGTCGCCAAGTATGCTGACTGGTGGGTTCCCGTCAACGCGGGGCAGGATGGCGCGTTTTGGATGGCGGTCAATCACGTCATCATGAACGAGTTCCATTATCAAAACCCGACGCCTTACTTTTTAGATTATCTGCGCCAATATTCGGACGCGCCCTTCCTTGTGGAACTGAATGAGGTGGATGGAAAATTTGTGCCTGGGCGTATGATCCGCGCGGGGCAGGTGGAACGTACGAAAGATGTTGAAAACGGCGAGTGGAAATTTTTGGTGTGGGACGAGATCAGCGCCGCGCCGCGGATGCCGCAAGGCAGTCTCGGATTCCGCTGGCAGCAGCAGAAGGGGCAATGGAATCTGGAGCCGAAGGACGGTCTGGATGGAAGCGAGATCCGCGCCCAACTGACCTTCCTGGGTTCAGCGGATCAACTCTCCGTTTCGTTTGCGGAGTTTGGCGAGAACAAATCCTTCCAGCGCAACATCCCCGTTCGATATATTGAAACCGCGAACGGCAAAACTGCTGTGGCGACCATCTACGATCTATTGATGGCGCAGTACGGCGTTGGGCGCGGACTCGAAGGCGATTATCCCGCGAACTATGACGAGGAGAATCTTTCGTACACGCCCGCATGGCAGGAACGCTACACAGGCATTGACCGTCAGACCGTGATTCAATTTGCGCGCGAGTGGGCGGTGACCGCCGTCAAGACCGAAGGCAAGTGTATGGTCATTATCGGCGCGGGCGTCAATCACTGGTATCACAACAATCTCATTTATCGCGCCTGTATCGGCACGTTGATGTTGACGGGTTGTGTGGGGCGCAACGGCGGCGGTTTGAATCATTACGTTGGGCAGGAGAAACTTGCTCCCGCCGCGCCGTGGGCTTCGATTGCCTTTGCGTTGGATTGGCAGAAGCCACCGCGCCAAATGAACACGCCGTCCTTCCATTATGTTAATACCGATCAATGGCGATACGAACGCACCTACACGGAACCTCAGCCTGTTACACGTCCTGACGGTGAAAGCCACCGCGACATGACTCAGGAGCACACGCTTGATGCAAACATCCGCGCGGTGCGTATGGGATGGTTGCCGTCGTATCCGCAGTTCAATGTCAGTTCGTTGGAAATTGTCAGGCGGGCAGAGCAGGCTGGGGCGAAGTCCGATGCGGAAATTCGTCAATGGGTGGTGGAGCAACTTAAGTCGGGCGAACTGAAGTTCGCAGTACAGGATCCCGATGCTCCCGAAAACTGGCCTCGGCTATGGTTCATCTGGCGCGGAAATGCGCTCAATGCCAGCGCGAAGGGACAGGAATATTTCTTCAAGCATTATCTCGGCACGCATCATCAGGTGATTTCGGAAGAGGTGGATAAGAGTCACTTCAAAGAAGTTGTGTACCGCGATGAAGCGCCCGAAGGTAAATTGGATTTGGTGGTAGACATCAACTTCCGCATGGATACGTCCGCGTTGTATTCGGACATCGTCCTGCCGACCGCGAGTTGGTATGAGAAGGATGATTTGAACACGACCGACATGCACTCATTCATCCATCCGTTGCAGATGGCGGTGCCGCCTTCATGGGAGTCGAAATCGGACTGGGATATTTTCAAGATCTTGGCGGGCAAGGTCAGCGAACTCGCGCAGGTTCATTTGCCCGAACCCGTGCGCGACTTGGTTGCCATGCCGCTTCAACACGATACGCCCGCCGAGATGGCGCAAGCGCACATCCGCGATTGGGCGAAGGGTGAGTGTGAACCCATCCCTGGCGTGACCATGCCCAACTTCGTCGTGACCGAACGCGATTATGCCAACCTGGGCAAGCGTTTCATTTCGTACGGTCCCAAAGTGGAGAAGGAAGGCTTTGCCATCCACGGGATTCATATCGAAGTGGGCGATTTGTATCGACAGATGATGGAAAGCCGTCCGACCGTTTCATGGGATGACCAGCGTTACCCGTCACTGGAGTTTGCCCGTGAAGCCGCGAATGTGATTTTGCATTTGGCTCCCGAAACCAACGGCGAAGTGGCATACCGCGCTTTTCAAGCGGAAGAAGAGCGCATGGGACTCAAACTGACCGACCTGGCAGAAGATACCCGCGCCACCCGCATGACCTTCAACGACATTCTGCGCCAGCCGCACCGATTGCTCAATAGTCCGATCTGGACGGGCATTGTGTCCGATGGACGCCCGTACTCGGCGTACACGCTCAACGTGGAACGGCTCGTCCCGTGGCGCACGTTGACGGGACGCCAGCATTTCTATCTCGATCATGAAGGCTATCTGGCGTATGGCGAACACTTACCAACATACAAGCCGCGCCCTGATCCATTGGCGTTTGGCGATTTGGACAAGAGCCGCAGCGAAGGCAAGACGATTCAGTTGAATTACCTGACACCGCACGCCAAGTGGCACATCCACTCGAATTATTTCGACAATGACCGCATGTTGACTCTCTCGCGCGGTATCGAGCCGATGTGGATCAGCGAGCAGGACGCGAAGGAAATCGGCATCGTGGACAACGACTGGGTTGAACTGTACAACGATCACGGCACGACCGTCACCCGTGCCATCGTTAGCGCACGCATTCCACCTGGAATTTGTATTGTCTATCACGCGCCTGAACGAACGATCAGCACGCCCAAGTCACCCATGCGCGGCAACAAACGCGCAGGCGGACACAACAGCCCGACGCGCATTCACCTCAAGCCGTCATTGATGGTTGGCGGGTATGGACAGTTCACCTACAGTTTCAATTACTGGGGTCCGACGGGCGTCAACCGCGATACGTTTGTTTTGGTGCGTAAACTGCCTGGAAAGCCAGAGTTCTAAAAGACCTTTACCACCAAGGGTCACAAAGATACACAAAGTAAAAACCTTGTATTTTCTTAGTGACACTTTGTGGTGAAGAAAAGGAAATCACATTATGAAAATCCGCTCACAAATTTCAATGGTATTTCATCTCGATAAGTGCATTGGCTGCCACACGTGTAGTATCGCCTGCAAGAACATTTGGACCGACCGACAAGGTGCGGAGTACATGTGGTGGAACAATGTCGAGACCAAGCCTGGTACGGGCTTTCCCACTTTATGGGAAGATCAGGAAAAATACAAAGGCGGCTGGGAACTCAAGAACGGCAAAGTGGAATTGAAAATGCAAAACCGCGCACAGACGCTGGGAAATTTGTTTTCCAACCCTGCCCTGCCGACGATGGACGATTATTACGAACCGTGGACGTACAACTACAGTGACCTGTTCAACTCTCCGCTCGGCGATGACCAACCTACGGCGCGTCCCATCTCGCGCATCGATGGCAAACCAATTGATATTGAGTCGGGCCCCAACTGGGATGATGACCTGAGCGGCTCCAATGTCTATGCGGTCAACGATCCGCTATTGAATGATATGAGCGAAGAAGAGAAGCAGCGTCTCTTTTCCATCGAGCAACTTTTTTACTTCTACATGCCGCGCATTTGCAATCACTGTCTCAACGCGGGTTGTGTGGCGGCTTGTCCTTCGGGCGCGATCTACAAACGCGCCGAAGATGGCATTGTGTTAATCAATCAAGATAAATGCCGTGGTTGGCGCATGTGCGTTTCATCCTGCCCGTATAAGAAGACCTTCTACAACTGGTCAACAGGCAAATCAGAAAAATGTATTCTGTGCTACCCACGCCTCGAATCGGGACAGGCTCCCGCCTGCTTCCATTCCTGCGTGGGGCGCATCCGCTATTTGGGCGTGTTGCTTTATGACGCTGATCAGATCGAAGCCGCAGTCAAAGTCCCTGATGAACAACTCGTCCAACGCCAGCGCGAGATGATTCTCGATCCGCACGACCCGAAGGTTGTTGCCGCCGCGAAAGAAAGCGGCATCCCCGACGGCGTGATCACCGCCGCGCAGCGTTCGCCCGTCTATCGCTACGTGAAGGAATGGGAACTCGCGCTTCCGCTTCATCCCGAATATCGCACGCTGCCCATGCTGTTCTACGTCCCGCCGCTTCTGCCCGTCCTCAATGCGACCCAGAGCAGCGGAACCCAGCGCGTGGAGACCGACCTGTTCAGTTCGCTGGAAAACGCCCGCGTGCCTGTGCGTTATATGTCGCGCACGCTGGCGGCTGGGAACGATGAACTGGTCATCAAGTCCTACCAGAAGATGATCGCTGTCCGCCTGTACAAACGCGCCCAAACCGTCGGCGATGTGACCGTGGAAGAGGCGAATGCCGCGCTTGCCAAAGCAGGCATGGACGCGGAAGAAGCGGAAGCCATCTATCATCTGACTTCGCTTCCAACTTATCAGGAACGCTTTATGATTCCGCCCGCCAGCCGCGAAGGCGACATCGAAGAGACGTATGATCCGCAGCAGCGCAAAGCCGAAACGGGATTTGGTCGCAGCCAGGGCGCGCGCAGAGGTTTGTAATCATGAGCAAAGACATCACAGGTCTCCTCTATACCCAGTTCGCTGATCTGATCTCCTATCCCGGCGGCGATCTGTTCTCCATAACGGAATCCTGCCTCGGCGGGGTGCGAAGCGTTCATCCAGAAGCAGCGGATGAATTGGCGGCATTCCAGAATGGAATCCAAAATCTGTCCGTTCAAAAAATCGAAGAACTCTATACGGTCACATTTGATATGCAGCCTGTTTGTTATCCGTATGCGGGCTATCAATTGTTTGGCGAGAGTTACAAGCGCGGCGCGTTTATGGCGCAGTTGAATGAAGCCTACCGCGCTTTCGGGTACTCGTCGGGCGAAGAACTGCCCGATCATCTCGCCGTCATCCTGCGCTTTCTTGGCTTGGATTCTGCCAACCGTCAGGGCGAGTTTTGCCAAACCCTGCTCGTGGAGGGTGTAACGCCCGCGATTGAAAAAATGCTCAAGGCGTTTGCCGAGTCGCAGAATCCGTATGTCCGTTTGTTGAAGGCGCTTCAACTTTTTCTTATGCACACTCCTGAAAAGGAATTGAGCCATGCTTGATAATCTTCTCTTTGTTGTGTTTCCCTACGTGGCGGTTGCCCTTGCCGTGGGCGGGACGATCTACCGTTTTCTCACCAACCAGTTTTCGTTTACAAGTCTCTCCTCGCAATTTTTGGAGACAGATATTCAATTCTGGGGTTCGACGCTTTGGCATTACGGCATCCTGCCGACCCTGCTCATTCATCTGGGCGGGTTTGTCGCGCCGAAGTTGATGTTCCTTTTGCATAGCACGCCCGAAACCCTCTACCTTGCGGAACTGGCTGGGAAAGTTCTCGGCATCATGGCGTTTGTGGGCGCGGGGGCGATGTTCTATCGGCGCGTGGCTTCGAGCAAAGTCCGCATGGTAACCACGCCCGCTGACTGGGTTGTGCTGGTTTTGCTGATCGTGCAGGTGGCGCTGGGTTTGTGGATGGCGTTCGGCTATCGCTGGGGTGCGACATGGTTTATTCATACGGTCACTCCCTGGGTGGTATCGCTTGCCACCTTCCAACCCGCACCGCAATATGTGGCATCCCTGCCGTTGATTCCCAAACTGCATTTCCTCAATGCCATCTTGTTGATTGCAGTCTTTCCATTTGGCAGGCTGGTACACATGTTGAGTTTTCCCGTCAGTTATCTCTGGCGCAGCTTTCAATTGGTGATTTGGACGCGTCGCAAAGTCGTCTAGGAGTGCGGTATGTCGAGTAAAGTAAATAACCTGATTGAAGGCGCAACCCGCGATCTCTTCCCTGCCTACTTTGCATTGGTTATGGCGACGGGGATTGTATCCATTGCTTGTCATCTTTTGAAGATGGATATTCTCGCCATACCCTTGTTCTATCTCAATCAGTTTTTCTACATCGTCTTGTGGATTCTGACCCTTATCCGCCTTGTGCGGTATCCCATGAAGGTCTTCAGTGATCTATCCAACCATCGCGTCGGTTCAGGCTTTCTGACGATTGTTGCAGCCACTAATGTGCTTGGCAGTCAGTTTGTCATTCTTCAAGCCAACGAAACTATTGCGTTATATCTATGGGTCTTGGGGCTGGCGCTCTGGTTCCTGCTGATCTACACCCTCTTTACCGCATTGACGGTCAAGGAAGAAAAACCGACTTTGGAAGATGGCATCAACGGCGGCTGGCTCCTGTTCATCGTTTCCACCCAGTCTGTGCCTGTGCTGGGCATGTTGATCGTCTCACGCTTCGAGGCATGGCAGGAGATGTTCACCTTTTCCATGCTTGGCTTTTATCTGTTGGGTTGTATGTTCTACATCCTGATCATCTCGCTCATCATGTACCGCTTCCTGTTCTTCAAGATCGAAGCCGAAGAGATGAACCCATCGTATTGGATCAACACAGGCGCGGTCGCCATCACCACATTGGCGGGCGCAAATATCTTGTTGCGAGGGCACGCTTCCTTCCTTGCCGATTTTGCTCCCTTCATCAAGGGCTTCACGGTTTTCTTCTGGGCGGCGGGAACCTGGTGGATTCCTTATTTGTTCATTGTGGGCGCATGGCGTCATTTCTACAAACGCTATCCACTGACCTATCACCCCGTCTATTGGGGGCTGGTCTTCCCAATGGGCATGTACACCGTCGCCACGTTTCGGCTGGCGCAAGAATTGAACATGGATTTTCTTTTGCTCATCCCGCAATACTTCATTTATCTGGCGTTGGTCGCGTGGGTGGTTACTTTTTACGGCTTGGTTTCCCGCCTGTTTACCGCATTTCGGAAACCTCTCGCCTAAAGGCTAAAGATGAACGCTGTCTCGTTTAAGACGATTTCAACACTGGATGAATTGCTGACCCTCAGCGCGACTCATCACCATAACATTTGTCCGCGACAAGTGCTCGGCATTCGCGCTGGACTTTTGGCTGGACTCCTGCTCGACCTGCCTTTACCCCAACCCGACAAACGCCTCCTCGCCATCGCCGAAATGGACGGCTGCTTCGTGGACGGAATCTCCGCCGCGACAGGTTGCTACGTCGGCAGGCGCACTTTGCGCATCGAAGACTACGGCAAGACCGCCGCCGCCTTCGTGGACTCGCTCACCGAACGAGCCGTTCGCATCCATCCCAAGGTCAGCGCCCGCGAACTGGCATGGGACTACGCCCCGTCCGCGCAGAATTCATGGGAGGCGCAGCTCATCGGCTACCAACACATCCCCGACGAATTATTGTTCCACTGGCAATGGGTCGAATTGACCGTCCCCGTGAAGCAGATCGTCGGTCAGGCAGGGAGACGGGCGGCGTGTGAAATCTGCGGGGAGGAGATCATCAATCAAAGAGAGGTTGTCTGTGGGGAAGCGGTCTTGTGTAAAACTTGCGCGGGGGAGGCGTATTTTCGTGCCGTGTCAATCACTACAACACACCCTGAGGTTTGACGCGCCGCCATGAGCCGATGACAAAAAGAATCGCCGCGCACACTTCGGCAATACGCCCGATGATGAGCGCATGGGGAAACCAGAGTTGCAGGGCGGTGGTCAAAATTCCAGCGTTGAGAAAGGCAAAGGAAAACCAGACCAAGCCCACAGGTCCGCGTGGAGAGCCGTTGCTAAAGCGTGGAATGATCCAAAAGGCGACGCCCATTGCCAGTTGAATGAGCCAGCCCGTTAGCAGAAATTCCACATGAAGAGGGAAGAGATTCCAGATGGGCGGATAAAATGAAATCCCTTTTTGGGCGAGGATCAACGCGCCGAAGAAAAGCCCGAGCAGGAGGTGAATGAACGAGGCGCGGACGAACCAGACACTTAAGCGCGGCATTTATTTTTCCCTGACCCTTTGCCATGTATTGAATACAAATAACAACCCCGCCAGAAATTGCAGGATTGCGGAGATCACAAGCGTCCATCCGCTGAGGGGATTCGGCTGGGTGGATTGAATCGGTTCGGCGATGGCGCGCAGGAGCAAGCCGCTGTTGAGCAGGGTATACGACCACCAGCCGAGGGTTTCGTATCCACGCGGTTTTTCGTTTGAATATTTGGGGAACATCCACAAGGCAACGCCAAAGATCAACTGGGTCAGCCAGCCAAAGACCAGCAGGTGAATGTAAACGGGGAAGAATCCGTTCGTGACCCTCGCTGCCAGCAGGATGCCAAGCATGAGTGCGAGCGTGAAACAGATCATTGCGGTTTTGATGAATGTGCGGGTGAGAAGTGGCATAATGGGGTTTTCCGTGGCGTTTTATTCTATCAGGACTTGCGAAATCTTTTTTCGATTGCCGACTATGACAAAGGAGATATATGGAACAGATAAATGGATGGCGCTCCGCAACGCTGGGCGATGGCATGTGGGCGCCGACGGTATCCGCGCAGGTCGAGAAGGAATTTATTGTGGCGTTCGAAGCGGCGGGAAGCCCAGCGGATATGGCTGTCTTTACCCGCAGCGAAGAGGGCAGGCTGCATTGCGCGGTGGTTGCTTATTTTTCACCCGCAGCCCAAACGCTTGCCATGAGGTTCGATGCGGAGCCGTGCGAAAAACCTGCGCGGGGCGGGTTGGGCTTGCTGGCTGGCGACCCGCGCTGTTGGGCGATTTTGTTTCCCGATGCAAAGGAATAAGCCAGTGAAGATCAAGTCGGCAAACACGATTTTGTATTGCAAACATTGGGCGGAGACCGTTGCATTTTACCGCGACGGTTTAAAACTGCGAATCCTTTCTTCAAATGATTGGTTTGTGGAGTTCAAACTTAATGAGTCAGCGCGCTTGAGCGTGGCGAACGAAGCGCGGACGTCCATCAAGAGCGGGGAAGGAAAGGGCGTTACCATCAGTCTGCAGATCGCCGATGTTGAACAAATCCAGGCCGATTTGTCGAACGCGGGAATCGCGTCAACGCCAATCAAGGGGGTCTGGGGCGCAAGGGCGATCTACGTCCGCGACCCTGAGGGGAATCGGCTCGAGTTTTGGGAAGGGCGGGCGAAGGCTTGAACGCATCCTTTGTGGTAATGGTTTTCCCGCCAGAAGAGGGATATTGATAAAGAACTAATTCAAAAAGAATATTCAGTGGGGAAAAATCCTTCTCTTTTCATTCCTTACGCGGGATGGGGAAGGATGCAATTACGTCCCATCCTTTAGTACTCTTGAATAAGACCAGTTGCGCAATGGAATATGGCATGTCAAGACATCGTATTTTACTGATGTGTTCCCAACAGCTCTTCGGCGAGAGCATGGAGGAGATATTGCGCCATCACGCGGATATGGATTTGATTGGAACATGCGGCTTCGATGAAAATATCCACCAACATATTGCCGAATCCCGCCCCGATGTGGTTGTGATCATAGGTGTGGATTCGCAAAGCGATGAAATGGTCCGCCTGACCTTCGCAATCATTGAACAGCACCCTGAGGTGTCCGTTGTCCGCGCAGGGTTGACCGAAAAAGTCATTCGCGTTTTTTCATCCCAACGGCTTCCCGCGCACAGCGTCAACTTTTTGGAAGTGATTCGCGATCTACCCGTTGCATACAAAACATAAATTACGCAGGAGAAAATACAATCCATGCTTATCACCGACGCCCTTCTTGGCGAACATGCCGTCTTTTATCTGTTTCTTGGGCACATCGAACAGGCGCTTCCCGCGTTGGATTCCCTGTCCTCGATCCAGCATCGCTTTGCCGCCTTCGCCTTTGCCCTCGAAGCCCATGCGGGTCTCGAAGACGAACTGCTCTTCAACGCGCTCGAACCTCACCTCGGCGTTCAAGGCGGACCTCTCGCGGTCATGCGCTTTGAACACAACCAGATCGTTGACTTGTTCAGAAAAATCGAATCCGCCGCCGATCTCGACTCTGCGCGAGACTTTGCTAGGCAGTTATTCCCAATCGTCCGCAGGCATTTTCAAAAGGAGGAACAAGTCCTCTTTCAAATGGCGGCTCGTTTTTTGAGTGAAGACGAACTTTCCACTCTTGGCGCGCATTGTGCAAAGAGACGAACGCCTTTGGTTGGGTTGGATTTACCATGATCCTTGCGGCGAAATGAGTTGGAAGTGTTACCTCATTCCACCAGTTAATTATGGGATGTATTGAGGCGGTAGGAGGCACCTATGAACCTGAAATTTATCTGGTCCACGCTCGAAGAAAGTTCGGAAATTCTGTTTGACAATTATGGCTATCCCGCCGCGGATAAAGCCGCAGAGGAACTTTCCCTGCCCCCCGGCTACTACGCCTGGGTGACGCCGCTTTGGATATTCGACGCGAAGCCATTTACCATCGCCGAGTTCATGCGCCATTTTCCCTACGGGCTGGCGCAGGTGAACGAAGAGCGGCTTGCCTCCGCAGTTCAGCAGGGATATTTGGCGTCCGACGGTCAGGGGACATATCGCGCCACACAGTTGGGGAAATCCGCCGCGCTTCGCCTCATGCAAGCAGGCAACGAAGTCATGGCGGCTCTCACTCCCATGCCCCAAGAGTCCTTGCGGACGCTTGGGAGTTTCCTTGCCCGCATTTCGGACGCGGCATCCTCCGCGCCTGAACCGCCCGCGCACGTTCTCATCAAAGCCAAACGAGACATCTACCAGCGGACGAATGCGTTCGCAACACTCGAAGGGTTTGTCGCTCACTGCCTGCTGTTGGAAGGTCACCGTGACGATTGCTATTTTGCCACATGGAGCGTGTATGGCGTCGAAGGTCACGCGTGGGAGGTTCTCGACCAACTCTCCCAAAGTGACGCGTTGACCTTCGATGAACTCCACGAGAAAACCGGCCGCCGCGGTGTGACGCGCGAAGTCCACGCGGCGGATGTGCAGGAACTTGCGCGGCGCGGCTGGGCGGACGATGCTTCGGGGAAGATTCAAATCACATCGGCGGGCAAACAGGTGCGGGCGGAGGTCGAAGCGGAGACGGAACGTCTTTTCTTCGCGCCGTGGTCGTGCTTGAATGAATCCGAGTCGGAAGAGTTGGCGAGTCTCGCAAGTCAATTGCGGGATGGATTGAAGGGATAGGAGGTTTCCATGAATTTCAAATCTACATGGTCTGCGCTTGAAGAATCATATGGCGTGTGCAGTGACATCGGCGCGCCCGTCATCGAAAAATTCGCGGAGGAAAACCGTCTCTCGGCTGGGTATTGGTCGTGGGGTCCCGCCATCATTCTTTTTCCAGACGAAACGATCTCGTCCGCGCAATGGATGAAAATCTTTCCCTACGGCATCCCACAGACAATTAATGGGCGTCTCGCTTCCGCTGCAGAGGGAGGCTATCTGGTCGCGGACGGCGGTGGATTCCGCTCCACAGAAAAAGGAAAAGCCGCCGCTCATCAGGGCTTGCAAGCGTTGACCGATGGCATCGTTCATCTGCATCCCCTTCCGCCCAATGACCTTCAACGGCTCATAGATTATCTTGTTCGATTGTCCGACGCGTCGTTTTCCGCGCCCGGGCCGCCGCCCAAGTTCTGCCTGACCCATTACAGAAACTACAAAAGCACATTCGACAATAACGCGCCGCTGATCCGACTCTTCGTCCACTACTTCAAGGAGCTGGATTTCTACCGCATGGACTCGCACATGGCGGCGTGGCGGGGTCATAATCTTGAAGGCAATCGCTGGGAAGTCTTCAGCGAAGTGTGGGGCGGGAAGAATAACACGCTCGATAAGATTTTCGACGAGTTATCGTTTCGCGGCATCACACGCGACGAATATGCCAGCATTTTGCAGGAACTCATCGAGCGCGGATGGATTCAACAGGATGGAGAAATGTATCAACCCGCCAACGAAGGCAAACGCATCCGTGAAGAAGCCGAAGCCTTGACCGACCAATATTTCTTCGCGCCGTGGTCGTGCTTGAATGAGTCTGAGTTGGAGGAGTTGGCGAGTCTCGCAAGTCAATTACGAGATGGGTTGCGTAAGACAGAAGAACAGAAATGATCACCGCGCTTGTCTATTGGAACTCAGGTCCCGTCCATCTCCGCTGGGTCCCGCAACCCGGCAGGTATGCGGAGCCGGTAACCGCTGTGCATTGCTTCTGTTTTGCAGGTGAAGAACTCATTCTCGTTGACGTGACTGGACGTGGCATCTCCATTCCGGGAGGTCATGTAGAAATTGGCGAGGGTCTGCTGGATTGCCTGCGGCGTGAGTTGGCAGAAGAGGCATGTGTGACAGTTGATTCGCCAAACTTACTTGGGGCGGTCGAATGTGATCATTCAGTGAACCCAGCGTTTCGACCGAATCAACGCTATCCACAACTCGGTAGCCAGTTGCTGTACGTTGGCGCTGTGACGCAGATTCTGCCATTTGTTGGACGGCATGAGACATCGAAGCGATTTATGATCCCGGCGGCAGAATGCCTGGAGCGATACCCTGATTGGGATGCAGTCTTCCAAGCCGCATTTAAGGACGCTCTCTTATGGAAAGCTGGCTGACACAGCGCACAGCAGACGGCAAAAGTCTCTGCGATGAAGCCGAAGCGCTGACCGACCAATATTTCTTCGCGCCGTGGTCGTGTTTGAACGAGTCCGAGTTGGAGGAATTGGTGAGTTTGTCAATGCAATTGCGGGATGGGTTGAAAATTTGTGCAGAAAAGGAGAATCACGATGGACAATAACGAGGCTTCCGATTCAGAACGAAGAAAACAGCAGGTATCGGGTCTCTTTGATCGGGTCGCGGCGATGTACGATCATGTCGGTCCGCGATTCTTTTCCCACTTCGGACGCAGGTTGGTGGAACTTGCCCAGATTCCCAATGGCACTCACGTTCTCGATGTGGCAACTGGCAGGGGCGCGGTTCTGATTCCCGCAACGGAAGCGGTGGGGGCGCAGGGACATGTGATCGGCGTTGATCTTTCAGAGAAGATGGCGCTGGAAACCGCCAGTGAACTTGACCGTTTGGGATTATCTTCGAATGCCGAGGCGCGCCAGATGGACGCTGAATCCCTGCAATTCCCCGACGAATCGTTTGACTATGTGTTGTGCTGTTTTGCGATCTTCTTCTTTCCTCAACTGGATCGCGCCATGTCCGAGTTTCGGCGCGTGCTGAAACCGAATGGGCTCGTTGTGGTGGCGACATGGGCTAAAGCGTTCGACGAGCAATGGGTCTGGTTTGAAGAAATCGCCAAAACATATCTTCCACCTGAACCCGAACAAGGCGAGGCGAACACGCCTGATGCGCAACCCGATTTCGGGACGCCAGCAGGGCTTCAAACAATTATGGAAACGGCGGGCTTCGTCAATATTCAAGTTGTATCGGAAGCGTCTGTTTTTGTTTATGCCGACGAGGAGGAATTCTGGTCTACGTTATGGTCGCATGGGGCGCGGGTAACTTTGGAGGCAGTCGAAAAAGCCACAGGCGTGGAAGGTCTGCAGAGATTCAAAGCGGATGTTTTTGCCAGACTGCAATCCATGAAACAGACCGACGGCATTCATCAAACATTTCCTGTTCTTTTCGCTTTGGCAACCGAGCCGCGAGACTGACGGGAAATGAATCCAAATTAGAATGATAAGGAAAATAAACATGCAAACTTCACAATGGACAGGCACGCTCGTACAACTGCTCTCCCTCGCCCTGCGGCTGGAGAGCGAAGGGCAATACGACATTGCCAAACTCACCCGCGCCCAGGCGGATGCAATCTCGCGCCGCGCCGCGTGGGAATTGAACCTGCCGAACGATAAAGAGACTCTCGCCAGCGACATCGAACGCATCGCCGCTGCATTGGATGACGCCGACCTGCAAGCCGCCTTCCGCGCATGCGCATCCGCCCTGACCGCGGGGCGGGTTCCGCTCATCCACGAGACTCCACACCCCTACGTCTGCCGCACCTGCGGGCATCTGGCTCTCACCAACCCTCCCCAAAAATGTCCCACCTGCGGCGCGTGGGGCGAGACCTTCCAATGGTTCCCGCCCGTCTACTGGCTCGAAGCGCTCGACCCCGCCGAAGCGTTGGCACAACTCCGCCAGACTCCGCTCGAAGTCGCCGCGCTGATCGAAGGTCTGAGCGAAGAGGCGATGACGCGTCCCGCCCCCGACGGCGGCTGGGCGATCCGCAACGTCGTCTCCCATTTGCGCGACGCGCAGGGCGTGCTTGATTTCCGCATTGACCTGTTCCTCAAAGAGAAAAATCCTGTCTTGGAAATGAAGCAAGTCTGGACGTGGGCGAAGGACGAGAGCGAACGTCCGCCATCCACCCGCGAGATTTTTGAGACGTATCTATCCACGCGCCGGGAAGTGATCGCCAAACTCGAATCCATCCCCCTCGCCGACTGGTGGCGCACGGGACAACATGAAGAGTTCGGGATTGTCTCCATCAAACAGCAGGTCAGTTACTTCGCCTCGCACGAGTTGACGCACCTACCACAGATAGAACGATTAGTGAAACTGTAAAGAAAATTTATTTTCAAAAGGAAAAGATCAATGACTGGAACCGAATCTCTACCCTATGTACTCATCTGTATCCTGCCCTTCGCCTTATTGGGGGGATGGCTATTGAACGCCACCATGTTAAGAAGTCTAAAGGAGTTAGTTTCCGCGCAAAGGTGGCAATCTGTCTCTGGCAGGATCGTTGAATCAAAGGCAGTTGGGCAGCGAGAGTTGAAAGGCGGCATTATTTATGTGCCGTTTGTCAAATACGAATATCAAGTGGCGGGGCAGAGATACGAAAGTAAAAATATTCATCCCGGAAATGCTGGTGGATATGAAGGAATCAGGCATGAAGAAACCGTTCGAAACAATGTCACAAGGGAATATCCCGTGGGTAAGGACGTGCAAGTCTATTACAACCCAAATAACCCCGCAGAATCGGCTTTGAAAAAAAGTAACCAAATCCTTGTTATTATGGGTTTGCCAATGGTACTGGCATTCGATATCGGATTGATCTTTTATTTCCGTTGGTTGGCTTTCTATGCGGCAGAACTATTCAAGTAGCGGCGAAGCAGATTGGATGATGCAGAAAGTATGCCTTCCAGACCTCACAAAAAGAAGATAAATCCAACCATTTTGGCTGCATGGATCGGCTTAATAGGAACTTTCATCACAGCCATTTTCGCCAGCCCTCTTCTGATCGAACTAGTTAAACTTTCAGAAACGCAAGTGGCAGTCACTGCTGGCGATTCTACAGCGCTACCCTCCGGTACATTGGTTTTTAGTCAGAATTTTGAGGATGGAACTACAAGCGGATTCTCGCTCCGAGATGGAAATTGGCGGGTTATCCGGAAAAAGTCAGGGCAAGTGTTGGAATTTACAGCAGTGGGAACCGGATGGCCCGCAGGTACCGTGTATTTCGGACCTTCAAATATCTCAAATGTTATGATCGAGTTCCAGGTGGAACTTAAGAAACTATCTGGTTTCTATCTCAACTTTCGTGAACAATCCAACGGAGATTCGTATGTCATTGGCTTTGACCCCAATGACAAGGTGATCGTTTGGGCAACAACCACCTACAACGGTTCCAACTGGAACTTCTCCCCAATCGAAAGTCAACCGTTTACCTTCCAGCAAGACAAGTGGTATCGCGTTCGCGTTGAAGCAAAAAATGAAGAAATCATCATAACTATAGACGGCAATCGCATGCTTTCTGGTTTCGACGCCCAATTTTCCAATGGAAGTCTGCGCTTTGAACTTCAGCCAGGCGCTAATATCCTCCTAGATGATGTGAATATCTGGGCGTTAGACCAGTAAGGAAAACCATCAATACATAACTGTGAATGTGCTCGAATCTGAAATACTTATTGCTTGATTCGTAAATGCTGGTTATTTTGGTTTGGCAGTGCATGAATTTTGGAAAGGAGGCGCTCGCAAAAACTTTTCTGTCGTCATTTATGTTAAGCCAAAGGAGATAAACCATGAGTGAAAATATCAACGGCGTGGAGGTCAGCGAACTGCTGGAGTTCAAAAACATCTGCGCGCAACATCCCGAAAAAGCCGACCGCAATCCCGCGCTCGTCGCGCACTGGGAGGGCGGCTCGCGCTCGCGTGTCGAATTCAAGGGTATGACCGTCCACCTCGGCGGCGACGGCGAATTCAACCCCATGCAAATGTTCCTCGCCACCCTCGCCGCCTGCGACGTGGATTTGATCGCCATGCATGCCTCTTTTCTCGGACTTAAGATCGAATCGCTCTCGGTGGAGGCAACGGGACATTTCAACGTCCGTTCGTATCTTGGTCTGGACGGGACGCCTAGTTCGGGCTACGACGGCATTTCCTACACCGTGAGAATCTCCGTCCCCAACGCGACGCCCGAACAGATTACATATTTACGCGAGCGTTGCGAACGTTCCTCGCCCGTCGGCGACTCCATGTCCCGCGCGATCCCTCTGAAATTGGAATTCGCCGCGAACGCATAACGAATGGACATTTACCGAAAGGAGGCGCTCGAGAAATCTTTCTGTCGTCGTCTGTTTCAAGCCAAAGGAGAAACGTATGACACACCGTCAGAACCTTCCAAAGATTTCGCTCAAAGAACTCAGGGTGGAGATTCAAAAAGAATACACCAACGTTGCCCTCGATCCAAACAAGGGCTATCACTTTCACACGGGTCGCAAACTCGCAAACATCCTCGGCTACGATGAAGCCCTTTACGCCGACCTGCCCGAATCGAACATCGCCTCTTTCGCAGGGACGGGGAATCCGTTTTCTGTTGGCGACATCCACGCGGGAGAAACCGTTGTGGACGTCGGTTCGGGCGCGGGATTCGATTCGCTGATCGCCTCGCGGCTCGTCGGTTCGGCGGGGCGCGTCGTCGGGGTGGACATGACCCCCGAGATGTTGAGCAAGGCGCGGGCGGGGGCGGAGGCAATGGGCGCGACCCACGTCGAGTTTCGAGAAGGACTCGCCGAGTCGCTTCCCATCCCCGATAGGTTTGCAGATGTCGTCATCAGCAACGGCGTCCTCAACCTGACCCTCGACAAGACCGAGACCCTGCGCGAGTGGTTCCGCATCCTCAAGCCTGGCGGACGCCTGCAAGTGGGCGACATCCTTGTGGAAAGGGAGGTACCCAACAGCGCATTGGACGACATCTCTCTCTGGACGGGCTGAATTGCCGGCGCTCTGTTGGATGCAGAGTTGCTCCGCGCCGTGAGCGCGGCTGGTTTTGAAGCTGGCAAGATCGTCCACAAATACAACAGTTATGTGGACACGCCCGACCCCTCGGACGCGTTGGACTTCGGTACGCAGGGCATCACGTTCCGCGCGCGCAAGCCCAATAAGTCTTCATGACATGAGGAGAATCCAATGTTTGAAAAAAATCCTTCTACAAAGAACATCGTGAATTTCATAGTACGTGTTACAGCCATCGTTTTTCTGCTGGCTGTTGCGCTGTTTGCACAGGGGAAGAATTTTGTTTTCGCTCAGGGTGCTCTGCTGACTGCTCCCTCGGTGACGACCGGGGCGGCAGCCGGGGTGTCCTACACCTCGGCGACGCTCTACAGTCTCGTCAACCCCAATGGCTTGGCGGCGACGGTGTGGTTCCGCTACAGCACGACTGATCCCATCATCTGCTACGACGGCTTCGGCACCCGGGCTCCCGCCAGCGGCGGTTACTCGCTGGGCTCGGGCACCTCGGATGTGGGCTATTCGCACCCGATCTCGGGGCTGACTCCTGGAGAGGTCTACTATTTCTGCGCCATCGCGGAAAACGACCTGGGCAAGACGTTCGGCTCAGTGCTGAGCTTCACCACGCTCCCGTCACCACTAACGGTGACGACCGGGGCGGCAGCCGGGGTGGCCTACGCCTCGGCGACGCTTTACAGTCTCGTCAACCCCAATGGCTTGGCGGCGACGGTGTGGTTCCGCTACAGCACGACTGATCCCATCATCTGCTACGACGGCTTCGGCACCCGGGCTCCCGCCAGCGGCGGTTACTCGCTGGGCTCGGGCACCTCGGATGTGGGCTATTCGCACCCGATCTCGGGGCTGACTCCCGGAGAGGTCTACTATTTCTGCGCCATCGCGGAGAATAGCCTGGGAAAGAAATATGGGTCAGTTCTGAACTTCACCACGCCTCCATCGCCGCTCACAGTGACAACCTTCGCCGCAGCCCAAGTGACCAGCACCACAGCGACGCTCAACAGCTTTGTCAACCCGAATGGCTTCCCGACAACGATGTGGTTCCGTTACAGCACAACCAATCCCATCATCTGCTACGACGACTTCGGCACCCGGCTTCCCACCAGTAGTGATTTGTCAGTGGGCTCGGGCAGCACGGATGTGGGTTTTTCGTACCCGATCTCCGGGCTGACTCCTGGAGAAGTCTACTATTTCTGTGCCATCGCGGAGAATAGCTTGGGAAAGAAATATGGGTCGGTTCTGAACTTCACCACGCCTCCCTCGCCCGATAACAATCCTCCAGCGACGACAATCATCCTCAACCCGGGCGCGCCAAACGGTAGCAACGGATGGTATACAAGCGATGTCCATCTCACGGTCTCTGCCTCTGACGGCGTAGGCGGCTCGGGTGTGGCGGAGACGCGGTGTGTGCTTGATCCAGTATCAGTGCCGGCAACCTTTGATGATCTCCCAAGCGGGTGTTCTTTTGCCGGGACGGGGGCAGATGTCATGCTGGAGGGTGCACATACGATCTATGCCGCGAGCAAGGACAACACGGGCAATAAGGAACCTCCAAAGAACCAGACCTTCAAGTTGGACAAGAGCAAGCCATCTGCCTCACTCTCAGCAGCGGGGACGCTGGGCAACGGTGGTTGGTATATCGGCGACGTTACGGTCATAACCTCGGGCACCGATTCGGTAAGCAACCCTGTCACCTGCACCCCGGTTCAGTCCCAGACCATAGACACTACAGGTGTCGTATTCGATGGGTCATGTACCAACGATGCGGGTCTCTCGATGAATGCCGCGCCGATCACGATCAAGCGAGATGCGGCAGCACCGGTGGTGACAGTTATCGGTGTAACGAATGGCGCTACATATTCATTGGGCGCCGTTCCTGACGCGGGTTGCAGTACGACTGACGCGACTTCGGGCGTGGCAGCCACCGCAGTTCTCAGCCTTAGCGGGGGGCCGGTAGGCAATGTCATGGCGACTTGTAGTGGAGCAGAAGACAACGCGGGTAACTTTGGGCAAGCAAGCGTAACATTCAATGTTGCGTACAACTGGACTGGGTTCTTCCAGCCTGTTGATAATCTGCCAACGTTGAATCTGGTCAGCGCTGGGCGTGCCATTCCTGTGAAGTTCAGCCTCGGCGGTGATCAGGGACTGAATATCTTCGCAGCAGGCTATCCCAAGTCTGAACCGTTTGCATGCAGTTCAACCATCCCTGTGGATGGTGTTGAAGACACGCTCACAGCCGGTTCGAGCAGTCTGTCTTATGACCCATCTACTGACCAATATACCTTCGTTTGGAAAACGGAAAAGTCATGGGTGGGCACGTGCCGCCAGTTGGTCGTGAAGTTGATGGATGGCACTTTCCATCGTGCGAACTTCAAATTCAAATAAAGGAAGTGGATCAAATCGTAATACAGGAAGGGCAGTAATATTTGCCCTTCCTGTATGGGACATATCTTCAGAAAAGGAGAAGGTAGATGAATAAGAAATTACAAGTCACCCTGTACGTTATCACAGCCTATCTGACCGTGTTCGGCTTTCTGTTCCTGTTCCTGCCGAGCGTCGCCGAGAAGGTATTGGCGACCAGCCTGCCTGACGCGGCATTGAACATGCTCTATGGACAGTTATCGCTTACCTTTGCGTACACTGCGTTCCTTGCCGCGCGTGGCGGCGATGGCTTGAGCAAACTCTCGCGCGTCATACTTGCGCTCACGACGGGTCATGTGGTGGTTTTTGTCTACCAGCTTGCAACGGGTATGTTGAACTTTACCCAGGCAGGACCTCCGCTGATCATCAACACGATCTTCACCGTATTGCTGTTCCTGTTTCGTAAAGATATCAAGGAATAAATGAAAATCAGAGACTGGGCATTCCAGCCCCTGACAATGAAGAAAGCGACAAAATGAATACTATTTCGCTTATTGAAGAAAATGCCCTGACATATTACAAGGGCCTTGCCCGCCTCCTTGGCGGACATTTTACAGAAACTGAAGAGATCGCCTGGTTCACAACTGGGCGGCAGAGTCTCTATCGTTTTAACGGCGTTCTGCGCACGGCGACCCGCGCCGAAAATTTGAGCCGACTTGCAGACCCAATCTTTGAGATACTCCACTCGAAAAAACTACCGTTTTTCTGGGTGGACTGGCAGAACAACAGTGCGCCAGGGTTGGAAGAGTTTTTGAAATCAAAAAACATTGGCTGGGAAATCTTCAAAGGAATGCCCTGCATGTCGCGCGGACTCAATGACTTGCCAGAATTGTCGCTTCCAAAAGAAGTTGAACTCGTGCGAGTTCAATCTGAGCAAGATCAAGCGGACTGGTTGAACGTCCTCATGGAAGGCTTTGAAGAGCCAGAGCCAAGCCGCCCCGATTTTCAGCAAATCCTTGCCAACTCGCTCACCGAACCATCGCCCAAATTCGAACACTTCGTCGCACGCTGGCAAGGCGAGGCATGCACCATCTCGACTCTGCTTCACGCAGATCATGGTGCGGGGATTTATCACGTCACAACCCTGCCGCGTTATCGTGGTCACGGGCTTGGCAAGGCACTAACCCTCGCCGCTATGCAATCTGCTCACGGGGCTGGATATAAGCAGTCCATTTTGTTTGCTACGCCGTCGGGCTTTCCGATCTATAAACAACTTGGCTTTAAGACCGTCACTACGGCAGATGGATTTGTATGGAATGGTAAATAACTTTCATGACTTGTGTAAAGGAGAATAATCGTGTGACTACCTTCATTCTTATTCACGGTATGTGGCACGGCGGCTGGTGTTGGGACAAACTCTCTACCTTCTTACGAACGGCGGAGCACAACGTCCACGCGCCGACATTGGCGGGACTCGCCGAACGCGCCGACATGCGCAGCGACACGATTGACCTGAACACGCACGTCCAGGAAATTGTGGATTTGATCGTATCGCAAAACTTGCGCGATGTGATTCTCGTTGGTCACAGTTCGGGCGGATTTATGGCTCATATTGTTGCGGATAGAATCCCCGAGCGCGTCGCGCACATCGTCAATCTCGATGGGATGGTTCCCGAAAACGGCAAGTCTCTGGCTGACCAGATCGGCGAGACGTGGGACTTCTTCAAGAAGAAGGCAACTGAAAGCGGGGATGAGTGGTGGTGCCCGCCGATTTTGGAGTGGACGTTCGGCGTCTCTGGCGCGGACTTGGAATGGGCGCAATCAAAACTGACTCCGCACCCGTTGAGGACGTTGTCCGAGCCCGTCACGCTTTCCAATTCGGCGGCGCAATCCATCCCGTCCACGTTCATTCGCTGCTCCGATGACATGACCGATGAAGAGGTAGCCGCCGAAGAAAAGAAGTTCAAGGAAATGGGGATGAATTTCCGCAGCCTGCCGACGGGTCACAGCGCGATGATGATCATGCCGAAGGAATTGGCGGGAATATTGCTGGAACTTGCCTAACTCAAAACTCATTCAAGGAGAATTTCATGCCCTCCAAACCTGCAACCATTCTTGCCAGCCAGACCCGCTTGATGAAATCTAAAATCACCAAGCGGACGTATCGCATTTCCATCAGCCTGCCGCTGGCTTCGTTCAAAACATCCAACCATTCCTGGCCGTTCGACAACCCATTGAAGAAATATCCCGTTATCTACCTAACTGACGCGAATTACTATTTTGGCATGGTGACTGAGATGACACGCGCCATGTCGTGGTGCGGTAGCACGACCGACGCGATCATTGTGGGGATCGGCTATCCCGAAGACGAGAATCCACCCGAGGCGTGGCGGGATGCGGTGGTCGGTCGCAACTACGATTTCACGCCCGCAGTGGACGAAGAGACCGACATCGAAGATTCGAAATGGCTCAAGCGGAAGGTGGTTACGGGCGGCGCGCCGAAGTTTTTACAATTCATCAAACAGGAGTTGATTCCCGCCATTGAAAAAGAATTTCCCGCAGACCCGAAGAAGCGCGTCGTGGCGGGACACTCGCTGGGCGGACTGTTCACCGCCTACGCCCTGTTCACCGAGCCGACTCTGTTCGACACCTTCCTCATTTGCAGTCCATCACTGGATATGCACGACCGACTCATCCTCAAACTCGAAGAGCAATATGCCAAACGGCACAAGCGACTCGCCGCGAAGGTGTACCTGTCCATTGGCGAGTTGGAGGAGAATCCGCGTAACACGATGGTCAGGGATTTTATCCGACTCGCGACCATGCTCGAAAGCCGCAAGCTCAAAGGCTTGACCCTCCGCAGGCAGATCTTCCTTGACCTCAATCACTGTGAAGTCGTCGCGCCAGGGTTTCAGGCAGGGATAAAATTCGCGCTAAAAAAGGAAATCCAATGACTCAACAAGCCAGCGTCAACCCCTGGTCGGACGATGACAACTCCGCATTCCTCCGCTTGCGGATGAAGACCTTCTGGAATCTCGATTACTTCGAGAAGGTGATTCTTCCGCTTCTTGACCTACCCCAAAGCGGACGTGTTCTTGACGTCGGCTGCGGCAATGGCGGCATTTCGCTTCTTCTCGCTGACCTTCGACCTGATCTGCAAATCACGGGTATGGACTTTGAACCCAAGCCTCTCGAAGACGCGTCCGCGTATGCTTCGCGCAACGGGTTGAAGAATCTCTCCTTCGAGCAGGGCGACGCGCACAACTTGAAATACGCCGACGCGACCTTCGACGGAGTCGTCTGCCAAACCGTGTTGACTCACGTCCGCGACGCGGAGACGGTCATCGGGGAAATGACGCGCGTCCTCAAGCCTGGCGGAATCTTTTTCGCGGCGGAATACACCAACTCCGCGATGGCGAACTACGACAACGTCCACTTCGATAAATACGACGAAGCTTGGTATCGCGAGTATTATCGAATCAACCTGCTGTTCATGAAAGGCAAGAAGGCTTTGGGACGCGGGGACAATACCGTCGGCGTGCGCGTGCCGCTGCTGGCAACACAGGCTGGGTTGGATGTGTACGATGTCCGCTTGAACGACCGCGCCATGCACGGCTTCCCGCCGTATCGCCACGAGAAACAGCGCAACTATCTCGAACTGGTCAGAATGGCAAACATCGTTGACGACGATGAAAAATGGCTGAGGCTCGACATCGAAACGGTGACGGCAGGCGGCGGGACGGAGGAGGACGGTCGCTGGTTCCATCACGCGATTGACAGCGCGGGAATCGTCCGCGCGATTGATGAAGGCACGTTCACAGCGACGGGGTCGTTCCCGTTGTATTTGACGTTTGCGAGAAAACCCTGAGATTCACCGCGAAGACCGCAAAGAGCGCGAAGATTTAAAAACTTTCTTAGCGACCTTGGCGTGCTTCGCGGTTCAAAATATTGAGGAGAACAACATGGAATCAAAACTCACAGGACAAACCGCCATCGTCACAGGCGGGGGGCGCGGATTTGGGCGCGAGATCGCGCGGGCATTGGCAAAGGAAGGCGTCAAGGTCGCGGTTGTGGCGCGGTCGGCGGATCAACTTGCGGAGACCGTTTCGATCATTCAAAGCGAAGGCGGTCGGGCGATCTCCGTCACAGCCGATGTGACCGACCTTTCTGCCGTTATCAAAATGGTGGAGCAGGTGGAGAAGGAACTCGGCGCGGTGGATATTCTCGTCAACAACGCGGGGCGGCTTACATCCATTGCGCCCGTTTGGGAGGTGAATCCCGACGAATGGTGGCGCGATGTCGAAGTCAATATTCGAAGCGTGTTCCTTTGCTGTCACGCCGTTTTGAAAGGCATGACCCAACGCAAGCGCGGACGGATCATCAACTTCACCAGTTCGGGTATGGCAAATGTCTCGGCGTATGATTGCTCGAAGGTTGCAGTCACGCGCTTCACTGATACGCTGGCGCAAGAGACTAAAGAATTCGGGGTCAGTACGTTCGCAATCGTTGTGGGTCCCACGCACACCGAGATGACGGATTACATCATCGAATCCGAAGTCGGGCGCAAATGGCTTTCTTATTTGCCGAAAGAACTCGAACGCAAATGGCAGCCCGTCGAGTTGGCGGGGACGCTGGCGGTGGCTCTCGCTTCGGGTAACTACGACGCGCTGACGGGACGCTGGGTCAGCCCCGAGGATGATTTGGATGAAATGGTGAAACGAATCGAAGAAATCAAAAAAGACTATCTTTATGTCTGGAGTTTCCGCGGGTTGAAGGTTGAGTAACAGAGGAGAACTTTATGACATCCATCAAAACGGTGGGAATCATCGGCGGGGGCGTGGCGGGACTGGCGGCGGGCGGAGCGCTTGCGCGCGCGGGGATCAAGGTCAAACTTTTTGAGGCGAACGGAAAAATCGGCGGCTGTTGCGCAACGACGAACATCGGCGGATACACGTTCAATGACGGTGCGTTATATCTCGCCCTGCCCAATATGCTGGATCGTGTCTTTGCAAAGGTCGGGTTGGATCGCAAGTCCGTTTTGCCGCTGAGAAGAATCACCGCGCCGCAGACGACGGTTCTGCCCAACGGTGACAAGGTTACATTTGGCGATGGTTTGCACGTGACCGTCGAAAAGAAAAATGGCGCGGTGAACGAATCCACGCTGAAAAAAGAATTGGACGATATGATGACTCGCTGGGAGCCAGCCCTGCGCCTTCTGACCGAAGACATTCTGGTCAATCCGCTTTCGTTTTCGCGCATCCTTGCGAGGGGCTGGCGGCATCTGCCAAAATTCGGCGGCACGGTGGCGGACGAATTGCGGCGGCTCTTCAGCGACGATTCAGTCCGCGCCGCGATGTCGGGCGTTTTGCTCTACACAGGTTTGCCCCCAGAGAAACAGCCCGCGATTTCGGTCTTGGGTCTGGTGACTCTTTTCAGCGACGGCTTCCACCTGCCCGAAGGCGGCATGGGCAAAGTCCCCGAGGCGCTTAGCCAGGCGATGCTCGCGCACGGTGGGGAAATCCATTTGAATACGCGGGTGGATAAGATTGTCGTGAAGGATGGTCGCGTGCGCGGGTTGGAAATTCGCGGGCAGGGATTGGTGGAAGTGGATGCGGTCATCTCGACTGTGAGTGGGATGCTGACCTTCGGCTCTTTGCTGGACGACTCGGATTCTCCGCGCGGCTTGAAGCGTATGGCAAAGGAAGCCCAGTTATCGCACAGCGCGTTTTCGGTGCAACTTGGTTTGCGCAACAAAATAGATGCGCCCAGTCATTCGCATTGTTTCCTGCCGCCGATGGAAAATCAAGCCGACGTGTTCGCTCCCTGCGATGACGGTGTGAAGTGGCTGGTGTACGACGCGCCGACGGTCACGCTCCCCGAACTCGCGCCCACGGGCGGAAGCGTAATCGAAATGTACCCGCCTGTGCGCCGCGATTTTCCCATCGAAGATTGGAGCGAAGAGAAAAAGGAAGCCGTTCTCGAAAAAGCGGTCGAAGCCCTCTCGCGCGTTCACAACCTGGATATCGCTGTCAAGCGCATCGTCAGCCCGAAGGATTTCAGGAACAATTTGAATTTATATCGCGGCGCGGTGTACGGATTGTCGCCGCAGGTCGCGCCGTGGAATCACTTCCCGCATCGCACACCCATTCAAGGCTTGTACCAGACCGGGCAGACCACCTATCCCGGCTACAGCGTGGGACGAGCCGCCACGTCCGGCATTCTCACCGCGGAAGCGCTGATCGGGGAGCGAGGCGCGATATAGCACATCCTGCGCATCGACGCGGAAACATGGGTGGGGTGCGCGATGCTCGATGCTGTACCTGCTATTGCTTGTCACCGCCGCGCGGACGGCGTAGTCTGTGCGGCAGAAATTCCTGCAAACGCTCGGATCCAAGTTCGGCGCGATGGTGGCGCTCGGTTCATATGTGATGGGCGTTGGAGTCTTCGGTCCCGCTCCATATAGGGAACACAACAACGCGCTCCCGCTCAATCGTTTTTTGGAAAAAACTCTGAGGAAGTGGAGTGACGGTGCCCAAATAAAAAACGGACACCAGTAGTTCTTTGCGCTACCGCAAAGACGAGGCTTGGATTGTGAAGTATTCTTATCCACATCGGCAAGAATGCCGAACTACAACCAAAGGAGATAGAAAATGAGTGACAATGTAACAACCACCCTGGATGTGCGACAAATCCCGCCACCACAAAACACCCGACGATCTTCCAGACTTTTGAGAGTCTGACACCGGGGCAAAGCTTCATCCTGATCAATGACCACGACCCGAAGCCTCTTTATTATCAATTCGCTAATGAGCACCAGGGACAGTTCACTTGGGAATACCTGGAACAAGGTCCTGAGGTCTGGCGGGTGCAAATTGGCAGTCCCGTCTCAAACTAGGCATAGATTCCAGATATAGACATTCAAGGCTGGGTTTCCCGCAACCAGCCTTGGAACTCCCACTGAATGATGCAATGAAAATATTTCCCAGAAAGACCTTCTAGTTCAACCCTGTGATATTTGGGTTGTTATTTCCACCACCATCTACAAAGCATTCCATAGTGTGGTACCGATATATGCAGGAAGGAGTCTAAAATGAAAGTTGCAAACCTATTGGAAAACCTAACATTTGGAGACAAAGATCCTCATGCTGAACCATTCCATGTTGACAGGCAGGGACGTGCGATACTTTTTACGCTTAAGCCGGGTCAATCCATCCGCGAACACAATGCGCCCAGTTCGCCATTTTTTGTGGTGGTGTTAAAAGGACAGGGTGTCTTTACAGGCGGCGATGGCATTGAGCATACCTGTGGACCGAACACACTGCTCGTATTCAATGCTGGTGAACAACATGCGATCCGCGCCGTTGATGAGTTGGCTTTCGTTGGTTTTTTGCACGGCGTACCAAGCGCCTAAGAATTATTTAACTTGAGATTTGATATGCCTCTCCATCCATTCAAACCTGAAATCCAGAATTCGTTAAACAATACATTTGAAAAGGATCAACTCATAGTGTATCTGATTTCAGAACGTAGCATTGAAACTGTGAACGTGCAAAAATGGGTGCAGTAAATTGATATACGTCATGTGGATTATATAAGGAGAGGCATATAGTAAGAGTGTAAACATTCAATGTCTATAAGGAGAGTAACCATGAGCATCATTACCCAACCCCTACGCGATGAGCACAAGGAATTATTTCCAAATGTAGATTACATACGCCTGGTTGCGGAGAGGCTTGATATCGCGTCCATCACTGAGACACGAAAGGGCGTAGCTGAAGTTTATGAATTTCTTGCCCACCATCTCAAGCCCCATGCGGAGGCGGAAGAAGCGGCGCTCTACCCCGTGGTGCAGAAAGTGCTCGGCAGTCCTGACGCGACCAAAACGATGAGCCGCGACCATGTCGAAATCGGTCGTTATATCGAAGAACTGGAAACGCTCAAAAAGAATTTGGGTGATGCGCAATTGGCATTCAAACAAACGAAGGCTTTACAGCGTGTGTTGTATGGCGTGTACGCGCTAGTCAAACTTCACTTCGCGAAGGAAGAAGAAGTCTACCTGTCCATTCTCGATCAGCGCCTGACGCCTGAATCCGCGCAGGAGATGTTCGAAGCGATGGAAGCCGCCGCGCATAAAGCCAAACATGGGGCATACTCCTAAAATTCAACTCGATGCCTGACTTTCGTTCGGTATTTCCAATCGGGCTTGGATTGACCAACAACTGCGCAAGACGAGAACATGGCTTGCCTCCTGCGCCGATAGTGGACTTTCTTGAGAAAACTTCAACCAGGTTGAAGACTATATACAGCACGGCGTTGAGCGCCTATCAACCCGTCGAACTCACGCCCGCCGAAATTGCCAAACGCGGAAGTTTGCTATATCTCTTCACCGACTTGATTTATGTCGAATACAAAGACGGCGTGCGCGACGGGGTCGTTTCCGTTGTGTTTAACGTTCGCGAAAAAATAGTTGTACGACAATCTTCAGATTGCCGGCACGGGCGCAAAACAGAAGCGACATGAACCCCCCTCGGGGACGATGTGTTGCGGTACTATCCCAAATTTTCCATCACCACCTCATCCAAAGACGGCGCATCCACAGGGACGCGCTGTTTTTGTTCTGCGAATAACTGCTCCGCCCGCTGTTTCGTGTCATGAATCGCCGCGGGGTGATTCATGATGAGGGTCAGCCACCCAGCTGTGAGGTCGGAGTTGAGGCGTAGTTCGAGAGCGGCGAGTCCCGCGATAGATTCGAGCATCAGCGGCTCGGAGTGGATGTCGCGGGCGAGGCGCAGGGAGTCGAGCAGGATGGTTTTGGCTTGGGCGTCGTCGCCGAGATGGAGATATGTCTCGCCGAGATAGATGAGGGTTTGGGCGATGTCCCAGCCTTTGAAGTATTCGCCGAAGATTTCGAGACTCTTTTCGAGATGACGCTTTGCTTCGTCGCAATGATCCGCCGCAAGTGTGGCGAGTCCGAGATAACGATACGCCGTTCCCATGCCCCATCGATTTTGCGTGCGCTCGCAAAGCGCGATGCTTTCTTGCATGGTGGCGATGGCTTCGTCCACGCGTCCCAGCGCGATCTGCGTTTGAACGCAGAAGTTCAAACCCAGCGAAATGGAATGGGGGTCGCCGAGTTCACGCCAGAGTTTGAGACCCGCCTGCATTTGCTCGTACCCTTTTTCATAGTCGCCCAGGATGCTGTCCACGTGACCGATGTTATACATGCCGTACGCGGCAAACCAGGTGTCGTTCGTTTCGCGCGCGTAGACCAGACCTTCTTCGATCAACTTTTTCGATTCGAGATATGCGCCGCTGAGGTGATGGATGGTGCCGTAGAAAATCAACGCGTCGGCGAGCAGGGCGCGGTCGTTGACGGCGCGGAGCAGCGCGATGGCTTCGGGATAAAGATCGGTGGCGCGGGCAAAGTCGCCCGAACGGAAACACAACAAGCCCTGATGTACAAGGCATGCGCCGAGAATTTTGTCGGTTTTCTTTTTGTGCGGCTTCTCGCGCAAGACGCGGATGAGCGACTCCAACCGCTCGATGCCTTCGTGGATCAAGCCTGCGACTTCGTAATACCAGCCAAACGCACGGACAGCCCTTCCGATGGATTCAAACTTTTCGTGTTCGACGCCCCACGTCCACGCGGCGCGCAGGTTGTCCAACTCGACGGTCATCTCACGCACCGCGTCCTGTTGCGCCTCGCTCTTTAACTTTTTTTCATACTCGGATGCCAACCGCAAATAATATTCGCTGTGACGGGCGCAGGTCTCTTCGCAGCGCGCGGGATTGGATTCGAGATGTTCTGAAGCGTACTGGCGAATCACTTCATGCAAGTCATAACGTCCCGCCTCCGTGCGCCTCATCAGGGACTTCGAGACGAGGGACGACAAAACGGGCAGGGTCGCCCCCGAAACCTTCGCCGCCGCGCCGCGGTCGAATCCTCTGTGGAAGATGGAGAGTCGGCTGAGGATGTCGCGCTCTTCGTCGGTGAGCAATCGCCACGAATGGTCGAAGGTGGCGCGAAGCGAGCGGTGACGCTCAGGCACGTTGCGCATGGACGTGGTCAGGAAGTCAATGTTCGATTCGATTTCATGCGCGATCTCGGCGCATGACAGCACGCCCACCCACGCCGCGGCAAGTTCGAGCGCCAGCGGAATTCTCTCCACCATACGGCAGATGCGGAGCAACGCGGGCTTGTCTGCGTCGGTGAGTTTGAAACGGGAATCCGCGCGCCGCGCCGCCTGCACGAACATCGCCGCCGCGCTGAACCGCTCCACGTCCGCTCCCGCGTCGGGCGGCGGGATGATCAAACCGCGCAGGTCAAACGTCCACTCGCCCTGCAAATTCAAGCGCTCACGCGACGTGCAGAGAATCCGCACGGTGGGAAGACGTTGCAAAATCTCGGCGACCAATTCCGCCGTCACGGACGATTGCGCCAGCAGGTGTTCGAGATTGTCCAACACGAGCAACGCGGATTTTTGAATCGCGCGCGTGAGGTGGTCGAACAACTGTTCCTTCGGGTCAACGGGACCTGAGAACGAAAACGCGAACGCCTCGGCTATCGCAGGAACAATTGATCCTGCGGAATTGACCGACGCCAACGGGACGTAATGCACGCCATCGGGGAAGAGTCCGCGCTGGCGATTCGCAAATTCGATTCCGAGCCGCGTCTTGCCGATTCCGCCTGGACCGATGAGACTGATGAGGCGGCAATCGGCGTCCGCGAGCAGGTGGCTGATTCCGCTCAACTCGTCTTCGCGTCCGATCAGTGGTGTGGGCGGGAGGGGGACGTTGGTCTTCGGGGGTGGGGAAAGGATCGGGGAAACAGAAGCCAGCCCAACGTCCGATTTGAGGCGGCGCGCGACCATCAGAAAAAGTTCGCGCTCGTTCGTCGGAATCTCCAGCGCGTCCGCGAGCAGTTCTGCAATCTGCGTCGAAGGGCGGCGCTCCTCCGATTCGATTTTTTCGATGGTGGCAAGCGAACACCCGACGCGCTCCGCCAACGCCCCCCGCGTGAGGTCGAGCGCTTTGCGGCGTTTCTTCAGCCAGAGACCGAAGGGCAGGTCGGTGGACATAAGGATATTTTATGTCATTATCGAACCCGACGCTAGAGAGTGTCGGGTTCGATAATGACATGTCAACATGTAGCGGGCGTTGGAGAACGTCCGCTTGACCACATGATCAGAGATGTATAATGATGCCGAAAGGATGAATCATGACTCGCCCCAAATCGCCTGTGCGCCTTGATTGGGTTGACCCCGCAGTATGTTCGCTGGACTATCGTTTGAAGATCGTCGGGCGTTTGCCGTTCTTCAAACATTTGCCCGCCGAAGCGATCTCCAAAATCAACGCGCTATTTCACGACCGCGATGTGCACGCCGACGAGCGGATTTATCATGAAGGGGACGACGCGGAGCGTTTGTACCTTGTGGCGATGGGAAAAGTCAAACTGGTTCGCGCTGCCGCTTCGGGACGCGAAGTACTGCTGGATATTCTGCGCGGCGGCGAATACTTCGGCGCGCTGACAATATTTGGCGGGCGCACATACGCGGAAACCGCCATCGCGCAAACCGATTGCTGTATTCTGCAAATCTCATCCGCCGACTTTGAAACGATTCTTTCCGAACATCCCGAAGTTGCGCGGCGCGCGCTGGAAGTGGTCAGCCAGCGTCTGGCGGAATCGCAGGAAGTGGTCAAGCAATTAAGCGCCTACACCACTGAACAGCGCATCGCCGCGGCGCTGCTGCGGTTGGCGGGAAAGTTGGGCGAGACGCGCGGGGAACACGTTTTGATACAACTTCTCTTTTCGCGGCAGGACTTGGCGGCGATGACGGGCGCGACCACCGAGACGGTCAGCCGCGTGATGAGCCGCTTCGCCGAAGACAAACTGATCAAGTCGGGGCGCAAGTGGGTGAAGATCACGGACGCGAAGCGTTTGAAGAAGTTGGCGGAAAAGGGTGCAGTTAATTGATGCGCGTCATGTAAATTTTTCAGGGGGAGGAGTACAGTAGGGGCATAATCCAAATAATAAAGGAGATTAACCATGACCACCCTGACCCAACCCTTGCGCGATGAGCACAAAGAATTGTTTCCGTTTGTTGATCAGATCCGCCAGGCGGCGGATCTGATCGGCGATGCGCCTGTTGCCGAAATTCTGCGCGGCGTGGAGGAAGTCTACGACTTTCTTGCCCATCACCTCAAGCCCCATGCCGAAGCAGAAGAAGCCGCGCTCTATCCCGTGGTGCAGAAAGTACTCGGCAGCCCCGACGCCACCAAGACCATGAGCCGCGACCACGTCGAAGTCGGTCGCTACATCGAAGAACTGGCTACGCTGAAGAAGGACATCGGCGGCGCGACGCTGACCGCGGAGCAGGTCAAATCCCTGCGGCGTGTGTTGTATGGCGTGTATGCGCTGGTCAAACTTCACTTTGCGAAGGAGGAGGAAGTCTACCTGCCCATTCTCGATCGGCGGTTGACGCCCGAATCCGCGCAGGAGATGTTCGAAGCGATGGAGGACGCGGCGCACAAAGCGAAACACGCCGCGCATGATCGATAGGTAAATAACCCCAGTTTTGGGTACGCAAAAGGGAATCTCCAGATAACAAGCGATTTCCCTGACGTAGATGGCGTTGGAAAACGTCGTCTACGTCTATTTTTTTTGTACGGATTTTTGTACGGTCAAGCCCCACCGCGAATTGACGCCGACGCCCGATAATGCGAGCATCGAAAAGTTATAGAAGGAGAAACCCATGAATAAGATCCTCACTCAAACCGCATTGAACGGCGCAAAAGAATCCGCAAACCGTTACCAGTTCCAAACCGTGTGGCAGACGTCCGCCCCCGTCGAAAAAGTCTGGGAGACATTGGCAGACTACTCGGCTTGGTCAACCTGGTGGCGCGGCATTCGGGAGGTCGAAGTGGTGCGAAGAGGCGACGACAGCGGCGTCGGAACCGTCCTGCGCCATGGCTGGCGGAGTTGGATTCCGTACACGCTCGTCTTCGACCTTGAGATGATTCGGATCGAGAGCAAGCGCGTGCTCGAAGGACGCGCCGGCGGCGACCTGGAAGGAATTTGCAAGTGGACGTTCAACCCAATCAACGGTGGAACGGAGATCCGCTTCGACGTGGACGTTCGGACGGGTCGCTGGTGGATGAACCTGCCGATTCCCTTTGCCCGGCAAATCGTCCGCGCCAACTTCGAGACCATCATGCGCTGGGGTCGCGAAGTTGGCGCGGAGACTGGGTGTGGCTGTGAAGTAATTTACGGCAAACTTCAGTCTGCCTACGCTGGTGCAAACGCAAACTGAAGTTCCCTGGCACTTGCACGCCACATCGTCCCGATGTCCTTCGGGAGGACAAGTGTGTGGTACTGGCGCACCGTGAAAGGATCACCATGACCCATTTAAAACTCGACTCCGCGTACGTTGACGATGCCCTGAAATTTCTGCAATTACGCAAAAAAACGCCCACGTACGAATACCTGAACGCGCTGATCGGCGCCTTCATTCAAAAGGTTCCGTGGGAGAGCGTGACTCGTATTGTCAAGCGCAATGCCACGCTAGCGACGGCAGACTGTCCCCGCTTCCCGAACGAAGTGTGGAGTGATGCGATAAACTTCGGCGGCGGCGGAACGTGCTTTGAGATCAATTACGCCTTCTTCGCACTGTTGTCCGCACTGGGCTTTGAAGGCTATCTGACTTTGAACGACATGGAGGAGGCGCAGAAATGTCACGCCGCGATGGTGATTCATTTTGGCGATCACAATTATCTCGTGGATGTCTCCGTGCCGTTGCCGCGCGCCTTTGTCTACTCTCCCGATTCGACAATTCGCTTCTACACCCCTTGGTTGAATTTCACCATCCAGCCCAAAGGCGAAAACCGTTATGAAATCACGCGCGCGCCACACGCACGCCCGTACATTTTCACGTTCAACGATGTCCTCGTCAGCACAGCGGACTTTGAAGCGGCAATCGAAGCGGATTATCTTCCGACGGGTTATTTTCTTAACCGCGTTGTGATCAACAGAATGTTCGGCGAGACGGCATGGCTGTTCAACAGCGATACCAGACCTTTCATGCTGGAATCCTTCGACCACGACGGCAAGCATGAGATTCCCTTGGAACCCGAAACGCTGGCGGAGACTCTGGCGGAGCGTTACCGCATCCCCGCCGAAAAAATTTCCGCAGCGCTGGCGTTGGTGGAAGTTACAAACAGCAGGATTTTAGAAGCCTGATTTTGGATAGCCCCGTATCATGTTCAAGTTTGTCAGTATCGCGAGATTTATCTCGTCCCAAAGCGACATGAACCCCCTTCGGGGACGATGTGTCGCGGTACTGGGCAAGGAGTTGCCATGAAAACCTTCCTCAAACAACACTCGCTCGTCGTCGGTCTCGTCCTGATGTTCCTCTACACCTGGATGCTCGACCTCTCGAACTCGGGCGTCCTGCCGTTCAAGGTTCCATTCTTTGTTATCCTCACGTTGGGTTGGGGATTCATCTTTGTCTCGCTGTTGATGACGTGGTTGACTCTCGGCAGGGACAAAATGACGAAGTTGTTCAAACGCTTCTTTATCTGGCGCGTGGGTTGGAAGTGGTGGCTCGTCGCAATTCTGCTTTTGCCCGCCCTGCGCTTCGCCGCCATTCCACTGACCGCCTGGCTGACTGGCGTTCCTGCGGATTACAGCCACCCGATGATTCGCGACGTTGTCCCGCTCGACGCGCCGTTACTCATGCTCGTCGTCCCGTGGATCATCTTTGAAATACTCACCAACGGTGAAGAGATGGGCTGGCGCGGATACGTCCTGCCAAGATTGCAGGCGAAATACAATGCGCTGGTCGCGAGTTTAATCGTCGGCGTGATTTGGGCAGTCTGGCACCTGCCAAAATTTTTTGGGACAGGTTTTAACGACGAACTTTCTCTCATTTGGTTCACCGTCGCTCATCTGGCTTTGGCGATTTTGTATACCTGGCTCTACAACAACACGCGCGGCAGTCTCCTGCTGGTAGTTCTCTTTCACGCTGCAGGAAATACCACAGGAATGTTCCTGCCTGTCCAGTTCGCCGTCCCTGGCGGAATCACGCAGAACGTGGAGATCATGTTGTACGTTATCGCCGCCATTGTCGTAACCGTCACAGCGGGCGCGGAGAATCTCTCGCGGACGGAAGAGAGACAAACACAGGAGTAACCACCCATGACCCATAAACCCCTGATTGCGTACTTCACTATTCTCGTCTTACTTTGCGTGGGATTCATCGTCGGCGCAAAGATGATGGGCGAGCAGGGGATGTACCTGGCGCAGGGATACATGCTCACGCCCGCGCTCGCCGCGCTGATCATCGCGTGGCGGACAAAATTCATGTTTGGAAATCTATGAACGCTCCTCGCTTCTCGCATCGCTACTGGTTCAACCTGATCGGCTTCTGGCTGGTCATGGTTGTCGTCGGCTCCTTCCCCTACGTGTATTTCGGCGTGTCGTACTTCATGGCAAAGGGATTCACCGAGCCGCAGCGTATGCTGTTGTGCTGCAATACTCCAGCCGATGTAGGTCTCACTTACGAAGATGTCGAAGTCACCACGCAAGACGGCGTGACGATTCGCGGCTGGTACATCCCCTCCCAAAATCGCGCCGCGGTGATTTTGATTCACTCGATGGCGTCCAACCGTCTCGGCACGCTGGATCTTGCCGTGATGTTCGCCAAACACGGCTACGGCGTGATGATGATTGACCTGCGCGTCCACGGCGAAAGCGGCGGTGAACTGCTGACCTTCGGCGGCGACGAATATCTCGATGTGAGCGCGGCGGTGGACTACCTGCAAGCGCGTCCCGATCTTGACCCAGAGCGGATCGGCGTGATGGGGCTTTCTCTTGGGGCGAGCGCCTCGGTCCTCAGCGGCGCGCGCGACACTCGTCTCGCGGCAGTCGCGGCAGACGCCCCAGGCGCGACTGTCTTCAAGGATTGGGTGCAACCCGAAACCTTCTACGATTCGCTGTACGTCCCCTTCGACCACATGTTTTTCTTCTACCTGCACCGCATTGACGGCGTATCCAATCCTCTGTCCATCACCGACGCGGTCGCGCAAATCTCCCCGCGTCCCCTGCTGTTGATCGGCGGGATGAGCGGCGGCTCGACGCTGGAGAAACGATCCATCGAACAATACTTCGCCGCCGCGCGCGTACCGAAACAAAAACTGCTCCTGCCCAACACGCCGCACATCAGCGGGTTGCGGACTCATCCGCAGGAATACGAAGAAACTGTCATCCAGTTTTTCAACACGTGGTTGTTGGGGGAGCAATGACCATGTTGACTCTCGAACACTTCACAACATGGATGACCGCCTACGGTCGCGCCAGCGCGGAGAACGATCCGCAAGCCTCCGCGAACCTCTTCGCGGAAAACGCCCGCTACCACGAGAATCCCTTCGACGAACCCATCACAGGTCGCACTGCCATTTACGAATATTGGGACAAAGGCGCGCGGAACCTGAAGGACAAAGAGTCTACCTTCGAGATTCTCTCCGTGCAAGAAAATCGCGGCATTGCGCATTGGCAATCCAAATTCACTGTCACCGAATCGGGCAAACGTCTCGCGCTCGATTGTCTCTTCGTCGTCGAGTTCGATGATGAAGGCTTATGCCAATCCTTCCGCGAGTGGTGGCACATACGGGAGGCGTAGTACGGCAGATTTTGTACGGTTTTTTGTGGGGGTAATCCCGACCAAAGGGTTGACTGGAAATGCCATAATGCGAACATCGAAACCAATTACCAAAGGAGAAAACTCATGGCTATTCTATCCAACCTCTCTGTCATCCTCATCCTGCGCATCCTGCATATCGGCGGGGGAATCATGTGGGTGGGGAGTGCGACGCTGTACCTGCTTTTGCTCATCCCCGCCGCGCGGACGGCGCAATCTGCGGGACAGAAATTCCTGCAAACGCTGGGACCCAAGTTCGGCGCGATGATGGGCATGGTCACCACCGTCACCGTGCTTTCAGGAGCCTTGCTCTACGCGCGTTTCTTCGCGGGCGGAATCAGTTTCATCTGGAACACGGGCGCGGGCTTTGCCTTCACCATCGGCGCGGTCGCGGCGCTCGGTTCGTACGCGCTGGGCGCGGGCTATTTCGGCAAGACGCAGGAGAAGATCGGAAAACTCGGGGCGGAGATGGAGTCCGCGCAGAGCGCGCCGAATCCAGCCAAAGTCCAGGAGATGAACCGCTTGCAGTCGTCGTTGATGAAGGCGTACCAGTTCGATTTCATCCTGCTCGTGGTCGCCATGCTGGCAATGGCGGTCGCAAGGTATTTGTAGAAAAGGAGCAAGTGACAGTCACCTCGCTGATGACTGTCACTTGGACAAACCCATGATCGCCCGACTCTGGCGCGGGATCGTCCGCGCAAACGCCTCTGAAGACTACCTGAATTTCCTGCGCGAGCGGATCATTCCCGCCTATCAGTTTGTGGACGGCGGGCGCGGCTTCCACATCCTGTTCGACGCGAAGGGCGAGTTCACGACCGTCCTGCTAATCTCGTTTTGGGAATCGCGCGCCGTGCTCGATGCCTTCGCCGATCCGCAACTCGATCTCGAAACCAGCCGCGCGGAACGCGAGTTCCTGCTGGCGTCTGAGTCTACAGCGGCGGTGTATGAGGTCGTTGTGGATTAATCTGTTGAAAGGAGAATGCAACCATGAAAACCAAATACCTTTTGACCATCGTAACCCTGTTGACGGCTGTCCTGCTGTCCGTTGCCGCGCCTGTCGCTGCGGGGGAGGAAATGTCCGTTTCGCTGAATCAGGCTGAGGGTCCGACCGACGCGGGGGAGATGGAAGTGTTCATGGACGAGATGTTCACCCGTCACATGGAAGAGTATCACATTGCGGGCGCGGCTGTCGCAGTCGTCAAGGATGGACAGTTGTTCTTCGCCAAAGGCTATGGGTATGCCGATGTCGAAAACAACATTCCCGTTGATGCGGCGACGACGATCTTCCGCACTGGCTCGGTAGGCAAGGTTCTCACCTGGACGGCGGTGATGCAACTCGTCGAGCAGGGCAAGTTGGATTTGGACGCGGACATCAACACCTATCTCGATTTTCAAATTCCCGATACCTATCCACAGCCGATCATGCTGAGGCATTTGATGACGCACACGTCGGGGATCGAAGACCGCTGGCTCAATAGTGTGGTGACGGACTCAAGCGAACTCGTTTCGGAGCGCGAATGGCTGGTGGATAATTTTCCTGGGCGCGTGCGTCCGCCTGGGGAAGCGGCGGGCTACTCGAACTACAACGCCATGCTGGGCGGATACATCGTGGCGCGGGTTTCGGGCGAGCCGTATGAAGAGTATGTGCAGAAACATATCTTCGACCCGTTGGGCATGACGCATTCGACTGTCCAGCCGCAAATGCCCGCGGAACTGCTCCCGTTTGTATCGAAGAGTTATACGTTTGTTGATGGCGCGTTCCAACCGTTTCCCGATTATCTGGTTCAACCTGCGGGATTGCCGTCGGGCTTTCACCTGACCAGCGTTACCGACATGGCGCGGTTCATGATCGCGCGGCTCGAAGGCGGATTCTACGGCGACGCCTCCAGCGAGATTCGCATTTTGGAAGAAGACACCGCGCGGCAAATGCTGACCACGCTCTATACCCCCGACCCGCGCCTGCGCGGCACGGCGTACGGCTTGTTCGATTTCAGCGACAACGGTCAGTGGGTTGTTGGGCATGAAGGATATGCGCCCGTGATGGAGAGTGAGTTGATGCTCTTGCCCGATGAGCATTTGGGCGTCTATGTGGTTTACAACAGTTTGGAAGCCAAGGATGGCGGGTTAGCCACCAAGCACATGGGATTCCAGCGGGAGTTCTTCGACCATTACTATCCCGCCCCCGTGGTCGAGACGCTTCAACCGCCAGCGGACTTCGCCGAACGCGCCGAACGTTATGTTGGTTTTTATCGCTCTGCCAACAACCACGCCACCACTCCCGAAAAAGTCGTCGGGCTTTTGGGCGGCTTCGCGCTTGAGGTCACAGCGCCCGGCGATGGCACCTTGCTCGTCCCGATGGAAGGTCTTCTGTTGCGCTTTGTGGAAGTGGAGCCGCTCTACTTCCGCCAGGTGGACGGCTCGTTCTCGCTCGTCTTCCGCGAAGACGACGCGGGAAACATCACCCACCTGTTTACGAACATCCAGTCTGAAAATGATTTTGTGAAGATGGACTGGTACGAAACGTCCGCGTTCAACATGGTCGCGCTTCAGATTTGCCTCTTGCTCCTGCTGTCCATGTTGCCTGTGGGACTGATCCGCGCGTTTCGGAATCGCGCCGCTTCCCGCCCCACCCGCGTGGCTGACTCGATCCTCTTTGGCATCAGCCTGCTGAATGCGCTGTTTTTGGTCGGCATTGCGATTTGGTTCCGCCCCATGCGCCCGTCGGAGTTGCACGGCATCTCATTAACCGTCGAGATCGTGATGGGACTCGGCGTCCTATCCGCCCTGCTGACTCCCGCCGCGCTGGTCTACACCGTGCTGGCATGGAAGAACAAATACTGGGGCGTCGCCTACCGAGTCTATTACACCCTCGTGACGGTCGCCGCGGTCGGCTTTGTCTGGTTCCTGCAATATTGGAATTGGCTGGGCTGGCGGTATTGATAAAAAAAATATCGCAAGATTCATCTCGCACCCGCAAGGCGACATGAATATTGCGGTACTGAAAACAACAAGGAGAATTCAAATGACCACGCAAGAAATCACTTCAACAAACAACGCGCAAAGAGTATCTGCGACTGCAACCGATCAATACACTCTCCCGCAGATTTTGGGAATCTGGGCGATCGTTACCCTGCCGATGGTATTGCTGGCTTGGGTGGCTCCTCCCATCGTCATTCCCTATGTTCCATTGCATCCTGGCGTCACGTATTGGTTGTTACTCATCGTGGGCATGATGTGGCAGTTCGTTGTCGCGCTCGCGATCACATACCGCGAACTCGGCACGTTGCGCTGGAGCGCCATCCGCCAGCGGACGTGGCTTCAAACCCCGCGCGACCCGAAGACCGACCAGCCAAATCCGAAATTGTACTGGTGGCTGATCCCTCCCCTATTATTCAACGCCCTGGCAGGGATGGTGCTTGCAGGGTATCTGGATGCGCCCATGGGTTGGTTGTTCCCCACACTGAAGCCGCCTTTTGAAATGAGTCAGTTGATAACGCCTGATTTTCAGGGTCAATGGTGGTTGTTTGGAGTCGTGCTGGTCAGCCATCTCTTCAACTACTTTCTAGGTGAGGCATTTCTCTGGCACGGCGTTCTCCTGCCCAAGATGCAGGGAGTCTTTGGGAAATATGACTGGGTGGCAAACGCCGTTATCTTCGGCTTCTATCACCTGCACAAACCCTGGGCGCTCCCCAGCGTGATCGTGACGAACTTGGCGTACAGTTGGCCCGCGCGACGTTTCCGCAGCAACTGGATGGCGATCATCGTGCATGGCGTGGAAGGAATCCCTGGTTTGGTAATCACCCTGGCTGTCATCCTCGGGTTGATGTAACACAAGGAACGATGATGCAACAACCCATCAGTCTTAACTCACAAAACACCTACGAGATTCGCATCCACGGTCAACCCGACGACTCCTGGCGGGAGTCGTTCAGCGACGCGCAGGTCAGGGTCGAATCGCTGGACGACGACTTACAGGCGACCACGTTCTCCAGCGTCGTCATGGATCAGGCTGGCTTGGTCGGTCTGATCCGCCGCCTGCACGGGTTGGGAATCGTGCTGTTGTCTGTGAGGTTGGTGTAATGTAACCGCGCGTAATCGGCGTTCTCTAACGCCGACAGGCGCGTAAGAGAACTCGCCCTACGCTTATAGCAAAGGAAAAAATGACCGACATACTTTCACTCGAACAAAAACCCGCCCACGTCCTGCGGAATCACAACTTCCGCCTGCTGTGGATCGGCGAAGGCATCTCGCTGCTCGGCGACCAGTTTTATTTGATTGCGCTCCCGTGGCTTGTCCTTTCGCTGACGGGGAATCCTCTGGCAGTGGGGACGGTGCTGGCGATGGCGGGAATTCCGCGCGCCCTGTTCATGCTCGTCGGCGGCGCGTTGACGGATCGCTTCACCCCGCGCAAGTTGATGATCAATTCCAACCTGGCGCGGATGATTCTCACAGGTCTGCTCGCCGCGCTTGTGATGGCGAACCTGATCCAGTTGTGGATGCTCTATGTCTCCGCCCTGCTCTTCGGCTTCGTGGACGCGTTCTTCTTCCCCGCGCAAACCTCCATCGTGCCGAAACTGCTGGACAAGAATCAATTGCAGGCGGGCAACGCGTTGATTCACGGCACGGCGCAGTTGAGCCTCTTTGTCGGACCGCTGGCGGCGGGCGCGGCGATCTCCCAGCTCGACCGCGGCGCTCACTCCACGACGGGCATCGCGCTGTCGTTCGCGCTGGATTCGCTCTCGTTCGTCGCGTCCATCGCGGCGTTGAGTCTGATGCGGATCCACAACGGGGACACGGGTGCGGCGAAAGCCCCAGGCGGAGTCCTCGGCTCGATCCGCGCGGGACTCTCCTACGTCTGGCATGACCCGACATTGCGGATCGTCTTCCCGATCACGATGGGACTCAACATCCTGATCAACGGACCCTTCGCGGTCGGCATCCCTGTCATCTCGCGGACGCGCTTCCCCGAAGGCGCGGCGGCGTTCGGCTTGATCATGTCTCTGTTCGGTGGCGGCGCGTTGACGGGAACTTTGCTGGCGGGCGTCCTGCCGAAACTCTCGAAGAAATGGCTCGGCACGGTGTCGCTGAGCGTCATCAGCCTGATGGGAGTCGGACTGGCAGTGATCGGCTTGTCCTCGACGATGTATGTTGCCGCCGTGTCCGCGTTGGTGATGGGCATCGCCAACGGATACGCCAACATCAACCTGATCACCTGGCTGCAACAAAAGGTCGCGCCCGAAATGACGGGACGAGTCATGAGCCTGGTGATGTTCGCGGCGATCGGACTTAATCCCATCTCGACCGCGCTGGCGGGCGCGTTGATCGGACTCAACCTGACCGTCCTGCTCGTCTGCGCGGGCTTGTTGATGACGGCGTTCACACTGTCCGCCGCGTTCAGTCCCGCGGTGCGGGCGGGGATGGAATAAAAGAGGAGATTTGTAAAATGAAAGATTCATTCACCATCGAAGAAGTAAAGTTCACCGTGAACGACAAGGAACTCAACGGCATTCTGACCCGCCCAGCGACGGACACTCCCTGCCCCGCGCTGGTTCTGCTCCACGGCGCGGACAGGTCGGGTAAGGATGACCCGTATTACGTCGAACACGCGCAGCAGTTGGTTCGCGCTGGCTTTGCCGTCCTGCATTACGACGGACCAGGCTGGGGCGGCGGATCAGGACAGGGTCAAGGTTTCGAGACGCTGGAATATCGAACCGAAGAAGCGATTGCCGTGATCGGGTATTTGCAGGCGCGTCCCGACATCAAGCCCAATGCCGTCGGGTTATGGGGCGTCAGCCAGGGCGGATGGATTTGTCATATGGTGGCGGCGTCCTATAAAGGCGTGGCGTTCATTATCCCCGTTTCGGGACCAGGTGTCACGCCCGCGGAACAGGAAGTTTTTCGCGTTGAAGCGGAGAGTCGCGCAGAAGGATTCGATGAAGACGAGATCGCCAAAGCAGTCCTGGTGAGGCGGCTGATGGTGGATATCGTCCTACCCGCGCCGATGTTTCGGGAAGTCAATCTGTCCGAATCCCGTCGCTTGGGTGGCGGACTCTGGAGCGAGTTGACGGAACTGACTTACAACCCCATCGAACCTGCTGCCGAGCATGGAAAGGTCGTCGAAGTTTTGCATGGCATCGAAGAGGAACGCTGGACGAAGTTTCTGCACCTGGATGAAGTCCTGCCCATGCTCGAAAGTTTTCCGCCGCAGGCGTGGGAGATGGTCAAGGCGCAAATGCAGGCGGTGATGAATGTTAACCCCGCCGACTTCTTGACCAAAGTCCGCTGCCCCGTGCTGGCGATCTTCGGCGAGAGCGACACCTCCATTCCTGTGAAGAAGAGCGTGATGCTCTATGAACAATACCTGCGCGAAGCGGGCAATAAAGCGTTTACGATCCATGTGTTTCCCAATGCCAGTCACACTATCCGCGTCGGTGGGGAATTTGCCGATGGGTATTTCGACGTGATGATGGATTGGCTGGGCAATCAAGCCGCAACATTCTCGTCTTGAGCGCGGCACGATCAAAAGTAGAAAACCTGACCCCACACGGACACGGACATGATTTAATGCAATCATCCGCCTTCTTGATGAAACTCATAAAAAAAGGAAACCACACATGCGCCTCACCATCCAATCCCTCTCTAAAAAATAGCGCCGCTACAGTTTTCTGGTCATGCTGGGATTGGTGGTCAGTCTTGGTTATCTTTCCGCGACGTGCGCGCTGGTGATGAATGTGCCGCCCAACTACGTCGGCGAAACGAACGGTCTCGGTCACAGCGGCGCGCTACGATCGGTGGAGATTCACAAGCAGATTGTGGGATTTCTCAAGTCGTAATAAACCGTTAAAATGTAAAGTACCCTCAATGTTGTATATGGAAGGTTCATTATGCATCCCATAGGGACCATGATCAATCTACCGATTTGCCATTGCTGTAAGCGTGTAGGAAAAACTACTCGATGAACAGTTATCTTGATCGGACATATCATTTCAAAGGTAGTCCCCGCCAAATTGGGTTTACCGCAGGGCAAACGTTCGCTGCCTCGCTCGAACAAACAATCAGCCGCTATATTGCCAGGGTCAAAGAATCCAAAGACCTGGAGAAATTACACGCGGGCGCGTTACCTTGGCTGCGGAGACTGCCAGCGCGTTTTCAGGATGAATTCGAAGGGATGGCGGAAGGTGCGGGCATTTCCTTGCAGCGTCTCGCAGAATGGGCGTACATCGAAGAATGCGACGCTAAACAGTGTAGTGGGGCGGTTTGCTTGTTCGAGAATCAAGCGTGGGTTGCGCGAAACAACGATTTCTTTGCGCCAGAACTTTGGGGCTACATGACGATCCGTGAAGTTGAGGGTCGGATTCCAACGATTAACTTCCCAATGGAGGGTGGGATTTTCACACCGACAGGCATCAATCAGGAAAAGTTGTGGTTACACTATAACTTCCTGCCCGTTTGGGATACGCCTATGCTAAACAAACCACATGTACCTCCCTACGTGTTTCTGACCGAAGCATTGGAACTTTGCCGTACAATCAACGATGTCGAAGCATTTCTCAATAAGACAGACAGGGATGGCGGCATGTTGTTATTTGTAGTGGACGGAAAAAATAACGAATTCGTGCTTTTCGAATGTCTATGTTCGCAATATTATCGAAGAGAGCCAATCGACGGCTGGATTGTTGGAACGAATCATTTTTGCGCCTGCGAAGATATTACCCTGAGCGACGCCGACAAAGAGCCATTAGGCACCTTGAGCCGCTTCGACAGAATGGCAGACCTGATACAAACATTATCCTCCGCGCAGACGCTCCCGGACCTGCCCGCCGATCTCATTCAGGTTCTCGCGCATGATGAAATCGAAAGGCGCGACGAGCATGTCGTTACCGTTTACTCGAACATCGCATGCCCGAGTGCTGGCGAAATTTGGTTCACCTTTGGAGGTTGCCCGGCGGCAAGCGAAGGAAATTGGCAGAAAATTGCGTGGCCCTGGATGGATTGATCCGCCCATCAAACCGTAGTAAAAATCACAACACTCCATTATTGCGAGGTAGATCTTACAGCATAAAAATCGACCCTATGAAACAGTACCTTCCCTGGCGCTTGCACGCCGCATCATTCAGATGTTCTTCAAGAGTGCAAGTGCGCAGTACTTCAGCATAATAACCAATGACCAAAATCCATTTCATCCTCTACGTCAAAGACCAAGCCCACAGCACGGAGTTTTATATGCGCGTGCTGGGTCGTCAACCGTCCCTCAACGTACCTGGCATGACGGAGTTCGCTCTGTCTGAAAACAGTGTTTTGGGATTAATGCCAGAAGCGGGAATCAAACGACTTCTCGGAAGCCGCCTCCCTGACCCTGCCCGCGCGAACGGGATACCACGCTCTGAGATTTACTTGTTTGTCGAAAATCCCTCAACCTATTTCCGCCGTGCGCTTGAAGCGGGTGCAACCGGATTGAGTCCGCTCACGGATCGCGACTGGGGCGATCGCGTCGCGTATTGCCTTGATTCTGACGGTCATATGCTCGCGTTTGCAGAGAAAATCGAATAAAAAGTTTGCATCTTTTTTTTGGATATGTGCCTCCATATTCAAAGATATAAAAATGCCAAAACTCAATCAGCAATTTCAATTGCCCGATGGGTGTAGACTCGGTTATGATGAGTAGGGCTCGCCCGATGGAAAGCCGATGTTCTATTTTCACGGCTCGGTAAAAATCGCGCCGAACAAGGCGTGCATTTGATACGGGGGATTGCCCAAAGGACGTGAGCACATCCCAAGCAGTTTCTTTCGCCTTAGCCTCTTCCGGTTGGACGGTTTCGCCGTACCTGCCTCAACGCAGATATCCCGTGAAGTTGCACGAAACTAGTACAAACCATTGGTATTCCCACAAAGGATGGTTCATAAATTTGCAAAAAAAGATTTTCGGATTAAGTTTATCTCTCGCCGTCCCCTTGATTTATATTTTGTTTGTCAGTCCGATTTTTCTCAAGCCTCATGTAAATGGACCTACTTCCGCCTTGATTGACTTCGCCGTACTTTGGGTACTGGCACTTGGAATGTTGTTTTTTACACAAAGTATTGAGAAATTATCGTTAACAACGATTGGCTGGAAACCCCTATCTTTGAAATCGATTTTTACGGCTATGGGATTAGGCATTCTATTATCCTTACTCGTTCCTATATTCACCTTGGCCGTTAGCAAGGTTTTTCCGCCATCCGATACAGGGTCAATAACACAGGTTACCTCAAATTTCTCTTGGTGGATATTGCTTTTGAGCGTTCTCACGGCAGGCATAACCGAGGAGATTTTGTTTCGTGGTTATGCTCTGGAAAGACTATATGAAATTACAAGCAATAAGTGGGTAAGCGGGTTGATTAGTTTAATATTTTTTGTGGCTATTCACTCAGCAGGATGGAATATTGCTCATGTGGTTGGCGTAGTCATCCCGTTGGGAATTATCCTTACTGGTTTATACTTTTGGCAGCGGAATTTATCATTCATGATGATTGTCCATGTGGTCATAGATTTGCCTTTGGTCTTTATAGTGCTTTTAAGATAAAACCTGTCCAACGTCGCGCCTGGTAGATTGGACCACGCCTTTTTCTTAATGTTAGATTGTAAGTTTATTATTTTCCATTGGAGAAGTTGGCGCCAGGTTCGCTGTTAGTGGCGAAATATTTATTATCCAGAAATCAGGAGAGTCTGTTCATGAATGCATATTTGATCACGGCGATCTGCCTGCTATTTATAGTGGGCCTCGCTCATTCAACCATTGGCGAAATTCGTATCTTTAGTAGGATGCGGTCTCAGGGTCGGTTTGTGCCAACCGAGGGAGGTGCCAATATCTCAGAACATCAGTTGCGAATTCTATGGGCGAGTTGGCATATCTCAACCGTTTTAGCGTGGGGAATTTGTATAATCCTATGGCGTCTTTCGTTTTCTTCATCTGATGTTGCAACCCGGGAATTTATCTTTAACACAATATTGCTTTCGACGTTTATATCTTCGTTGTTAGTGTTGGTGGGTACGAATGGGAAACACCCTGGATGGCTGGGATTGCTTGGCGTTTCCATCTTAATTTGGATAAGGTAAAAGTTAGTATCCAATAATTCTCTCGTTGGACACTGACTTATGTTGCCATATGGAACTCTGTATGTGGTGACAGCCAAGCTGGTTTTCCTAATTGACCCAGTTCTGTGTCAATTAGGAAAAAAGAACAGCGCCCAGATATGGGGTGCTGTTCTTTTTTTGTCAAGGAAGGTCAAATCCGACCTATTCAGGTCAATAACTCGCCACTGGTAATTTCTTCAACCACTTCATTTCGGTCAGTTCTTTCAAAATAAAGTCTGCGCCGTCGGCGCGGGAAAGTTGCGTACCCGAACTCTTGCTTACATACCAGACCTGATATCTGCCTTTATGTTCGCTATCCATCAGGCGTGGATACCTAACTACGATCCATTCCAAATCGGATGCCTGGATCGCCTTCACATTTGCAGCCGAATCCAGCACCACATCTTTTGCCAATAGATTGAGCAGGAATCCAATGAAGTGATCAATAAATTTGGGTTGATCTTCGGGCTGGCGCACCCCTGCGCCCGTTGTCGAAACCAGTCGGCGTACTCCATGTTTTTTTCATCCCTACCACAATATTTTTTCCTGAAATTTCCATCATGTGGGGGACTGGCGGTCGGGTCGGCCCCAAGGTACTGATGACTGCATCCTGCCTTGCAATCGCCTTCTCGACAGCATCGGCGTCCATCGAGTCGCCCTTGAATACCGTCAGTTTGGCATCCTTCACGGTGAACTTCTCGGGGGAGGCACAGAAATGAGATTTTTGTGCCAGTGGGAAAGGCAAAAACCGCCTTCATCGATGCACGTGACATCGGGGCGGTTGCGGCTGTGACACTACTGGAGGATGGACATGTCGGTAGGAACTACGACCTGACCGGCAGCGAACGGCTGGATTATTGGGAAGCCGCCAGGATCATGAGCGAAATGCTGGGACGAGAATCACCTACCGCAACCCGAACCCGCTTTATTTCTTGATCGAGGTGATGCGTAGAGGTACGCCTTTCATGTTTGACCTGGTGATGACCGGGCTGTACACCTCCATCCGCCTCGGGATGGAAGAACCGATAACCGATGAGGTTGAGCGATTAACCGGGAATAGCCCAATCACATTCAGACAATATGTAATGGATTATCGGGAGGTTTGGATGTAATTTCCAAGACAGCTGTCATTCCAATCAACATTCGATACATTGCTCTCCGGCACGAATATTTTCGTTCACACACCCATTACAAGCGACCGATTCCAGGTTGAGGTTTAGCGACGGCATTGCCCATGTTGAGCATCAGTGCCTTGCCACCATCGTTGTTCCAGATAGCGGCGGGTTCGATTCCAAGCCCAATGCAATAGAACTTGACTAGGCTTTCATAATTCTGCGCTGTAACTGCGACGCGCAGTTCAAAAATATTAGAAGTGTTCATATCTATGTAGCTCCATTAAGGGATCTTAACGATAAAATTATCGAATTCAAAAGAGTTCTGCAGATCTACATGAAAGAAAGTGACCCCAAACCCGAGTGTGCCTTGGTCTATGCCTTCATCAACTACTTCAAAAACGAATTGGTCATTGATGAGGAATACCAAAAAAGAATCTTTGGCGATCACGGTCAGGCGATTGGTTTCCTGCGGGCGTATTGCTGGCGTTTTTTGCGATTCGGCGAATCGAGTGGTTGACCCTGAATGGTATTTATCGATTAGGAATGTTTCACCATAGATGCCGAAGAAATACCCATCCCCATTGGGGTTATCACGAAAGACCACCCCGTACACAGGTTTATATGTGCCGCTTGTCAACTTCACATCCGCGCTCAGACGAAAATCACTCACAGTGGAGAGGGTCATGGGGGAGAGAATGCCGGTAACCTTGTTCTTCGATGTGACATCCCACACATATTTTCCGTCTTTGATCTCAAGATCGCTCTCTATTTCTCCTGTTGTAGCTTCACCCATATTCCAGCCGTTCACATTTGTATTTGAATCAAAGGTTTCCTCGAATACCGTTGCCCATTGAGCCGACTCGTCTATCAACGCTTGGGCATCCTCACTGGGGTTTTGTAATTCATTCTCCGAATTCTGGTCATTTACTTCGGCGGCGTTTTCAGTTTCCAGCGCGCTTTGCTTGGGGTTGAGCAGGGTAAATGCACCGAAAATGCAGTAACCGATCAGTCCGAGCCCAAGGAGTGCCAAAATGATAAAGGGGAGTTTTGTCGATTTATTTTCGGGTTGGGGTATTTCAGGGTTTTGGCTCATTGTCATCTCCGATGCTAAATAGGCTGTCAGTCTCTGGGTATTTTGCTGGGTTGATTGAAGCTATTCGCTTTTATTCTTTATGTCGGTTTCTGCATCAGGCTGAGATGGTTCATCCACTTTACTTTTGTCGTCATTTTTTTTATCTGATGTGGTGAACCTTGACAACAGAGCCGCCCAACCTCCCAGGGCGAGAATTGGAACAGCGGCGATCAAACACACGGCTCCTGCCATTACAAGGTTTCCTTGCGCTTCATAATCCAGACTGCTCCAGAAAAACAACGCAACCAATGAACCCACCGAAATGATGATCCAAATCGGGTTGGTAGTTGGTTTCTCAGTGTTTTTTGATTTGAGGTCATTCTCTTCTTTGGGGCTGTTCTCTTTAATGGAGTTATCCTCTTTTTTGGGATTATTCTCTTTAATGAAATTGTTCAACTGGGATAACTGAAACAACCAAATGACGAACAGAGTGGGAAATACCGTCTTGAGGAGCGTGTCGTCCGATACCGGCATTATCAATGTGATCACAAGGATGAGCAATGCCACTCCCCAAAGTATGCCCGCCAGCATCAGTGTGCGTCTCCCATGTTTGCGTACGAAGGCGCTTTCTTTGTGAAAGGCGTTGGGCAAAAGAAAGACGTACCACAAGACAGATGGAATAAACCCGATAAGATAATTAAGATATTTTGCATCGTTCCACCCACAATCGATATTGTCACTGACACAGATCGAATAGCTGAAATTCATGGAGGCAATCACCAGAGTGGTCGCAAGGACCATGAATGGGGCAACAAGGGACCAGATATAACCATTTTTCGCGCGTTGAACTTCGTTTGGGGGATTCATATATATCTCCTGTTTTATATGTTTTTTTATTACGCTTGACAAGCGCTGAGCTTTTGACAAGTTTTACACTTCACCTCATCATCAAAACCCGATAAAGGGCTCAAGAAGACTATTTGTGCTGATAAACAAGAGGATGAAGATCACAGTGCCGATGATCAATCCCATAATGGCGGCGTTCCGGAGCGCTTCTTTCGTGCCGCTGCGTTCCCTTCCAATCAAAGCCCCGATCAACGCTCCGAGAATGCAAAAAATGGCGAAGGGGAAGATGATCAAAACCCCGATAATGACCCATGAGGCAAAGATCATGACGGGATCGAACCCGCCCATTGAAACCATGATCACGGTGATCGATGCGATGAGAGCGATTGGAGTTCCGATCAGCCCGACCAGTAAACCGGTTTTTATTGCGGTTTCCACGTCTACTTTCGGCTGGATGTTTTGAGATTCGAGGAATTGCCTTGCCTCTGGAGACTCAATTGTACGCAACGCATCAAGTGCATTGTGGCGGACAATATTGTCACTATCTTGCGTTGCCTCGATCAATTCAGAGACGGTTTCGGGAGATTTGGATTGCGCTAAATCTATAACAGCCATCCGGCGTTCCAGCGGGTCGCTGCTTTTAAGATGATTTAACGACTGTTCGACGAATAATGGGTCTGTGGGTGACAGGGTGTGCTTTTTAACGAATTTTTGGTACCGCATTAAATACACCAGCCAGATAACGAACAGGACAGCAAAGGTAATATTAGGTATCACACCGTTCGCGCGGGTCAGCCAGTCGATCAGCAAGCCTAAGAATGCCACCCCCAATAAGATGCCGCCTTGCGCCAGCGCGTGCCATCCGTGTTTGCGCACGAACACGCTTTCTCTATGGAACGCGTTAGGGAATAAAAAGATGTACCACAATGCGGACGGAAGAAGCCCGAAAACATAATTAAGCATCTTTGCGCCATTTCTCCCACAATCGATTTCATCACTGACGCAGATCGAATAACTGAAATTCATGGAGGCGATCGCCAGAGTGGTGACAATGACCATGAATGGGGCAAGCAGGGACCAGATATAACCATTTCTCGCGCGTAGAACATCATTTGGGTTATTCATATATTTCTCCTGTTTTATAAGGTTTATTAACTACGCTTTCCAGTCACTGAGTCTTTCGCCAAGTTTGGCAATTCGTTCGCGCAGTAAAACGGCGGTAATACCCAACATGAGAAGGATGATACCCGTACAGCCGATGACGAAGATCGTGCCGATGTCCTTCAACGCGCTGTATACAACTGTGACAACACCCAATGCAACAAACCCGATGGGGAAGAACGTCAGGCTGCGTGAGCGGATGACAATGCCATATACCAAAATGACAAGCGATTGAATAAACAGCAGGAAGAAGTAATTGAGATCGTTTTTGTTGACCATTTCAATGTATGTCGTGCCGAGCAAGACAAATTGTGAGAACATACCCATCAGGAACGTGCCGGTTTTGCTTTCTGCACGGGTTAGCAGATAGTGCTGGATCAAACCGAATAATGCTGTGCCAATCGAGAAGAATTGCGGTTCATCAACATTCAGTTCGAAGAGGATGATGAAATATGCCAGCAGATATAAACTGTTAGCGGGGAACGCCAGCCAGGCATTGCGTTTGGCAAAGGCTTCGAATGCCCACAGCGTAGCAGCGACCGCCACTGGAATGGACGCATCCAACCCGCCCAGAACGGGTAGTAGACCATTGCCACCACAATGACAGGATGAATCCATTGCGTTACATCGAAGAGGCGGAATAGGAAGGTGACAAAAAGTGGCAGGGTCAGGGTAAAGGTGTAGAGTAAATTCGGTTGGCGATAGAGCAGGCTGATCGTTAAGAAGAGAAGCGTGTAAACTCCGAATCCAATGGTGGGAATTAAGGCGTCGTTTTCTGCTAGCAAGTCTCCATAGTTAATCAGTGTGAGCATTGCGCCAACAACGCGGACGATGATGCTCAAGGGTCTTGGGTTGGCGAAGGTGAGGTGGGCGAGCAGATCCGCGAGCAGCCAAACGAGCGAATAGGCGAGCAGATGATAGGAGGTGTGGTCCACGTTGAAATCGCGCAGGATGAGGAAGATGCCAAGTGTGAAGAGGATCGGCGCACCGATCTCAAACCAGCCGTCACGACTGAGATACATTTCCGCTAAGATATAAAGTTTTATTCTAAAATTTCTGCTTTATTTTACTTGTTGTAACTCAGAAAGATATTCTTGATCTCTTTACCGATGAGCGGATAGGTGAAATCCTTGCCGGATGCGGCTTGTGCTGTTCCGATCAATATTAATAGGGGCCATAAAAAATATACTGGTAACAAGCACATTGCCAGCAGAGTCACCTCACTTGAGTTGGTATTGGTTTCTGAGTTGGTCATGTAAACCAAAATAATCGCGATGATCGGAAATATGGGGTGTGCCACAGCTGCCTGCAGGGTATGGGATGCGGTGAATGGAGAGCGCCTCTTAAGGGCAAATGCTGTGATCAAACCAAAGAGCGGCGGTGTTATAAGAACTACGTATGCAACGATTTCAGCCAACGCCCTTTCGAGATAGTCCAAAAGCGGTGTGGCAAGATAAAAGATGAACAAGATGTGAGACAACGCCGCTAAAGATCTTTCACCGATCGAAGGGGGCGGCGTAGTACTAGCTGCCTTCTCTCCTAGTGCGGTCTGTGCCTCTATTTCGCGGAGCGCAGTGGCTGCATTTAGCCGTACTATGGCATCTGTATCACTTAATGCCTCAGTAAGACCGGGAATGGAGGAAGGGTGATCAAGTTTTCCCAATTTGTACGCAGCAGCACGGCGGTTAGGTTCGCTGCCGTTTTTCAGTTCTTCAAGTAGGTTTTGGATCTCTGGGTCGGAGTTTGAATTCATAGTTCCTCGTTGATGCTTCTGATAACGCCCCACAGCCTTGCTCGCTTGACCTGCGGGGCGTTAAGAATTTAGTTTACCGGCTCCGGCTTATTGCCCCAGTTGGTAACTGTCGTTGATTATGCCGAGTGTATTTGCGTAAATGGGCAATAATTCCTCATCAGCTACCAATGAGACCACCATGATCAATTTGTTGGGGGTGCGGATATCGAAAAGCATGTTGCCTATTTCGCCACTTGTCTCTGATTGCCAGTCGATCAGATAAAGACCGGTCTCCAGTTCTTGAAGTTCGCCGAAGATATTGATCTTGACATCATTCGCCTCACCTGAATGCAGGAGATTCAGGTAATTGACTGCAAAATCCAGACCAAGTTCTGGAGTAAGTTTCACCGTATTCTGGCGGATAAATTCCACCCCTGCAAGGTTGTCTGGAGAGTAGAAGTACGTATAGTACAAGGTCTCGTCAACCGAGTCAGGGTAATACGACCATGCCCACGGAATTTCCAGAGAAACGTTGTTATCGTCGGGGGTGTACACCCACGACTGTTGGTACATGGGGAATTCAGAAGCGATGGTTGAGTTGATTTCGAGAGTCTGTGTGAACGAATCGAACATGATCCTATATGGGTTTACGGGATTCGCCTGTACAAAGGCTTCTTTGCCGGATACTTCGATCGTGTAGATCACATTGTCGAATTGCTGATAGATCGAATAGACGTAATAATTTTCTTCATCGTACCCGGTGTAGGTTTTTTCTACAAAATAGAGCTGAATACCCGGGTTCGCACCAGCGTCGATTTCTACGTAGTTCGCCTGTGAGGTGTAAATTTCCTCCATGATCAGGCGGAAATTTTCATAGGACTCTGCCTCCAACATATAGCCGGTGTTGGTGGCGCTAATGTAGTAGCTGACACCCGTTTCTGGATGGGTCATGGAAACGGAGTAGTCCGTCTCTTCTATATCCCATCCTTCCATGGGATAAAAGGACGCAAGACCATTCGGGTGTTGATATCTTAAGCCGGAAAGCTTCAAGTCTCCCACACTGGCTACTAATGGATTGTCCGTTGTCGAGACGGGTCCTGCTGGAGTGGGGGTGCTGGTGGGAGGCGCTGGGGTGAAGGTCAATGTGGGCAGGGGAGTGGCAGTGGCGGAAAGTTCTGCCACTGAGGAACATGCCAGGCTTAAGACAAGAAGCGTGGTCAATAGGAATATAAATGAGCGTTTACTGGTATTCATGATTTTCTCCTGATATTTTTTAAATTTTATTCGTCGGTACGCGTAACTGAAAAATAGGTGCCGCCAACACCGTCGGGTGTAAATGAAACTGAGTAGAGATGAGATTCACCGCAGGCATTTACTTGCCAGATCTCGACCCATGAGCCATCGCCACTTTGCTCGGGGCGGAGCATCATTTGACCTGAGAATAGGGATACCGTCGTGCATCCATTCTGTGAACGTTCAGCGTCTGAAATGGCGGATAGGACATCGGACTTGAGTTGTTCGCTGGCGATGCCTGAATAACTGCTGGCTTCATTAGACATTCGCATGATCGAAGGAATCGCCATAACCCCGAAGGCAACGAGGCAGATACATATCAACATCACTCCGCCCAAAGCAATTAGAAGCCATTTCTTACTCCCTGCTGTTTTTTTCTCTGTTGCTGTTTGTTCAATGCTCATAATAGATTATCTCCTTTGGGATATTTTGCCTTGAACCTCTCCAAAATACTGTCAAAAACTGTTAAGTTCCTTTTCCTGCCAGAATTAAGGAAGCTGCCAGCAGGCATCCAAATATTAAAAAAAGAAACATCCATAGCATGAAAAGGTAAAGCGAGTCCTCATCATAGGTGGGATACACCTCCGGAGTTTCTAGATCTTCGTTGCTTTGTTTTTTATTGAGGGTCACACGGATATTATTCGCCCCATTGACCAAAAAAACTGTCAAAAACTGTTAATTCCTCAACCTCTTTTTTTCTGCAAGGTATCTGGCTACTCCGCGCACGGCATGACGGCGAATGCGGTGAAAGGTACCTTCAGAAACAAACAAGCGAGCCATCACTTCACGGTTTGGCACGCCTTTAACATAGGCGTCATATAACACGACAAAGTTGTACCATTCACGGGGAAGTGGTTCAGGCGGACGCTCACCTTGAGGACGCAGGGACTGGATCGCCTCGCCCAACTTCGCCTGAACCTGTTTACCGCGTTCGATCTGTGATTCTTCCTTGATGCCTATACACTCTGTTAAAGGAGATTCCCCCAATGAGAGGAAATCTGAAAATCGGCGTAGGGCATCCTCTACAATCTTGCCCCAATCTCCTTCTGGTGGAAGCGCCAGACTTTCCGTCAGCCGTTCAGGGGCAGACTGTATTTCATTATTGTGCGATTTGCTAATAGAGATGAAAGTTCCGACCTGTTCGGTAAATTCTTCAAGTAATTCAAGGTCGCCAGTGGAGTATTCCAGCTTTGTATTCGATGGACCAATGCCTACTAATGCAATCGATTCCATACCTTCGAATGCCTGGAATATCCAAACCAGTCCAGTTAGTTTGCCTTCGATGCGGAGCAGCTCTTCGTTGGCGTCTGGAAGATCCAGGATTTTGCTGTTCACTGGTAGTGATTTTCGGCTTGCTACCACAACGAGAGCATTGTCCTGTCGTATGGCGATCAGCCCTCCGGCGGCGTTCAAAGTCTTGAGCAGCAGTGACAGTTCCTGGTCGAGGTGCGAACGAAGCACTTCATCCGCCAGTTTCCTGGATACATGGGCTTTTCGTCTAAAAAGATTTTCTTCCTTCTTTCTCCAGCGTTCCACTGCTTCTCGTCCGAGATCGTACAATGAGTGAGTGGTAATGACCAATGCAACAATATTTCCCCAGAGATGTTTCGGAATTTTTAGCCAATAACAAATAATGAGATAAAACGCAACAACGCCAGACATGCCAAGCATTGCTATGGGAAAATCCTGCCAGATCGTGCGTCGTTCGACGAGACTTTGATGGCGCGCTATGGAAATTCCAAGAAGAAAGATACCCCCGAATACCAATCCGTCTTGGATCACGCGCGGGAAACGAGCATCAATAACGAGCGATAGAATCCCATATGCAAGGGCGAAAATGAGAAACAGCGATGCGAGAAAATAATATTTTCCCTCAGTCGTATATCGGATGCGCTCCTGTATGGTTAGATTGAAGAGAATACCGATGGCTGCCGTTACTTGTGTTGTCCCGTATAAAATATTTACGAGATTACTTTCCAAATACGCGGTATACATGAGATTTTCGAGCTTGATGCCTTCTGTGGATTCGATGGCAACTAATAGAATTACCGAAATGCCCCCCATTACGTAAATTGTGATCTCCATCCAGCGGTAGCGTGTTTGTTTTTGCTGCGTGAGCAGGGTGAAGGTCGTACTATACCAACTGACAAGAGCAATCACCAATAATGCTGCTCGAAGTTGAATGGTGTGCAGGGCAGGCGATTGAAAATAATTGTACGTACCAAGAAAGAAAACCGAAATCGCCAGTAAAGCCAGTACGGCTCGCAAGGTGATACGGTTTGGATACCCACGGGCAAATAGGTAGAACGCCATCCAAAGAGAGATAGCCATTGCCAGGACATGGGTGGTGTATGTGATAGTGGTGAGCATCACTATTGAGTTTGGGATGTAATTCATCAAAACAGTGCGTGATTTCCCGCATTTGGGGCGGCTGTTCTGAATCAACTTGCACAGACCACATAGTATTAATGATCTGTGCTTTTATTTTATCGCAATTCCGCTGCGTGGAGGGATGGTAATGGGGTTTCCTGACATGGCTTTCTCAAAGTAGCAAAGAAGGGGTGGTCGGGAGGGAAAAAAGTGTAAGTGAGGTTAGCGGCGAACCATCTGCGAGCTTGCGCAGCATTGTAGAAATTAGCCTGTTGGATCAAAGCCAAGACAAGATTGTCCCGTGTCGCCAGATGCGTCATCTTTTGACGCTGTGCCACCAACCCGCGTAGTTCCTGTTGGTCGTCATTTCCAGCACCACTTCATCCTGCTTCTTCAGATTCTTCTTCATCCAACTTTCCAGATGGCTCAACTCCACCCGTCGCATGGGTAGGACAATGTTCAAGTCCGCGTCCACGCCCAAGGCGACCAGGTAGTGCTTATGCACATCCAGTCCGATATACCTTGTTCGTTTTTCTTCCATAGCGGTATACTCCTCTCAATGTTGGCACTTCCCTGCCAGCCAAGGTCGGGCACGTTTCTTTTTTAGGGTCGCTGAATCACACACAGATACGAGCTGGGGCATAGATCGCCCTTCTCAGTTAAGCTGATTCGAACGGGACAGTCACATCGTCCCGATGTCCTTCGGGAAACACCTGAGCGGGCTTGTTCTGGTTCTTCTTTGAACTTCCCATGCACGCTTCGACTGGTCACTTACGCAGCGTTCCCGGGTATGCGTTCCCGTTCTCCAAACAAACGGAGCTTATCCAAAAACATGCCCGACTGCAATCCGTCGATTGCCCTTTCATACTAACACCTGACGTGTGGGAGTCTGCGCAAATCTCAAGCAGTTGTCTACGCCTTAGCCTTTTTCTGGTTGGACGGCTCCGCCGTCCACTACCCCGGCGCAGGTATCCCCTATCGGGGACGATGGCGCAAACCGTTGGGCAGCTTCGCCAAAAAGACACAAACAAGGTTTTCCAAAATGAAACAATTTGCATTATTGCTCGGCAAAATCTTCGTTTATATGGTCATATCTTTTGGATTAGCCATGAGTTGCTCATGGTAAGCCAACAACCCTGATTTAATTTCATTATTTCGACACTGAATTGAAGGACATCTGTGACCGATAATACTTCCACCTCAAACGAGAATTCAAATATGCCCGTAACTATTCTAACTGGCTTGGGCTGCGGAGCCGCAGGTCTCATTCTGAGTGGCGTTGTTGGTTTAGTTTTAGGTTGGGTGGTAGGGGTAGGACTCTTCGCGCTATTGGCGATAGGTTTGTCGGGTTTACCCAACCCCGAAGACTGGAGCGAAATCATTATTATTGGCAGCATGATTGGGATTCCACTTGGTGTAATCACTGCCATCATATGCGGCTTAGGTGGCGCTGTGCTTGGAGCCATAGGGGGACCATTGGTGTTGCGAAGATATCGCTCTGGCGAGAATCCAGTAACGTTGAAAGTAAAAAGTATTATAGGTTTTTTTGACAAGTCCTAAAATGAAACGCCCGCCCAACAATGCGTCCCGAAGTGTATCGGGATAATGCACCTGACGCTGGGGACTGCCCGAAGGGCGTGCGCACATCCCAAGCATTTTTCTGGTAGGACGGCTTCGCCAAGTCCACTTGAAGATCATATAGGCGTTTCAGGTAAATGCAAAAATAATCGCCAATCTAAAGTTGAGGATGTATGAAATCGTCAAATAATGAACAAACAAAGCATTCATTAAAACATTTTGCCAAGCGCATACAAAGTGGAGTAATTGCAGGGTTAATTATGTTACTCATCACTTCTTTTATCCTATTCCTAATGACTCCACTTATACCTGACGGTCCTGAGGCGATGGGGATCGGTTCGCTAATGTTTTGTCTTATGCCATTTTGGCTGGCAGCCCATGGCATTTTGGGCGTCTCACTTTATATCCGTTCCGGGAATATCGCCTCGCCAAAAGATGGAGCACAAATTGGAGCGGCAAGCAGTATCTTTTTAGTGGTCATCAGCATGGGTTTTGGAATATTATCAGATACCCTGTTATACGATCCAAATAGTTTGGTACGAGGCGCAGCATTTGGCATGGGACTTACAGGGGCGGGAACGGCGGCAATTCTCTCAACCTTGGTGGGAGTGATCTGGGCATCAACCCGGAAAAAACAGTAGAAAAAAATAGTAGTATGCAAAGTGATATTGGTCAATAATTCATTAAAGGAGAATCGTTCATGCCTGAAATTCCCCACTTAATAAAAATGCTTCAAGACGAAAACCATAACAATAGATTCGAAGCCTGCGAAGAATTACGAGTGAGCACGCCCCCCCTTCCACAAGAGGCTATTGATGCTCTAATTACTGCCACAAAAGATACTGATCCAGATGTAGTAGACGCAGCAAGACGCGCTCTAGCACTTCACACTTCTAATCCTGATTGGACGACCAGTCTACATACAGATAGTCTACATACAGAAAATCCGTCAATTGACAAAATATTTAAAACTTTCACATCGATAAACATCTTCCTATTATTTACTGTAGGTGCATGCGTCGGAGCGATTGGGCTTATTGGCATGGGAACCGGCGACGAAGGCGGGCAAGAAGCATCAAAACCTGGAACTATTTTCCCAGTACTATATTTGATAACTATCATTGCTTCGAATTATTTACATAAAAACAAGTCAACACTATTCGCCGTAATAATTTATATTATCCCCATCTTGTACTTTATATATCTTTTTTCCGTACCGGGATTTTTTATTCCTTATTAGAAAGATATTCTTCCAACCTCTCCACAGCCTGAGGAAGATTTTCCATCAGTTCTCTCCATGTCAAACCCTCAATGCCCCTTGTTTTGGTTACATTGATTTATACATTTCGCTTTGCATATGGGCAAAATTTATCTACATCAGAAACAACTTGTTATTGGCATGAGCGATGAGATTGTTTAGAACTACAATACCGCCCAACAAAGCGTGTATCGAACGCTAGGGGCGCCCAAAGAGCGCGCGTCAAAGGAGACAAAATGAAAACCAATCCCAAATTCCTCTTGATTTTTAGCATATTTATCTTGGTAAGTATGGCATGTTCTATCTTGGGCGGTGACAATTGGATTTCTTCTGTCGCATTCTCGCCAGATGGGACTCTCCTGGCTGGCGGGTCTACAAACGGGAAAATCCTCATTTGGGACCCTCAAAGCGGCAAAATCCGCAAAACCCTGCGGCAAAATAGTTCCATTGAATCTGTTGCCTTTTCTCCAGATGGCAAATGGCTTGCGAGCGGATCTTCAGATCTATCCGTTACCATATGGGATACCTCAGACTGGTCTGAAGAAAAAATAATCCAACACGAAAAACCAAATACCGGCGAGACAACTCATGTTAGAAACGTCTTCTTTTCTCCCGACGGTCTATATCTCTTCAGCTTGTCGAATATTTATGGCGTCGAAATCCTGGATACAAAAAACTGGCGGCTGGTAAAAAACCTTGGAATTGCAACCCGAGGCGACGGAGCGATTTCGTCCAACGGGGAATATTTTGCCGTCGTATCAAAGGATGGAAATACTGTGATGGTCTATGATCTGAAAAGTTTCGAAATTGTTTTCCAACCTCAATTCGAAGAATCCAGTTGGGATCATTATGGGATCGCATTCTCGCCTGACGGAACTTTACTGGCTACACAATCCATCATACGCGATGAACGCGGCAGGTCTTTATACGAGATTTGGGATATCTCAAGCAAAAAGGTCATACAATCATGGGCAACTCTCCCATTTGGAGGCGCCAGGCTTAAGTTCTCGCCTGACGGGACAATTCTTGCAATAGCTCAATACGATGTTTCCTTATGGGATATCCAAACCGGGCAAGAGATTGCTCATAATATTGTTGGTACGGATGGGACAGTTGGCGACTCTATTCTTACAGTAGATTTCTCGCCAGACGGTTCATTAATCGCCGCCGGGACTCTGGACAATGAATATGGAGTTTGGGATGTTAAGTCTGGAAGCGTTATCTGGAGTGAGTATTAAATAAATACAACTGGAATCAGCCGCCGAAAATTAGTTTATTCTCTTAATGTCATATCAATTATGAAGGAGGCTATCATGAATTTCGTTAAAAATCTATTTGGTATTCTAGGAGCACTTATTTCCGCATGGGGTCTTTTCATGATTCTTGGCTCGCTAGGAAGTCAATCAGAAGGCGCTTGGGTTAGCCGTTCTGGACTAGGAGTAGTATTAGGAAGCATTATCCTCATCCCTGGCTTGATCATGTTGGGGATCGGGTGGTTGATCGGCAAGTCCATTCCAAAACCAAGCGACATCCCTATCAAGAATGAAGATGACCATGAACAACCTCTTGACTCTGCCGAAAAAGAACAAAGCAGGGCAGAAAGTCTTGGCATTGAAGTGGCGATTTGCCCGAATTGCGGTACATTAAACTCACTATCGTTATTGACTTGCGAAAAATGCAATACCAACTTAGAGAAAGTAAAGCCAGTTCGCAATCCGCATATTTAGTTGTTTTTTTTCAAATCAACATGATAAAGCAGATATTGAGATATAAAGGCACGCGCTGAAAAGCCCTTGAGCATTAAAGGAAAATCCAGCATGAACGAAAAAAAAACCGAAAATACGAATGTCGAGGTTCAAGCAAACCTCAAGATCAACCGTGCCAATACTGAAAAATCAAGTGACCTCTGGTTAGGGATAGGTTTGTTTTCGATACTAAATTTTATCTTATGGAAGTCCATATCTTACATAATGAATTTGGATTATATAGCTGAGAATTATTCTTTTCTCCTCTATAAAGCAGAAAACTTCCAGCTTCCATTTGGTGGTCTCGTCTTGATAAGTCTTTTCCTTTTTGGGATAGTTATTAATGTCATCATAATTCTGTTTTTAATTATTAAGACCCTATCCGTAAATAGGATTGAACATTAACAAAAAGACACTCCTAAGGCA
>ERZ761609.64-NODE-64-length-162551-cov-57.028167_pt1 | contig 162551 bp, 140 predicted proteins | sample MGYA00511163_ERZ761609 | MGnify/ENA primary metagenome ERZ761609 (study PRJEB28899, sample SAMN02445070) | bioreactor sludge metagenome | biome: EBPR sludge | place: Australia: Brisbane, Thorneside Wastewater Treatment Plant | collected 2011-12-16 ... | reverse complement strand
CCGCTTTCCCAAAGGGACCACTTTGTGGCGACCACTCTGCCACCTCTCCGGGAATTGAGTTGTAAAATTTTAATTTAAGGAATGGAAGTATAATTTTCTGCCGTTATATCTACAGGTTTTGTCAAAAACTTCCATTATAATGAAATGCAGAGAGTGCGGGATTCGAACCCGCGAAGACCTTTCGACCTTACACACTTTCCAGGCGTGCTCCTTCAACCACTCGGACAACTCTCTGTAAATTACAGTTGCAAATATAAACCTTTGAAATCTGAAATTCCCCATAAAAAAAATTCTGATTACCCAATAATTTTTATACAAAACAAAAGCTTGTCGTTAAAATTATTCTTTGGAACAGAAACCGGAGTTGATTTCGGAATTTTAAAAATGTGATGTGTTAACCGGAAAAAATGCCGGGAAATTTTTTGACAAAGCAAACCAGATAATTTGAACATTCAGCAAACCATTGGTATTAGTAAATAAAGATTGATTTTTAAATAATTCAATGCTATTTTTGTTTAATTATTTTTTCTAAAACTAAATACAAAAAAATGACAAAAGAAGAACTCGTTGCAAAAATAGCAGGTGATGCTAAAGTTACAAAAGTTCAGGCAAGAGCTGCATTAGAATCAATTATTGACGGCGTCAAAAAGACTCTTAAAAAAGGCGGAAGACTTTCACTTGTTGGATTCGGAACATTTTCAGTTTCTAAAAGAAAAGCAAGAATAGGAAGAAATCCTCAGACCGGTAAAGAAATTAAAATAGCCGCTAAAAAAGTTGCAAGATTCAAAGCAGGAAAAACACTGGCTGATCACGTTAAATAGTTTTTCTTAAGTATTTTAAAAAGGCGGTTTTTAATACCGCCTTTTTTATTTTAGAATTATTTAACCACTGCAAATTTACCCGTCTTTTCTTCCACATCATTTCCATCTGAATTTTTACCGGTAGCTCTGTATATATAAATTCCAGTCGGCACTGAGTTTCCGCCTCCGTCTTTGAGATTCCACTCTACTCCCCCGTTACCGTCGGTTTCGCTAATTTTTATTAAAAATTTTCCTCTTAGGTCATAAATCTCAATACTTGTATTTCTTGTAATATTTGCAAATGTAATGTACTCCTGACCATTATTAAAACTGTAAGGATTCGGATATACATACATTTCATCAAGATTTTCCTTATTGAAGATTAAACCGAAACTGCTGCCGGCACCTTCGGTAATTTTTATTCCTCCGGAAGAAAATACATTGCTGACCTTCATTAAATAATTTTTACCCGTTGCTCCTATTACAGATCTGTTCTCAAGATCAAGATATACTTTTCTTCTGTCCGAGTTATCTATAGTAACTGATGTAACGGAGATATTAAATGGTTCAAACTTATAATTAGCGGTATTTTTAACGCTGACCGAATCGACTTCGAGATTGAAATCAACAGTAAGCCTGTATTCACCTGAAAGTTCGAGCTTTGCAAGATAAAATTTCTGAGAGTCGGTTTGCTGTATGTTAAAGTTTACAGAATTTGTGTCAGCCGGCGAACCATAAAAATCCGTAAGACCAACCGCTCGGACATTATACATTCCATTCGTAGGTATTTCGTTAAGCGTCAGAAAATATTCATAATTACTTTTCACGGTAATATTTTTCGGATTAAAAGGCGGTAATAAATTTCCGGAAATCGCAAATGATTCAAGATTAGGGATAATTGTTGGAATGCGCTCTGAATATTTTAAAACTATAAAACCGCCGGCGCTGTAATCTGCGGAAATTAATTTTGATTTATTGTGAATATAAACATTGACCGGATCTGAAAGCATACTCTCTCGGACAGGATTCTGTTCATCTACAGCAGAAACTTTATAAAAATAATTTTTCCGGTTAGTAACATTTATATCGGCAAAATTATTTACGTTAACTGAGTCATATAATACGAATGACATAGTAGAGTCGCTTTTATAAATTTTATATCTCTCCGCGCCGGTTACAGGTTCGAAATTAAGAATTGCGGAATTTGAATCAAGACTATATCCGCGCAGATTTAGCGGAGTAGCAGGTCCTGTAAACGCAATTTCCTTTTCAAAAAATATGAGCGAATCTTCAGTAGTATTTACTCCGATCTCCTTCACTCCGTTTCCGTCAAAATCAAAAGCAATCTGATTAAAAGAATTAATCCCTTCTCTGTAATATACAGGAGTAAACCTGTTTAGCGAATTATTAAATTTTAAAATATAAAATAATGTACCGACATTAATCATTACTTCATCTTTTCCGTCGTTATCAATATCAGCTGCCATGGTAGAAGTAATCGTATAATCCTTGTAATTAAATATGTCCGTGATGTCCATGAGTTCATACGAATCATCAGATGTAGATGTGTAAGCATACAGACTGTAATACTGAATAAAGTCGATATTATTGCTTACTACGCCAAGCGCAAAATCTTTTTTACCGTCCCCGTTAAAATCTCCTGAGACAATATTATCGCCTTTTATAAATCTGAAAATACTGTCTGTGAAAACTCTTCTGTAATTGTTATCCGAAACGTTTTCATAAACTGAAACACACGTTACGGGATATCCCGGGGCAGAAGGACTATAAAAAATATTTGAGAACATAATATCCGGCTTGCCGTCACCGTCAAAATCCTCTACAAGAGAGTTTTGTGAATTTGATATTGAATCTTTTCCGAAAAAGGGTAGAGAAGCTGTCTGGTTAAAATTATTCCCGGAAGTTGATTCCAGAATTCTTAACCCGCTGCTGCCGAATCCGAGAATTTCCATTTTACCGTCATTGTCAGTATCTGCAATGCGCGAAGACCAGAAATTTCCGTTACCCTGATCACTCCAAATAAGATTTGTAGGAAGACCGCCCGGATTACCGGCTTCATAAACGAAACCGTTTCTGTCGCTTGACGCCAGTATTTCAAATTTGCCGTCGCCGTCAATATCAGCCACATCTTTTGCAATTCTGAAATCACCCCAGTTATCGGAAGAAATTTTCTGAAAAGCTCCGCCGCTGAATTCAAACACATTCAGCTTCAGGTTATTATTGATATCATTCACAAAAAAATCATTTATACCGTTACCTGTTATGTCAACTACAGACTTTGCGAACTGCGAGTTACCCATTTTATAACTCTTATTTTTATAACCGTAAATATTTACAGACGGCTGAGTATAAAAATAAAAGGCAGTATCACTGAATGTGGCTGACTTTCCGTTAAGAGAAATCGCTTCCAGATAAAATTCATATTCTGTATCAGGCGCAAGATCATTTCCGTTAAGAAGACCGTAGTGCGCTTCGGTAACAAAACCTATGTTTGGTGTTCCGACATCAGCAAGTATGGATTTATAATTTTCATTAATGCCTTTTCTTTTATAGTAAATCTTTCCGAGAGTTCTTTTATTGGTTGCAAACAATATTAGCTGGGAAAAATTATTTTTATCGATAAGATTTCCAAACTGAATATCCGTAAATACCGGCGGATTTTTATCTTTGAAAATTATCATACGGTGTTCGATGGTCCTGCCTGAATTACTGTTTATCGCAAGTCTCAGAGTATAAGAAGTATCCGTCATTCCTGCGGTATTCCATATCATAACAGTATCCTTTAGAACCTGTGATGTTTGATTTGACAAAAGCGGAATCCATTCAGCCGGACGCTGTCCGATTCCGTAATAAAGGGAATAGGACTGAAACAAAGCGGATGCTGCGGAAAGACAGATTACAACAGAGTCATTTTCAAAAGTATAATCCTGCGAAGGAGTATGAATTCTGGCTACAGCAGGATTATTGAAATTCTCAACTGCTTTGAGTGCGTCAAGTCTTCCTGAAGCTCTTATATGATCCCAGCCATTCTGACCGGGCATTAAAACAGTCGTCGACACAAGAATGCCTCTGATCTCTTCATTTGTAAGCGACGGATTTTTTGAAAGCAGAAGTCCGGCAATACCGGCAACCAAAGGCGCTGCAAATGAAGTACCGTTTATTTTATCATAATCACCGCCGTATTGTGAGCTTCCTTTTCCCGTCCTCACCGTTGTCATATTTTGAAAACCGGGCGCGAAAATATCTACAGTCTCGCCAAAGGAAGAGAAACCGGCTTTGTTGTTTGTAATGTCCGAAGCTCCGACTGAAATTACTTCATCATAAGCTGAAGGATAATGCAGTCTGTCAGTTCCGTCATTACCGGCTGAGCAGATAATGACGACATTCTGAGAATAAGCAAATCTGATTACGTCTCTCAAAAGATTACTGAACGCATAATCCCCGAAGCTGAAGTTAAATACTTTTACACCGTTTGCGACGCCGTACAGAATAGCATTTGCTACATCATCTTCCTCACCGAAACCTTCCGCATCAAATGCTCTCAGCACCATCACTTTACATCCGGGAGCGACTGATGAAATTCCTCTTCCGTTATTAAAGCCGGCATTTATGACACCAGTAACAGCAGTACCGTGAGAAAATTTATTGTCATCTGTGGGATCATTATCGGGATCAAGATAATCTCCTCTTCTCGGATCTCCTGTCAGCGGCTGATCTGTAAAATCATATCCGCGCCAGTCATCTATGAATCCGTTATTGTCATCATCAATTCCGTTTGATTCCCGGCCGTTTCCGTATTCGCCGTAATTGATCTTAAAACTGTTCTGAAGATCGGGATGAAGAAAGTCCAGACCTGTGTCGATCACACCGATCACAACATTCGAATCACCGAGAGTAATATCCCAGAGATTTTGCATGCCAATATAATTGAGATAATACTGTTCGTTATACAGCGGATCGTTAGGGGTGAATTCCGGAGCTGCAAGATTATCCAGCTTCAGTTTATTGTTGATCTGGATATATTCGATATATTCATTCTTGCCAGCCTGCGTAAGAATTACATCAAGATTAACATTATCCGTTTCGGAAATGAAAATTTTGTCAAGACCGGACGAAGAAAAATTTCTGCTGTCAAAATTCTGAAGCATTTTATTGCTGAATAATGCTTTTGAATTCCGTATTCCGAAATCTCTGCATAGCTTTGATATTGCTGAACTGCCAGAGCCGGGATTATTACTTCTGAAATTTGAAAGTACAGAAGCCGGTGTATTATCCTTAAACTTAATTATAAGAGAGGTCTGCGCGTTAATGCATTGTGATGTAAAAAAGAAAATAATCAGTGCAGTTAAAATTTTTATATGAGACATAAAATAAACGATAATTACTTTTTGAAATTTAAAATGTTGAAATTAATTATTCTCCTCCTTTTTGATTTTTTTCAAAACCCAATTATCATTATCTATAATTACATCGAGAGGAATTCCTTTTACAGAATGACTGATCTGCTGACTTCTGCTGTCATTAAAAACGGTAATTTCTTCATCACCGGTATTTGTTTTGAATAAAATTCTGAGAGGCATGGAATACACTTCCAAATCATCCTGATTTTGCTTCAGAAACAGATCTACTTTGTACAGATCATCTGAAGCCTGAACTTTTTCATACTTCCATGAATATGAATATTCCGGACGTCCGGTGCCGGTAAATATCCATTGATTGAAAAAATAGTTCAAGTCATTTCCCGTAATGTCCTCGCAAATTTTCTGAAACTGATATGTATCGGCGTTTTTATATTTGTATTCATCATAATACGTTCTGATAATTTGCCTGAAAAGCGAATCACCTGTAACGCCTCTGAGCATATGAAGACACCAGCTTCCCTTTTTATAAACTGTCGGACCGAAAATAAATCCTTCGGGATCATAAACCGTACCCATAAAAAACGAATAATCATTTTTCTTCATAAAATTTTTGAGCGCTTCTTTGCCTTTTGTGTGTTCCACCCACATAGCTTCACCGTAAGAAGCAAAACCTTCATTCAGCCAGATATCTTTCCACGTAGCCGGTGTTACGGCATCACCGAACCATTGATGAACAAGCTCATGCACTACAATGTCTTCATATTTTCCGTTACCGGTAACAAGAGTGTATCCCATGCTTGAAATGGTCTGATGTTCCATTGCGCCGCCGACCCAGCCAAAAGTTGCCATTCCGTATTTTTCATTAATGAACGGATATTCGCCTATATAATCTGAAAAGAATTTTAACATTTCAACTGTATTTTTCCAGTCATACTTTGCTTTTTCGGTCAGGTAAGGATAAGTATAATATTCCACAGGCATTTGAATTTTCCCGTCCATTGAAGTATAAGTGTCTGTCCATTTGTCATACTTTCCGATTGCCAGAGAAACAAGATAGGTAGCTGTAGGATAAGAGGTTTTCCAGTGAAATGTCTTTGATCCGTTTTTATTGTCCGAAACATTAATAAGCAGTCCATTTGAAACAGCAGTAAGTTTTTCCGGGACAGTGATTATTATTTCAGCATCAGCTTTATCCGTCATGACATCTTTACAAGGCCACCAAGTTTTAGCATGATTGGGTTCGCTTAAAGTATAAATCGCCGGTTCATCATCAAATTTTTTAATGCTGAAAGAATCAAAACCTTTATTTTCCGGAATGCCTTCATATACAATTCGAATATCAAAAGATTCATTTAATTTAAGCTTACCTTTTGTATCTGCCGCTATATAATCATCAACTCTAAAATGAGAAATTTCCATTCCGTTTAGCTTCACTGAATTCACATTCATATTTCCGGCGAGATCAATATAAATAAAACTCAGGGTATCTGAGAGACTTTCTGAGTTCATATTTACTGTTCCGATAATTTTTTTTTGCTGAATATCGAAGGAAAAGTCCAGTTTATAACTTTTGACATCATAAAGCGACTGACTGCTTAATATGCCGGGGTTAGTGTCTGATACTTGATCAGACTCTATGTTTTCATAATACTTTGCTGATATGATCTGATAATATTTATAAATCTGATCTTTATCAACAAAGGATAACATAACTTTTAAACTTATAACGCTCCAAAATGTAATTGCTAAGAAGACAATCATTAAAACGGGAAAAAGAATTTTTAAATTATTCATAAAAAACAGCGGGGACAGAATCGGTAAACATAAATGCTATATTAAAGTTTTGCATATCTGTTAATTTTCATTAATTCAAAATTGAAGCATTAAAAAGTCAGTCCTGCAATCAGTACAGTGATTAATATTTTCAATATAAGTAACTCATTATTTGTAAATAAATTAGTTAAATTTATGACAAATAAAAATTAATTACAGATGAGATTCAGAAAACCGATATTAAGATTTATACTTTTTTTAATAATTCCTTTATTAATGTCGTCGTGTATTTCTATCAACAGACAAATTAAGTTAAACCGAGACGGAACGGGAAAAGAGATTATGAAAATTACATTTATGAAAGAGTTTTATGATGTAATGGCTTCTATGTCATCGCTGATGGATTCTTCGCGGAGAGAAGGTTTTCTTGATTCGTTATACAGTGATGAAGTATTTGAAAACAAGACTGCTGAAAATTATGATACAGTAGCAGGATTAAGATTGATTGATCTTAGTTCAGCAACCAACCCGGATTCTTCAAAAACATTCACTATAGATTATGAATTTGATAATGTTTCCAAGATAGGATCGTCGCTGAGCCATATAAATGAAAACGATGATAAGTATGTAACCGATGTGAGTTTAAAGGAAGATGGAAACAAGGTTTATTTCTTATATGAATACAGATTAAAGGAAGACGGCGTTGCATTATCGGAAGATGCAGCCGCAGATTCATTAGCAAGGGACATGAAAGAAAGCATGTCAAAAATGTTTGAGGGCGGGAATTTCAGTTTTGAAGTTGAATTACCGTACAATGTAATTTCAAGCAATTCAAACAGCAGGAACGGAAATATATTGAAATGGGAATTTCCCATGACAGAGATAATGCTTTCGGAAAAGATCAGACTTGAAGCTGAAATGGAAAAATAAAAATTCCCCATGTGGATTGAACAGAGAAAAAATTGTAGATAAATTGGACATAGTCAGGTATGTTTAGAAATTAATAAAGGAAAATATCGTTATTCATGGTATAGTAATTGAAGTTATATAAATAAATAAAATAAAGATGGAAAAAAACTTTTTAAATTATGTTTTGTGTTTATTGATGACAGTAGTTTTAATGTCGTGTGCAAAGGAAGTGCCGCCGGAATTACTCAGCAACAAACCAAAAACAACTGAAAAACAGGAAATGCCGGATGACTCAATCCACAGAAATCTAAAAAGCCCTTCTGGAAATAGTGAAGGAAGTCAGGAAAGCTGGGATGACGAAAACGCAAACAAGCTTGTAAAGGAAGCGGATGAGGCTGATAAAACTTACAGGAAAACCAAATCCGAATCTGACAAAAGCAGTACCATTGATGCTCAGATGAAAGCTGCTAATTATTTAATGTTTGAAGCCGATCTTCCTCCTAAGGATAAATACAAACCTGCGCTGCAAAGATACAGAAGAGTGTTAGAGCTTGACCCCGGTAACAGTGAGGCGCTTGCAAACAAAAAACAGATAGAAGATATTTACAAATCCATGGGAAAACCAATACCGGAATAATTTTAAAATGAAATAAATAAAAATTAATATGAATAAGAAAACTATAATCGGAACAGGAATAATAGTAATTTTTTTAATTGTAGGATTTCTGACTTTTTCAGAGAGTAAAATCGAATATACAGATTTTAACAAAGCAACTGAAATTCACAGGACTTGTCAGGTGAAAGGAACCTGGCAAAAGGATAAAGATTCAAGATATGACGCATCAACTAATCAGTTTGAGTTTTATATGATTGATGAAAACAATAATGAAATGAAGGTTGTACTGGACGGATCAATGCCGAATAATTTTGAGATGGCGGAATCAGTTGTTGCAAAAGGAAAAGTCAAAGACGGCTATTTTCATGCAAAGGAAGTATTAACCAAATGTCCGTCGAAATATGAAGCCGAAGGTCATGAAGTTAAAAAAACAGGAACATAAAATTTAAATTTAATTTAATATGGGTTCATTTTTTATAACAGCGGGATTTGTTTCAGCACTGATTGCAACTCTGGCATTTTTATTCGTAAGCAGGGGAAATCAAAAACTGATAAGACCTGCCAGAATATTTTTTCATGCAGCTGTAGTATTTACATTATCTTCTTCAGCTTTCTTACTTTATCTTATAATCACACACCAGTTTCAATACACGTATGTCTGGAATTATAGCTCTACAGATCTTCCGTTAAATCTGCTTATCTCAACTTTTTATGCAGGTCAGGAAGGAAGTTTTCATTTATGGGCGTTTATGACGGCTGTGCTTGGAATTTTCCTTCATGCATTTTTAATTAAAAGGGATTCAGAAAATTCTGTAAAAGGATATGATTCAAATGACAAATACGAGCCGTTAGTAATGTTTAATTATTCCCTTATACTTACTTTTTTATTATTTATAATGATAATAAAGTCACCATACATGATGGTATGGGAATCATTTCCAAAGGATGTGGAAGCCGGATTTGTTCCACAGGACGGGAGAGGATTAAACCCGTTACTTCAGAATTTCTGGATGACAATACATCCTCCGATATTATTTGCAGGATTTGCATCACTTGCAATACCGTTTGCTTTTGCAATGGCGGCATTATTTAAAAATAGATATGACAGATGGATGAAGCTTGCGCTTCCCTGGACATTATTTTCGGGAATGGTATTAGGCGTTGGAATTATGTTAGGCGGATTCTGGGCATACGGAGTGCTCGGATGGGGCGGTTACTGGGGATGGGATCCTGTAGAAAATTCTTCGCTGGTCCCGTGGATATTAATAGTAGCAGCAATTCACACAATGGTAGGTGAAGAGAAAACCGGAAAATATAAAAAGACAAGTTTACTTTTATGCATACTTGGATTTGTATTTATGTTATACTCAACATTCCTAACGAGAAGCGGATTACTTGGTGACGCATCAGTTCATTCATTTGTAGATCCGGGACAGGAAGTATATTTATTTCTGATTGTCTTTTTATCTTTATTCGGCGGCGGCGGAATAGCAATGATCATATACAGAATTAAGAGTTTGAAATCGCTTGAAACAAACGCCGGAATCAAACTTTCAAGAGAGTCGGCATTAATAATAGGAGCAATTACTTTATGTGCATCCGCGTTAATAATAATAGTAGGAACAAGCTGGCCGATATTTACAAAAGCAACCATTGATCCTGCTTTTTATAATAAAATGAATCTTCCGCTGGCAATTCTGATAGCCGTAATAAACGGAGTGAGCATTTTACTTGCGTGGAAACACACAGAAGAAAAAAGATTTTTCAAATCACTTTATCTTCCGATAATACTTTCCGTCGTATTAACATCCGGACTGGTAATACTCGGAGTGGATGATATATTAATAGCGGTGTTTGCAGCAGCTTCGTTGTTTGCGTTTTTTATTAATCTGAATATTATTTTAAAAATATTAAACAAGAGTACTGTTAAAGCCGGACCATATATTGCCCATCTCGGTATAATGATACTGTTCCTGGGAATAATCGGTTCATCAAAATATTCTCAGGAAGAAAATGTAACTCTGCCGATAGGAGAAACTAAGGAAGCTCTTGGTTACAGTCTGACTTATAAAGGGGCAAGTCTTATTCCGGAAACTCATGACAAGTATCATTTCAATGTAATAGTGGAAAAAGACGGCAAAGGATATTTGCTGCAGCCGATAATGTATTACAGTGATTATTCTGAAGGAGTTATGAAAAATCCTGACATTGCAAATCTTGTCACAAAGGATATTTATCTGGAACCAATATCTCTTGAAACTCCTCAGCCGTTTACTGAAAATGATATAATTAATGTTCCGAAGGGTTCAGAAAAAGAAATTAAAGGAATCACAGTTAAGTTTTTGGATTTTGATCAGTCTAAATTTAATCAGGAATCTATGATGAAAGGAGAAGAAAACATACTGGGAGCAAAACTCGAAGTAACTGTGAACGGAAAGAAAGAAGAATTACTTGTGGAGCAGTATTATTCAGGCGGTCAGACACAGAATATACCTGTCAAAATGGAATCAAATCCTGATCTGACATTTTATCTTACTAACATTTCAATTTCGGGTGAATCTTCCGTTGACGTTGCAGTTACAGACGGTCATCAGCATTCGCATGTTGCATCTGAAACATTAATTCTTACGGCAAGCATTAAGCCGTTTATAAATTTAGTATGGGGCGGAACAATTATAATGGCATTAGGATTTTTTGCTTCACTGATCAGCCGTCACAGAAAATTCCAGTTAAATTCCAGGAAAATTTCCGGTGAATCAAAACAACATTCTGCTAACAACGGACACGATAACGGACACGGTAACGGACACGGTAACGGACACGGTAACGGACATAGTAACAGCAATAACTCAAGCAGTAATAATGCACACAGGAAGACACGAACTGAGCATCATAATTAAGTAAGAATTTATTTTAAAAATTCTTTCCGGAATTACAATACTCTACTTATTGTAATTCCGGTTTTTTATTTTACATAAGCTAATTTGATAAGAAAAGTAAAAAATTGAAATTAATAATCGCAATAAGTTCAATGTTATATTTATTTTCCGGATTCGGAAACAGCTGTTCGGAAAACAATGAATCAATAATGTTAAAGGACAGCTCAGAAGGTAATGTAAAAATTCCCGCCGGACTTCAGAAACTTGTTGAGGCATATCCGGGATTTCTGGAATATGCCGATGAAAACAATCTATACTGGAAAGACGGTACAGTGATGATTTATGATGACGGCATCACAGACAAGACTCATGATGAAATGTTAAACAATCCTGATCTTGAAGATATGATTTCACAAAAGTATGTGAAAGGCAGAGAATGGAATGAACCTCCACCGGAGAATTTCGAGCCGGGCAGAATCAGATATGAGCCATTTTTCTTAAAGATGTACGGAAATAATTCAAATGAAGTAAGAAACAATTTAGTTAACATTAAATGGGCTGACGGTTCGGTTATAAGTTTCAGCAGAATAAACGGGGCAGCAGACAGTCTTGAAAAAGTTGCTGAAGAGCTTTCGCAGCTTCCGGATGAATTTCAGAAATATTTAAAGAACATCGGCGGTACATTTGTCTGGAGAAATATAGCGGGAACAGACAGACTCAGCAATCATTCGTTTGGCACGGCAATAGATATAAACACAAAATACTCTGATTACTGGAAATGGAATAACAACGTAACTTATATAAACAGGATCCCGGTTGAAATAGCTGAGGTATTTGAGAAATACGGATTTATCTGGGGCGGAAAGTGGTATCATTATGACACAATGCATTTTGAATTCAGACCTGAACTGACAGCTGACTGAAAAGTGAGTAATGTAATTCCTATTTAAATAAAAAAAAATATTAAATAAACTAAAATATAAAAGGAGCAGATCATGTCATTATTTGAATGTCCTTCATATCATTTTCAGGTAGACTGGGGCGGATCCCGGAATGATTTCAGCGAAGTATCGGGATTAAATATTTTGATAGATACGATCAGTCACAGAGAGGGAGCGAATCTAAATGAGACAACATCAAAGATTCCCGGAATGATAACATACAGTAATATAATTTTAAAGAGACCGGTCAGAAAAAATGACAATGAATTTTTCGAATGGATAAATACAAAGAGATTAGGCACTGCAGAAAGGCGTGATGTAACGGTAAAATTACTTAACGAGGATCATTCACCGGTAGTGATTTGGAAAGTAAAGAATTCATTTCCGGTGCGATATTCAGGACCGGTATTGAGAGGCGGTACGAGTGAGATAGCGATGGAGGAGCTGGAGCTTGCTCATGAAGGTCTGACGGTAGAAACGGTTTAAACCGTTTCTGAATATAATGCTGCAGAAATTAATATCTGTAAAACCGGAATATAAAAACAAGATCCGCCGGCTTGCGGTAAATTCCATAGAAACGGTTAAAACCGTTTCCCATCCCAATCCCCTAATTATAATCCACCACCCCGTTCACATGCTTTAACTTGTTTATTATACTCCCCGACTGATCTATCACAGATCCGTGACACTGATAGCAAATTCCGATTGTATATCCCGGATAATGCGGATGGAAAAAATTTCCGTTAGGAATTGGATTCGGATTTCCCGTTACAGGATCACCGTGACATGATCCGCATTTTACACTGTTTCTGTCTGTCCATACTGGTACAGCTTCTGTGTTTCCGTCCTTGAAATTTCCGTGACAATAAGAATTTGAACATGTCGCAGTATTTCTGTCCCATACAGGATCAGGATAAAATCCGCCGCCTTTGTATGTAGTCACAGTCCTTGCAATCGGTCCGAAACTTATTTCAGCTATTCCGTCAGGCAAATCACCTATATGATTGGGATCACCGAATCCGCCGGTTAATGCTGTATGGCATTCACCGCAGGATACAGGTGCGGAATATTTTGTTGAATCAATATGAAATGTATGAACTCCTACTCCGACATATGAAATACTTGTCTCTCCGTTCAGAGCTTTTGGCGGATAAGATTTTCCCGATACTCCGCCGTGACACAGCCGGCAGTTCTGAGGTCCGCCGGAAGAAGAATGACACGTCAGACAACTCGAACCGGAACTCCCTCCGGCATAATCATTTCCGTGACAACTCTGGCATGCTTTCAGATTCCAAAGTTTGTTTTCATTTATATACTTACCGTGAAATTCCGGAGAATTAGAGTCTGCAAATCCGGCAGGATGCGTCCCGATTTCAGGAGCAGTTATTAAATTATCCTGTATCTCGCTGCATCCGTTGTATACAAGAGCAGTAAACAATATTACTGCAAAAGTCAGATAAAATATTTTTAGCATCTTCATAATTTTGTATTTTAATTTCTGCCGGAAAAATATTTCCGTATAGTATTATCTGCTTTCCGGACCGTGACAATATCCGCAAAATCCCACACCTGATATTCCGTCCGGTCTGGCATTCGGATCATTGTGACAGGTATAACAAACAGCTCCCTGAGTCTGATGCCATATGCCGTTTTCATCCTTCATAAATCCGTTTTCATGAGTTTTCGGGTTCGTTCCCTTCACACCGTCATTATCAAAATGGCATCTGACGCATACGGGATCGCTGCCCTGTACATCATGACATGACTGACATGATTCCAGGTCACGTTTTGCAAGTTCTGAATGAAGTCCGCCGCCTGTGTTGACGCCGACAGTCGTGAAGTTCGGCTGTAAATGACTCTTCGGAGATATACCCGTTATCATATCTCCTTTATTCTCATGACAGCTTGCGCAGAATTCCACAGGATCGTGACATGTTTTGCATTCAAACGATTTATGTGCGGCGTCAAGTCCGTGCGTGAATTTATAATTCAGCGTATGCGCCGTCGTAAGCTTCTGCAATGCGTCACGGTCTGTGCGCGTAGCGGTTTCCTTAGTATAATAAGGAGCATAAAAATCTTCACGAGTATTGTTTCCTGAATACTTTAACGGACTGTGACATGACTGACAGAAATTATCGCTGTGACACATCATACAGTTATTTTTTTCGGAATTCTGTCCTGATGATGTGTGCTGATTTAAAAAATCAGATCTTAAATGATCCTTAGGTGTCAGATTAGTAAGATTTGTATGACAGGATTCACATGCATTTGAAGCTTTCTGATTATTATGACAGCTGTAACAGCTTTCCATATCAGGCAAAACCTGAGAACTTTCTTTGGAAAATTTTACTTTATCCAGATCTTTATGGCAATCCGCACATTGCTGAAGTTTTGAATGTTCTTTATGAGAAAAATTTATTTCGCTTACAGTTGACTTCAGTTTCTTATAAACATTATCATAATGGCAAAGTCCGCATTCATTCTTATCTTTTACATCATGACAACCTTCGCAGTTCTTTTTTTTCGGATTAAGATTATCCTTCGATGAAACTGAATTCACAGCCGCTGCGTGACAATCTTCACATTTAATTTCCGCATCGACTGTGTGAAGCTTATGGTCAAATTTTATTAGCTTACTGTTGTCATACTGCTGCTCCGAATTAAAAATCCTGAATATCTTACCTTCGCCGGTTTCTCCCCTGTGCAAATAAGCAGTCGTAGAAATAAATATTATTATTCCGGCTATAAAGATAAGATAAAATCCGGTAAATTTTGTTTTCATAATATTGTAATTAAAATTTTGTGAACAACCAGTAATTTACGCCTATTAAAAATCTTACATCCGTTTTATATATTCTGTTTGTAATAAACTGTCCCTGCGCATCAAAACTCAGCTGCAAATTTGGTCTGTAAGTCAGTCCAAGTAATCCGCTAAATACATTCTCTTTCTCTGTTGAGAATTCTCCTAATCGGTAATTAGAATAATTTAATCCGAGATTCATTGATAATATATCAGCAAGTTTTCTGTAATAATAACCGCTGACTCCGTTCGATTCACCGCTGTAACCGGAATAATGTATATATGAAAGTCCGTAAGACGGATGACTGAATCCCGCCTGAAGCTTAATCGAGTTTTCATCTGTATAAAAAACATCCGAGATCTTTCCGTATATATTTATACCGTTTTTCAAAGTGTAATCTACTCCCCCGCCGGCTTCCTGATATTCGCTCTGAGCAAATGTACTGAATATACTGTTATACCTTATCTGCGGCTGATGATAAGAATAAAATCCCGTAAATCTTAAATTGTCAGCAGCTAGAATATTTGCATTTATTTCCCCTCTGTATAATTTTTCATTATTGATATCGTAATACAGTTTTCCGAAAATGTAATGTCTCTTATTTAATGTGTAATTCATGTCAATTCCCATAAGCTGATCTTCGGGTGAGTCGGTGCTGATAACTGTCTGATAGGGATTGAATAGACTGTCGTATCGTATTGCTGTGTATGGTTCCGGTTTTTTATGCCTGTTAATATAACTCAGTGATGCATAAAAATCCCTTACTCCGTAGAATGAAAAGTTTCCTCCGTAGATACTGTTCTCACTGAATGGAGCGTATCCGCTGAATTCATAATCCGTTCCGGTTACAGATCCTCCGAATAATGTTAACTGATATTCCTTATGTTCACCTGCTTTCAGCTTCAGATGCAATCCATCCATTGCTCCGGTGCCTACTCCTGAGAATAAATACTGTCTTCCAATTTTCAAATCAAGAACATTGAAAAGATTTGAACCTTTTATATACAGATTGTAAAACCTGTAATCAAATCCTTTTCCAATTTTATTCATAAGTTCAGCATCTGTCTGTATAAGAGTATTTAAAGACCACTTGTCTTTTGACACGTCAATAAGAAGATTCTGATAACTCCTGAGATGCGCTGTTTTACTGCCGCTGTTTATACTGTCAGACCTTTCCCAGCTGTATACCTGTGTGCTGAATCTCATATTCAAAGACTGAGCTTTGACTGATTCAATGCTGAAGAGAGAAAATATAATAAGAGACAGAGCTAAAGGTTTAATTGATAAAAATGTTTTCATATTAATATCCTGTTCATTTTCTTTTTGAATTGGATGTACAAAAAATTCCCATATTAACTTACAGATTGTTATTAAAATATGACAGAATTCATAGGTTATTATATCACATTAAAAATTTTTGATTTCATTCAGAATTCTGTCCGGTTTTTACTTAATCTGCGTTTACTTTAAACACATACGATTCCCATTAACTGTTTTCAGACTTTAATTTCATCCTACAGTCATTTTATATATTCTATTTAATTTATTTGCTTCTGCCTGAGCAAAATAACTTAAAATGTTTATGTATTTTCGGATCTGAATAAAAGTATTAATTTTTACTCACTTGCCGGTTTCGGATGTTTTATTTTATCCCACATTTCAGCATAATTAAATCCTTTAAAAGTCGGGCTTTCTGAATTATGGCATCCTGTACAGAATGCTTCTCCATCTGAATGAACCTGCAGTCCGTTTTCAATAGATTTCTGCTTGTCTTTCATAATGGAAAGCTTCTTGTATTCCGATCCTGCGCCGTGACATGATTCGCACTGAACTCCCTGTGTGATGTCAAATGTCTCTTCAAATGCAGAAGCATCAACGGTCTTGCCTAAAGTATGACACTTAAGACATTCAGGTGTTTCAGCAGCCGGAGTTGTGAATCCTTTGCCTTCCGCTATCTTGTTTGCCTCTTCGGTCTGAAGCACCTTATATGCATTTGCATGCTTTGATTTTTCCCAAATCGAAAGCTGGCTTCCCTGTGACTCTGTCTTATGACATGCGCCTACGCAGGAAGTTACTCCGACATATTTAAAATCTCCTGCAATTTCTGCAGGCGGATTCTCTGTCGCAGTAAAAAATACAAATCCGATAAAAATTAAAACCGGCAGAACGTAAAACATTTTGGTTTTCATTTCGATTGTCTCCTGTTACTGATTTAATTTATAAAATAGAATTTTTTATTATTATTAAATAAATCTAATACTTTTAATTATATTTTTGTCCACAAATAATTCATTATAATAAGTTAACGTATCTTCATTCCATCTTTTTTAGTTTACTTATCTTTTCATTGAGCATACTGCTGATAAGATCATAATTGTGAACATATATGCTCGGCCTTGTGGAAATATCATTAACCAGCTTCCTTGCTTCATTCAGCTGATTAATGTTTTCATCTGATATCTGTAATGAACTGACTCTGTCAATTTCCGATTTAGCTTTATCCAGTAAATTCTTTACATCAGTTTTCCATTCATTTCCCATAGCTTCATAATCATTCTCATGACATTTCAGACAAATCTTGTTATCCGGTTTAATGATCTTAACTGCATCCGAATGACAGTCTATACATCCGACTCCCCCTGCTTTCATAAAATCCGGCTGGGATTTATTCTGATAGGTTCCGCTGTAAATCTGATTCTGAAAGCTGTGACACTTCGCGCACTCGTTATCCGAATTTGCCTGCTTGTGATGACATGAATTGCAATTCTCTTTATTTACAATAAGCTCACCATGCTGTCTGGCATTAGAGTGACATTTCGCGCAGGCGACTTTGTTTTTTACTGTATGAAGATTATGGGAAAAATTCATACCGAACTTTTTTGCGGAAACTTCCTGTATACCCATATGACAACTTGCGCACTCATTAGGAATATATTCCATGCCTGATTTGAATTCCGGTAAATTCGAGGATGATCCGATGACAGTCAGCGCTTTTTTCATCAGCGTATAACTTCCCGTCAGCAGCTGATCCGCAAACTGAACATTGTGAACACTCTTTCCTACATCAACTATTCCGATATTATGTTTCGCCTCTTCCATATATTTTTCAGCTTCAGGTTTATTGCTGCTTTTTGATGAATTGACCTGAACTTTAACCGTATTGTAAATAGAATTTATCATCGCAAGTCTTTTCAGAGAGGATTCCTCCCATTGTTTTGTCAGCTTGTCATATCCTTTTCCGTGACATTTTTCACACGAAGATTCACCTGATTTTAGAGTATTTATCCCGGATTTGTTTTCTTCGTGAAATATGTGACAGCCCCTGCAGTTGATTCCGTTTAAAAACATTACACTTGGATTCTTTTCTACTCCAAATCCGTTCTCTCCGGTAAATAAGCTTACCTGCTGCATGTGAGCGCTGCTGTGACAGCTCTGGCAATCCGGAGGTACACTCGGGTCTATTTTTTGAATTTTATGTTCTATCGGCGAATGACATGCAAAACATTTTACACTGTGCTTTGATATATGTATAGAATGAATGGAATCTGTCTGATCATATCTGTCAAGTCTGTCATTTTCAAAATGACACTGAAAACATCTTTCCTTTCCGACTCCGCCATTACCGGCTACAGTATTTGTGTGACAGCTTATACATGAAATATTATTGCCGACTACCGTTGTATGATCATATCTCATATCAGCCATCTGCACTTCCGAAAAATTTTTAAGATCGTGACATGTACTGCAGTCTGCCAGTTTGTCAAATTTATGTCCCGGATCATCAGATTTTTTAAAGTGACAATTAAAGCATGTCGCTTCTGTAACTTCAATATGAGTGCCCTGTACAATCTGGGAATGACAGCTCGTGCATTTAAGCGTCTTCCCTCTTTTCAATTCCTTTAAATGATTCTTATGACTGAACATTACTCCTTTGAAATAATAGCTCGTATCTGACAGCGCCTGATGGTCGTGACATCCTGAACGGGAGCATGTATTATCAGGTATTTCCGCCCATGGTTTTCTTTTTTTATATGACAGAGAAACATAATTTACTATTTGTACAAGTCCGTTAAGCTTTCCCCTAATTGTGCCTGATATTCCCGGCTCAAAATGACATTCCACACAGTCTACTTTATTGTGATCTGATGTCCTCCAGCTCTGGTAAAATGTTTCCATGTAATGACAGGTCGGACAAAAAGAAGGTTTTGAAGTATACTCTGCCGCTACGGAAAGTAATATTAAAAATGTACCTAAGTATATTCCGGCGAACAGAAAAAATCTTTTGTATCCGCGGACTTTCTTAAACCACTTTACTTCTTTCTCCGGTGTTTTTTCTTTAGCATTCATATCACGAGCTTTTTAGTTTTTCACATTCTTTTTTTTAAAATTATCCGATGTGTTAAACATTATCTTCATTTTTACTGTCAGATACTTCATCATTATTTTTTATCACAGGTTTTCTCTCCGGTTCATTATCTTCTTCTGATTTAATTTCACTGGTTTCAGGCTCATTCTTTTTATTATCTGCTTTATCTTTATTAGTTTCTGTTTCTGTTTCTGTTTCTGTTTCTGTTTCTGTTTTTGTTTCTTTCGGTTCAATTATCATTATTTCTGATAAAGCTTCCGAAGCATTGTTTTCGGGTTCTAAGTTAACCGGTTCTTTATTTTCAATTTCTTCGAGCCATTTCGGATGTTCGTGTTCCAACTGTTGTCTTGTAAGATAACCTCTGATCCAGGCTTTGTTAACAGGATAAACATCCGGATTTAAGAATACAAAATAAAAATGCCAGACAAGTATAGCTAGCGACGCAAGTATTGCTTCATAAAAATGAATTGCTGACGCAATCTCCATTCCCGTATTTGAAATATATTTGAAAAAATAATCTTTGAACCATAGAATAAATCCCGTTGCTCCCATTATAACTGTTCCCCATACTACCGCCCAGTATTCCATTTTTTCTATGTAGCTGAATCTGCCGAATCTCGGCTTCTCAGCAGAATTCCCGAAAAGATATTTCATCGAATTCCCAAACTCAGTCAGATCGCTTCGCTTCGGTAAAAAATCAATGAACAGTTTTCTACCTCTCGGCGAAGCAGCAAGATAAATAATATGATAAACTGATGTGAGTATCATTGCCACAGCAGCTATTCTGTGTATCAGACTCCTTGCATTAAATGCATTTTCACCGATCAGAACCGTGATCCATCTTACCCACCATGCTTCCGGATATTTCAGCCAGAATCCGGTTATTACAAGTATTATAAAACTTGAGAGCAGCAGAAAATGCTGCACCCTCTCGTTTAAAGTCATTCTTAAATATTTATCATCATCAATTTTCATTTTTCGCATTCGATTTTTTCTTCTTTCTGTAATCCTGAATATTATGCAGCAGCATGAATCCAATAAGTCCGAATATCAAAATTATATAAAATCTTGTTATCCAGAATACCCACGGTGAATCTTCCTTGAGATCGGTCAGATGAATCTTGCTAGTAATTAAAATCTCTGTTGCGCCGGGATGACAGTTACCGCATGTCTGAGGCAGGTTGTTTTTATGAATGGTAGACAGCGAATCCGAAGAAGGTCTTACATTATGATATCCGTGACAGCTTTCACAGTTAGCAGCTTCCTTTAATCCGCCCCTTGTTGCAAGACCGTGAAAACTTTCTTTATATGTTTCGCTTACTTTAGTCGGAAGTTCATTTCTCTCAATCATTTCCACCGATTCGTGACAGTTCGTGCAAAGCTGTATTAAGTCCCTGGATTTCTGGAGCTTGTTTTCCAGATCTTTTGATACAATGCCGTGATTTCCGTGGCAGTTATTACATGTCGGAGCATCCTGATTTCCGGCGTTTACTCCTTTTTCATGTATACTTCCTTCAAAATTCGTCAGCTGCTTGCCGTGACAGTCAGACTGTCCGCAGGTATTGGCAATATTCTTTTTACTTATCTTCGAATCAGGGTTTTCAGCAAGTTCCATCTCATGCGCTCCGTGACAGTCAGAACATGTAGGAGCTGATTCATTTCCTTCAACCAATGCCTGATAATGCACGCTGTTCTTGTATCCTGTTATCAGTTCTTCTTCACCTTTGAAATTTTTATGCGGTATCTTTCCGTCCTTATGACAATCCAGACATTTATCAGCCATTACCAGCTTTGACGCGCCGTCTGAAAGTAATGCTGATTTTATACTGTGTTCACCATGACAGTCAGAACATGTTGGAGCTTTTTCATTATTCTTTAATAGCTCAACACCGTGTTTTGATTTCTTGAAATTTGCCACAACATCCGCGTGACACTTTCCGCAGGTCTCAATAAGTCTCGCTCTTTTTGTTGATGAAGCCGGGTCATCAGGACTGTCTATCATATGATCACCGTGACAGTCAGTGCATCCGGCGGATTCCATTTCACCCTTTTTAATGGATGCATGAATACTTGTTTTATATTGCTCTACAAATTTTGCTGAACCGGTTTCTGTACCCGGAAACATCTTTTCATCCAAATGACAATTCAGACATGCTTCAGATTGTATTGAATGCTTGCTTGAAATAGTATTATGAACTCCGTGACAGTCTGTACATACCGGAGTTTTCTTACCTCCTCCTTTAAAAACCGTATGATGAATGCTCCCTTTAAAATTCATTTTACTTTCACTGTGGCATTTACCGCACATTTCAGTTATCTGATTTCTGGATATATTTTTTACGTTATGTCCGTCTCCGTGACAGTCATTGCATTTAACACCTTTTTTACCGTGGATAGTCGAACTGAATTTTGCGATCTCTTTCTTTTTATGACAGCTCATACAGTTTGCGTCACCTTCATTTTTTAGTTCACTGACTTTCTTTGTATAATGTGAGCCGTGACAATCTATGCATTGTGTTTTTGCATGAACGCTTTTTTCAAGTCCTTTTGAATCCTCGTGACATGTCCTGCAGTTTTCAAGTTTCTTATCTGCAGAATGCGGAAGCTCTTCTGCTTTATAATTCAAATGACAATCCGTACATTCGGCAATCGAATGAGCGGACTTTTTATATAATTCCGGATTTACAAACATTGATTTTTTACTGCCGTCGGAATCCATAACAAGATCTTTATCTTCATGACAGGAAAGACAATCGTCCGTACTTTTTGCTTTGCTGCCTGAATATTCTGAAGCAATAATTGTCATTAAAGCAAAAAGACACAGGGAAATTATACCTAATGCTATATTTTTGATTCTATATTCCAATATCCTTTTTTTTAAAAACACTGTCCAGTGTCTGAAATAACTCACTCAGTCTTAACGGCTCGGATATATTCTCAATACCCGTAATTTTCTCACTCTTCTCAGTTTTTTCAATGGAAGGTAAAAAAATGTATGATGAATTTTTAAATCTCATCTTTAGCTTTATAAATAAATATTCATCCATTCCGGAATCTATTATGAAGCAGTCAATATCATCATTGAGATTAATTATTTTCTCTTCTGTAAGATCCGATTCATCCGAAAAAGAAACACTGAAACCCTGAAGTTCTAATTTTTTCTGAATTAATATGCTTAAAAACTTATCAGCGCATATTATGTGAATTTTCTTATCCAACTTTACTATACACTTAAATTCACTTTTAATTACACAATATATATGCCATGGATGCTGAATTTTTAAGCTATTTTTGCTTATTTCTTCTTGTTTTTGATTTATAACGAAAGGATAATTAATTTGTGGGGAATTTTTCAACATATGCATGTTTACTTTTGTCTTTTTACAGATATGAGTAAAAATTGAACGGATTTGTAAATTGAATGGATTTTTTTAAATCAGAGGGATGCTATTGCGCGTTGTAGTATGCCAACTTAAGAATAATTCCGGCAGTTTTTTTATTCCAGATTATACTCTTTGATTTTTTTATAAAGCGTCTTGCGGTCAATTCCAAGTATCTGTGCAGCTTTTTGTTTGTTCCAGTTATTATCATCTAGAATTTTATTTATATATATTTTTTCAAGCTCCTTTAATCCGCCGGTAATATTGGATATACCGTCACTTACATGCTCTGAACCTGAAGTAGAAAGTTTGAAGTCTTTTTTTCTGATAATTCCATCTGCTGAAGTTAGCGCTGATCTTTCAAGCACATTCTCCAGTTCCCTTACATTTCCTTTCCAGTCCAGATCCATTAAGAATACAAGTCCTTCAGCATCAACGGAAAAATTTTTGTCATATCTTACGGATAGTTTTTTAAGAATGTGATCTGTCAGTAACGGAATGTCATCTTTTCTTTCATTTAGGGAAGGCATAGTTATTGACACTGTTGAAATTCTGTAAAAAAGATCTTCTCTGAATTTTTTTTCCTTGATAAGCTCTTTGATATTTTGATTTGTTGCTGAAATTAATCGAACATCAATTTTTTTTACCTTATCGCTTCCGATTGGTTTTATCTCCCAGTTTTCAATTACTCTCAGAAGTTTTGACTGCAGATGAATAGGCATATCTGCAATTTCATCGAGCAGCAGCGTTCCGCCGTTTGCCTGCTCAAAAACGCCTCTTTGATTTTCAGTCGCGCCTGTGAAAGCTCCTTTTGTGTGACCGAATAATTCACTCTCAAGCAGATTTTCCGGAATTGCGCTGCAGTTGATCGCCACAAATGATTTATCTGCCCTCTGACTGTTTTTATGTATCGCCTTTGAAACAAGCTCTTTACCCGTTCCGCTCTGACCTTCTATAAGTACGTTTACTTTCGTTCCGGCAACATTCTTAATCATTTCAAAAACATTCAGCATTTTTCTGCTTCTTCCTATTATGTTTCCGAAGCTGTAATTCTTATCTATCTCATTTTTAAGATCCCTGAGCTGTTTGTTTAATTTTATATTTTCAAGTGCCTTCTTAACTTTGATCTTAAACTCGTCAATATTAAAAGGCTTGCTCAAATAATCATACGCTCCGCTTTTCATTGACTCTACTGCAGAGTCAACTGAACTAAAACCTGTCACAATTATGAAATTCGTATGGTGAGGCTTTGCTTTTAATAAATCAAGTCCTGACACTTCCGGCATTTGCAGATCGGATATTACAAGATCGTAATCTCCGTTTGAAATTCTTTCCAGAGCTTTAACGCTGCTGTTCTCTTCGTCTGCGTTATACCCTCCAGCGGAAAGTATTTTACGCATTAACTTTGTGGAATTCGGTTCGTCATCCACTACTAAAATTCTGAATTCATTGTCCATGTATTCAAAAATATATAAAATGATTCTGAATGTTTAGTGATTTATTACTCAATATAATTTTCAAAATGTGTAATTTATTCACACTTAAATTTTTTATATATTTAAAACAAACAAATTTCAATGTTTATCCTGGCACGAATTTTGCGATTGTATACATTGAAATGAATAAAATCTTTAAAGTGATTTAGTTCATTTAAATTGAGTGATATCTCATTTCATTTTAAAGGAAATTACGGATTGGCAGGACAAGTATATTTCAGGAATGAACATATATAATTGAATACTTATATTTTAATTGGGGGTTATGTTTTCCAAAACATAACAGTTAGTAAAAAAGCCCGGTGATTAACTCCTCTCCTTCACCGGGTTTTTTATACATATTTTCAGCATTAAATTCCTTAATCTATTCATCTGTTATTTAAAATTTATAAGCTCTAACTTTTTTTCAGAAATGTTCCATTTATAATTTTCAAGCAGCAGAATTTTTTTTACGGATGTAATGTGATTCTGCAATCCATTTCTGTCAGATACTTTCAGTAATTCCGATATATAACCAAATAATGAATAATCATTTGCGCATGAATTATTTTCCTGTCTCTTTCCTATTTTACATTCACGGCATTCAAAATCAACATACCTGCACATCGGAAGACAAAGTATAAGTTCATCAAATCCATCAGGCCAGTCCAGTGCAAGCCACGCGTCTGTTTCCCTTCCGCTGTTAAAAATCTCTACCAGCTTCTTCCAGCTTTCATCATCTGAAATTACTTCTTCAAATTTTTCTAACTGTCTCAATGTCAATAATTTGGCAGCGTTAATGTCTTTATTGCTGTTTTCCCATTTGTCCGTAATCTCAGCATAAGTAAGCAGCTCTTTTATTTTAACCGATATTCTCATTTATAAGATATTTCAAAAGTGATCTGTAAATAATTTCACAAATTTAACTTTATATACTCAGCATTTCTATTCTAATCTGTCTATACTATATCTCCTGCTATAATGTCGCAGCTTTATCCCCCGCAAGAATTTCTCATAATTTTTTTAGTAAACTATTACCAAGGAGTTTAAGCATACCAAAATTATCTTCAATATTAATTTAAAAAAATTATTGTAGATTGAATCTCTAATTACTATTTTACTGATACTACATTTAACATATTATTTATTAACTAAAATAAAAGAGGTAATTATGATGATTTTTCACAAAGTTCTTTTATTTACTTTTATCTGCTGTGTTTCTCTTTGTTTCAACAGCAGTAAATCTTTTTCCGGAGAACTGAATGAAGGAACAGGTTCATTCAGAGTTGTTCCGAATACTTATGTTTCATTACCGGGAACAGCTACGTTTCTCGGTCCGTTGGCAAACGCCCAGAGAACTTATCAGTTGCTGATACATGCAAATCAGCTTACCGGAGTTAACGGCAGATTATTGAATGCAATCGCTTTCAGAATTCCTGCATCCGCAACTTCTGACTGGCCGGCAGCTCCGGTAAGTTTTTCTGCTTATGATATTTATCTCAGCGGCAGCGTTGATCCCGCTAACAGAAGTTTAACTTTTGCTCTTAATGTTGTTGGAACTCAGACGCTTGTCAGATCAGGAGTTTTAAATATTGCAGCAAATACATACAGGTTCGGAGGATCGCCTAATGATTTCGGGGACGATATTGTCTTTGATACTCCGTGGCTTTATACAGGAGGAAATCTTTTGATTGAAATCCGGCATATGGGTTTTACCGGCACTTCAAGAAGCGTTGACGCTATCAGTACTTCTACATCCGGTTATGGTTCGGATTTCAGCGCATGCTGGCAGAGCAGTTATATTCCTACTACCGGATTACAAGGCAATTTTGCAGTTACAAGAATAAAATCGGATTCTCTTATTGTAAGTATTAATAATAATTTGGGAATAGCTGACAGTTATGCTCTTGAACAAAATTATCCTAACCCGTTTAATCCCGTTACTGTAATTAAATACAGTATAGCATCTTCCGAAAATGTAAAACTGAAAGTATATGACATACTCGGAAATGAAGTAGTGACTCTTGTAAATTCAAAACAAAATGCAGGTATCTATGAATCGGAATTTGACGGCAGCAATCTGTCGAGCGGAATTTATATTGCAAAACTTTCTGCAGGTAATTATTCTCAGCAGATTAAAATGATCCTGAGTAAATAATTTTTCCTGATTTTAATTTTGTATAAAAAATGTTCAATTAAATTTTAAAAATCTAATTGAACATTTTTCTTTTCGTTAAAATCTTAAGGTTTTACTGTCCCGATAAAATTAAAACCGTTGTTGTCAGCTATTGAGGCGTCTGAAAGATCAACCAATTCATCACCTGTCAGATCAGTATTAACATATCCTGTATTTACATTTAATACATCATTATCAATTTCCGACTGATCGCTTACATCAATTAAACCGTCATGATTCACATCTCCGCTATACAAACACCATTTCTGGTATTTTATCATCTGATTATTTCCAAATGCCTGAGATTGATCTGAAGTAAAATCAAAATCAGTGATATTGTCTCCTGTAAATGTAACCGGCTGATAACTCCATGTCTCAAGAGCGTTTCTGTGAATTATTTTCAAAAAATAATTTCCGGATACTGCATTTAAAAAATACGCGGACGTTTTACCGGAGTCATTTAAAAATACTTCTGCAGAATCTGTAATTGTATAAGGCGATGCATCCTCTGCTAAATAAACTTTCAAGGTATCTTCAATCTGAAAAGTCTCATTCCGGAATCCCTCTATTCCCACTGTAAGATTTAATGCAGGAGACGGAATTATTTCAGCAGTAAACTTATATGAATTCAGATTAGGATTCTGATTACTGTTCCCTGTCAACCTTATGAAATAATATCCGGGAGAAGAATAATAACTGATACTGTCCGGAGATGACGTTATGTTTTTTGAAATTAACGAAACGCCTTCATCAGATAGAATTGAAATGCCGTTTACGCCTGCGTTCAGAGTATTCAGCGTTACAGTAATTTTTCCGCCGGTTACAGAATTCACTTTATAATAGTCTGTATCAGATGTAACAGATCTGCTCTGAAGCGTTATAAAGCCGGCGTAAAGTTTACCGAATGAAATATTATATGCCGAGTTTTGATTGTCCGGTTCATCAAGCGCTCTGATTAAGGATCTGCTGTCGCTTGTTTCCTGAATGTGATTCTTATTTGTTCTTATTGTGTCAGCAGCTCCGGCAGGCGCAAACACTCCTCCGTTATAAATCGCCTGACTGCTGTATGGCACTGCCAGGTCTGTACCGAGTCCGAGATAGTTGGACATTATCCATGTATATTGAATATTCAGGGGAAGAGGCATTGCGGGATTATCTGCAGTTCCTGAATTCAAACCAATTGCCGTGTCAGTCTGAATACCGTTACAGTTATAATCCTTGTTGTAATAATTTGACGGAACCAGGGATTCAGGATTTCCAAAGAGATATCCTGCGCTGTTACTTCCGGTGAAAGAATTTCTCATATCCCGGATCGCTTCACTGTTAAAATCTATTCCTCCAACCTGAAGAGAAACGTTTGTGCCAAGATGAGGCGTACCAATCGTGATTACCTTCACTACTTTGTGACCGTTTAAAGTATCATCCGGGTCTATCCACCATTTATGAATTCCGTTTTCTCTTCTCTGCAAATACTCTCTGATTGCAAGTCCGCCCATTGAATGACCGGCAAGTATGACCTTTTCCGATCCGGTAACACGCAGTACGGAATCAATAAATATTTTTAATGCAAATCCCTGTTTAAAAATCGCAGACTGATTACTAGGATTCTGATTAGCTCCGGGCAAGGAATTATTATACAATAAAATTCTCGGATCTTTAATGTCTCTGTTCCAGAAATTTCCGAAGTTGACTGTATAAATATTAGAATTTGTAATTTTGTTTACTTCCACCCCGCTTGTATTTAAAAGGGGAATCACTACATCCTGTGTATATTCCGTCGTATCCCCGCCTCTTGCATTTAGTACTGCGCTCAAATTATTTTCAGAACTCATTAACCATGAAGCACTCAGCTGAGCAACGGTTGAATTCCAGGTTGTATTATCCGAATTCAGACCATGAACGAATATAACAGGGTAAGGTGAATTTCCGGTCTGTGAGAAAGCAAGCTGCGTGATTAAAGAAGTTATAAACAGGAGAATAATTTTTTTCAAAAGAATGAGTTAAAATTTAGAATTACTGTCAGTATAAAATAAAAAATTAAGCCTGCATTATCAATTTAACATTTAAAATATAAACACCGGTATTTTTAAATCTTAATGAATTCTTACTGATATTTGTTTAAAACTTTTTTATTGGCAAATTTTTTATGTTTTTTATACACTCTGTTCGTCGCTTCCATATCCTCGACATCTTCAATACAGCTGATTATAAATTCCTTTATACTGATTTTTAAGTTTTTAAGCTTTTCATCAGGCAGTTCTTTTTTATTCATTGAATTAAGCTCTTTGTATAAAATATATAAAGCAATTTTATCTTCCAGAATTACCAGCCGGTTCAGGTAAACTGCATTTCCGTCTTCATCGTCAGGATATTCCCATGGTTTCATATTTCTTTTTTTCTTCAGATATTTATAACACAGGACCGGAAGCTCGTCATCTTTTTTTATTCTTACTTTATAATCCCTGCATCTGTCATACATAAACTGCCAGTTAACTTTTTTAAGATAAATATTGAATTCCTTTTCGATATTGTAGTTTGATATTCCGATTCTCATATAAAAATTTTTTAAGTTTAATATAATATACAACGTGAAAAAGACATTTGAAGTCATTCATTAAACCCTGGTATTTACCAAAAAAACAAGTGTTTAAACTTGACATTAAGCTTACTTAATTCAGCGGAAGTGAAATAGTGAATTTAGCGCCTTTGCCGGGTTTAGAATATGCGGTAATAGTTCCGCCGTGTTCCGTTATGATGCGTTTTGCAATGGAAAGTCCGAGACCTGTTCCTTTGCCGTATTCCTTTGAAGAAAAGAACGGAGTAAATATTTTTTCCAGATTTGCTTTTAATATTCCTTCGCCGTTATCGGAAATCTCTATGATGATATTGTTATCTGAAGTATATGTCTTTATATTGATTTCACCGGTTCTTTTAATTGCCTGAATGGAGTTTGTGAGAATATTGCAGACAGTCTCTTCAATCTGAGCTTTGTCAATGCCGATTTCGGGGATGTCATTGTGAAGTGATTTTCTGACATTTATATTTTTATCCTGTATAAGAAACTTTACGTCTGCAACGGCTTTTTCTATAATACTGTTAATGCTTGTTTTTTCTCTGGTAATGTTTAACGGTCTTGAGAAATTGAGAAGATGCTTTATCGATTTTGTAATTCTTACCGCTTCGTCCAGAATGCATTTCAGCTCTTCATGATCTTTATCATTCTCTTTTTTATTCATCAGCAGATAATCCGCATTGCCTGATATAATATTAAGGGGGTTTGAAAGGCTGTGAGCTATACTAGAGACGACTTCGCCGATAAGAGCGAGATTTTCTTTTTCCCTTAATTCCTTTTGAAGCTTTTTAATGGTAGTAATATCCCTGATCATTCCCACAGATCCGATCTTTTCCTTTGTTTCATTATAAATCAAAAACCTTGTTATGCTGACATTAATTAACTGTCCGTCTTTTGTGAGTCTTTCAGATTCATAATTTGTGATGAAACCTTTTTCTTCAACTTCTTTTATTAAAAAATCCTTTTCGCCTTTATCAAGTAGATACTGCGGAATCAGAAAAGAAAAATCCTTTCCCATTACTTCATTTTTGGAATATTTGAAAATAGACTCTGCACCTTTGTTCCAGAGGAAAATCTTAAAATCAGTGTCAAATCCGATAATGGCATCTACTGAGTTAAGAATAATATCAGAAAAAAATTTTTCATGCACTGACTTACCGTCACGCATTAGCTGAATCATCTGCATTACAATGGCTCTGAGATCTCCGGCTATTTCAACAATCTCGTTATCAGGCAGTCTATATTTTTCTTTGAAGCTATCCTTGAGTTTTTCTTCATACTTTGAAAACTCAGAGTAAATCATATTTTCCATTAAATCCTCTGTATTAAATTAATCAAGTTTAAATCCGGAAATATACAGCATATAATTTAAATCTGACAATATAAGAAAATCAAATATCTGAATATTATATATGACCGGTATCAAAAAGTTATATGATATTAATCATACAAATTCAAATTGATGAAACACTGTTTGCACTGTGTATTAAAAAGTATTTACAATTATAATTAAAAACAATTTAAATAATTTAAATATCCGGTTGTGAGAGTAGAGTGTTGGCTGTATCTGTGTCAAATCCTTTTGATATCAAATGTCTGAAGCATTTTGATTTTTTGTCATATTCATTTTTAAATTTTCCTGATCTTATAAATTTTGCCAGAGTTTTTTCAGCAGCTGCAAATTCTTCATCATCCGGATAATTTTCAGATACAATAGTTTCGGAAATTTCCCTGCTGATCCCTTTTTCCAGAAGTTTTCCCATCAGCGTCCTTTTGCCGACTTTTTTATTTCTGATTTGTTCCTTTACAAAATTAACGGCAAAGATTTCATCATTAAGATATTTCTGTTCTTCAAGTAGTTTTATTACTTTTTTAACAGCAGTATCAGGCAGTTTCTTCTGCTTAAGTTTTGTTGTTATTTCTTTTTTACTTCTCTGTCTGTATGACAGGAACTTATAAGCGCATGCTTTTGCATAATTAAATTCATCATACTCCTTGATCTTTTCAAATTCCTTTTCACTGATCTCATCACCGTTTCTTAATCCGAATTTAACAACAGTATCTTCATAAAGTCCGGTTTTAAAAATACCGTCAATAAAAATATTACATCTCTGCTTTTCTTTTTTTTGTTTTTCTATCCGGGAAATTCTCATAAAAAAACTGCTGACCTTTAGAAAAAAATCAGCAGTCCGTAAAAATGTTATTTAAATATTATTTCTTTTTTGCCGCTGCTTCTTCAGTTACTGATTCAGGAGCTTTTCCGTTTGAAGGTTCTTCGGAATCATCTGTAATGCCAAGTATCGCACGGACTTCATTATAAAGTTTCACAAGAGATTTTCTGTCTTCCTGAAGAAATTTCTTAACTCCGTCCCTTCCCTGCATTCTGCTTTCACCGTAAGAAAACCATGCGCCTGATTTTTTTATAATTTCCTTACTGACCGCCATATCAATAAGATCGCCGAGTTTTGAAATTCCTTCATTATAAATAATATCGAACTCAACTTCCTTAAACGGCGGAGCAACTTTGTTTTTTACTACTTTCACTCTTGTTCTGTTACCTACTACATCCGTGCCTTCCTTGATCGCTGCAATACGTTTTATTTCCATTCTTACTGAAGCATAAAATTTCAGCGCTTTACCGCCGGTAGTTGTGTCAGGACTTCCGAACATTATACCGATCTTTTCTCTCATCTGATTAGTGAAAATGAGAACAACGTTTGATTTTGCAACGGCAGCAGTAAGTTTTCTTAATGCCTGTGACATAAGTCTTGCTTGCATTCCCATGACAGCGTCACCCATTTCGCCTTCAATCTCTGCCCGCGGTGTGAGCGCTGCTACTGAATCCACGACTATAACATCAAGAGAATTGCTTCTGACAAGTGTTTCACAGATCTCAAGCGCCTGTTCACCGTATTCCGGCTGAGAGATAAGAAGATTATTTACATCTACACCGAGCTTCTGGGCATAGGAAGTATCAAGAGCGTGTTCAGTATCAATGAAAGCAGCGAGACCGCCGTTTTTCTGAGCTTCAGCAATAATATGAAGACATATGGTCGTCTTTCCGGAAGATTCCTGACCGTAAATTTCCATTATCCTTCCTCTGGGTACGCCTCCGATACCGAGAGCTGCATCGAGAGAAATTGAGCCTGTTGAGATCGAAGCAAGTTTTAGTATCGGCTTATCGCCGAGTTTCATAATAGCGCCTTTGCCATATTCCTTCTGTATCTGCTCGAGTGCCAGATCGAGAGATTTCATTTTTGAATCTTTTTCTTCTGCCATGTTTGTGATTGTTTTTATTTTGTTTAGGATGGTTCAATATATTCAATTTGATTTAAAGTTTATATTGAATTTTATTGTTTATTTTAAAATCATATGATTATTTTTAAACCCATGTTAAAATATTCATAAAACTTTGCATAGTCAAACTGTAATATATCCATTTTGTGAAATCGGGTTTTCTTTAAACAAGATCAACAATTAATCAGAATTTATATACTTCACTTCATTTTAAATAATAATTAATTAATTTAGTAAAATTAAAATCCTTAAAAATAAACTGAAACATACTGTTCTTTATAAATTGAATTATAATATATGCTAAAAAGCTGTCATGCTGCAAGAACTGTTCTTTTGCTTTTGATTACTGTTTCAATAAGCAGCTGCGAATTAAAATCACCTTCGCTGCCGAACTACGACATTGATCTGAGGATCCCGTTTTCAGTCAAGAGTTATAATGTCTTTGACATAATAAACAGAAGCGGTAACATAGGAATTGATTCCTTAAATAATAACATAATTTTTATTTACGGTGAATCGAACTACAGAAGAGTATTCGGCGAAGATATAAAATTTGACGGGATAAAAAAGACATTCATTACGTCTCCAAGTACTTTGCAGCTCGACACATTTATAACTTTTAATGATTCTACTTTTATATCAACCATGGATTTTCTTACCGGAAGTCTGACATTCAAATTTTTCAATTCACTCGGCAGCGATTATTCAGTTAATGCTGTCATTAAGAATTTTTTTAACAAACAGAATAACGATACAGTCAGACTTTCCTTCACTGTCAATGCGGGAAGCGAAAAGAATATAACGCTCGAACTCAGGGATTTTTATATAAAGAATAAGACTCCCGAGAACATTTTAAAAATAAGAATTTCCTTTAACTCTCCGGTTCCAGTGCCTGTGAATTTCAGCTATACATTATCAGAATATTCTATAGATAATTTGGAAGGCAGATTGAAACCGCTGAACACAGGAATCAGCAAAGATGAAGTGCTGGATCCTTTCGGATCTGATGTGCCTGAAGGCGAATTGTTTTTTTCCGAGATAACGCCTAATAAAAATTTCTTCGTAGTGAAAAAGTTCAGAGAAATATATCAGGTTGACTTCAGAAATATTTCAATAATTGGTGAGAATAAAAACGGACACAGGGTAAGACTTAAATATCTGAAAACAGGCAAACCGGGAGATCAGATTGACAGCATATTTTCGCTGACGCTTCCTCAGAAAGATGATTCTCTGGCTTATCCGATTAATGAAGATAACAGCAACGTTAGAGAATTTATAAATAATATTCCGAAAAAAATATTTGTAGAGAGAACGGATTTTCTGAATCTTAATTATCAGGAAGGATCAGTAAATTATCAGGACAGTCTGTCATTAAAACTGATACTGCAGGTGCCTTTGGATGTAAGCATAACAGAACCAATAATTTTCAGAGATACTGCTGATGTTGGAATAAGTGATGAAGATCAGCGCAAAGAACTGGATAAAGCAAAGAAGCTCGTATTTACACTTACTTCGCAAAACGGAATTCCTCTGAAGACAGTGGCTAAAGTGCTTGTGCTTGATTCTCTTTATAATCCTCTGCTGCCTGTTTCTTTTATTCTTGGAAATTTACCGGATTCATCCGTTACTTTTAATGCCTGTGATGTAGGGACAAATGGATTTTCAAGTACATCGACAGTTACTTCATACAGTGCCGTGCTTGACAGTGCTGATATTTCAAAAATAAAAAGGATGGGAAAAATTATTTATGAGAATAAATTATTTACTGATCCGAAACATATTCCGGATCCTCTAAACAGCGTTAAGATCCGGTCAGGAGACAGGATAAACATTGCCGGATTCGGAACTCTGACATACAGAATTGATCCTGATTAACATAAAACCAATAAAAATGAAAAAATTATTTTTAACTTCTGCAATTTTTTTCTTTATTATAAGCAGTGCAAATTCTCAGGTATTGTATGACGTTCGCGGACTTTCAATGGGTAATACTTCCGTTGCTAACTCATACGAGCTTGATGCATTTAATCAAAATCCTGCAAATATAGTGTACCAGAGAGGCAACAATAATTCAAAGGTATATTTCAATATATTTACTACGTTTCAGTTTCTGAATAACAGTGATTATCTCTCCCTGAATTTTTACAATGATTATTTCGGAGAGGATGCAAGCGGAAATTCGATTGTACTGACCGAAGCTGACAAGCAGAACATAGTAAATTCAGCAAGTGATCAGAAAACTACATTCACCGCTTCAGCAAGATTGTTATCCGTGATTTATAATCATCCGCATGTAGGATCTTTCGGAATTTCACTGGATGACAGAGTGATTGCGGATTTTACGCCTTCAAAGGATTTTCTGGATCTTGGGCTTTACGGCAACCAGCCAAACAGGGTTTATGACCTTTCGCCGAATAAAATAAACGGATATTGGACCAGGCAGCTTAATTTAAGTTATGCAAAAGTATTAAAAATAAATAAAAACAATCTGATTGAATCTGTTTCTGTAGGAGGATCAGTCAAGCCGCAGTTCGGAATTTATTATTTTGAAACCACAAAAAATTCTCTTACTATTCAAACCTCAGCGCAGAATATATTTCAGTCAACAGGTGAATCTGAGTTTCAATATTCCGGTCTTCAGGATGATTTCACAATAAAATTTCCAAGCGGTATTGCGGGATTCGGACTTGGTTTTGACGCAGGAGTAAATTTGGTTTTCAAGAAATTTTCAGGCAACGGAAAACTGAATATCGGACTGGCACTTGCAGATGTAGGTTATCTAAAATGGACAAAGAATAATTCGAAATATTATAACGACGGAAATTTTATACTTACTGATATAACTAATAAGGAACAGGTGGATTCTTTAATAGATAAGATTAAGCTTACAAAAACACCTGTTCCTGAATTCAGAACAAGTCTTCCTACTACAGTACGATTCGGAGCTACATACAGGATATATTCACCCGGAAACAAAGACCTGACCGGGCTTGAAATTGCAAGCGTTTCATTTGATTATATACAGGGTATAACAGATAAGCTGGGAGGAACTACGAAACCGAGATTCGGACTTGGAGCGGAAGTTAATGCTGGGAATGTATTATCGCCGAGAGCAGGTGTATCGTTCGGAGGAGATGAGAATACACTGGTTAGTTTTGGCCTGGGGATAGACACGGGACCGGTATTGATAGATCTAGGGACGAATAATGTAACGAGTATATTTAATCCAAAGGGGACCAGTAATTTATCGGCGGGGTTTAATATAAAGTATAAGATAAATTAATACCGTTGCTGAAAAGAGATATAGCAGCGGGAAAGAGATATAGCGGCTCCGGCAAAACCTGACAGGTTTTATTTAATTTAAGATTCCGTATCCCGAATCAGATAAAACCTGTCAGGTTTAGCACAGCACTGCGCTACTCTAATTCAATACCTGCTTCATTTTCTTATCTCCCTTTTCTCTTTCCCTTTCAGCAGATTTTTCATCTGTCAAAATCCTACTTTTATTTCAGCAAATATGTTTCTCTCCGCTGCAGGTATCCAGTAAGGCGTTCCGAAACTTACATTCCCTGACATTTCATACTTTATATTAAAAACATTATTCATTTTCATATCCACCTGAATCATTGAAAACATTTTCTTAAGTTCTTTACTCTCAATTAGCGAAATGATATCAAGCGATATCCCGGCATTTATCACTGTATATGGCTCAATTACCTTATCTGTATAACCCGGCTGACTTCTCGCATCCGGATCCTTTCTCTCATTCTCCGAATTGTCAAGATACTGCTTTCCGATATGCATCAGACTTAAATACGCGCCTGTTCCTTTTAACGGATAAATTTCTGCCGAAAGATTTCCGATCACTCCCGGCGTAAGAATTATTTTATTTCCGGAATAATCATTTCCGTAAATTATATTCCCCAGAGAGTCTGCTCCTGTGATCTCCCTGTATTCTTTAAAATAATTTTCAGATAAGCTGAGATTTCCTGACAGTGTAAATCCTTTCATATACTTTGATTTAAATGGAGTGTGAACAAAATCAATCTCCACTCCTCTGTGCACCGAACGACCGGCATTCCCGACTATGGGCTGTCCCACATTGTCAAGCTGACCGTTATTTACAATCTCGTTTTTAAAATCCATGTTATAAAAATTTATTCCTGCTCTCAGTATATCCGAGTTATATCCGAATCCGATTTCAATATCATTCATTTCTTCCGGCTTTATCAGTGGATCTTCATATATACCGTTTGCCGGATCTAATATCCTGAAATTCGGTCTGCTGTCCGGATCTTCAGCGTCATATATATCTTTTAGTCTCGGCTCGCGTTTTGCATATGAATAATTTACATACCCGCTGAACCTGTCACTGAAGTTATAATTCAATCCCGTTCTCGGCGTAAAAAAATTATAACTGACCTTGAAGTTATAAGGCTTGAATCTGTCATTTGATAATTCATATGTGTGATGAATATACTGCAGTCCGAGCATTGCATTCAGCTTATCAGTGACTCTGTAAATTTCATTAGCATAAACTGAGAAAGTTTTTTTACCGCCGTTATAAAAATAATATAAATGGTTTGGCTGCGTTCCCTGCGGCAGTGCCTCGCCGAAAGTGACTTCGCCGAAATGCTCCGAATTATGAAATCTGACTTCCCCGCCCAGTACAGCTTTGCCTTTGTCTTTATTGTGCGAGATCTGAACTTTCGGGAACCATCCGTAAGTATTGTTATTCACAGTAAGCTTCGTAATCATATCGCTTCTTTCTATTTCATATCCTTTTCCCTGCTCAAAGTAAAATGATCCGTCCGCGTTTCTTCTGTAATAGGAAGATTTGAAAGTCGTTGTATCAGAAACAAAAAACGGATTTAATCTGAAATAGGAAAAATCATATCCGTAATCTACCGGAAATGAAGTATTAAAATAACCGTCGCCTCTTATATAACTCAGGGTATTCGAAACGTAAAGATTTTTTGACGGCTGAATGTTAAACACCAGTTCATAATGCGGCTGAAAGTAATTGTCCGTCTCGTCAGGATAAGTCAGATAATTTATCCTTCTGTCTTTATTCTGATCACCGCTGATCTTTCCGTCAAGGGCGTCCCGGTCAACTCCCAAATATGCCAGATGATTTTTCACCGGACTTCCGAATAAGTTAAGTTTCAATACTGAATTCTTTCCGGTTATCTTTCCGGCGCTGAGAAAATATGAAAAGTGATCAGACCATGAGAGATCTCTGTATCCGTCAGTATTTATTTTTGTGAACTTTCCGTAAAATCCGAATCCGTTGCTTACATTACCTGATGAATATTCGAATGAATATTTTCTTGTATTAAAATCTCCGTATCCCGCTGTCAGATTCAAAAACTTTCTTTTAAAAAAATCTATTGTTTCAATATTAATTACTCCGCCGATTGCTGACGAACCATAAAGTCCCGTTCCGACGCCTCTCTGTATCTGAATGCTTTCCACTGACGCAGCGAGATCCGAAATATCAACCCAGTAAACCTGATGATCTTCCGGATCATTTTGAGGAATTCCGTTTATCAATATTGAAAGTCTTCTCTGATCAAATCCTCTCAGTGTCAGATATGAATACCCGACATTTGCTCCCGATTCTGAATAAGAATTGATGCCGGTATACCCGTTTAAAAACATCGGTATATCCTGTACGCTGTATTTCTTTTCCACTTCGCTGCGCTCTATATTTTCAAAAGTTACAGGTGTGTATCTTTCTATTCCTTTCAGCGCATCCACCTCTATAGTTTCGGTCTTAAACTCCAGAGAGTCAGTACCGTTTATGTCGGATTCCCTTTCCTGGGAAACTGCTGTTTGAAAACTGATTAATACTGAGACAGTCAGTATCATTGTAAAAAAACAAATCATTTTCATTTTTTAGTATAATAAAAAAACGCTTAAACCTTTTTGAACCCGGTAAAAAGATTTAAGCGTTAAAAATTTTTTTGTATTTCCTTCGCCGGCATTATCCGTAGCAGGTTCGCGGGTTTGCTCTCAGCCTTCATCTTTTAAATGAAAGCACCCCGATATTGTATTAAAAGAACTTCCGTAAATTAAAAATTCTTTTAAATTAATGAAAGGCTTTTATCTTTTTCTGATTATCAACTGATCCAAGCATTTATCAATTTTTCAGGGAAGTGTATCATACATTATATTTTATAAAATCTGTTTTATTGCTCCGAATAAACTTTTAAGTATATTAGTTTGTAATTTTCTTTAAAGAATTATAAATTCCAATAATTTAATATTAACTTTAATAATAAAATTATGAGTAACGATGATTCAACGCAGCAGTTTTTTTTAAACGAAGGTATCGAATATCAAAAAGATTCTGTTGTAAGTAAAACTTTGATTTCCAAAAAAAACGGAACCGTAACATTGTTTGCGTTTGACAAAGGTCAGGCATTGAGCGAACATACCGCACCGTTCGATGCAATGGCCGTTATAACAGAAGGTAAAGCCGGGATTATCCTCGGCGGTAAAAAATTCATTATGAAAAAAGATGAAACGGTAATCCTTCCGGCAAACATTCCTCATTCAGTAAATTCCGTTTCTCGTTTTAAGATGCTTCTGATTATGATCAGGTCATAGAAATGATTTTCTCTTCATAAAGGTATTTTATGAATTAATAAATTTAAAATGAAATTCATATTGCTCAGTCTGTAATTCCATTTAATAAGTAGAATGTTTTTCCTGCATTAATTATTTTATTCCGAAATTCATCAGATCATTTTTTAATTTTTTTAATTAATGAGCGGCATTAATCAGAAGCAGGATCTTTCTGCGCGCCGGAAAAAACTTTACGAAGTAATTTTTGAATCTGACACTCCTTCAGGCAGGTGGTTTGATATTATACTCATTGCAGTTATTTTGCTGAGTGTATTAACCGTAATGCTCGACAGCATACGCTCCGTAAAATCACAGTACGGCAGTCTGCTGTTTTATGCTGAATGGATTTTTACGATTTTATTTACAATTGAATACATTTCGCGCCTTGTTTCCGTCAAAAGACCTCTCGCCTATGCGAAAAGTTTTTTTGGTATAGTAGATCTTCTTGCCATACTTCCCACTTACATCAGTCTTTTTATCCCTGGCGGTCAGTATCTTATTGTAATTCGAATGCTGAGAATTCTCAGAATATTCAGAGTACTGAAACTTGTAAAATATGTTGGCGAGTCTAAAGTTATTTTACAGGCGTTAAAAGCAAGCCGCAGAAAAATTACAGTTTTCATTTTTGCTGTTCTTACTCTTGTTACAATTCTTGGTTCGCTGATGTATCTTATAGAAGGAGAGGAAAACGGGTTTACCAGTATTCCATTAAGCATTTACTGGGCGGTTGTTACATTAACTACAGTCGGTTACGGTGATCTGACGCCCCAGACTGTTTTAGGTCAGATGCTCTCAGTTGTTGTAATGTTACTCGGATATGCTATCATTGCTGTACCAACCGGAATAGTAACAGTAGAAATGGCAAATGCAGTTAAGAAAAGAATTGGTGTCCGCAAATGCGCTAACTGCAGTTTAGATGACCATGACACAGATGCTTTGTATTGCAAAAATTGCGGGAGAATTTTGTAACCGATAAAATACGGGTCATAAATTTAGAAAATATAATTATAATTTTTTCGGACTAATTTTAAATTGCAGTATGAAGTGGAGTAAATTGAAAAAAACCATTGAGGATAATTTTGCGGAAAGCTTATCCGGTAGAGTGCGTATTTATGTTACAAGATATACTTCCGGAAGTTATTTTATGGTCCGGGGATGGATTACAATTGATAAAGAAGAAATAGCAAACTTTTCAACTCCGGATAATTACTCCAGGTTGGAATGGGATATGTCCGATATTGACAAACGAATTCCGGCGGAAGATAGGTCTGAAGGTAATGCTGTTGAGAAAGGCGAATTCTCACGCGCTGATTTTTTAAATGCCTGCTGGCAGTATATAGGAATGAATATAAACGAATCTCTGAAAAGTGAAAATCCTGTTATCAGGGCTTTCGCCATGCTTGACAGAAGACTTGGTAAAAGAAGACTGAAATTAATTGACAAACAAAATCTTCATCCTCTTGTTTTGAAATGTCTGAGCTTACGTCTTGAGTGTGAAAGTATTTTGTAATTGCAGAATATTTATATAAAAAAATTGCCTGCTTAATTCATCATGCAGATTAATAATTAATTTATTTTATTAAATTACTAACTAAATTTAGATTTATGAAAAATTTGAAAATAGAAATTAAATGGGCTGTTATATTCATCATTATGATGCTGCTCTGGATGTTGCTCGAAAAGCTGGCGGGACTGCATGATGTGAATATTGACAAGCATGAAATTTATACTAATTTTGTAGCTATACCTGCAGTTGCAGTTTATGTTTTTGCGTTACTGGATAAAAAGAAAAATTTTTACGGCGGTAATATGAGTTACATGCAGGGATTTAAAACCGGACTGATCATTACTTTAATTGTCACAATCATCAGTCCGCTTTCTCAATACATTATAAACACTTTCATTACGCCGGATTATTTTTCAAATATAACTGCATTTGCGGTAAAGGAAGGCAAAATGTCACAGGAAGAAGCTGAAAATTTTTTTAATCTTAAAAGTTACATTTTGCAGGGTCTTGTCGGAGCAGCAGTAATGGGAATAATTACAAGCGCCATTGTTGCTTTTTTTACTAAATCTAAATCCTGAGTTTTTATTAGTTTTATATACTGATTAATTGTTTATGTCCGGTCTGAACAAAGGGCTTTTACTAATCAGATGAAATAAGTATTTTGTTACTCCTAATTTAAACCTATAATTTATTCAGTAATAAAAACATTGAAGTGCAATTTCCTCATTAATTTTACATGAAAAGAATAAAGTTTGTAAGTAACAACAACCAGCAGCATCTGTTCTCTACTACCGTCCGAAAAAATGTAAACGATTATTTCAGGGAAAATAAAATTTCACCAAAAGGCAATTTGGCTCTGTTTATTCAGACCGGCGCAATGCTTGTGATTTATCTCCTCCCTTTTATATTAATATTAACTGTTCCGATGAACGGTTGGGTGGCAGTACTTTTGTCAGCTATTATGGGCATTGGTATGGCCGGTGTCGGAATGTGTGTAATGCATGATGCTCTGCACGGTTCTTACTCACAATATGACTGGGTGAATAAAATTCTCGGCGGTACAATGTATCTTTTAGGAAGTAATGTCTTTAACTGGAAAATTCAGCATAATATTTTACATCACGCATATACAAACATCGAAGGTTATGATCAGGATATTGCATCAAGAGGTCCGCTCAGAATGTCTGAACTTGCGCCGCTTCACAAAATTCATAAGTATCAGTATATCCACGCTTTTTTATTATACGGATTTGTAACCATCTCCAAACTTATAAAAGACTTTTCACAGCTTATCGGATTCAATAAAGCCGGCTTAACAAAACAGCACGCTCACAATCCTACTCATGAGTTAATTAAAATGGTGATTGTGAAAATAATTTACCTGTTTGTTTTTATCGGACTTCCGATATTACTGACTCCGTTTGCCTGGTGGCAGGTACTTCTCGGATTCTTTATAATGCACTGGACCGGCGGATGCATTTTGAGTACGATTTTTCAAATGGCTCATGTTGTCGAAGGAGCAGAGCAGCTGCATCCTAATAAAGACGGTAATATTGAGAATGATTGGATCGTTCATGAGCTTCGCACGACTTCAAACTTCGCAAGAAATAATCTTTTTCTGAACTGGTATATCGGAGGACTGAATTTTCAGATCGAACATCATCTGTTTCCTCATATTTGTCATATACATTACAGAAAGATTTCCCCCATAGTGGAAAAGACAGCTAAAGAATTCGGTTTCGAATATAATCTGAAGCCGAGCTTTATGAATGCACTCGGTTCGCATATAAGAAGACTCAAAGAACTTGGCATGCCGTCTCCTAAAAGTTTTGAGATCACTGCTTAGAGTTAAAATACACTTCTTTGAATTCTTTATATTTTTTTTGCAAATAAATTTAAATTTTTGTTTCAGAAGTTTGTAAATTTATTTTTCTGAAAAGTTCTGAACTGCTGCCATTTTTTAACATACTCACTCTAATATTTTTTCCGGAGTTATTCATTTAAAAAATTAATTTTAGTATCTTGATAAACTAACTAATTAAAATTTAATAAAATGAAACACACTACAGCTGTTTTATGTTTAATTTGTACTTTGATTTTTACCTGGCAATGCCGCTCTCAGGACATAAGATCCTCTGAGGATTTTTCAGAAACTTCTTCCACATCAAATCTGAACGGTCAAAATGTGAATTCCGGATCGGGATTAATAAATCCGGATTCGCCTTCTCCTATAATTTTTATTTATGATGCCAGCGGATCTATGTGGGATCAGATCAGCGGAAAATCAAAAATGGAAATTGCTTCTGAAGTTCTGAAAAATTCTGTAAACGGTCTTCCGGAAAATCAAAGAATCGGACTTGTCGCATATGGTCACAGAACTAAAGGAGATTGTGAAGATGTTGAGTTTTGGTAGATTCTGAAAACAGTTCAAAAGTTTTAGTAAATCAATCCATATCAAATATTAAACCTCTCGGTAATACACCGCTTGCTTTTTCTGTATTACAGGTAATAGATAATCTTAAAAATTCCAAAACCAAAGCAACTGTAATTCTTCTGACGGACGGAAATGAATCCTGTAACGGCGATCTGTGTGAAGTTGTAAAAGCCGCAAAAAAAGAAGGCATAGATTTCAAACTCCACATTATTGGTTTCGGACTTAAGGAAAGTGATACGGAAAAGCTTGAATGTTCGGCTATCGCTGGCGACGGTCAATATTATGAAGCAGATGATGCCGGCGCTTTGAGTGAAGTTTTAAATATGGCAACTGGAACTTCCGTAGATGAGCCGGCTGGAAATCTTTCTCTTTATACAATTGTAAATGGTAAACCAGTTGACTGCTATATAAAAATTTTAGAACGCGGCTCTTCCACGATGCTAAAAGCAATTCGCACTTACGGTGATACTTCTTTCGTTTATTTACCGGCAGGAGTGTACGACATTGAAGTTAAACCACTTGAAGGTAGCGATGTTAATCCTTTGATAGTCAATGGCGTGGAAAGTTTTGAAGGTAAAGTAACTCATAGAACTATAAGTTTCGATGGAAGTAAGTTAATTGTGAATTCTCTTAATAACGGTGAAGGCTGGGATGCGATTGTAAAAGTATATGAAAAAGATAACAATAAAAGTATTGCTCAGTCGAGAACTTACGGAAAGAAAACACCGTTCGAATTAAATCCTGGCGTTTACGATATTACCATTCAGGCGATGGTAATCGAAGGTATTGACATAATTCATACAATCGAGAATGTTGAAATAAAAGGTGGCGTCGAACAGAATATCGAACATAATTTTAAATCCGGAGTTGTTATGATCGGAGCTAAGAGCGGCAGCGAACTTGTAGACGCTACTGTAAATATTTCCGAGATCAATTCAAAAAAAAATATTGCAAACAGCCGGACATATGAAAGCTCCGGAAGTAACCCGGTTAAATTTGTTCTCAGTCCCGGTACTTACGAAATCATTATAACTGCTCTAGGAAAATTCAAAAATAAGAAAGAAGTAATTACCTTAACAGTTAAGGAAGGTGAAACGACAGAGAATATTTTAAATTTCTGAATTTAAAATTTTTTATTTTTAATGAAAAATATTTTAAGACCGGGATCACTTTTACTTTATTTTCTTACATTCATAGCTTTCCTTACCGGAGTAATGACTTTCGCAGGAATTTCTGATGCTGCCGCTAATCAGGAATTGGCATCAGGAGCAATTGTTTTTATGCACGGCGTTTTTTTTGCCGCTGCAGTTTTTTCTGTTTCCATTCTGATCTATTATTTACTTTCTGAAAAGTCAGTTAAATTTTTAAGTATCTTCGTTTCATTTTTTATTCTGATTATTGCCGGACTTAGTTACTGTAACTATAATGTAAGACAAAAAAGCAAAACCGAATTTCAGTTAGAAAGAAAATCTTCCGAAATTATTAATGCCGGATTTACTCCGGTTTCTTTCGGTAAATCCAAAAATACTGACGGTTCAATCGGAATGGGTTTCTTTAAGCCTGATTTTGTAAATTTACCTGTTCTTTATTTTTTTTATGAAAATCCTTATGCCGGAGATCCGACAGATGAAATTCCCAAAAAAGACAGCATAACATTTTCACTGAAAAATTTCGGAACAATGGATATCTCTTACGCTCCACCGTGGCTTGCGCCTGCTCATTTAAAACTTGACTACGATATATTGTATTTCAGAATAATGTATGTCTCATATAATTTTATTGAAATAAAAGTAAATGAATATGATGACCGGACAGCGTGGGTTAAAAAGGATGCAGGTGAAATATTTTACTGGCCCGAATTTTTACTAAAAGTACATTCGGTTGAATTTCTAAATCCCGCTGAGCATAAAGTAAGAGTGAGACCTTTCAATTATTCAGACGAAGTAAGTTATAAATATGAATTTATGAAACCTGTAATAATTAATGATGAGTGGATGTATGTTGAACTATATGATGATGACTATAATCTCACCGGTAAAGGATGGCTGCAATGGAAAACCGGCGGCAAGCTGCTGATCAGTTATTCATTGCTCAGCTGAAATTTAAAAAAAAGTTATTTTTATTTTTAAATGCTTATATATTTAAACGCAGGCATTTCATACTATCAATCTCTCGTTCATATCCAATAAAATTTTATTCAGATCTGTGCTGAAAAGATTATAAGCTCTCGCTGCGCCGCCTTTATTTACAAACGGCGGATCATTGAAACTCATCATATCTATTTTTAAAAATGTAGATACATAAGTTTTCATCATATTCAGCCACTCTGCCTGCTCTTCGGTAAATTTCTTCCCGGATGTTTCATTTTCTATAAGCCAGTTCTTAAATTTTCTGTCAACAATATCACTGAATGGCTCAAGCATTTCTATCTTACCTGTCACATACTGAGTAAGTGAAATTACATTTGCCGGATTATTCTGATCCGAAAGAGGCTTGACTCTGTCCGGTTCGATTCTTGCAAATGCGTTCCAGACTTCATCAGGAGAAATCTCATACGGCGGCTTTCGCAGTTCTTTTGAAAATATTTTTATCTCATCAAAAGAAATTTCACCGATTCCCGCCGACGCGCCTGATACTTTATTTATTAATGATATATCCTTTTTGTGAGATTCCACAAAACTTTTAAATCTGAAAATAATATCATTCGACCTGTCCTTGGCAAGCTCTTCCATCGAAGTTGTGTTAATCTTTCCAGTATTTTTCTTTTTCAGTTCGAGCAGTTCATATCTGAATTTGGCATTGTCAAAGGGTTTGCACGCTTCAGATATCAGATCGTCTGTAGCTCTTTTTAATTCAACATCTGAAGGGGAATATGTTTTATTTCCGTTACCGAACATATCGCGGGCTTTGCTTAATTGCTTCTCAGCTGAGATTGATTCTATAAGTTTATTAATGACATCTTTAAGAGAATTTAAAGGAGGATCAAATCCGGACAAAATACTTTTTACTTCCGTCTTGTCTTTTTCATTCATGCTTTTTTCAATTCTCGAAAGATTGTCAATGAGTGAAGACAATGTGGATTCGTCACGGATACCAATTGCAACTGACTGAACAAGCGACTCAAGCGAGAATGTCTTTACAATTTCCTGAACTGTCTCTGTTCTTAACTTAACAGTTGAGATTTTTTCTGCAAGATAATAACACAAAAAAGGCAGCGGTATTGCAATAACAACATCCATTATATAAGTCATCTTTAGAAAAAGAGGTGAAAGTATTATAAGAAATGACCACACATAAATTATAACCGGTCTTTTAAAATTATTTTTAAAATAAGCTATGGAAAGTAAAATAGCCGTAGCCACATGCCAGTTAGGAATAGTGTTATAAGGTTTGACGTTTGTGTATAAAGTATTTACCGCTTCAAAAAAGAATCCCGGATTCTCCACTTTAGGTCTTATAATATTCATTGTTGGAAAAAATCCGTGTAGAAAATTTACAAGACTCCATAAAAAAATTGAAGCAAGCAGAAATATTGTCAGATCGCTGCTCTCTTTACTTCTGATTATAAATAAGATTACCATAACCAGGAGAATGTATATGGACATATAAAAAATTATAAATCCTGGTATAAGCTTAAACTTATTATCATAATCCAATCCGGGTTTTAAAAAATTTTCATTGTAAGTATTAAGAGGGGTCAGCAGATAATACTGTATTCCGGCAACTGCCATTAATACAATATTAAAAAAATTCAATACGCCTGAATTGGGTTTTTTCATCTATACTTTTAAACTCGTTAAATTTTATTTTAAATTAATTAATATGGTTATGCATTTCAAGTTTGAACATTAAAACTAATTCTTAAGACAGCATCGGCATATTTATTTTAAACTTATTTTTTTCATCAACAGCAAGTTCATACCCCGCATCTGCATGCCGGACTATTCCCATCCCGGGGTCATATGTAAGACATCTTTCAAGTCTGACTTCAGCATCTTTGCTTCCGTCTGCTACTATCACCATTCCTGAATGTATTGAATTCCCGATTCCGACTCCGCCGCCGTGATGCAGCGAAACCCAGCTTGCGCCTCCGATGCAGTGCAGACCGAAATTCAGGACCGGCCAGTCAGCGATTGCGTCTGAGCCATCCATCATTTTTTCCGTTTCACGGTTTGGCGATGCAACGCTTCCGCAGTCAAGATGATCTCTTCCGATTACAATCGGAGCTGAAACAATACCGTCTCTTACCAGGTCGTTAAATATCTTTCCCGCTTTAGCTCTTTCACCATAACCAAGCCAGCAGATCCTTGCAGGGAGTCCCTGAAAATGAACTTTCTCTCTTGCTGCTTTCAGCCATTTATGGAGAAGTTTGTTTTCAGGAAATGCTTTCATTATTGCTTCATCTGTTTTGAAAATGTCCTCAGGATCTCCCGATAAAGCAACCCATCTGAACGGACCTTTGCCTTCACAAAACAAAGGTCTGATATATTCCGGTACAAAACCGGGAATTTCAAAAGCGGATTTAAAACAGTTGTTATAAGCTTCACCGCGCAGATTATTTCCGTAATCAAAAACAACGGAACCCTTCTTCATAAATTCCCACATTGTTTTACAATGTATAACAACCGTCTTACGCGCCAGCTCCTGATACTTTGCCGGATCGGATTTTCTGAGTTCAAGAGCTTTCTCAAAAGTCATTCCCATGGGAATATATCCGTTAAGCATATCGTGTGCTGAAGTCTGATCAGTAACTATGTCAGGAATGATTCCTCTTTTCAGAATTTCAGGGAGTACTTCACCGGCATTTCCCACGAGACCAACCGATTTATCGGTTTTTGTCTGCTTAGCTTCCAGAACTATCTGTAATGCCTCATCAAGATCTTCTGTAATTATATCGCAATATCCGGTATCAATTCTTTTTTGAATTCTGTCTCTGTCAGAATCTACACCTAGAAATGCAGCTCCGTTAAGTGTTGCGGCTAAGGGCTGTGCTCCGCCCATACCGCCTAGTCCGCAGGTTAAAACAAATCTGCCGGAAAGACTTCCACCGAAATGTTTATCAGCGCATGAAGCAAATGTTTCATAAGTCCCCTGTAAAATTCCCTGTGTACCAATATAAATCCAGGAGCCGGCTGTCATCTGTCCGTACATCGTAAGTCCCAGAGATTCAAGTCTTCTGAATTCATCCCAGTTTGCCCATGCAGGAACGATCTGCGAATTTGAGATCATTACTCTCGGCGCATCTTTATGCGTTTTAAAAACTGCAACCGGTTTTCCTGACTGGACAAGTAATGTTTCATCATCGTTCAGTTCTTTTAATGACTCAACAATTTTATCATAGCATTCCCAGTTTCGGGCAGCTTTTCCGCTGCCTCCGTAGACAATAAGATCTTCCGGTCTTTCTGCAACTTCAGCATCTAAATTATTCATAAGCATTCTCATGGCAGCTTCTGCTATCCAGTTTTTACAGATTAAAGAAGTGCCGGTTGGAGCTTTTATGTTTCTTTTCATTAATATTCCGGAATTGTTTTTGTTATTTTTTAAAATAAAATTTTTATAAGAAATGAAAAAACATTTATGAATTCTTCTTTTTCAGAATTTCAATAAAATCTTTTCCTGTCAGCTTGCTGTCAATCCATGAGATAAGATCAAAATATTCAAAAGCGTTTATCTCAAGTATATTTTCGGATATTTTACCGAGTTCTTTTTTCCATTCAACATACACATATTTCTTATCCTGAATTTTATCATTAATTAATTTCCTTATCTGGGTAAGTGTGATTGATTCAAACTTATTAAATTTATTTTTGCTGGAAAGATATCTTTTGGTCGATTTCATTATATAATCAATAAGTTCATAATTACCAAGCTCAAAATGTATAAGTAAATTCATAATTCTTGCAAAGCATTGTATATCCTCTCTTATATTAAGATCTTTGTCATTAATTATATCATTTATTCGTTTTAAAGCTTCTTCATATTTTTTTAAACCGAAATAAATATATGCTATATTATAATCAAATAATATTTTAGCTTCCTTATTTATTTTATGCTTCAGCTTTTTCAGTCCCTCATCAATTTCAGAAACAAGATTTTCTCCTTTTTTGAAATCTCCTGATTTCATATAAAGGTTTATTTCGGTATCATATGATGTTACAAAAATTCTAGCCTGTAAAGTGGAAGAACTTGTTTTAATTTCTCTAATTTTATTAATGGTTTTCAATGCCTCAGTGAATTTCTTTAGCTCAATCTGCACAAGCAGCAGATTATAAAGAGATGAGATATAATTATCCTCTTTCAGAAGAATTGGATTTTGCTCAAGCAGTGCAACTATTTTTTCACAAAAGACAAGTAAATTTTTGAAATCCTTATTGGTTAAATAATAAAGACCTTTTAGATTATAATAAAAAGTTTTTGATAAAAATGAAGTTGCATATTTATCTGACTTAAGAAGTTCATTATCAAAAATTTCGTTGAATTTTTTTAATTCGCTCTTATCTCTGATATCACCCTGTTTTTTCCGGAACATGAAAGCTTTTGTGGCAAGATTCCAGTATTCATTCAGATTGTTCAGCTTTTCTGTCGCCAGGTTATGCTCCTGATAATATGAAATAAGCTCACTTTCGTTTGTATCTGAATAGGAATTTGTTCTTGCAAGTGTTTTTTCCCAGTCTATCACAGCAAGTATCTGCGCATGTTTCTCATAAGTGTAGGCAATTTTTTTCGCCTTCTCCAGAAGTTTCCTGCATTGCTTGTATAGTGATTTGTCATAAAGTATCTGAACATCTCTGAGTATATCCATTAATTCATTTACTTTATTTTTATCGGAGTGATATAGCCTGAGACTCTTTAAAATATTATTGTACAAATAATTCTTTGCAACGTGAATCTGACTGATAAATTTTTCCTTTGCAAAAATTTTTTTTATCTCATTTTCATCATAAAATTCCTGTCTGTCAATTGCGTCAAAGAGTTTAAAATAATTATTGCTTTCCGCATCCTTTACGTGCATGGTTGCGAATATTTTAAAATACCGCTTTTCGGATTGTTCGAGAGATTTTATTAACTGGAATAGATCGTCAGTAACTTTCAAATTCGCAAATCGTTTATCTGGATTATTTAATGTTTGTCTAAGTCACGAAAATAAGAAAAATTTACCGGCTTTTTAATCTAAATTTGAATCCTACATTTATTCATATTTTTGTTTGTTAATCAAATTCATAAATTATATTTTTGATAAGTAAAAAATTATTAATCATGATTAAATCACAAAAACTTTTGAGAATTCTGATTCTGACAACGCTGAATATTATCTTTATTTCAGGTTACATGTTTTCCCAGACTATAAATCCTCCCGGAAAACTTGAAGCCGAACCGGAAGAATTTCAATATATTAAAGTTAAATGGGATGATAATTCAAATAATGAAGATGGTTTCTATATAGAAAGATCACTGACTCCCGATACTACAGTTGCATGGGAAACTATTGGACAGACTTTTGCAAACAGTGAGCAATTCCTGGATTACTGGGTAACAAATCAGGTAACTTACTATTACAGAGCTTATGCTTTTGCAGGGAATGTAAGATCTCCGTATTCTAATATTGCTTATACAGTCGCTCAGATTGACACAGGTATTATTCCGAGAGCACCTTCAGATCTGATGGTTGATGAAATTACTGAAACTTCTGTTTCCATTTCATGGCAGGATAATTCTTATAATGAGGCAGGATTCATTATTGCCAGAAGACAATTAGGCGAAATTGTATTCAGATATATAGATACAGTTGCAGCTGATGTTCTGACTTATCAGGAAGTAGGTTTAACACCGGATAATACATATTATTACAAAGTGTGTTCATATAATGTATTTGGAGTTTCTGATTTTTCAAATACGGTTTCTGCCAGGACCAGAAAGAATACCAGCGTAATAAATAATATGTCCGGAATTCCCGATGGTTTTTTTGTCAGCGAAAACTATCCTAATCCGTTTAATCCGGTAACAAAAATTAAATTCGGACTTACTGAAAGATCATTCGTATCTCTGGAAATCTATAATATTATGGGAAAAAAACTGGAAACGCTTATTGAGAAAAATCTTTCCGCAGGCACTTATGAATTAGTCTGGAATGCTGCAAGTTTTGCAAGCGGCGTATACTTTTACCGAATAAATGTAATTTCTGACAATAGAAAAACCGCTTTCAGCAGGTTTAACAAAATGATATTAAATAAATAATTAAAACATAAACTTACAAAATGTCTAATCTTAAAACTCTCTTTGCTCTACTGTTTGTAGTAATGGTATTTTTATTTGCCCAAACTGTTAAAGCAACCACTATTAACATTACTTCATCAAATTTTGTTTTCACACCTGCAAATGTTAACGCAGTAGTCGGCGATACAATTAAATGGACAAATTTAAACGGCAGCCACACAACTACTTGTAACGGCTCGCAGGGGACTGCCCGTCCTAACGGAGCCGCACCGTGGAATGCCCCACTGGACAACAATAATATTACTTTTTCTTATGTTATAACTGTTCCGGGAAATTATCAATACGTCTGTTTACCTCATTCACCTGATATGGCGGGTGTAATTATTGCAACTGTATCCTCCATTTCTCAGTTGAACGAAATTTCAGCGGGTTATGAACTTTCTCAGAATTATCCTAATCCGTTTAATCCGGAGACAGCTATTAATTTTACGATTCCTTATTCTTCAAATGTAAATCTTGATATTTATAATATTGCCGGACAGAATGTCGCTTCACTTGTAAATCAAAAATTAACACCGGGAGCATACAAAGTAAGATGGAATGCATCGGATATTACCAGCGGAGTTTATTTTTATACTTTAAGAACGGAAAATTTTACTGAAACAAAAAAAATGTTTCTTATTAAATAATTTTATCCGGATTTTTTTAATTAAATTTTATAAAGAAAACAAAATGAGTAAAGAAAATTTAAACAGAAGGGATTTTTTAAAATCATCTGTAAAGTCGGTTGCTGTCGGAGGTTTAATACTAAGTACACTCGATATAAAAAAACTGATAGCTTCATCCTCAGAAGTAAATTCAGAACAGGCTAAGGTAATAAATCTTTCTGATTATCCTGCGCTGGGCAGTACCGGCGGTCACGAAATGATTAATTCTAATACTATCGTAATAAGAACTGGCAGTAATAAATTTACCGCTCTTAACACAGTCTGTACTCATAAAAAATGTGATGTTGAGTTTTCAGGTGATGGTTTCGAATGTCCCTGTCACGGTTCTACTTTCTCTAAAACCGGAAAAGTTACAAACGGTCCTGCAAAGAAAAATCTAAAAAGCTACAAAACAACTTTTAATGAAGCGGAAAATACTTTGACCATTAATATGTAAAAAAGCGTAAAATGCTTTGACCATTAATAAGTAAAAAAATTGGTTAGTTAATATAGATAAACCCGGATCTTTTTTGGATTCGGGTTTTTCATTTTTGTGAAAAATTATTCGGTTGATTGCAATATATTTCAAATTTTTGAATAATTTTTCTAAAATAATGTTAAGTTTTCAAAATTTTTCAACAATTTCTCCTGTTTTTCTTGTGGCACGACAATTGTAATATATAAAAGTGTTAATCACAAAATTAAAATAAAAAGGAGAAAATACCATGAACATAGTTAAATTCAAAAAAGACTCGGATTTACTTAATGACACATTCAAATCAATTTTTACAAGCCCGTTATTCGGTCAGCTTGAAAACTTCAATCCAAACACAAATTTTTTGCCAAAAGTAAGAATCACAGAAGACAGGGATAATTTCTTTATTAATATGGAAATTCCCGGAATGACAAAAGAAGATGTAAAGATCTCAGTTGAGAATAATATATTAAGTGTTAACGGTGTAAAAAAGCAGGAAAAGAAAACCGAAGATACTAATCTGATTACAAATGAGATTTATTACGGTGAATTCAGCAGAAGTTTTAATCTTTCAAAAGAAATAAAAATTGATTCAATTGATGCAGAATATAAAGAAGGTATGCTTAACATTACACTTCCAAAAGTAGAAGAAGCAAAACCCGTTGTAAAAGAAATTAACATTAAGTAATATCCTGAAATTTAATTCAAACAAGGGTGAGTAAAACTCACCCTTTATTTTTTAACATTATGTAAAAGTTACTGACTTTTGCATTATAAAATTTTAAGAAAGGGTAATAATAATATGGGAAAAATTATTGGTATAGATTTAGGAACGACTAATTCCTGCGTTGCAGTAATGGAAGGTAACGATCCTGTTGTGATCCCGAATGCAGAAGGCGCGCGGACGACTCCGTCTGCTGTAGCTTTTACTAAAACAGGTGACAGATTAGTCGGAGAGCCCGCTAAAAGGCAGGCCGTAACAAATCCTCAGAACACAATCTTCTCCATCAAAAGATTTATGGGAAGAAGATTTGATGAGGTTACAGAAGAGATTAAGAAGGTTCCGTATAAAGTTATTAAAGGTGAAAATGATGTTGCAAGAGTTGAAATCGATGATAAGAATTCGGGGCAAAAAAGAATATATTCACCGCCTGAAATTTCCTCGATGATTCTTCAGAAAATGAAAAAGACCGCTGAAGATTATCTCGGTCAGCCGGTAACGGAAGCAGTCATTACTGTTCCGGCATATTTTAATGATGCACAGAGACAAGCTACCAAAGATGCGGGGAAAATTGCAGGGCTGGATGTGAAGAGAATTATTAATGAACCTACTGCTGCAGCTCTTGCATACGGGCTGGATAAAAAGAAATCCAACGAAAAAGTAGTTGTGTATGATTTAGGAGGCGGTACTTTTGACGTGTCAATACTGGAATTAGGAGATGGGGTATTTGAAGTAAAATCCACTCACGGAGATACTCACCTTGGAGGTGATGATTTTGATCAGGTTCTCATTGACTATCTTGCCGAAGAGTTTAAAAAGAAAGAAGGCATTGATCTCAGAAATGATCCGATGGCGCTGCAAAGATTAAAAGAAGCTGCTGAAAATGCAAAGAAAGCTCTTTCTTCAAGTTCACAGACAGAAGTAAATCTTCCTTACATTACAGCAACAGCAGAAGGTCCCAAGTTTTTACTTGAAACTATCACAAGAGCAAAATTTGAATCACTTATCAGCGCACTGGTGGAAAAAACTGTAGGTCCGTGTAAGAAAGCTCTTGAGGATTCCGGTATGAGTCTGAATGATATTGACGAAGTAATTTTGGTCGGAGGTTCAACAAGAATCCCGCTTGTTCAGGAAACAGTTAAAAAATTATTTGGCAAGGAACCAAATAAAAGCGTAAATCCTGATGAAGTAGTTGCAATCGGCGCTGCGATTCAGGGCGGTGTGCTTTCAGGTGATGTACAGGATGTATTGCTTCTTGATGTAACTCCGCTATCTCTCGGAATTGAAACTCTCGGCGGCGTTATGACAAAACTGATTGAAGCTAATTCAACTATTCCTACAAAAAAATCTCAGATTTTTTCAACCGCTGCTGATAATCAGCCCTCTGTAGAAATTCATGTCCTACAGGGCGAAAGAGCAATGGCTACTGATAACAGAACTATAGGTAGATTTCATCTTGGTGGAATTCCCAGGGCTCCAAGAGGAACTCCTCAGATTGAGGTTACTTTTGATATTGATGCTAACGGTATTTTGAATGTGGCCGCTACTGATAAAGGCACCGGTAAACAACAGCAGATCAAAATAACACATTCATCAGGTCTTTCTGAAGCGGAAATTGAAAAGATGAAAACTGATGCGAAAGAACATGAAGGAGAAGACCTTAAGAAAAAAGAATTGATTGAGATGAAAAATCAGGCAGACGCCATGGTATTTCAGGGTGAAAAACAGCTTAAGGAATTTGAAGAAAAACTTAATCCTGAAACAAGATCAAAAATTCAAATGGCTCTGGATAGATTAAAAGAAGCTGTTAAGAGTGATAATTTAAGTACGCTGACCACTGCTATTGAAGAATATAACAACGTTTGGAATGAAGCTTCTTCTCAAATGTATTCTGATACTACCGGTGCAGACGGAAAGCAGACAGGGCAAACAGATTCACAGCCCGGAAAAGAAAACACCGGGGCTCCTGAAGGCAATGTTGAAAATGCTGATTTCGAAGTAGTGGATGATGATAAGAAGTAATCTTTTGTAAAACAGATATACAGTAATATAAAGCCCGCTTCCTCTCAAAAGAAGCGGGTTTTTTATGCAGTTATAAATTTTAATACATCATTCAATGAATGATCTTCCCTGATCTCAAATACGCTGTTCCTGTCTTTATTTAACGCCAGCCAGTTTGAAATTACTTTTATCTCATCAAGTTCAGCGGGATTAAATTTGTGCTGTACAAATTTACTTAAAGAAAAAAACAAATAGTCCGCTGACTCAGTTAACTCTCTGATGATTTCATTCTGATCAATCTCTTTTTCTTCTGAAACGGAATATGTCTTAGCAAGCTTTCCGTTATGAATGAAAAAAAATTCCTTAGCTGAGTCATTTACACATTTTATGATCAGCTTTTTTCCGTTTATTGCTGAAGTTATAACTTTCTGATAACTCATAACTTTTTTTATATCCTTCAATCTGTCCCTTATAAATGCAGCGCTTTCATAGTCCATATTTTCCGAATATTCCTGCATTTTCATTTCATAAAGTCTTTGAACTGAGTTTTTTTCTGACTCAGTAATAAATTCATGAACCCTTAATACTTCATTGTCATATTCATTTTTACTCTGCGTAAAATTACACGGCGCATTACATTTACCGATTTCATTATACATGCATACAGAGTGATCCAATGAAGCTTTTAATATTTTTTTTTCGCATTTTCTCATTTTAAATTCATCATCAATATCCTTTAATAATCTGTTCACTGTCATACCGCTTCTGAAAGGACCGTAATAATTTGCTCCGTCATTTTCAATTTCATAAACTTTTTCGACTCTGGGATAAGAATTCTGAACATCAATTTTTAAAAAAGGGTGATACCTGTATCTTTTAAGCGCAGAATTAAATCTCGGCTTGTGCTGCTTTATCATTTTCGATTCAAGAATCAGAGCGGAAAGCTCCGAATTGGTAACTTCATATTCAAGAGAGGCAATGTTACTCAGAAGCTTTCTTATTTTAACCGGAAATTCAGAGTTATGTCTGAAATAACCCGATACTCTTTCTCTTATATCTTTCGCTTTACCAATGTACAATATCTCACCGTCTCTGCTTTTCATAAAATATACTCCCGGCTTCCGCGGTAATTCTTTCAGAGACAATCCTATACGTTTCAGCGCCGGTGATAAATTTTCGCTGCCGTAAATCTTTGAATTCTGAAATCTGATAACATCTTTTACATCTTCATATTCAAATTTTTCCGAAAGTATTCCGAGAAAATATCTGAATACTTTAGCAGTGGCAAGAGCATCATCATACGCTCTGTGTTGTTTCTTTATTTTAATTCCCAAATGGGCGGTTACATTTCCCAGAGATTTGCTCTTCAGTCTTTTAAGAAGTCTGTTGGCAAGTTTGCAGGTGCAAAGTGATTTCATTTCAAACTTAATCCCTTCTCTTTCAAATGAATGAAAAAGAAATTTATAATCAAAGCCCGCATTATGCCCGACAAAATATACTTCGCCATTTGAATCAGTTCTGAAGTCAGTATTTAAGCCGGAACCTGCTTCAGATTTCAGAAAATTCATTACATCTTTTGCGATCATTCCGAATGTAGGCTTCCCGAATACATCCGCATTGCTGATACCTGTTAACTTCGTAATAAAGTAAGGGATGTGCTGACCTGGATTTATCAGACTTTTAAATTCTCCGGTGATCTCGCCGTCCTGAATTCTTATCATTGCTATCTCAGTGATCCGGTTGTTATACGGAGACATGCCGGTGGTCTCTAAATCGCAAACGATATATGTGGGACTGAAAATACTTTCCAAACTGCTTTTATAATTATAGAATAAATATAAAAATACGAAAAGAATGTTACTATTGAAAAAATAATTTAAAATCCTGCCTTATCCGTAAAACACCAAAGATTTATTCATGAAAAATTAATAATGCTGCTATTTGAATTAAGGAGTTTCCTATTTACATAATGAGTGATGATAAATTTTATTTTTTATTACGGGTGAAATTTACTAAGTTATAATAAATTGTTTATACAATCAGCTTTAAATAATACTTGAAAAAATTCTGGAGATACTTAGTAATAAAATCCATTCGGAGAAAAAACCAAAGCACTAAAACTTTCTCAGCTTACCAGTTAGCGCGCGGTTTCAGGAATCTGAGAATTACCGTTATAACTTTTTTCAAAAATCTTATAATGACTTTAATAGGGATCACCTGCGCAGCATTTGGTCTCAAAAGTTTTTTACTTCCAAATAAATTTCTCGACGGCGGAGCAACCGGCATTGCAATGCTGTTATCACAATTAACAAACTTATCGCTTTCAGTTCTGATTCTAATTGTAAATATTCCGTTTATTATTCTCGGTTACAGCGTATTGGGTAAAAGCTTTACGATAAAAACCGCATTTGTAATTACAGGACTCTCTGCTGTTCTGGCCGTTACTGAATTCCCGCAGATCACAAACGATAAACTACTTGTATCTGTATTCGGAGGTTTTTTTCTCGGAGCGGGAATAGGTTTAACAGTCAGAAGCGGCGCTGTGCTTGACGGGACAGAAATTCTTGCGATATTTATGAGCAGAAAATTCGGCACTACTATCGGCGATATTCTTTTTGGAATAAACATATTAGTGTTTTCTTCAGCAGCTTATTTCTTTTCAATTGAATCAGCATTGTACTCCATTATAACTTATCTTTCCGCATCCAAGACAGTTGATTTTATTATTGAAGGTATAGAAGAATACACCGGGATCACAATTGTTTCAAGACGCAGTGAAGAAATCAGGGAAATGATAATTAATGAAATGGGAAGAGGAGTAACAATTTATACAGGCAAAAAAGGATTCGGTAAAACCGGTGAATTCGTTGATATGGATGTAATCTATTCCGTCATTACTAGGCTTGAAGTAAGCAAGATGTATTCTGAAATTCAAAAACTCGATCCGAATGCATTCATAGTTAACAGCAGCGTAAGGGATACTAAAGGTGGTATAATAAAAAAACGACCTTTCAAGCATCAATGATTTTTTACAGTTGAGTGCTGAATTTAAAATACTGAAATGAGATTATCTAACAGCAAATAAAAAACTCCTGCAAAATAATTTTACAGGAGTCATTTTCGCTAAATCAATTAAGCTTATTTTCTTTTATACAAGATTTCCATTGCTTTAAATTCAGAACCGTCTTTTGTAAAATACATTTCCATTTTGTGATTATCGTTATCTGTCATTGTAAAAACTTCTCTTATGTCTATTAATTGTTTTGATTCCGGATCTGTCATCTGACCTGTCAGCGTAGCGGAGTTTGTTGCTTCATCCCATTTTCCTTTAAGAAACATTATTCCTGTTCCCATATTGTCAAACCAAACAGAATGAAATTCATTCATCGCATTATCGTAACCTAAAAGACTCATTCCCTCAAAAGGCATACCCATCATATCTCCTGTATGTTTACCCTGCTGATATCTGCCTCCCATGATCATTGAGAAAACCGCTTCACTTTTTGTATTCATTGGCGGAGCGCCGGGCGCCATCCAGAATGTATTATCTCCGGTCCAGGCACCGTCGCTCTTTGCAAGCATTTCATGAACAGGACCCGGCGTCATATATTCCATCCAGGCTTTCATTTCCTCCTGAGTCTGAGCAGTTACATTTGAGAACGAAATGCAAATAATTACTGTAAAAAATAATTGTGTTAATTTTTTCATTTTAAATCCTTTCGTTTTTTTACTTTTAAAATAATTTTTTATGATATAAATAAAAATGAATTAGAAATATTGTCCGTATATAAATTGTATACAATGTTGAAGATCATTATAAATAAACCTGTATTAAAGAAATCAATTAAGATTTTATAAAAGGATAAAATAAAAAAAGGACAAGCTTTTAGAAACTTTTAAAATCCTGAATAGATGTTTTCAATTTGTTATGAATCACTCTATAAAAAATATTGTATCAAACTCTAAGTTTAAAAAACCTATTTTACACAAATCATTAATAAAAATTCATAATCCTATAAACAATTTAATTTCATGTTCACACAATTTCAATCTCAGCTTCAGAAAGAATTGGATTCAATTAAAGAGCAGGGTCTATATAAAAAGGAAAGGATAATTGAAACACCGCAGGGAGCGGAGATCACTGCAAACGGAAAACAAGTCCTGAACTTCTGCGCAAACAACTATCTCGGGCTTTCTTCACATCCGGATGTTATAAAAGCCGCTCACGAAACTCTCAACAGATACGGATACGGAATGTCTTCCGTCAGATTTATTTGCGGTACACAGACCATTCATAAGACACTTGAAAAAAAACTGAGCGGGTTTCTTGGTACTGAAGATACAATTTTATATGCTGCATGCTTTGACGCAAACGGCGGTGTGTTCGAACCGCTTCTCGGAGAAGCAGATGCAATTATTTCAGATGAACTGAATCACGCCAGCATAATTGACGGTGTGAGACTGTGCAAAGCATTGAGATTCAGATATAAAAATAATGATATGTCTGATCTCGAATCTAAACTAATAGAAGCAAAGGAAAAAGGAGCTAAGCAGATTCTAATCTGTACAGACGGCGCTTTTTCTATGGACGGTGTGATTGCAAATCTTAAAGGTATATGTGATCTTGCAGATAAGTATGAAGCAATGGTAATGACTGATGAATGCCACTGTACGGGTTTCCTCGGTAAGACCGGAAGAGGTTCAATAGAAGTGAATGATGTTATCGGAAGAGTTGACATTATTACGGGAACTCTCGGCAAAGCTCTCGGCGGAGCTATGGGCGGTTTTACAAGCGGAAGAAAAGAAATTATTGAAATGCTCAGACAAAGAAGCAGACCTTACCTGTTTTCAAATTCACTGGCACCGGCAATTGCGGGAGCTTCCATAAAAGTACTTGACCTTCTTAGCGAGACTACCGAATTAAGAGATAAGCTTGAAGAGAATACAAAATATTTCCGCGAAAAAATGACTGAGGCCGGATTTGACATCAAACCGGGAATTCATCCGATCGTTCCCATAATGCTGTATGACGCAAAACTTTCACAGGACATGGCATCAAGACTTCTGGAAGAAGGTATCTATGTGATAGGATTTTTCTATCCTGTAGTTGCAAAAGGTCTGGCGCGAATCAGAGTTCAGCTTTCGGCTGCGCATTCAAGGGAAGATCTTGATAAATGTATTTCAGCATTTATTAAAGTCGGCAAAGAGCTTAATGTGCTAAAATAAAATATGTTCTTATTATGGCTATAGACTCTGATAAATTAGACAGGAGCATTTCAGGATTCATGAACCGTCACGGAGTTCAGGCGCTTCAGATTTCTCTTGCTGTAATATTCATATGGTTTGGGCTTTTAAAAACGTTCGGAATATCACCTGCTGCTGAGCTTGTAAAATCAACCGTAAACTGGTTGCCGGTTTTTAATTCGGATGAATGGGTATTGATTATCGGCTGGTGGGAAGTAATTATAGGAGTTTGTTTTCTTTTTAAAAAAACGATCAGGATCGCAATTGCGCTTCTTGCAATGCAGATGGCCGGTACTTTCATGCCTCTTGTACTGCTTCCTGAAATTACTTTTCAGGCGGGTAAAATTCCCTACGCGCCGACTATTGAAGGTCAGTATATAATAAAAAATTTACTGATTATCTCAGCTGCACTTGTAATCGGCGGAACTCTGAGAAGCAAAGAAAGTAAATTTTTATAAATGGAGTTAAATCTCAGAAAAGCACGGATTGAGGATGCTGAAATACTTGAAGAGCTGCAGCAGACGCTTGTAAAATTTGAAAGAAAATTTGACAGCGGAATTCCTGCAAAAGGAAATGTATATTATTATGATGTTAAAAAATTAATCCGGGACAAAAAGACTCACTTTATTGTTGCGGAAACTGGTAATGAAATTATCGGCTGCGGATTCGGACAGATAAGAAAAAATTTAGACTGGGTAAAGGATAAGAAAATGGGATACATAGGATTGATGGTGATAAAGGAAAAATTCAGAAGAAATGAAACTGGCCGTTTTATAATTGAAAACCTGACTGAATGGTTCAGAAGGAAAAAAATTTCACATATAATACTTGAGACTTACTGCAAAAATATTAATGCCGTCAGCGCATACAGAAAATACGGATTTCAGGAATTTGTATTGCAGATGAAGTATAAGCCGGAATGAATTTTTAAAATAAGATTTTTCGGTTAATCATGAATATAATAGACAGATACATATTAAAGAAACATATAGGACCTTTCTTCTTCGGTCTCGGGACTGTGGTATTTATATTTCTGTTTCAGTTTTTCATAAAATCACTGGATCAGTTTCTCGGAAAAGGTCTCAGCATCTGGCTGATCACACAGCTTATAACGCTGAACCTTGCATGGATGCTGACGCTTGCAGTGCCGATGGCAATGCTGGTAGCTTCTCTGATGGCGTTTGGTTCAATGTCTTCAGACAATGAAATAACAATTATGAAAGCGTCTGGAATAAGTCTACAGAGACTAATGGTCCCGGTTATAGCCGTTTCATTTATAATGTTTTATCTGATGATAAAATTTAATAACGACATCCTGCCGGAAGCTAATCATAAAGCGAGAATACTTTTGTATGATATTTCAAAAACCAAACCGACATTTCTCCTGGAATCCGGAAAATTTTCAGATGATCTCCAGGGAGTTCAGATAATGGTTAAGAAAACATTCCCAAACAGCAATAATATAGAGGGAGTTTATATTTATGATTATTCAGATCCCAAGTATAAAAATCTTCTGACTGCAAAGTCAGGCGATATAGGTTTTACAAGTGATTTTAAAAAAATAGTCATGAATCTGACTGACGGAGAGATCCACCAGCTGAGTCAGAAAGATCCGGAAATGGATTACAGAAAAATAAAATTTGAAAAGCACCGGCTGATGTTTAATGCCGAAGGATTCGGATTTCAGAATTCGAATGAAAATACATTTACGCGCGGTGACCGCGAATTATCAGCATCTGAAATGAATAAAGTAGTAGACAGTTTAATTAAATACAGAGAAAGTCTGGACGACACTTTTATAAGTAATTTAAACAAAGATATTCAGCTTCTTGCAGCGATTGAGTACAAAGATACTGTTTTAAAGAAAACTACTGCTGTTCAGAAATCAGAGGGGGAACTTTCTGTAAAGACTATACCGCAGCCTGTATCTTTTTCGCGTTACGACAGTCTGAATAATCTGACAAGATTAATTACTGCTAAAGGAAATGAATACAAGAACACAATTATTTTATCCGGACAGATAGACAGACAGATAGATTCTTATGAAGTGGAAATTTTTAAGAAATATTCAATACCGTTTGCATGCGTGGTCTTTATTTTAGTTGGAGCTCCGCTCGGTTACAGAGTCAGACGTGGTGGATTCGGTATTGCAGCCGCATTTTCACTTCTGTTTTTTTTGCTTTACTGGGCTTGTCTTATAGGCGGTGAAAAACTTGCTGACAGAGCTCTTATATCGCCTTTTATGGGAATGTGGATTGCAAATATTATTATCGGATGCTTAGGTTTGTATTTAATGTTTAAATCATCTTAAGTATATTATTTAACTTAGCAAATCAATTTTATTGTCAAGCCCCGAACAATATAAAATTACCCAACTCCGCCAGGTTCGGAAGAAAGCAACGGTAAGTATCCTTTATATGTGATTTGGGTGTCTTGACAATTTTTTTATAATTCATGAGTAAAATAAAAATCGGAATAGTCGGTCTCGGCGGAATTTCACAGATCATTCATCTTCCTATATTATCAAAAATGGACGATGTGGAAATAAGCGCTGTATGTGACAGTGATATTTCCAAATGTAAAAGCATTTCATCTAAATATAATGTTAAAAAATATTATACTGATGTAAATGATATGCTCGGGGAAAGCGATGATATATCTGCAGTTATTGTTGCTACTCAGACCAGTGTTCATAAAGATATTGCCAAAAAATGTCTTGAAGCCGGAAAAGATATTCTTATTGAAAAACCAATAGCAAGAAATTATAAAGAAGCGAAAATCATTGTCGATACTGCCGCAAGAATGAAAAAGAAGATTATGGTTGGTATGAATAACAGATTCAGAAATGATATGATGCTGCAGAGGACTTTCATAAAAGCAGGTGAAATAGGCGAAATATTTTATGTGAAAGCCGGCTGGATAAAACCCAAAAGTTCTGATCAGCGATGGATGCTTCAAAAAGATATGTCAGGCGGCGGTGTGTTTCTGGATAACGGAATCGCTATGCTCGATCTTGGTCTGTGGATTCTCGGCTTTCCTGAGATAAAAAGAGTCTCTGCCACTAATTATTATCATAATACAAAATCAGTTGAGGATTCCAGTATTGTGATGATTAATTTTAAAAATAAAACCACACTTACTGTGGAAGTGAGCTGGGGTATTCAAAGGGAAGGTGAATTATTTTACTGTAATGCATTCGGAAAGACTGGAAGCACTTCTATTAACCCGTTTGCAATTTATAAGAAAATGGAGGAAAACCTTTACAACATCACACCGAAAAAAATTAACATTCCCGCTAACCCTTTTAAGAAAAGTTATGAATACGAATTGCAGCATTTTATCGGAGCGTTGAAAGGAAACAATGATCTGATATCGAGCGGAAAGGAAGCTCTGAAAGTTATGCAGATTGCCGATGCAGTATATAAATCAGCCAGGTCCGGTAAAGAAATAATATTTAAATGATTTCTTTAAGATTTGGTAACATAATATGGTTAGATTGATGAAAAACAAAAATATGAAACTGAAAATTTTAGTTGTAGACGATGAAAAAGATATCGTTGATATACTGAAATACAATCTTGAAAGAGAAAATGAGTTTGAAGTTATTACGGCGTGTAACGGAAAAGATGCAATTGAGCTTGCAAATGATTCGCCTGATCTGATTATTCTGGATATCATGATGCCGGAGCTTAACGGATATGAAGTCTGTAAGAAACTTAAACACAATCCTGAAACTTCAGGAATACCCGTAATTTTTCTGACCGCTAAAGAAAATGAGATCGATGAAATACTCGGTCTTGAAATTGGAGCTGATGATTATATTTCAAAACCAGTTTCTCCGAGAAAGGTTATAGCGCGGATTAAATCTGTTATCAGACGATCTTCATCCGAACCTGAAAAAACTTTCAAGATTGAACAGAGAATAAAATTCAACAATCTGGAAATAGACAGTCAGAGCCACAGCGTAAAGATTAATCAGAAAGATATTTTTTTCCCGAAGAAGGAATTTCAGCTGCTTCATTTTCTTATATCTAACAGGGGAAAAGTTTATTCCAGGGAAATATTGCTGAATCAGCTTTGGGGGGAAAATGTTTATGTCGTTGACAGAACTGTTGATGTTCACGTCGCAAAAGTAAGAGAGAAGCTTGGTGAATATTCTGATTATATTGAAACCATTAAAGGACTCGGATACAGATTCAGGGATAACTGATTCCCTTATTTTGAAATTTTAGATGAAAAAAGTAAACCTTCTTACCAAATATATTTTAATATATTTCTCTTCCCTTATTATTTTATTAACGGCTTTATCTAATCTGTTTCATTATAACACTGAAACAGTTCTTGTTTCTGGCATACTGGGACTTATACTCTTTATGGTCAGTCTGATTTTTTTTTACAATGAAGTTTCAAAACCTTTAAAAAAGATCCTCTCTGTTACAGATAAACTCAAATCAGGCAAAGACTCCGGTAACTTTAACAACTTTGATTTCAAGATTTCGGAGATAACCGGTATTCTCGAAAATATTAAAGAAATAAAAAATGAACTTTCCGGCAGCAGAGAAATCAACGAACTTATAACAGAGGTTAATTTAATTGCCGAAAGAATTCTGAAAGAGCTTGAGCTGACAAAAGTATTTAAAGTTAACCGGAATGAGTTTATGGGTAATGTTGCGCATGAATTAAGGACTCCGATATTTGCAATTCAGCTGTCGCTTGAGACACTGATTGACGGAGCCGTTAATGACGAAAGAGTTAATATGGATTTTTTGAACAGGGCTTTGAATCAGACAAAAAGACTTAAAGAGCTGGTGGAAGATCTGATCAGCATTGCAAAATTTGAGACCGGTCTGAAAATGAGCAAAAGATATTTCGGGATCACAAACGTGATTACTAAAACTTTGGAAGAGCTAGGAGCTATAGCTGAAAGCAAAAAAATTTCCTTGCTGTTTGAACCTGCATCAGTAAACGGTATTCAGGTATTCGGAGATGAAGAAAGACTCAAGCAGGTTCTGGTTAATCTTATTGATAATGCAATTAAATATACACCTGAAAACGGAACAATAAATGTTTCACTTGATGTACTTGAAAAGGAAGTTATCGTGAGAATTGAAGACAGCGGTATTGGAATTCCTGCTAAAGATATACCTAGAATTTTTGAAAGGTTTTACAGAGTTGATAAAACTAGATCCAGAGATATAGGAGGAAGCGGACTTGGGTTGTCTATAGTTAAACATATTTTGGAAGCACATTCAAGCAGGATCAGCGTAGAAAGCGAGGAGAACATAGGCACTAAAATTGAATTTAATCTGAAAAGGTAAAGAGTTTACACCGAAACTATTCCGTGATATTATTCCAGATTTTTAAAAGCCCCGGTTCATCAAATTTCTTTCCCATTATCTGAATTCCAAACGGAAGCCCGTTTCTGTCAATGCCGCAGGGAATTGAAATTGCCGGTATTCCTGCAAGGTTAACTGATGCTGTATAAATGTCATTCAGATACATCGACAGAGGATCCTCAATTTTTTCACCGAGCCGGAAAGCTGTATTTGGAGTTGTAGGTGAAATAATAAAATCCACTTTTCCGAAAGCATTTTCAAAATCATTCATAATAAGTCGTCTTACTTTCTGCGCCTTTCTGTAATATGCGTCATAGTATCCTGCCGAAAGTACATATGTTCCCAGCATTATCCGTCTTTTTACTTCATCACCGAAACCTTCCGATCTGGAGTTGACATACATTTCCTCCATAGTTTGAGAATTCTCAGATCTGTAACCGTACCTTACTCCGTCAAATCTGGAAAGATTACTTGATGCTTCTGCGGAGGTCAGAATGTAATAAGACTGTATAACATACTTAGTATGCGGAAGTGAAATTTCCTCAACCTGAAATCCTTTTCCTTTAAGAGAATCTATTTTTTCCAGAACACCTTTTTTAATATCAGGATCAAGTCCCTCTTCAAAATATTCCGAAGCAAATCCTATTTTAATGTCTTCCGGTTTAAATTTTTGCTCAGACAATTCTGTATAATCCGGAACAGAAATGTCTGATGATGTGCTGTCACTGCTGTCATGCCCTGAAATCACTTTCAGCAGAGCGGCAATATCATAATTATTATTTCCGAATATTCCGATGGAATCAAATGATGAGGCAAAAGCTACAAGTCCGAACCTTGATATTCTGCCGTAGGTTGCTTTAAGGCCGGTAATGCCGCAGAATGACGCCGGCTGCCTTATAGAACCGCCTGTTTCAGATCCAAGCGAAAGCAGGCACATTTTAGCCGCTACCGATGCAGCGCTGCCTCCGGAAGACCCGCCGGGAACTCTGGTTGTGTCGATAGGATTTTTTACCGGACCGAAAAAAGAATTCTCATTCGAAGATCCCATTGCAAACTCATCACAATTTACCTTACCGATAATGATTGCATCTTCAGACAACAGTCTTTCGATCACGGTTGCATTGTATAATGTTTCAAACCCGCTCAGAATTTTGGATCCGCAGGTGAGTTTTTTATCTTTAACTGAAATGACATCTTTTACGGAAATCACTGCTCCGGCAAGTTTTCCGGCTTTTCCTGATTTCAATTTAGCATCAATCTCCGCTGCTCTTGCAAGAGCTTCATTCTCAAAAACAGAAATAAAAACATTCAGATCTTTCCGCTCATTTATATTTTCTAGATAGTTTTTTACAAGATCAACGCAGGTAATATTTTTTAAGGAGAGATCTTTTTGAATCTCTTTTAAACCAGGAGGAATTTTTTTCATAATTTTTTAAAAATATCAGAAGAGATTATTTATGAAGTATAATAATCAACAATTTACCAGATAATTATTCCGAAACTCTGAAATATTTTTACGAAGCTGTCAGTTGGAGTTTTTTTTCTCATTATCATCAACAGAGGTAATATCTTTTTCGATATCAGACGAAGCCTTTTTGAATTCCTTGATTCCTTTGCCGAGACCCTGCATCAGATCCGGGATTTTCTTTGCTCCGAACAGAACCAAAATAACAATCGCTATCAATATGATTTCCGGTGTACCTAAACCAAACATTTTATTTCTCCTTTTCCGCAATGCGGATAATTATAAAAATTATAACAAACTTTCTGCAACACTTTTAAAGAATCTGTATCCGTCTGTATTTCCCAGCAGCTCTTCCGATGCTCTTTCCGGATGAGGCATAAGGCCGAGTACATTTCTTTTTACATTCTGGATCCCAGCTATATTGCCAATAGAACCGTTAGGGTTATCTTTATAAGTAAATATAATTTGATTATTGCTTATAATATCCGTTAACGTATTTTCATCACAAAAATAATTTCCGTCTCCGTGCGCAACCGGAATTCTTATCTCTTCCTTGATGCCGTATTCACCGGTAAAAATACTTTTATTATTTTCTACTTTCAATGTAACAGTTTTACAGACAAATTTCAGACTGTCATTCCTTAACAAAGCGCCGGGTAAAAGCCCGGTCTCGCAGAGCATCTGAAATCCGTTGCAGATACCGATTACAATTCCGCCTTTTCCGGCAAACTTTATTACTTCATTCATAAGCGGAGAAAATTTTGCTATTGCTCCGCATCGCAGATAATCACCGAATGAAAATCCTCCGGGTAAAATAATAATGTTTCTGTCGCCTAAGCTTGTATCTTTATGCCAGAGAAATTTTGTATCAGCATTAAAAATATTTTTAAATACATTATAAACATCATGATCGCAGTTCGAACCGGGAAAGACTACTATTCCAGCTTTTACATGATTCATTTATTTACTTTCTCCGTCTTTTGACACAATAAATTCATAATCTTCCATTACAGGATTTGCCAGTAGTTTTCTGCAGGTCTCTTCGGTAATTTTCTTTGCTTCCTCTTCTGATTTCGCATCAATCTTCAGCTCAATAAATTTCCCTATTCGTGTATCGGTTACCGAATCAAATCCCAGCGACTTCAGCGAATGTTCGACAGCTTTTCCCTGAGGATCAAGTATAGTGTCCCTTATCTTAATGTTAATTTTTGAAGTATACAAACTTGTATAATTAAATTTTTAAAAATAACCGGTTTAATATTTTAGGTTTTGCTCCATGGATTATCTTCCGATTTTATCCAGAATATTTTCAAGTCCTGTTTTATCAATTTTATCAAGCTTCATATGCATAATTTTTTCAGTCTTATCATCCGGTAAGAATGATTCGGATCTTACATCTGTTCCGGATTCAACAGGATTTTTTGATTTACCAAGTTCAGTTAATTTCATATCTTTCTCCTTGGTATTATCTTCCGCATCCGGTTCATTTACGCTTTTACTTTTTTCAACTGTTTTTTCACTGGTATAAACCTTATTGTCCGCTGACGTTACATTTGGTTTATCGGTTTCGATTAATGACAGGTCCTGTTTGCTTTGATAATTTTTATTTTCATTTTTAAGCTCTCTGCCTTTAAAATTTCCCTGATCCGTATAAGACTGACTTTTAAAATTTTCAGAATTTTCTTTCGGCAGATTATCAATTGAATTTTTTAAATCCGAGAGATTTTTAGATTCATAATTTTTTAATCCGGAATTATTGTCTGCCGTTTTACTTTCATCCGTCAGTCCGTTAGAGCTGCCTGATTTCTCAAGCTGTTCAATATCAACATTCACATATGTTACATAAAATACAAAAAAGATAACCATTGTAAAACCAACGGCGGGTATAAGCCACGGATATTGCTTATTGCTTAAAAAATTTCTTAAGAAGCCGCCTTTTTCGTCATCATATTTTTTAATATGAGCATTTCTCCTTAATGCTTCTTCTTCTACGATTTTTAAATGAAGGTTATTGGTAAAATTACTGCTTGCCTTAATTGTTTCAAGACTTTTCAGTTTTTCACGTATTTCTAAATATTTTTCTTCGTCTGACAAAATTAATATATAATTTCTATTGCTTTTTTGTTTTTGATTTGTGTAAACTTTCGAGCATTTCCTTCAGACATTCCCTTCCTCTGTTGATTCTTGATTTAACCGTTCCAAGAGGCAAAGAAGTAATTTTGGAAATCTCCTCATAGTCTAAATCCTGTATATCTCTGAGAATGATCACTTCGCGGAATTTTGGATTAAGCGAACTAATGGCATTCTGAATTATTTCACCTTCCGTTGCTGCATTCGCGCTGTCATCGGGAAGTATATAACCGGAAGTTAGCTCATAGTCTTTTTCTTCATCATCATAGTAATTACTTATGGAAGTGGTTTTCATCTTATTCTTTTTATTCATGTAAGTTCTGGTCAGATTAAGTGCTATGGTATAAAACCATGTTGAAAATTTTGCAATTTCAACATAAAGATGTTTCGATTTATACAGTCTTAAAAAGGTATCCTGAGCCAGATCCTCTGACTCTTCTTTATTGCCGGTATATCTGAAAATAAAATTAACAAGTCTGTCTTTATATCTGTTAACAAGTTCATTAAACGCCTTTACATCCTCTTGTTGAAACAGGAGTATCAGCTCTTCATCCGTTAATGTCTTATAATCTGTTTCAGTTTTTCCGGGCATTTAAGCTATTTAATAAACTTATATTTAATGTTATTGTTCCGGGTAAATAATTGGATATGTTATGATTCATTTACCGCAGATATTATTTATAAGTGAGAACATTTTTGTGAATCTGTTTCCGCCGGAAGATTTAAGTGAGATATCGGCGTAATATATATTTTTAAATATGGATTTTATTTTATCCTGCGAAGTCGCGGTGGCAATTTTTCTGTAAACAGGCAGAAGTTCGAACTGTTCTTTTGACCAGATCTTTAACTCTCTTTTAAGACTAAATTCATTCAGACCTGCAGAAGACGGATCTTTCAATTTGTAAATAGCCGTGAATGCCGAATTAAGTAAAAAGACAAGATACACTTCAACATCTTTTTTCAGTGAAATTTTTCTGTAGATCTTTACGGCAAGAGTCACATTTCCAAGAAGAATTGCTTTTATAAAGTCTGCTTCAATAAAATCCTTTTCAATACCGTTACAAAGATTTACAGAATCCGCCGTAACTTCACCTGTTGAATAACAAAAGGTTTTCAGCTTTTCTATTTCGGAATTGAGCTCCTCAGGAGAATAGTTGGAAAAATTCAAAAGATGCCTTACGGTTTCTTCCGTAATCTTAATTCCGTCAAACTTTTGAATAACCCAGCTAATAAGTTCGTCTTCACTGAACTCATCAGTTTTAAGAATATGTATCTTATCGGTGAAAGATTTTATACCGGAAGGATCACCTCCTGACATAATAGAATCGGCAGCAAAAATTTTATCCGGATCGGTTTCATCATCATTAGATATTAGTATCAGCAGGGTATCGGGATTCGGTCTCTTAATATATTCCGCAATGGCAATTTTTTCATTCTTCAGAAATTTTTTTGCATTCCTGATCACAACGACTTTTTTATCCGAAAAAAGTCCGGTATTACTGCATTCATTTAATATATTTTCAATGACTTTATCATCTGCATTAAAATGTATCAGATGATTTTTTCTGTCAGGATTATTATTGGTGAATGCGTTATATAAGGAATCAGTTATTTCATCAGACAGTAATTTGTCTTTTATAAATAATAAAAGATTATTCTTTTCAATGTATTTTACTGCATTACTATTTAAATCATTAAATGAAATTTTTTTAAGTGTCAGGAAATTTGATGTTGTTTTTGCCATGAATGAAAATAGTCATTATCATTAAATTATTGTATAATAAAATTCATATAACAAGGTTAAGAAATGCAGCTGTGTCTTAATTCACTAATAAAATCAAAATAAAAAAGCCGTCTCATTTTAAATTGAAACGGCTTTACATAAACTTAATTAAATCTTTTTTACATTACTTCGAAGATAAAGTAACCTTTGTCATTTTAACATCAGTTACAGGTTTGTCATTAGGTCCGGTTTTCACTTTTCCGATTTTATCAACTACATCCATTCCTTCCACTACTTCGCCGAATATAGCATGTTTTCCGTCCAGCCAGTCTGTCGGCGCTAAAGTTATAAAGAACTGAGATGAACCTGTGTTTGGACCTCTGTTTGCCATAGAAAGAATTCCTTTCTTGCTGTGTTTTAACCCGGGACCGAATTCATCTTTGATCGTTTCTTTTGATCCGCCTGCTCCGGTTCCTGTAGGATCTCCGCCTTGAATCATAAATCCGTCTATTACTCTGTGAAATATTATTCCGTCATAATATTTTTGACTGATCAGCTTTTTGAAATTTGCAGTTGTTAAAGGTGCTTCTTTTGTGAAGAGTTTGATCTTGATCTTTCCCATTGTGGTTTCCATTATAACGAAATCACCGTCTGCAGATTTTTCTTCTTTACCTGCTGTTTCTGTTTTCTCTGTAGTAGAGTCCATTTTTTCTGTAGTTTTAGTTTCAGAATTTGTGTTTGTAGTAACAGTATCTGTTTTTTCAACAGTTTTTGTTTCTGTCGTTGTGTTTGTTTCTTTTTTAGTTTCAGTCTTTGTCTCTGTTTTGGAAGTTTCCGTTTTCTCCCCGCATGATATTAAAATCATTGCCAAGATCACAACGGAAAAATACATCACTATTTTTCTTTTTAACATTTATATCTCCTTGGTTTAAATATATTAATAAAGTTTATTTAAAATTGTTTTAAAAATCTGATATCGTTTTCATAAAACAGTCTGATATCAGGAACGCCGTGTTTTATCATAAGTGTTCTCTCAATTCCCATTCCGAATGCATATCCGCTGTAAATTTCCGGATCGTATCCTACTGATTCAAAAACATTCGGATCCACCATCCCGCAGCCGAGTATCTCAAGCCATCCGGTATATTTACAGACTCTGCAGCCTTTGCTTTTGCAGAGAAAACATTCGACATCCATTTCAGCAGAAGGTTCCGTAAAAGGAAAAAATGAAGGTCGGAGTCTTGTCTTAAGAGAATCACCGAAATATTCCCCGGCAAAATAATTTAAGGTGCCTTTAAGCTCGCTGAACGTAACATTTCTGTCAACATAAAGACCTTCGACCTGATGAAAAAATGCAAGACTTCTTGAACTTACATCCTCGTTTCTGAAAACTCTTCCGGGAGATATTATTCTTACAGGCGGCTTAATCTTTTCCATTATTCTTATCTGCGCCGAAGAAGTCTGCGTTCTCAACAGATATTTTCTGTCCTTGCCTTTACTGTCAATATAAAAAGTATCCTGCATATCCCTTGAAGGGTGATGATCAGGCGTATTCAGTGCATCGAAATTATGATATTCATCTTCTATTTCAAATCCTTCATAAACTTTAAATCCGATCTTTTCAAAAATTCCTGAAATTTCCTCAAGCGCCTGACTGATCAGATGTTTTGTTCCTTTGTTGAACGTTCTTCCGGGAAGAGTTATATCAATGTTATCATCTTCGGAGGTGTTTTCTGATTCTAATTTTGCTTTCTTATCTTCATAAAGTTTCTGAATTGATACTTTAAGTTCATTCAGGGATTTGCCTGTAGCGCTTTTGGATTCTTTATCAGTATTTTTGAAATCCTCAAAAAGTCCGCTTAGAATTCCGTTGCGGCTGAGATATTTTAATCGGTATTCTTCAAGTGATTTTTCGGAGTTAATTTTTTCCGATTCGGCAAGCGATTCTTTTTTAAGAGTTTCGATTTTTTCTAACATCGTAAGCAAAAAGTTTGAACTTTCTGAAACAAAAATAGGCGAATTAGCATCCGCCTTATTTTTTTAAAATTATCAGGTATAGTTTATTTTAAGGCGAATTTCACGACTTCCGTAAATGCCTCTGAATTACCGTAGGCAAGGTCTGCAAGCATTTTTCTGCTGATATCAATATTCTTTTTATTTAGTGCATTGATAAGCTTTGAATAGGTTGTATCATTCATTCTTGCAGCTGCATTGATCCTTGTGATCCACAGACTTCTGTATTCTCTCTTTTTTAATCTTCTGTCTGTATAAGCGTGAGTAAGTCCTTTCTCTACTGCATTTTTTGCAGCCGTATATACTTTGCTCCTGGCTCCGTAATATCCTTTTGCTTCATCTAAAATTCTCTTTCTTCTTCTGTGTGACGCTACTTTATTTTTTGAACGCGGCATATTTTCTCCATTAAAAAATTAGTTTAAAAAATTGTTTAAGCTTGTATCAGTCTTTTAACTGTTCTTGTTTCCTGCTCTGATACCAAAGTAGCTTTACCAAGCTGTCTCTTTCTTTTGTTTGATTTTTTTGTGAGAATATGGCTTCTGTAAGCTTTTTCCCTTTTTACCTTTCCAGTGCCGGTTACTTTAAATCTCTTTTTAGCGGCTCTGTTTGATTTCATTTTAGGCATCTTCTTTTGCGTCTGTTTGATTTTTATCTTCTGTAATACCTTTTGTATTATCAGCCTTTTTTTCTATAATTTCTTTTGTAACTTTTTGATTTGCAGTTTCGGGATTTTCAGCTTTCTTTTCCTTTGCCAGATTGTCCTTATATACTTGTATCTTAGCTTTATCAGGTAAAAAATATGCGAATAACTGCTTGCCTTCCATTCGCGGAGGAGACTCAAGCTTTGCAACATTTCCCAGCTTCTCAATTATTTCATCCATCAGTTTTTTACCGATCTCAGGATGAGTTATCATCCTTCCCTTAAACATTACATACGCTTTTACTTTGTGACCTTCAAACAAAAACTGCCTCAAATGCTTTGTTTTAAACTCAATATCATGTGTGTCTGTGTTTGGATTGAATCGTATCTCCTTTATATTCATCACATGCTGATTCTTCTTCGCCAGTTTTTCCTTTTTTTGTCTCTCGTAATTGAATTTTCCGTAATCGACTATTTTACATACAGGAGGTTTTGAAGTTGAAGAAATTTCCACAAGATCCATTCCTCTTGATATTGCAATTCTGAGAGCTTCCGTATTCGACATTATTCCGAGTGCGTTTCCTTCGTCATCCAATACTCTGATCTGCGGAGCGCGGATCTGATCGTTTACTCTCTCTTTGTACTTTTTATTTTTAATAAACTATAGTTTGAATTTATAAACCCGGTTTAACAGCCGAATTAATTATATCCGGCTTTTTCCCGGACTTGCAATTTAAGTTTTTCTATGAACTCATTCAATTCAAATTTTCCGATATCACCCTTTTTATGTTCCCTGACTGAAAGATTACCGCTCTCCTTTTCCTTATCACCTATTACTATCATATATGGAATCTTCTTATTTTCAGATTCCCTTATTTTAAATCCTATCTTTTCGTTTCTTAAATCAATGTTAACTCTGAATCCTTCAGATTTTAATCTTTTTTCAAGCTGACCGGCATATTCAAAATGTGCATCTGCAATCGGGAGAATGCTCACCTGTACCGGCGCTAACCATACTGGGAAAAATCCACCGTAATGCTCAGTCAGAACGCCGACAAATCTTTCAAAAGAACCGAATACGGCTCTGTGAATCATTACCGGTCTGTGTGCATTTCCGTCACTGCCGGTATATTCCAGTCCGAATCTCTCAGGCATTGAAAAATCCAGTTGTATTGTTCCAAGCTGCCAGTTCCTGCGCAGACTGTCCTTTACTACAAAATCTATCTTCGGTCCGTAAAAAGCTCCGTCGCCTTCATTGACTTTGTATTTTATCCCTGCTTTGTCAAGTGCGGTGGCAAGCGCTTTTTCGGAATTATCCCATACTTCCGGAGAACCTATATACTTTTCAGGGCGAGTGGATAAATAAACCTGAACTTCTTCAAAACCGAATGTATTGTAAACGTCAAAAATTAACTTTATCAAAACCGTTACTTCGTCTTCAATCTGATCAGGAGTGCAGAAAATATGAGCGTCATCCTGAGTAAAACTTCTCACTCTGAAAAGTCCGTTGAGCACTCCGGATAATTCATGTCTGTGCACAAGCCCGAATTCATATAATCTCAGCGGCAGATCCCTGTAAGACTTCATACCGGTTTTATAAACCAGCGTACTGCCGGGACAATTCATCGGCTTTACCGCAAAATCCCTTTCATCAATATCAGTGAAGTACATGTTTTCCTTATAATTATCATAGTGTCCTGACTGAAGCCATAGTTTCTGATTGAGAATGATAGGAGTATTAATTTCCTGATAATTTAATTCGATAAGTTTTGAACGCAGATATTCCTTCAGATTATTCAGCAGTATCATTCCGTTATTATGCCAGAATGGAAAACCCGGACCCTCTTCATGAAATGAAAAGAGGTCAAGCTCTTTTCCGAGTTTTTTATGATCTCGTTTCTTAGCTTCCTCAAGATTCTTCAGATATTCATCAAGTTCTTTCTGTTTCGGAAATGAAATTCCGTAAATCCTTTGAAGCATCTGTCTATGCTCGTCACCGCGCCAGTAAGAACCTGATACGGATAGAAGTTTTACGGACTTAACCTTTTCGGTAGAAGGAAGATGAGGTCCTCTGCAAAGATCGGTAAAATCACCCTGCGAATAAAGCGAAACGTTCTCTTCGTCTTTAGCAATCGTTTCAAGTATTTCCACTTTATACGGATCAATCCTCTCTGACTGAAAATATTTTATCGCGTCAGTTCTTTTAAGATCTTTCCTTTCGGGTTTCAGTCCTCTTTTGGAAATTTCAAGAATCCGTTCTTCAATTTTTTTAAGATCTTCCTCAGAAAATTTCCTGTCTGAATCAATATCATAATAAAAACCGCTTTCAATTGGAGGTCCTACGCCGAATCTCGCTCCGGGAAATAATTCCTCCACCGCCTGAGCCATCATATGAGAAGTAGTATGCCAGAAAACCTCTTTACCCTTTTCAGAATCAAATTTGTGAAATACAATTTTTGAATCCTCATTCAGAACTGTGTTAACATCTTTCATCAAACCGTTTATTTCGGCTGCAAGAATTTCTTCAGCTAGTCTTTTGCTTATAGATTCAGCTATTTCATAAGCTGATACACCTTTGTCAAACTCTTTTACAGAATTATCCGGAAACGTTATTTTGATTTTTTCTGACAAACTTAAAATATTTAAAAAATAAACCTCACGAATTTAAAACTTCCAATTCGTAATTTGCAAAACGTAATTTGTAATTGATTCTGTGGGCGGTAATGGATTCGAACCAATGACCTCTACGATGTCAACGTAGCGCTCTAACCAACTGAGCTAACCGCCCTTCAGTTTTTAAGACTTCCAAAATACCTTTTTTATGCTGCTTTTTCAATGAACTTATCCGGTTTTTTTAATATTCTTAAGATTTCAGGCAAACAAAACTTATTGAATTAAAGAATACTATCTCCGAAACCGGATCTGCTAAAAAAGTTCATACGGAAACTGTTATTAAATATCCCTTTTTAATAAATAATAAATATTTTTATTTTAAATCGCTTAAAAAAAATTATTCCATAACTTAATTTATTCTGCATGAAAAAATTTTATTTATCTTTACTGTCCTTCACGGCAGTATTTGTTTTTTTCTCATTTAATAACAGTGTTCAGCTAAATCAAAACGGTTTACCGATAGATTCTCTGGAAGCTGAAAAAGAAAATTTTGTTAACATTGTAAAAGAAACAATTAAAGGAAAAGAAGGCGTATCATCAGATTCAGTTTTCAGAGATATTCAGATGCTGAAGGGAGTCCCTGCAGAAAATCTTCTGAATATAATGAATTACGGTTTCAGTAAAGCTCTCGGCGTCGGCTGTGATCACTGTCACAACACTACAGACTGGGCTTCCAATGAAAAAAACGCAAAACAGATATCAAGGGAAATGATGAAAATGTCAGGACAGATAAGAGATATGATAAGTAATATAAAGGAAATTGAATCGGAAAAAGCAACGATAAACTGCACTACCTGTCACAGAGGTGAGATAGTACCGGCATTAAAGATGAAGGATTGAATAAGCATCAGCCGGAATTTCCTGAATAGAATCTGATGAGATTTTCGTAGGTTTTGCTGAGTTTGATGCCGCGGCGGGACATAACTGTTAAAGCCGTTTCAACGGCTTTTTCTGTCCGGTAACGGACTGGCTTGTTTCCGCTTTCATTCCATGTAAAAGAGCCGATATCTTTACCGGGAAAGCCGCCTCCGAATATGTTAGCGAATATTCCGGAAACTGTGCCTGTGTTCAGCATTGTATTTATTGAAGTCTTGGTATGATCTCCTAATATGCTTCCCAGAAACTGCATTCCTGTTTCTGTTTCCTTTTCATTTATTTTCATTCTAATCTTTGAATAATTATTCTTCAGATCGCTTGTAACTGTATCTGCACCGAGATTTACAAACGGACATATATAAGAATGACCGGTAAATCCGTCATGCTGTTTGTTTACATATGAATGAAAAACCGATTCTGCAATTTCACCTGCGACTTTTGAATTTTTACCGATACTGCAGGGTCCGTATATTCTTGTTCCGGATTTTACAAGCGTATTCTTTCCGATAAATACAGGTCCTTTTATAAAACAAAACGGTTCTATTGTGCAGTTTTCTTCAATGATTATTTTTCCTTCGGATGCATCAAGTACTGTGTTTGGATATATTTTCGATTTCGGCGAGATCAGAATGTTTTTATTGTTTATAAATAAATCCGACTTACTTGCTTTCTTCAGACTTTTATCTGTCTGAAAATATAATTCAAGATCTGTGCTGAGTCCTCCGCTGAGAAAATACTTAACGGCATCCCATGGATAATTTAAAACAGATAAATCACCTGAATCAGAAATTTCAGTTTCATTGAATTTATGACTTTTGAAAAAATCTTTGAAATTGAGTTCTTTCGAACCGTTTTCATTAAAATATTTTTTAAATTCCTTTGTTTTATCTTTCGATAAATAAACGGAAATCAATTCACCCTTATAAATATAAATTTGATCCTTCTTTTTTTCCTTTAGTATTTTATTCAGTATATCTATACCGAATATTACTCTTCCGTTTAATAATAACGCATCGTCCTTTGGTATATGATTTACTTTTTCCCTGTTAATTTCTTTCATTAATTCTGAAATGGAATCCCTGCATACCAGCGAAACTTCAAACTTACCGTTTAGAATTTTAATGATCCTGTCTTTTATACTGCCGGTTCCGCATTTTATGTCAAATGACGCCCTCAGCATATTTAATGGGAAAAGGTCTTCGCACTTATTGTCTTCAAAAATTATGACTTCCATTTCGGACTGTTTATTTATTAATCAAAAAAGCCAATATGAAAATATTGGCTTTAAATTTTTGTAAATCCTGAATAAATATGTTTTATGCTTTTGTTTCAGCAGATTCAGTCGTTTCAGCAGATTTTTTAGATTTTCCGTATCGTTTGTTAAATTTCTCAACTCTTCCGGCTGTATCTATGATCTTTTGTGTACCGGTAAAAAACGGATGACATAATGAACAAATTTCGACTTTTATTTCAGGTTCAGTTGAACGCGTTGTAAATAACACTCCTCTGTTTTCCCCGCAATTGCAGATTACATCGCATTTGTAATACTTAGGATGAAAATTCTTTTTCATTTTATTGCTTATTTATTAATTGGACAAAATATCCAATATGATTATGACTTTCAAGAGAAAATTCAGAAGCAGAGGTGTTCTGAAATTTCATGTTCCGATAATTATTATTTTTAAGACTAACGGAAATTTATTTAATCGTCTCAAACGGTTTTAAATGATCAGGTCATTTCCAATAACCTTAATTTCAATTTAAACTAATCTATATTTTTCATAAATTCTTAAAATTAAATCCGGATATCATAATACAGATATATTGAAAAAAATCATTTCCGTTGTAGGAGCCAGACCAAATTTCATGAAAATGGCTCCCATTCATAAGAAGCTTCTTAAAAATAAATCCAAAGTCATTCATAAGATTGTACATACAGGTCAGCATTATGATAATAAAATGTCAGGTGTTTTTATCAAAGAGCTTGATCTGCCGAAACCGCATATTTATCTCGGTGTAGGTTCGGCGTCGCATGCCGAGCAGAAAGCCCGGATCATGATTGAGTTTGAAAAAATTCTTTTAAAGGAAAAACCTGATCTTGTGCTTGTGTACGGAGATATAAATTCAACCGCCGCAGCCGCTCTGGTAAGTTCAAAAATTCTTACTAAATCAGGTAGGTCTGTACCTGTTGCTCATATCGAATCCGGTCTAAGAAGCAATGACCGGTCAATGCCTGAAGAAATTAACAGGCTTGTTACCGATGTGCTTTCTGATTTCTTCTTTGTCACTGAATACAGCGGAGTCAGGAACTTGCTGAAAGAAGGCGCAGATAAAAGAAATATTTTCTTTGCAGGAAATACAATGATAGACTCACTCGTATTTTATCTGACAAAAGCGCAAAAATCCGGAATACTGAAAGAACTGTGTATTTCAGAAAAGCAATACGCACTCGTTACTCTGCACAGACCTTCCAATGTCGATGTCAAAGCTAATATGCGGAAAATTATCTCCGTTTTTGAAAATATTAACAAAATAAATCCATCACTCGATATAGTATTTCCTGTTCATCCCCGCACTTTAAAAATGATCGGCGGGTTCGGGCTTGAAAGTAAAATTCAATCAGTAAAAAATCTTATAATTACCGAACCGTTCGGATATTTTGATTTTTTAAAACTTACTTCAAATGCAAAATTTATCCTGACTGACTCCGGCGGAATACAGGAAGAATCTACATACCTGAGGATTCCGTGCCTCACGCTCCGTGAAAATACTGAAAGACCTGTCACATCAGAGCTTGGCACAAATGTGATTTGCGGACTTAACGAAAAAAAAATTGTTAATCATATTAAAGAAATTGAAAACGGCAGTTTTAAAAAAGGAAAGATACCGGAACTCTGGGACGGTAAAGCCGCCGAAAGGATCGTTAAAATTTTATTAAAATTAATAAAGTAATTTTACAAAAGCAGAAACCGGCTTTTATCAGAAAAGTAATTGACGCATTAAATGAACGCTTCGGCGCTCCGTATGATGTATCCGTAAACAGAGCCGGGATTCTTGATGTATTAATTGCAACCAAACTGTCCCAGAATACAACTGACAAATCCTCTTTTGCTGCGTTTACGAATCTAAAAAAGAAATTCAGTAACTGGGATGAAGTTTCAAAAGCTGATGTCAGAATAATTAAAAATGAAATTAAAGTCTGCGGACTGGCTGAAACAAAATCAAAAGAAATATTATCTCTTTTGAAAAATTTGAAGAAAAATTTCGGAAGTCTGGATCTTGAATTCATGAATGAATATACGGATGAAAAAATTTATGAGATTTTTCTGAATCATAAAGGATTCGGTGTGAAGACAGTTTCATGTGTTCTGATATTCGCAATGGGAAGAGATGCATTCCCGGTCGATACGCATGTTCACAGAATCCTTAACCGGCTTGGGATCGTGAAAACTTCATCGGCGGAAAAAACTTTTGAAGCAGTGAAAGAAATTATCCCCGAAGGCAAAAAATACGAACTGCATTCGAATCTGATAAAATTCGGAAGGAATATTTGCAGAGCAAAGAATCCTTTGTGCAGCATCTGTTTTTTGTATAAAGTGTGTGAATTTCCTGAAAAGAAATTTTACCGTTTTAAAAAAATTAATGCGTCAGATATAAAAGAAAATAATTTTATTATACTTGAAAACTTAAGCTAAGACTGAGACAGATTTGAAATTAGATAAAAATAAAATTCATAAAATTCTTGTAATTAAATTCGGCGGGATAGGAGACATTCTCCTGACCACTCCCGTACTTCCCAATCTCAAAGCTTTTTTTCCCGATGCTGAAATTAATTTTCTTACCGTACGTCATTCGCGTGATATCCTGATTGATAATCCTTATATCACCAGAGCGTTTACTTATGATGCAAATGAAGACAAGTCCTGGTGTCTGATTAAAAACATAAGAAAGCAAAAGTATGATCTTGTTATAGATTTGTTCGGAAATCCGAGGACTGCGCTGATTACCTTTTTAAGCGGAGCAAAGTACAGATTCGGCTTTAATTTCAGAGGAAGAAATTACGCTTATAATATCAGCGTGAAAGGAAGAGGAGGAGAAGTGCATAATGTTGAATTTAATCTCGACTCTCTGAAAGCTCTTGACATTCCTGTCGTTTCCAAAAAACTTTATCTGCCAGTAAATATTGTTCATAAAGAATTTGCTGATGAGTTTTTCAGTTCAAATGGTCTCTCTTCGAAGAAAGTAATTGGAATTTCAAAGACCGGAGGCTGGGAATCCAAAAGATATAAAGCTGAAGATTATACAAAACTGATGGATATACTGAATGAGATCTATGATGTTAATTTTATTCTTTTCTGGGGGAATCAAAAGGAAAGGGAAAATTGTGAGATGATAAGAGACTCTGTAAAAAAAGGAAACGCATACCTAATTCCCGACAGCCCTATCAGATATCTTGCCGCTATAATTGAGAAATGCGATCTTGTGATAGGTAATGACTCAGGCCCTTTGCATATAGCTGTCTCGATGAACGTCCCCACGCTCGGTATTTACGGACCTACTAATCCAAAACTTCAGGGTCCTTTCGGCGATAAAAATCTGTCAATAGTAAATGAAAATATTGACTGCCTTTATTGTAATCTGCTTGAATGTAATATAGGAAATATCTGCATGACGGAATTATCAAAAGACAGGATAATAGAAAAAGTAAAAGAGCTGATACGGATCAACGGAGTGAAAATGTAAAATAAGTTTTTAATGTATTCAATAATTCTTATTTTGTTCAACTAAAAAATTTTTATGGCAGAAGCTGTAAGCAATAAATATCCGAAAGGGATCCCGTATATAATTGGCAATGAACTTGCCGAAAGATTCAGTTTTTACGGAATGAAAGGGATCCTGGTAGTTTTCATGACTCAGTATCTTATGGGTTCGGGCGGAACAGATGTAATGAATCCGAATGAAGCTACAAAATGGTATCATGTTTTCAGCATGGCGACTTATTTTTTTCCGATAGTAGGAGCTATTATATCCGATGTTTTATGGGGAAAATATAAGACGATAATATTACTGTCTGTTGTCTATGTGCTGGGTCATGCTGCTCTGGCAATTGACGAATCGAGAATAGGACTGGCAATCGGACTTACGCTTATAGCAATGGGCTCCGGCGGAATAAAACCCTGCGTTTCAGCTCACGTCGGAGATCAGTTTGAAAAAAAGAACAAGCATCTTCTCGAAAAAATATTCGGTTACTTTTACTTTTCCATAAATCTTGGAGCCGCAATTTCGACTTTACTTACTCCTATATTACTCGACAGATACGGACCTCACGTTGCATTCGGCGTTCCGGGTCTGATTATGCTTATTGCTACTATAGTTTTTTATATGGGAAGAAAAGTATTTACCGCGATACCGCCTGTTGGATGGAAAGCGTACAAGACGGATGTATTCAGCAAAAAAGGGAAAAAAGCAATACTGAATCTCAGCATTATGTATATTTTTATCGCAGTATTCTGGTCACTTTTCGATCAGACGGGATCTTCGTGGGTGCTGCAGGCTGAGAAAATGGATAAAATGGTAAACCTTGGTTTTACGCAGTTTGAACTTCTGGCTTCTCAGATCCAGGCAATTAATCCCCTGCTTATAATGATATTCATTCCGATGTTTACTTATGTCATATATCCTTTCGTGAATAAATTTTTTCCTCTGACAATGCTGAGAAAAATTTCCATCGGTATGTTTCTCGCTGCATTTTCGTTTGCAATAATTGCATTTGCGGAAACTTCCATATCTGCCGGCGGTACTCCGAGCATTCTTTGGCAGTTCTGGGCTTATGTAATTCTTACTGCAGCCGAAGTAATGATCTCCATTACCGGTCTTGAATTTTCATATACACAGGCGCCGAACAGTATGAAGTCTTTCGTAATGGGACTCTGGTTTCTCGGAGTTTCTCTTGGTAACGGTATTACTGCGCTTGTAAATCAGCTAATCGTAAATGACGACGGTTCATTTGTCTTCGAAGGTTCTGAATATTTCTGGTTCTTTTCAGGACTTATGCTGTTCACCGCTTTTGCTTTTATAATTGTAGCCAAAAGGTATAAGGAAGAAGATTATATTCAGGTTAGGGATGTTAACACCGAACCGTTATTAACTGAAAACTGAAATTTATCAAAGTCTTATCCTGTCTGCAGGAATAAAATCCGGAATGCTGTGATTTATATTTTAAGTTTAATATAAAGTTCAATATCATTAAATTAATTTTCTAAAAATCAATGAAAGGAATTCATGTCTAAAAACACACCAATTACTGTCGCATACGGTGACGGTATCGGTCCTGAAATAATGGAAGCAACACTTAATATAATAACTTCCGCCGGAGCTGAACTTGATATTGAAACCATAGAGATCGGCGAGCAGGTATATCTGAGGGGAAATCTCGCCGGAATAGAACCGAGCGCATGGGATTCTCTGCGCAGAACAAAAGTTTTTCTGAAAGCACCTATCACAACACCGCAGGGCGGCGGCTATAAAAGTCTGAATGTTACAACCAGGAAAACATTAGGCCTTTATGCTAATGTAAGACCATGTATTTCTTATCATCCTTATGTTTCTACCAAACATCCCGTAATGGATGTGGTAATTGTCAGGGAAAACGAAGAAGACCTTTATGCCGGAATTGAATACAGACAGACTCAGGATGTCTATCAGTGTTTAAAACTTATTTCAAGACCAGGTTCTGAAAAGATCATACGATACGCATTTGAGTATGCAGTTTATAACAACAGAAAAAAAGTAACGTGTTTTGTAAAAGATAATATAATGAAACTTACCGACGGTTTGTTTCACAAAATATTCAAAGACATTGCAGCTGAATATCCGGATATTGAAAATGAAGTATGGATAGTAGATATTGGAGCGGCTAAAATGGCAAACACGCCGGAAGATTTTGATGTGATAGTAATGGAAAATCTTTACGGCGATATTTTATCGGACGTAGCCGCTCAGATTACCGGTTCCGTCGGACTTGCCGGTTCATCAAACATAGGAGAGAATTTTGCAATGTTTGAAGCCATTCACGGATCGGCTCCGAGAAGAGCAGGACAAAACCTTGCAAACCCGTCCGGACTTCTGCTCGGTGGAGTAATGATGCTGAACCACATTGGTCAGAGTGAAATTGCAACCAAAGTACATAATGCATGGCTTAAAACTCTCGAAGACGGAATTCATACATATGATATTTTTAAGGATAATATCAGCAAAGAAAAAGTCGGCACAAAAGAATTTGCAAAAGCCGTCATCGAAAGATTAGGTCAGGTTCCCGAAAAACTAAAAGCTGTTAAATATAAAAAATCCGATGAAGTGAAAAGAAAACAGGCCGATGTGTCAAAATTAAAAATTCAGCAGAAAGACCTTGTCGGCGTGGATATTTATCTCGACTGGAGAAACGGTTCGGCTGAAGACCTCGGCGAAATTCTGAAAAAAGTCGGCACCGATAATCTTAAACTCGGATTCATAAGTAACAGAGGCGTAAAAGTCTGGCCTGACGGCGAACCGGAAACTTTCTGCACCGATCACTGGAGATGCAGATATGTTACCGTTAACAGCGGAGAAACCATTAATAACTCCGAAGTAATAAAGCTGCTTGAAAAAGTATATGATACCGGTTTTGATTTTATAAAAACAGAACATATTTATAACTTCGACGGTGAAGCGGGTTATTCCTGATTTGTAATTTTATTTTTATAAGCTCTGATAAAATCCGGTTTAAGCCGGATTTTTTTTGTCCGGATGTTGACATTTAAAAATAAACTCTCTATTTTTGTAAAGCACTTTATTTTATAAAGCACTTTAAATTAAATCAAACATGGAATCAAAACAAGCTGAACTTGAACTGTCTCTGATAAAAAAAATGATGGAGGACACCCGAAAACTGAATATCGATAACGGTATTCATTATATATTCTGGGGTATATTGGTAGCTCTCGGATTACTGATAAACTATCTTATGCTTGTGTTTAAATTTTATACAAAGTATATAGGATTTGTATGGCTGGTGATGATGGTATCAGGAGCAGTTGCCGATATACTGATAGGCAAATATCAAAGCAAAAGAAGTAAAGTATCCACTTACGCAGGAAGGATTTTGGCTTCATTATGGCTTTCGTCAGGAGTAGCAATGTTTATTTACGGTTTTGTCGGCTCTTTCTCCGGAGCATACAATTCCATATTCATCTGTCCTGTCATCGCTACATCTCTCGGTATTTCCTATTTCACAAGCGGATCAATACAGCAGCTCGGATGGCTCAGATCAGTATCATTCGGATGGTGGGCAGGAGCAATAATAATGTTTGTATTTCCGGGAATTCATACTTTACTTATTTTTGCAATAATGATAATCATGCTTCAGATAGTACCGGGAATAATACTCAATAAAAAATCAAAAGAATTACTTACAGAAATCGCAAAATGAATTATGACTATCAGCAAATTGACGATGTAATACATTCACGGATAAGAACTGCAATTATGGCAGTGCTTGTGGGAACTGAAGAAGCGGAATTCAATTTTCTAAAGGAAAAAGTAAATGCAACTGACGGCAACTTAAGTGTTCATCTGAAAAAACTGGAGCATGCGGGATATGTCAGCGTTAAGAAATTATTTATAGACAGAAAACCCGTTTCAAAATATAAAATCACTGCAAAAGGATACAAAGCTTTTGAAAATTATATCAATAATCTGGAAAATATTATAAGATCAAATAAAAAGTAATCATTATTATAAATTAACCAATATGACAAAACAAACTAAACTAACTACACTAAAAAAAGAACAAATCGAAAAGGACCTGAAAAATCTTAAAGGATGGAAAACAGATTATTCATCAATAAAAAAAATCTTTAAAACAAAAGGATTTCCCCAGACAATGGGACTTACAACTGCCATATGCGCATTATGTCAGCAGCATGACCATCATCCGGATTATCTTACTCTGAAATACTCTGAGGTCGAGGTTTCTTTTTCAACGCATTCGGTTAAAGGAATTTCACGGAAAGATTTTGAAATTGCCCGCGATATTGAAACTTTAAAATTCTAACTAAACATGAAAAAATATTTTACAAAGCTTATTGCATTATTGATTCTGTTTCAGTGCGGGAATTCATTCTCACAGGACAATGAATCTTCTGAAACATCGCAAGTCACTGTTATATCAGGTAAAGTGACCGGTGAGAAAAACGAAGTAATCTCAGGCGCTAATATAGTAATAGAAGGAACAATAGACGGCGCTGTTTCGGATGATAACGGTTTATATGATTTTGAAACTGAAAAAACCGGACAGGCGAATCTTATTGTTACTTCAATTGATTACGCTACAAAAAACATTCCGATTGATATTTTACCGGGACAAAAAATGGTTCTTAATGTGAAGCTGACTAAAACTGAAATTAAAACTGACGAGATACTTGTAACGGCAAGTTCTTTTACTTCCGGAAATAACACCGCCGTAACTCTTACTCCGCTTGAGATTGTCAGAATACCCGGCGCAGACGCTGATCTGTACAGGGCTATCACTACTTTTCCCGGTTCAAATCAGGTGAACGAAGGCAGCAGAATAACCGTGCGCGGAGGAAATCCCAATGAAGTTCTGACGATAGTTGATATGGCTTCGCTTTACAATCCGTTTATCTTTGATGAAACTTTTAATACTTCATCATATTCAACTATTAATCCATGGGGGCTGAAAGGAATCAATTTTACAAGCGGCGGATTTTCCGCTAAATACGGAAATGTGCTTTCTGCAGTGCTGGATCTTAAATCCTATGACATGCCGCAGGGTTCGGGAATGTTTGCATGGCTCGGACTTGCAAATGCATCTCTGTCAGGCGTTTATCTCTCCGATAACAGAAAAATCGGAGCGACATTTACTGCAGGTAAATTATTCCTCGAACCGTTTTTCGCCATTAACGGAAAGCATTCTGAATATTCACCAATCCCACAGTCAAACCAGCTCGGAGGCACTCTGTCATTTAAGCTTGGAGAAACAGGCAATCTTAAAATGTACGGTAATTACAGTGATGATAAAGTCGGGATCAGAAACGCAGGTCCAACTTATGACGGATTCTTCGAAGGAAGCTCTAAAAGTTATTTCAGTAATATAAAACTGACCACCGCACCGTCAGTTTCGACGCTGTTAAGTGTCGGAGGTTCATTCAGTCTTTATGAAAACAAATCCAGATACGGAGTTCTTAATACAACTGAAAAAAATATTTATTCAAAAGGACGCGCGGAATTTACTTTGCAGTTGAATAATAAGACTGATTTAAACACAGGTCTCGAATATGAATATAATGAATATGACATCATCGGGGCTGTTCCGCTGTATTCATATAATCTTGCTTTAAACGCACCGTCAGTAAATCTTGATACAAATTCAAACAGCGGAAGACTCGGCGCATATCTGGAAGCGCAGATAAGACTGACTGATGATCTGTTTGTAATTCCGGGCGTAAGAACTGATTACCATTCACTTTCTTCAAAAGCAAGTTTCGATCCGAGAATTTCTTTCGGATATCTTGTAAAGCAAAATCATACAGTAAGAGGAGCATTCGGACTTTACCATCAGTATCCGAGTCTTCTAGATTACTCCAGGTCCAGAGAAAATGAACTCGAGCCTGAATCAGCTCTGCATTATATTCTTGGATATGAATTTAATAATGACAATAAAATAATTTTCCGGGTCGAAGGTTATTATAAAGATTATTCAAATCTTGTGCTGTTTAACAGAGCGAATTATTTTTACGGCTCGGAAGGTGACGGTAATGTAAAGGGAGTAGATGTCTTTTTTAAAACAAAGATCTCAAATAAATTTACCGGCTGGATCTCATATGCATATTCCGATTCCAAAAGAAGACAGTTTGACGCACAGATCCTCGCGCCGTCAAATTATGACATTACAAATAACATGAGTATAGTCGGAAGTTATAATCTGACTGACAGAATTGTATTCGGACTTTCATACAAACTCTCGACCGGAAAGCCGTACACACCTGTAAGCGGCAGTACTTTTGACAGCACAATGAATGTGTATGTCCCAATATATGCTCAAACAAACAGCGGCAGATTTCCGACCTATGACAGACTTGATATGAATGCACAGTATATTTTTTCACTGTTCGGAAAATTTGCCGTCGGTGTGCTTGCCGTTAATAATATTTTCAATAAGGACAATCTGTATGATTACACTTACAATTCTGATTACTCAGCGCAGTTACCGATTTACACAAACAATAAAAGAACTTTGTATGTCGGTCTCGGATTACAATTATAATTTCAAAAATTTTTTATTAACCAATATTATTTTCAAAAGGAGAAATTACAAATGAAACTAAAAACAATCTCAGCCATTTTTCTGATGTTCGCATTTCTTACAGGATTTAATTCTGTCCGGGCGGATTCGGACTTTGACAAAGCAATTCTCAAAGGGAAAAAAACTCTTAAAGAGGGAATGGATAAAAGCGATGCATCGGTACTTAAAAAAGCGAGAGGACAGTTTGAAAGGATACTTCAGCTGAAACAGCAGCCGTGGCTCGTTAATTATTACATCGCTCTTGCCGATTACGGACTTGCAACAACCGGAATGAGAACTGAAGACAAGGAAACGATAAAAAAATATACTGAGTCCGGTATAGATGTGATCAATAAATCCATTGATGAAAATCCTGATTTTTGTGATTCTTACGTTTTGCTCGAAAGTCTGAATTTTAACAGATGGCAGTATGAACAGGAAAAAATGCAGGAAATAATCACAGCTACTCAAAGCGCAGATGCAATGGCAAAAAAGCTTGAAGCGAATAATCCGAGATACGTTCTTGTAACAGGAATATCACAGTTTTATACTCCTGAAGCATTCGGAGGCGGTATAAAAACTGCAATTCCTACGCTTGAGAAATCCGCTGAACTTTTTAAAACACGTCAAGAAAAAAGCGAACTGTATCCGGACTGGGGTTATGATTTGGCTCTCGGATATTTAGCATTGAGTCTGTTGAAAAGAAACGATGACGGAGATATGTCAAAAGCTAAAGATCTCATAGATGAAGCTCTGAAAATAAATCCGGATTCCGGATTTATTTCAGGTTATGTTCAGAAAGAGTATAAAACAGTTTCTTCGGACAGTAAATAAATAATTTAATATAAAATACGCCGTGAATTTCTACGGCGTATTTTTTTACAATCTCCGATAACTTAGAGTAATCATTTTTAAAGATACTAATTCTTTATTCTCTGTTTCAATTATATATGATTATTTATATATTCATTTCAGAGTAACTATCCTAACAGTAATTTTCAAAACCGGGTCTCCGGAATCCCAAACTCCCCGAAAAAACAATTAAAGCATTAACTTGTTGAAAGACAATTTTAAAAATTAAAATTGTTATTCATGAGCGCTGCAACTAAGACATCTTTTATAGAATCTACCAGGTTCTTTTTAATAAACGATTATGAAACTGTTTATACTGAGATACCTAAAGTAGCCTGTACATCATTTAAAGTTTGGATCTCCGAACTTCTAGGAAAAGAATTTGACAGAAGCAGATGGGAATACATACATGAGCTTGATCTTCCGATGATAACCGGAAACAATATGTTAAATTTATATCCGAATCACTTTAAGTTTTGTTTTATCAGAAATCCGTGGGACAGACTTCTGTCATGCTGGCTTAGTAAAATAAAGACTGAAGACTATGATGACGGAAAAAACTGGAGAAAGGGAGTTGAGAATAATTTCTGGAGATACGGGAAAATGTTCCGCTCGGGAATGTCATTCAATGATTTTGTAAAATCCGTTACACAAATTCCTGATGCAAACGCTGATGCGCATTTCAGATCACAGTTTACTTTTTTTTATGATAATAAAAAAAGAAAATGTGTTGATTTTATCGGAAGGTTTGAAAGAATAGATACCCATTTCCCTTACATCTGTGAGATCATGAATGCACCGGTTACAGAGCTTCCGCATGTACACAGACAGGAAAGAACACATTACAGAGATTATTATGATTCCCTTACTGCTGATTTGGTTAAAGAAAGGTATTCCATGGACATTGAATTATTTGGTTACAGGTATGAAGATAAATATTAAACAAATTATATTTTTTTCTAATAATATAATTTTTTTTATGTATCAGTTTTCCCGGGATTTTTTTCTGTTAAAAAATTTCAGTAGAGTATATCCGGTAACACCTGCCAGTAGTGATGACATCAGTATAGCAATTTTTGACTCGTCAATGGTTTTATTATCATCGAAAGCAAGAAGAGTTATGAAAATAGACATTGTAAAACCGATACCTCCCAGGATACCTGCTCCTAATATATTCTTCCAGTCAGGTTTTTCGGTAACTTTTACAATTCCGGTTTTAACTGAAAGATAACAGAATAAAAATATTCCGGTAGGTTTCCCGATGAAAAGTCCCGCCATTATTCCGATTGTATTGCTGTTCAGAAATCCCGAAGTCCAGTCGCCGCTTAAAACAATTCCGGTATTCGCAAGAGCAAACAGCGGAAGTATTATAAACGCTACCGGCTTATGAAGCCCGTGCTGAAGTCTGTATGAAATGGATTTGGAATCTCCATTTCCGAAAGGTATTACAAATGCAAGAAGTACTCCTGCAATAGTTGCGTGCACACCGGATTTCAGCATGAAGTACCACATAAATACACCAAGTATGAGATACAGATAAAGTATATTTATTTTTTTTCTGTTCATTACAAGCATGATCAAAAACATAACTGCAGCCATTGAAAAATAAAAAACAGAAAATCCTTTCGAGTAAAAAACCGCTATTATAATTATCGCGCCAAGATCGTCAGCAATAGCCAGAGCAGTAAGAAAAACTTTTATTCTGACGGGGACTTTATTCCCGAGCAGTGAAAGAATGCCGAGCGCAAACGCAATATCCGTAGCCATAGGAATTGCCATTCCTGACTGAGTGTCAGTGCCTGCATTCAGAGAGAAATGTATCAGAGACGGAACAATAATACCACCCGCGGCGGCGATTATGGGAAACATTGCAACGTTGAGATTGGATAACTCGCCGATGTAGATCTCCCTTTCTATTTCAAGTCCGATAAGCAGGAAAAATATCGCCATCAGCCCGTCATTGATCCAGTAATAAATCGGATAATGTAACTTGACGGCATCTGTTGTAAATCCGATTTTAGTTTCCCAGAAATTCAGATACCCCGGACCTAAAGCGGAATTAGCAATAAGAAGAGAAATTGCTGTGCAAAAAATCAGCAATAAACCGGAAGTTTTTTCACTTTCATAAAACTCCCTGAATAATTTTGTTAACCTGATATTTGTAATTGAGATTTTATTCAAAAGATTTTAAATTCGTAAAACAATCTTGCAGATTCAATTCTTAAAAAATTAAATTTTATTATTGCTTTAAAAATTCAAAGATAAATTTATGAGTAATTTTGTCTTAGTAAATAATAATTTAAAATATATTAACATTATAATTTTTAATGTTTATCCATATATTTGCAGAAAATAATTTTATGCTCTGTCTGAAAAAAATATCTCTGCTTGTAATAATGTTGTTTATTACTTCGGTAGCATATTCGCAAAATACAAACTGGGCTACGCTGTCTTATTATTTTTCTAACGGACCGGTATCTCCAGAATATCAGTATAGTTACAGAATTATTCTCAGTGAAAAAGGTGAAGGCGTATTTTATTATACAAATGCCGAAGGCAGTAAAGAAAGAAGTTTTACAGTCAGCTCTGATGCTATGGAAAAGTTCAATAAATATTTTAAGATAAGTGATGTCTTTTCCGTAAGTCCGGATTCAATGGAGACAGATTTGAAATTAATCGGAGGCGCAGTCAGTACACTCGAAGTTACAATGTGGCAGGAGCCTGATCTGGATGCAAGACCAACAACCATTACTTTACCGGCGCATATAAAGGATGAGTATTTTGATGACATAAGCTGCATTTATAAAAAAATAGAAAATCTTGTTCCAAAAGAAATTAAACTGGAATTTATAAAACAATAATTAAAATATTTCATGAAAAATCTTCTTGTTATCGCTGTTATTTTTTTAAGTTTCGGCAATACATACGCTGATTACAAATGGTATGAAATTTCTTACTTTCATTCCACAGGTCCGGTCTCTCCGGAGTATCAATATAATTATAATATCAAGATCAACGCTGACGGATCAGGCGTTCTTGATTTTACAAAAGCCGGCGCAACAAAAAGTTATAATTTCAGTGTTAGCAAAAAGAATCTTAACAAAATAAACTCTGCATTTATTAAGAGCGGTGTAATGGATTTAAGTTTGGATGAACTGAATTCTGAAAAAAATCTGATCGGCGGTCCGGTTTATAATGCAACTATATCTATGAATTATGACCAGCTCACGGAAGAGTATGTAAAAAGATCAGAGCTGAAAAAGAAACTACGGGGCGAGAATGACGAAGATCCTAATCACAACAGGGACGAAAGAGGATTCAAAACAAAAGGCAAAAGACCTATAATTTTAATACCAAACAGAGTCAGCGAAAAATATTCGCAGGGTATACATAATTTTTATCTGGAAATAGAAAAGGTTGTTCCAAACTCAATATGGACTGAAGCAATGAAATGATTTCCGGGAGTTAAAAAATTTATTAATCCCGGATTTTTTTAATTGTAAATCCGTCTTTGCTGTCTGAAATATCATAACCTTTTTGCTTTACGAGCTCCCTGATCTCATCAGCTTTTTTAAAATCTTTTTCTGATTTAGCTTTAGTTCTGTCTTCCGCAAGCTTTTTTATCTCTTCCGGAATTTCTGAATCCCCGTCATTTAAATTCAAAGATTCCAGTCCTAATCCGAATACTTTATCAAAATCATAAAGTATATGAAGTTTCTCAACGTCATTAAGCGAACTGTCCTTAACAGCTTCCCATAATACAGCCATTGCTTCCGGCATATTCAGATCGTCATTTATTTTTTCAGTAAAACTTTTTTTATAATCTGAAATTATCTGCGCCGAAACGTCTCTTAATTCTCCTTCTGCTGATTTCATATTGAGAACCCGGCTTTTCAGATTATTGAAACCGTTCTTTGCCGCGTCAAGCGCATCAAATGTGAATTTTTGTTTACGCCTGTAATGCGCCGTCAGAAGAAAGAATCTGTAGTCATGCGGAGAATATCCTTTGTCAGTCAACGTCTGAAGTGTTATGAATTTTCCCGTAGACTTGGACATTTTCTCATTCCCCATATCAAGGAATTCACCGTGAAGCCAGTAATTCACAAACTTCTCGCCGTTGCACGCTTCAGACTGCGCTATCTCATTTGTATGATGAATTGGAATGTGATCCACACCTCCGCAATGAATGTCAAAATGTTTTCCGAGTATCGCTTTGCTCATTGCGGAACATTCGATATGCCATCCCGGAAATCCCGTGCCCCACGGGGATTCCCATTCCATCTGTCTTTTTTCATTCTCCGGAGAAAATTTCCACAAAGCAAAATCAGTGATGTTTTTTTTCTCGGCAGAATATTCTATTCTCGCTCCTTCCTTTAATCCTTCAATATCAAGCTTTGCTAGCTTGCCGTAATCCTTTAAAAGCGATGTATCAAAATATATTCCGTCGGATGTTTTGTATGTGAATCCTTTTTCCTCAAGGCATTTTACCATGTCGATCTGTTCTTTAATGTAGTCTGTAGCTTTTGTATAAATATCCGGCGGAATAATATTCAGCAAATCTCTGTCCCGGAAAAAAACTCCGGTGTAATACTCGGAAAGTTCCCAGACGCTTTTGCCGAGCTGCTTTGCTGACTTTTCCATTTTATCCTCGCCTTCATCCTGATCTGAAACAAGATGACCGACATCAGTAATATTCATTACATATTTTACGTCAAACCCGTTATACCTTAATACTCTGAGCAGTATGTCCTCAAAAAAGAAAGTTCTGAAGTTACCGATATGCTGATAATTATACACCGTAGGACCGCAGCTGTACATTCCGACTTTACCCGGAATGACCGGAATAAATTCTTCTTTAGATCTGGTAAGAGTATTAAAAAGCTTCAGCATTATTCGTTATACTTTTTTAAAAATTTTATAAACTTAAATTTTATAGCGGATACTTGAAACAGATAAAAGTGTAATGAAAAAATAAAAGTTACAGCTCGCCAATATCTTCAAACCACAGCCTTGGATTTTTATCAATAAATTCTTTCATCAGATCTTTGCATTCTTTGAGATCAAGATTTATAACTTCGATTCCGTGCGACTCCATAAATTCACGGGCTCCGCTGAATGTCTCGTCCTCACCTGCAATGACTTTTTTTATTCCGAACTGAACGCTTGCGCCGGCGCAGAGATAGCACGGCATCAGAGTGGAATATAGTACAGTATCTTTGTAAATGCCTATCCTGCCGGCATTCTGCAGACAGTCGATCTCTGCGTGTATTACGGGATCATTATTCTGAACTCTTTTATTGTGTCCCCTGCCTATGATCACATTGTCTTTTACAAGTACTGATCCGATCGGAATGCCGCCTTCAGACAGACCTATTCTTGCTTCGAGTATTGCTTCCGTCATAAATTTATCCATGATGCAAATTTACAATTTAAAAAAAATTATTTATATACTATGTCAGTAAATTAATAATATCCGAATGCTCGGGATAAGTTTTCAGCAGCTCCTCTCTGTCCGCCAGTTGGAAATCTTCAAAATGAAATCCCGGAGATACTGTACATCCTGCAAGACAATATGAATCCTTATTCAGCAAAACCGCTCCGAACCAGTTTCCGGCAGTGATTACAACCTGCGGCAAATCTCCTTCATCAGCATTAAGTCCTAATCTGTTTACTTTCAATAAACCGTATGAGTCAATTTCAAAGATCAGCAGAGTGCCGCCGTCATAAAAATGCCAAAGCTCATCCGATAATATCCTGTGAAATCTGGATCTGTCATTTTCCGACAAAAGATAATAAATAGACGTTGAAATATTTCTGTCACCTCTGAATTCACCGGGCAGATGCTCTTTCTTTATGGAAAGATCTGATCTGTAAACTTCCTTAAAAAATCCTCCTTCGGGATGCGGTTTCATTTCAAGCTTTTGTTTCCAATGTTCAGGTGTTTTCTTCATTGCTGATTTAATTTTATTGAACTGATCTGTATGAATCTTTTACAAGTTTTTTTAAGACCTGATTAATTTGTAAGGATAAAATTTCTTCGAGTGGTATAGGAATTCTTATTGTCCAGTTCTGATCGTTCACGGTTCCCGGGCTGTTGATTCTGTATTCTGCTGTGCTGAAATTTTTCAGAAAGTCCTTGTCAAGATATAAATATTCCTGCATAAGCTGTATGCTGAAAATTGAATTACATTCAAATATTTTCTTAATTGATTTGCTTATAAATTCCGCAGTCACCGGCATTTCTTTGTTTCCTTCATAACCGATATATCTGCAGTATTTTAATTTTTCAGAATATCCTGACATATAAGTATCTACAAACTCCCTTGCGTGATCATAACTTAACTCTATAATATTCAATAATTGATACACATTTGTAATTTCTTTTCTCCATAATAGTTTACCGCCTTTTGATTTCTGAAGATTAAACAGTTTGCTTTTTAGCTCTGAAACTTTTTCCGCACTGAATCCTTTTTCTTCAAAAAACTTTCTGAAAAAAAATTCATCAGCGCATCCGGCTTCAGTTTCATACCAAACCGGTAAAGTACTTGAATCATGGGTGGATAAAACGGAAACTGAATTAGACCTGTATTTTTCCGGCGGAATGAAATTATAATTTAACGCAGGAGTTTTTTCCCACCGCTGCACGCTGATTCCCGTAACTCCGAATTCCTTAAGAATTTTATCCGAACAAACTGGCACCGTACCGAGGTCTTCGGCGCAGGGCAGCATTTCCGTACTCTGATTCATTTCGGATAAAATGGTCCTGCCGTGCTGTTCCCATTCGTTTTCATTTTCAGGATCAAAGCGGCCTTTCAACCCTCCGGTTTCTAAGGCAGTTTTATTTTCAATGGTCCAGATTCTGAATAGACCTATGAAGTGATCTATCCTGAACATACTGTAAAAATTCTCCGCATATTTTAATCTGTGTCTGATGTATCCGTAATTATCAGCGGCAATATTAAACCAGTTATAAGGAGGCATTCCCCATCTTTGTCCGCCGGAAAAATACATATCCGGCGGAGCACCTGAAGAGAGGTCAAGTTTGAAATAATTTTTATAAGCCCAAACGTCAGCGCTGTTTCCTGAAACAAGAAAAGGGATATCGCCCATAATCAGAATTTTTTTTCTGTCAGCGTATTTTTTCACGGTAGTGAGCTGTTCAAATAACTGCCACTGAACCCAGTAATGAAATTTTACTTCATCCGCTTTTTGCTTAATAATCTTTTCAGCATTTAATGAAGACAGGTATTTATATTTCCATTCCCAGTCCTGCCAGGCTTTTCCCTTATGTAAATCCGATAAGATCTTAAACAGAGCGTAATACTTCAGCCACTGAATATTCTCATTCACAAACCTGTCAAACTTTTCTGAACCTGATGAATATTCCGAATCAAATATTTTTCTGAGCAGTTTTAGTTTTTCTTTTCTTATATCGTAATTTACTTTAATGTTTTTTTTGGGAAAGCTTTTTTTAAGTTCGCGAAGTTCTTTTCTGAATGGAACAAGATCCGTCATTCTGAGTCTTCTGATGCAAATGTAAACTGGGTCGATTGCAAAAGTGCTGATAGCGCTGTATGGAGAAAAGTCATTTCCTGTTTCATTAAGAGGAAGCAGCTGAAGTATTGACAGACCGGTCGCTCCGCACCAGTCTATAAGCAGACGCAGATCCGGGATTTCTCCAATGCCTGTACTTTTGGAAGAATAAACGGAAAACAGCGGCAGAGCCGTGCCGGCGCGTTTTCTGATCCCGATCCTTTCCCATTTCTCTGAAGTCCGGGAATATTTAAACTGGTCTGTATTCAATTAATAATTATTTTGGATCGCTTCAAATCTTTTCTCAATAATTTCCTTTTCGTATAATTCCCTGCCGTCTTTATACTTTGACAGATTGCTTACGGCTTCGGAAATTCTGTTAATAAACTCCGGCTCCGGATCAATGCCTGTAATTTTATATGACAGCTCCATCGCTCTCTTCGCATATTCGAGTATCTGAAGCGTTTCAATTCCGGAAATATCAGAGAAGAACCAGCCGCAGCTTGTGTACATTAGCATTGAAAATTTCTGCATTTCAAGCAGGTCTATGCTGAGTTCAAGTTCCTTTTCCGACAGAATTTTTTTTGCATGATCGAAATAAAATTTTATCCTGACCTCATCGGAAGGATCGAGAATAATATTTATATAATCATTTCTTGCCTCCCACACATCTTTGAAAATATCGTTTCCGTTATTCTCATAAACTAAAATAAGTTCATCTCTCAGCCAGTCAAGACTTGCCCTCAGTATTTTCCGCCATTCCTGCGAAGGAAACTCTTCCGACCTGCCGCAGCCGCAGTTTTCCCTCCATCTGCCGACGCCGTGAAGACAGCTCCATGAAGTGCCTGTTCCGTCTTCGCCACTTTTTATTTTAACTTCATAATCAGGCGGATGGTCATTTAGATATTTGCCGTAATTGGTTAATTCAAATTCAGATTCCGGAAGCAGATCGCTGAATAAATATGATAAACTCCTTTCTGCATAATGCTTGTGATGCCCGAATGTTTCGCCGTCCACTGCAACGCTTATCAGAGTGTCGCCTCCGAATTTATCCACAGGAACCTGTCTTATTCTTTCCAGCAGTTTTTCAGAGCTGAATATATGATCATCGAAGGCAATATTTTTTGACAAAGGACCGTCATAGAAAAAAATATTTATAGATTTCTTTTTCCCTCTTCCGTGATAATACACATACGGACTGCCTGTAAAAATATTTCCGCCGGAAACATCATGCCAGTGCCTTTCCCCTGATTTTCGGACTTTATCCGCCTGTGACGGATCAAGAATAACATATCCTATCCCTTCTTCTATAAGCGTTTCAAGCGTTTCTTCATTGCACGCTGTTTCCGAAAGCCAGATACCTTCCGGCTCTCTTCCAAAATGAAATCTGAAATCCGTTACTCCCCATTTTATCTGCGTAATCTTATCCCTCCGGTTTGCAAGCGGCATTATGAGATGACTGTACACCATAGCTATCGCATTTCCGTGTCCGCCGTATTTTTCCAGACTGATCCTGTCCGCTTCTGTTATCTTTGCATATGTCTTCGGATGCATGGCTTTTATCCAGGATAAAAGAGTCGGTCCGAAATTAAAACTGTAATATTCAAAATTGTTAATTCTCTTTACCACTTTACCGTGATGATCCACAATTACAGCTTCGGTATTCGGCTTATAGCATTCCTGAAATATTCTCTCGTTCCAGTCGTGAAACGGTTCAGCCGAAGACTGCGGCTCGATCTCATTTGTCCATGCATTTTCTCTCGGTGGCTGGTAAAAATGACCGTGTATACAGATATGTATATTTTTCTTCATCGTAAAAGTTTTTTCTAAACTAAAAATAGTTATTTAAAAATGTTAGTAAGAAATATATATAATTACAGGTAAACTTCATCCTGTTAATATACTGTCTGTCACATCTGTCTAAAACGTTTAGATTTAAAATTAAAGTTGTATCACTTTTATTGATCTTTCTTTTGACAGATCAAAAGAAAGATCAAAAGAAAAATCTCCGCTAATGAAAAATTGTTGGAATGACCGGAAACGTTTGCGCTGCTGCTCCGTATATCTTCGTGTCTTTACTGTATTTTAAGATCCTGCGATATTAAAGAGACTTCGGTACAACTCAATAAAATATTCAATTATCTGATTTTAACTTATTTATAGACTAAAAATTGTTTTCAAAATAAACTATCTTTTTAAAATTAATTCATTTCACATTGAGTAAAATTCAAAAGTATTCGGTAGAAAAATTTTTTTCCATCAGGACAATTTTCGACTTCACAGTTTCAAAAGATGACAAAACTATATTTTTCATTACTAACACTTCCGGAAGTCCGCAGATATGGTCTGTGCCGATAGAAGGCGGCTGGGCTGATCAGATCACCACATGGCATGATTCAGTAAAAGCGCTTTATCAAAATCCCAAGTCCAGGGAACTGGTTTTTTTAAGCGACACGAAGGGCAATGAGAATCTTCAGATTTACAAACTTGATGAGTCAAACTCTGAAGTTACTCACCTTACAAAAGATTTTGCAGACTCTCAGTGTTTTTTTCATTCATTCAATAAAAAAGGAAGCAAGTTTCTTTTCTCTACAAACAAAAGACTTAAATATAATTTCGACGTCTATCTTCAGGATTATATTACCGGAGAGAATTTTCTTATAAAAGCTTTTGATGATCATTACCCTACGCATGCGGAATCATGGAGCAGCAACGAAAGATATATTACTTATGTAAAATTTTACGGAAACATTAATATAGACATACTTCTTCACGATACCAAGAATGATACAATTGTAAACATTACCGAACATGATCCTGAGATCAATGTTTTTAATGCAGGTACGGAGTTTGATAAAAAGAATAACGGGTTTTATTTTATTTCTGATGAGGGAAGGGAATTTAAAGGAATAAAGTATTATGACATTAAAAAGAAAAAGAGCAAGTGGGTTATAAAGGAAAACTGGGACATAACAGGTTACGCCTTTTCACATGACAAAAACATTCTGGTATGGAATGTAAATGTAAACGGTAACAACACGCCGAAAGTAAAAAATCTGAAAACAGGTAAAACTCAGAAATTAAAACTGCCGAAAGGTAATTACAGTCATCTTACTTTTACGAATGATGATAAGAAGATCGTTTTCAGCTGTGACAGTCCTTTGCATCCCGGAGATATTTTTGTTTATGACTTAAAGAAAAATACGTTTAAGCAGATCACTAATTCATTAGTCGGAGGTGTTTCAAAAAAAGGACTGACAAAACCGAGAGATATTTTTTATAAAAGTTTCGACGGTCTGAAAATTCACGGTTTACTTTACATACCGAAAGGTTTGAAGAAAGACGGTTCAAATCCTGCAATAGTCTGGCCGCACGGCGGACCGGAGCATCAGGAGATGCATAACTTCAGCAAATATGTTCAGATATTTTCAAATAACGGATACATAGTAATATGTCCGAATTTCAGGGGCAGCACCGGTTACGGAAAGACTTTTCAGAAGATGATATATAAGGACTGGGGCGGGGCGGAATTCAAAGACGTTCTTCACAGCGTTGATTATCTTAAGAAAACCGGTTATGTAGATCCGAAAAAAATTGCAGTGGTCGGAGGAAGCTTCGGCGGTTTTATGTGTCTGACCTGCATTACAAAAGCTCCCGATATCTGGAGATGCGCTATTGATATTTTCGGACCTTCCGATCTTTTTACATTTGTTAATTCCGTACCGGAGCACTGGAAGAAAGGAACTGATAACTTAGTAGGAAATCCGGAAACAGACCGTGAACTTCTCAAGGAAAGATCACCGATAAATTTTGTCGATAATATAAAGTGTCCGCTTTTTGTCGTGCAGGGTAAGCATGATCCGAGAGTTGTTGTGGACGAATCCGAACAGATAGTCAATAAGCTGAAAGAAATGAATAAGCCCGTGGAATATATCCTTCTTGAAGACGAAGGTCACGGATTCAGTAAAGTTTCAAATCAGATAAAAGTATTCAAAGCGAAGATCGATTTTCTGGAAAAATATTTAAAGTAGAAATTAATTGTCAAAAGGTAAGCTGGTTTTAGAAAACGGAGTGACATTCGAAGGAACGCTTTTCGGATACAAAGGCGGCGCATCCGGCGAAGTCGTTTTCAATACTTCTCTTACCGGCTATCAGGAGATCCTCACTGATCCGTCCTATTCTGGACAGATTATAATAATGACATATCCGCTTATCGGAAATTACGGAGTGAATGAAACTGACATCGAATCAGAAAAAATTCAGGCGGCAGGATTTGTAGTGGGTAATTACGAGGATGAATGGAGCAACTTTGAAGGAAGTCATTCGCTGGATAATTATCTGAAGAAATATCGTATTCCAGGAATATTCGGTATCGATACAAGAGCATTAACAAAAATGATAAGAAGCGAAGGTTCGATGAGAGGAATTATATCCGATGACAGCGTAAGCGATAAAAATCTTCTTGAGAAAGTTCTTAAGACGCCATCCATGTCAGGTCTGGACCTGGTAAAAAAAGTCACAACTCAGGATTCATATATTCTCAAATCAAAAAAACCGAAATACCGAATTGCTGTTTATGATTACGGAATAAAGAAAAACATTTTGAGAGAGTTTCTGAAATTTAATACGGAGCTGAAAGTATTCAGAGCTGATACGGATCACAGCGAAGTGCTTGATTACAAACCTCACGGCATTTTTCTTTCAAACGGTCCCGGCGATCCGGGAGCTGTTACCTATGCAATAGAAAATATTAAAAATCTTATACCTGCAAAAATTCCGATATTCGGAATCTGTCTTGGTCATCAGCTTATTGCTCTTGCACTGGAAGGTAAAACATATAAATTAAAATTCGGACACAGAGGCGGTAATCATCCCGTAAAGAATCTTGATAAAAATAAAATTGAGATCACGGCACAGAATCACGGATTCGCAGTTGATGAAAATTCACTGAATTCTGAAACAGTAAAGATCACACATACAAATCTTTATGACAATACCAACGAAGGTCTTCGTCATAGAAATTTTCCGGTAATGTCTGTTCAATATCATCCTGAATCATCACCCGGTCCGAATGACAGCAAGTATCTGTTTGATGAGTTTATGAATATTGTTCAGAAATAAATTTGTAATGAAATTTAATTATTCAGTATTTTTTTTTTCAATTTTATAATCTTTTAATAATTGAGTAAAATTATTGACGGAAAAGAAATTTCCTCCCATATTAAAAGCGAAGTCAGATCTGAAACTGAAATTCTCAAAAAGGAAAAAAACGTTACTCCGGGACTTGCATTTATCATAGCTGGTGAAGATCCCGCTTCACGTGTATATGTAAAAAACAAAGGCAAAGCCTGTGATGAAGCAGGGTTTTATTCCGTAACGGAAGCAGTTCCGGGCGATATCACAGAGTCAGGGTTACTTGATCTGATAAGAAGATTTAACTCTGATGAAAAAATACACGGCATTCTCGTTCAGCTTCCCCTTCCCGCTCATATTGATCAGAAAAAAATCATAGAAGCGATTGATTATAAAAAGGATGTTGACGGATTTCATCCTGTCAATGCCGGGAAATTATCCATAGGAGATAAATGCTTTATACCGTGTACGCCGTTCGGCATTACTGAAATGCTGCGAAGAAAAAATATTAAAACCGAAGGAATGCGCGCCGTAATAATCGGCAGGAGCAATATTGTAGGCAAGCCGGTTGCTTCGCTGCTGCTAAGACCGGAATTCAACTGCACTGTTACAGTATGTCACAGCAGGACCCCGGATCTAAAAAGCGTAACTTCGGAAGCGGATATACTGATCGCCGCTATCGGCAGAGCTGATTTTGTAAAAAGAGATTTCATAAAGGAAGGAAGCGTCATTATAGATGTCGGAATCAACCGAACGGAGGACAAAGAAACGAAATCGGGATATAAAATCACAGGAGACGTAGATTACAAAGACTGTTTTGATAAATGCGGAATGATTACGCCGGTCCCCGGCGGAGTCGGACCGATGACAATTGCGATGCTTCTGAGAAATACTCTTGACGCCGCGAAAGGAAAAATTTATGACTGAAAAATATTATGAGATAAAAATCGCTTTTAATGACTCCAGTTACGATGACATAATGAATGTTCTTTATATGGAGGGAATTGAAAACATACTTGAAGAAGAAGGTCAGTTAATAATAAATTTACCTTCGGATTCCAAAGATCAGATCCCAATGCTCCGCAAATCACTTGAGATCACGGGACTTATCGGTAAAAAAGATTTTTCATTCAGACTGATGGATAATAAGAACTGGAACGAGGAATGGGAGAAAACAATAGAACCGGTTTTAATAGACAACAGAATAATTATTTATCCTTCATGGAAGGAACATGAATTAAAAGAAACCGAAGGAAAAATTCTCATTCAGATAGATCCGAAGATGTCATTCGGTACCGGACACAATGAGACGACTCAGCTTGTGCTCGAACTAATGTCAAAGTACGTAGAGGGAAAAGAAGAGAAGCTTTTTGATTTCGGCTGCGGGACGGGAATTCTTTCCATAGCCGGAATAAAACTCGGCGCAGCGAAAGCGGTTGCAGTGGATATTGACGAAGATTCCGTTCTGAATGCAAAAGAATATGCTGAAGTAAATAATGTTCACGACAAAATTAAATTCATCAAAGGAAGTATCGGCGAAGTAAAAGGCGAATCGTTTGATATTGTCTGCGCAAATATAATAAGGAGCGTGATCACAGATAATATTGAAGCTGTTTCGGAATTAATGGAACCCGGCGGAAAATTATTCCTGTCAGGAATTCTGATAAGCGAAGATCAGGAAATTCTGGAATATCTAACGCAGTATGATTTTGAGGTGGCGGATATACAGATGAGTGCGGAATGGATAGGTATTTATGCTCTGAAAATCTAAATGTTTGTTTAAGAATAATTCCCGAAATACTTTCATGACTTTTATAATCACTGATAATAATATACTTTTGTAAAAAAATTTAAATACAATTATGTTAAACGAATTTAAGGAATTCATCTCAAAGGGAAATGCTCTTGACCTTGCAATCGGTGTTATCATCGGCGGGGCATTCGGGGCGATTGTTAATTCTACTGTTTCTGATCTTTTTATGCCGCTGATCGGGATAATACTCGGCGGAATTGATTTCAGCGGACTTTCGGTAACTATCGGCAGCGCCGTTTTACCGTACGGCAAGCTTATACAGGCAATTATAAATTTTCTGATAATAGGATTTGTGTTATTTCTGATAGTAAAAGGAATAAATAAATTCAGAACCAAAGAAGAAGAAGCGCCGCCGCCTGAGCCGACAAACGAGGAAAAACTCTTAACCGAAATCAGAGACGTACTTAAGTCCGGAAAGTAAAAATTGTAATAAAATTTGTATTTAAATACAAAAATGAATTACATATTTTAAAGGAAATTTAACACAAATGGCTAAGTTCGTATCAAATAAAAATGAAACTATAAGATTATTCAAGAATCCATTTCTTGAATATTTTTCTCATATACATCCTGCTACACCTCTTTTTGTATTCATTCCTGTTATAATTGCTACTGCATATTTCGGATCTGAAAATATTTCTGTTCTTGCATCTGTAATAAGTTTCTTCTCGGGAATACTTCTCTGGACTTTAATGGAATATGTGATTCACAGATGGGCTTTTCATTATCACCCGAAATCTGAAACGGGAAAGAGAGTTCACTTTCTCGTTCACGGGATACATCACGATTATCCGAGAGACGCAACGAGACTTGTAATGCCTTTGCTTGTTAGCTTACCTCTCGCTACGATATTCTTCCTTTTATTCAAACTGATTTTCGGAGATTATTATCTTTCAATATTTTCAGGATTTGTCCTTGGTTATGTTGCCTATGATTCGATCCATTACGCCACGCATCATTTTAAGATGAACAGTAAAATAGGAAAATTTCTGAAAGTCTATCATCTCAAACATCATTACGGAGATGATCAGACAGCTTACGGCGTCAGCAATCCGCTCTGGGATTATATACTCGGTACGGTACCCGATCACATAAAAGACAAGAGCGTAATTGAAATAGACGAAAAGAGCCGGTAGTTTTTCAGACAATAATGTTTTAACCCCTTTTTAAATTTTTTTACTGATTTGCAAAAGGGGTTTTTTATTTTTATAAATAAAATTTTATCCTTATATAAAATTCAATTCCACTTTTCCATTATGAAAAATAATTTATTTGAAAGACCGCAAGATCTGAACGACAAGTTTGAACATTTTCTGACATTATTTCCTGACAATATTGAAAGTGAAAACTATAATGACAGTGACGAAAATAAAAGCGGTATTCAAATCGAAAGAATAATTTCCGCAGGTCACATAACTCCGGAAGGCAGGTGGCTTGAACAGGAAAAAAACGAATGGGTAATCCTGATTAAAGGAAATGCTGATATATTATTTTTTGATGAAAGTAAATTTCTATTGAATGCAGGAGATCATCTTTTCATACCTGCAGGAGTAAAGCACAGAGTAACAAAAACTTCCTCTGACCCGGAGTGCATCTGGCTTGCTGTTCATTTCAAGTCTTAATTCTGTTTTTATTCCTTCCCGATTGTGAACGCCTTATTTTGTAATAATATCATGTGAAAAACCAATTCTTCTTCATCATTAACTAAGTTTAAAATTCTTTTCAATTTTCTTAAATTCTTAAAACTAATTTTTTATCAAATACCAAAACAACCGATATGAATAAATTTTTCTCAGCCGGACTCTGTGTAATATTTCTCAGCATTATTTATATTTCATGCGGAAACAACTCACCGGAAAATTATTTTAATATTGCGGTTTTAAATACCAACAGACTTTCAGGATTTGCCGGGAACGGAATGCTAAGGCAGCTCGAATCGCCTTCAGAGATAATGACCGGCGAAAATAATGAGACCGCCGCCATGAAAAGCGTTGATATTGTAAATTCACAGATCGAATTTCTTGAAACTAATTTAAGCAAGCTGAAAGAACTGAAACCAACGGATGATACAAAAGAAATGCTTGACGCTTCGCTTGCGCTGCATGAATATGTTTTACCTGTTTTTAAAAATGAATATACTCAGTTAGCCGGATTGTATGACAGCCGCGCATCCGAAGATAAGATCAGCGCTTTGTCCGGTTCCATAAAAGATAAATATTTGAAAGGATATGAAGACAAATACAATAAACTTATCGCGGCCGGAAAACTATATGCTGAAAAAAATAATATTAAAGTTAACTGGGGAAACTGAAAATAAAATCTGACTTTTCAACCCGGGAAGTTTAGTCTGTCTATCGGAAAATGTTTTATTGCTTTTTTATAAATGACATTTGTAAATGAATACACCCACAGGAACAGTAACTTTCCTTTTCACTGACATCGAAGGCAGCACAAAGCTGTCACAGGAATTTCCTGATACCATTCAGTCTCTTTTAGAAAAACATAATAATATTTTAAACTCCGCCGTCGAATCGAATAACGGATTTGTATTCAAGATAATCGGCGATGCATTCTGCTGCGCATTTGATAAAGCTGAAGATGCAGTAAAAGCCGCTGTCGAAGCGCAGACAGCTCTCGGTTCTATAAACTGGGAAGGAGCGGATATAAAAGTGAGAATGGGAATTCATTCCGGCGCTGCAGAATGGACTGATAATAATTATTCCGGTTATGTTACGCTTGCCAGATCACAGAGAGTAATGTCAACAGCTTACGGCGGACAGATCATCGCATCAAACAATACTTTTAAATTGATAAGTGAAAAAACTGAAGATCCCGCATACGATTTTTCATTTCGGGATCTCGGTGAAAGAAGACTGAAAGATCTCATTCAGCCGATCCGTCTTTTTCAGATAATAAATGACGGACTGCGTAAGGAATTTCCGCCGGTCAAAACTATCGACGCAAGACCGAATAATATTCCCGTTCAGCTTACGAGTTTTATCGGAAGGGAAAAAGAAATGAAGGAGATTAAGGATCTTCTTGCGGGAACAAGACTTCTGACGCTTGTTGGACCGGGAGGAACGGGAAAAACGCGGCTTTCGCTTCAGACCGGAGCTGATCTTATTGATAATTTTGAGAACGGAGTATGGTTCGTCGAGATAGCATCGCTTCAGGATCCGCAGCTCCTTCCGCAGACAATTGCGCAGACACTCGGTCTGAAGGAGCAGTCCGGAAAAAAAACCGAAGATGCAATTGCAGACTTTTTGAAAGACAAGAAAATTCTTATAATAATTGATAACTGTGAACATCTGATCGACGCATCGGCAAACATTGCATTGATGATGCTCCGTAAATCCCCGGGACTAAAAATTATCGCAACCAGCAGGGAAGCTCTGCATTGTGAAGGAGAGCAGACTTATAAAGTGCAGTCTCTATCTCATCATAAACCCGGCGGCAGTATCACGCCCGAGATCCTTTCTCAATATGAAGCGGTGAGATTATTCATAGAAAGGGCGACTGCGGTTAATCCCTCATTCCGCGTAAATAATGAAAACGCTCCGGCGCTGGCGCAGATATGTTTTCAGCTTGACGGGATTCCTCTTGCGATCGAACTTGCCGCTGTAAGAATAAAAGTCCTTTCGCTTAACAGCATCTGCGAAAGACTGGATGACAGATTTAAACTTCTCACCGGCGGTAACCGGACTTCCCTGCCGAGACAGCAGACGCTGAAAGCCCTTATAGACTGGAGCTATGACCTGCTGTCGGAAAAGGAAAAACTCTTGCTGCAGAGACTTTCGGTGTTTAACGGCGGATGGACAATGGATGCGTCGGAGAAAATTTGTTCGGATGAAATAATTGACGAATATGAAATTCTTGATCTGCTTTCCAATCTTGCCGATAAATCCCTGATTAAAATAATTGAATCTGAAAACAATATCCGCTACACTATGCTCGAGACAATAAAAAAGTACAGCATTGATAAGCTGTCCGAGTCAGATTCAATCAATGAAATTCATAAAAAGTATTTCGATTATTTCTGCGGCATCGCTGAAGAATCTGAAACTAAACTAACCGGCGCAGCGCAAAGGGAATGGATAAGTCTAATGGCTGATGATATTGAAAATTTCAGAGCATGTCTGAGATGGTCTTTTGAAAATTATCCGGTAGGCTCGCTTAAGCTGACGGTTCATCTCGGAAAATTCTGGGAGCTGCGAAGTCATTTCACTGAAGCGCTTGAGTTTCTTAGGAAAAGTCTTGAGCATTCGGGATCCGCTGATGTTTTATGGAAAGCAAAAGCTGTTTACTGGACGGGGTTTTTTTTAATTCATCAGGGAAAGTATGAAGAATCAAAAAAGAATCTGAACCGGAGTCTGGAAATGTTCAGAGAAATAAATTATAAGGACGGTGAAGCCGTATCTTTGATTTCACTCGGAACGATAGGCGTGTTTCAGGGTGACTATGAAAATCTTTTTACTTTCTCCGGAGAAAGTCTGTCCATCTCGCGTGAGATAAATAACAGATCCTACATCGCAAGAAATCTGCAGAATATTGGTCTCGGCTTAATGCAGCAGGGAGATCATGATGCTGCGCGGAAAAAACTTGAAGAAGGTATTAAATTGTATCGTGAACTCGGCGATCCTATTCAGCTTGCAAAGATAATCGGAAACATTGGCGCGCTGGAATATCTTCAGACCAATTATGACAAAGCAAGGGAAGCGCTGAATGAAAGTCTGCAGCTAAGATATGAACTTGGAGACAGGCAGGGAATTTCGATTGCGCTGAATAATTTAGGATCTATAGCTTATATGCTTAAGGAATTTGATGAAGCGGAAAGACTTCTCGAAGAAAGTCTTGTAATTATAAGGGACCTCGGTGACAAAAGAGTTTATGTAACCGCTGTAAGTACGCTCGGCAGTATTGCAAATGACAAGGGAGATCTTGATAAAGCAAAGAAAATGTTCGTTGAGTCAATAACTGTTTCAAATGAGATCGGCGATAAATATTCTCTGTCAAAAGGTTTTGAAGGATTTGCGGATATTTATTTAACGCAGAATAACTACAAAGCTTCCTGTATTCTCGCTGCAAAATATATTTCCTTATTGGAATCATCTAAGAAGAATATCATAGAAGGTGAAATTGTCAGAATAGAAAATATCAAATCCGCTCTGCGTTCAAATCTGTCTGATACTGATTATGAAACATACTGGAAAAAAGGAGAATCAATGACTGCTGAAGAAGTGATGAAATTTATAGATGAAGTTGAATTGGATTATAGAAAATAAAAACCCGTAAAATATTTTACGGGTTCAATAAATTATCAAAAAATTTGTTTAGGTTATTTTATCAAAACCATACGCTTTGTTTGAACAAACTTCCCCGCTTCCAATTTATAAAAATAAACTCCGCTCGATAGTCCCGTTCCTATGAATTCTACAGTATATCTGCCTGCCGATCTGAATTCACTATTAATAAGTCTCTTTACTTCTCTTCCGAGAATATCATAAACAGTAAGCTTGATTTTTCCGTCTTCCGGAAGGCTGAAGTTTATTTTAGTTGTTGGGTTAAACGGGTTTGGATAATTTTGTGACAGGTTGTATTCTGTCGGAATTAACACTTTATTTTCAATACTTTCAAGCGAGTTTCTTTTAGAAAATAATTTTTGAATATCTGTGTTTATTGAATTTATATGCTCGTATATATTTTCAGGTTTCGAAGTTCTGATAAGACTATTCAGGATTCTTTTTGATTCGTATTCTGATTTTTCCTGCTTAGTAGCTGTATGGGTCTCAACCTTTGACTGCAGATCCTTAATTTTTTGAATTTCATGATCTCTTGAATTTTTGAATGTACTGAATATTTTTTCCTGAAATACTTTGCTGTTTGTAATTAAGGATTTTTTTGAATTATTTTTATATTTTGAATTTTTATTTGATTTTTCCTGAGGATCATCAATTAGGTCATCAATTTGATTTTCGACTATATCATCCGTAATTATATCTTCACTGAAGTTTTCTTCTGTATCTTCATTCTCAAAATCCGGATTGTCTGTATTACCACCTCCGGATCCGCCCTGCAGTCCGGCGATTAGACTTGTAGCTGCATAATCCCAGCTTGCAACCAATCCTAAATAATTATAAGGATTTTCATTAACTATTTGCTGAAATCCGGTCATTGCTGACTGATATTGTCCGAGAGATACTTTGCATTTCTGAATCAGATAGAATACTCTTTTTACAAGTTCGAAATTACTGCTATTATTAATTATCAATGATTCATAAAATGATTTAAGGGAATTCATCTCACTTCCCGCGCTGTCTAAATTAAATGAAGCAAAGTATAACTTGGAAACTGCATCAAGACTTTCCAAACTGTCAGCATTATCAGTCAGCAAATCATAACACATTTCCTTAACCGATTCATAATTACGTTTTCTCATCTCTAGACACATAGCAGGATATAGATTCGAAAGAGTAGAATTTTTACTTATATAATTAAGACCGGAAGATCTCGAATTTGACTTACCGCCTCCGCTTCCTTCGCCGTTGAAATAAATTGTATCATATACATTTTCGCTTAATTCTATTACCATATATTCTTCATTCTGCTCAATTGCGCAGGCTTCAGGTTCAAAAATAAAAACTATATCACAGTTTTCACCCGGACATCCGACATTCTCCAGAACAGGTTCAGTAAAGTCATTTAATATTTTAAAACAATTATAAACTGCGCTCTCTTCATGTGAAGAGGGTGAATCAAATGTTCCAGAGAAATGAAATGAGGATGTATCATTGATATTGAAAGTATTCGAGCCTAAATCAGTATGAAACCATCCGGTATTAGAAATTAAATTCACTCCTCCGGTTCCGGCAGTTGAGATTTGATTAAATCCTCCCGTGTATACTTCATCCTGCATTCCAAGATTTATTATTCCGTCAAACACCTGAATGCCGATTGAATCTCCATTGATAATATTATTATAAAAATCAGAATAAGAAGCAGGAGAGAGTACATTAAAACCTATATTGTAATTATAGATCTTGTTATTCTTAATATTACCCGATGCAATATTTGACAGCAACACAGCAAGGTTTCCTGATGTTGAGTTAAAGATATTTCTATTCATCACTAAAGAAATTAAATATGTATCATAAGCAAAACATTTTATCGCCGGAAACACGGGACTGCCTGTGTTAAATTCATTATTAATTATATACGCGCCGGTGAAGGACGGTTCTTCCTGACCTTCGCCTTGTTCACCTCCTGCTAAAATTTCATTTTGCACAAAATCCGCGGAAATGATTATCAGTGAATCAGAATTTGTGAGATTAAATTCATTGTAAGAAACATTAAAATCAAAACAGTCTATCAGCTGAATAGCTGCAGTGTCTCCCTTTATTCCGGAAAAAACTGAATTTACAATATTTACATCCGAGTTTTGAAGTTTTAATCCTTTCCAGAAAGAATTACTTTTTGGAGCAAAATTAACTTTCAGCTCATTCGGCGCGTCAGGAAACAGACCGCTTTTGAATTCTCCGCCTATGATGTTCCACTTTACTCCGTCTGCGAAGTTTATATTTGTGCCTGTATACAAAGAAATGTTTTTATTGCTGCTGTAAACATTGCCATTGCAGTTGAAAGTAACTCCGCTGATGGATTCATCAGCGACAAGCGTCCCGCCCTCCTGCATGACAGGCGCGAGTTTGTAAAGTTTACCTTCACCAGGCATGAAATCTCCAACATAAAAATAGTTTGTATCATATTTGTTAATTGTTACTACCGTACTGTTTTTTTCAATATCAATTAATTTCCAGTTATTGAATCCCGGTAACTGCGAAGAATTTATTTTCATAGCTACAAATCTTCTGCCGCCAATGCTATCTGAATTATCGAAGTTAAAAAATGGCGAGCATCTTCTGTTAACTATCATAAAGTACTTGTTAATTTCTGTATCATTTTCTTTTTGAAAAAATGACGCTTGTAAATAAGTCGAAGACTCAACATCAGGATTCAAATTTATAATATCAGGAATCGAATCAGAATCTATTTCTATTACCGGATACGTTTTTAATCCTTTTATATAAGTTGAAGTTGACATTTCTGCAAACTCACTTGAAATATGATTAATATAACTCTTCCGTGTGCTGTTCTCAAAACTTAGTAAATAAGGTCCCATATCTTTAATTTTTTTATTGAGATTACCTATATACTTCCACTTTTCCTGACCATAAGCATTTAAATATCTTGGTGTGTATGGCGCCGTCACGCTATGTTCAGCTAATCCTCTTCCCCATTGAACAGTATCAGTGTATTCGTTGTGAGAATTATAAGCAAAATACATAATTCCTTTTGCTCCGTAAGCTAATGCCAGATATGCCTGCAGACTGATTTCTTCATTAGTCGGCTCTTTCAGTTTATGATATTTATACCACCAGGAATGCGCCTGTAATAAATAAATGAACGGGACATTACTTATTCTTGATACCTCATCTGATAATTTATAAATGTAATTAAAAGTTATGGGCTGACAATATCCGTTACATCCTGACTGAAACTTTGTCTGAAGCCAGTATTCATAAGAATTTACGCTATTTGCTTTATAAACTAAAACCCCGTTAAGACTGTCATAATTATCATAATTATTCAAAGTTGGAGGGTTATAAGATTCTCTGTCATTTCCTGCAATTGGATCATTTGGTTTCCATCCTTCAAGACCGTAAACTTCCGTGAATATTTCTCTTAATCCCGCCGAATCAATCAAATACCGCTTTATCATATCCGCCGTAAAGTCATATCTTTCCCTGTCAGGTATAAAAGCTCTGACAAGATCATAGTTATAATTTACCATCAGGCTCATACTGTCATTTGTCAGGTCTCGTATCATTTTATTCACATACCCTATACTCGGCAGATGATTCATTTCAAACTCCTCTATATAAAATTTATACGGCTGATATTTAGAATTTAAAGATTGTCTCATTGATAGAGCAATTCCTTTGATTTCATATTCTAATTGTTTTATCAGATATGGATTTTCTTCCGGCTTTGTCATTAGTCTCCTCGCCGGTTCATTCTCAACTCTTATCCTGTCTATCCACATATCGCATTTTGCATACCAGTGAACTTTAAAATCTATCTGTCCGTCGTTGTTTCCGAACGGATCGGATTGATTTGGATTGAACCAATTGCCGGAGGGGATTATTAAATTACCTAATGTAGATGTATCAATCGGAAAATATTCTTCTATATATTTTCCATCATATATGCTATTTTCTTCCTTAAAATTTTTAACTTGTAATACTTGAATTATGGAATCCCCAACCCAATTTGTAATAATTATTTTGCATACTTCGATATCTTTGTTTTGAGGATTGTTTGCAAATACCGAATCAATCCTGATCCTTGGCATTACATACCAGTCATTAAATTTGTCTCCGAGATAAGGAACATCCCAAAAAGTATTCGCCTGCTCTTTGTTTCCCTTTAGACCGCTGACTATAAGCCCCGCATTGCTGCCGGGAGAGTCGCGGTCATATACACATCTCTTCACGTATTCTCCGCTTCCGTATTGTGAATAATCCTGAATGTCAAATACCGCAGGCGAGTCAACCCTGCTGAAATTGTATGTGTAAAAAAAATAATAAGGATCTACTTTCGTGCTTTCCTCCATTTGATAATCCGATCTCTGACCGTAGGCAAAATATGTTATGACAGGTCTTGTCATTAATGTCATTAATTCGTTCTGGCTGTTTTGAGTGATCCTGTATTTAATGAGAGGTCCGTAGCTGTTTGTATCGGCTCCAAGGGAATCTGCCGGAATTCTTGTTCCGTCATTATAAGTCCATCCGTAATCATCAATTGGTCCGGCATATAAATGCCACATATTAAAATTCAAAGAATCCGAAAGATAGTTATACATAGTATTGTCAAATACATTACTCATAGCACCGAGAATAAATTCCGCCTGCGGTGGTTCTGATGATGAAACTTTCCCTAAAGAAAGTCTTTCCGATGGTTTAAATGAATAGATCAAAGCTGCCGTTATCAGCAACAGCGAAATTAAGATCTTTGCTTTCATAACTTCTCCTTATCCGCTTATGCGGAATTTTAATTAAGAATAATTTTTATTCTCCTTTCGTTTTTTGATTAATTTTTAATTTTGTTCTACATCCGCTTTAATTTTTATAAAATTATCTGATTAGTATCATTTTTCTTGTTTCGGTGAATCTGCTGTCATAACTAAGAGTGTAAAAATATACCCCGCTCGGTAGATTACCGGCATTGAAGACTACTTCATATTCACCGGCTGATTGTCTTTTATTAACGATCTCTTTTACTTTCTTTCCCGAGATATCATACACATTTAACTTTATAAATCCGTTTTTCCGTATATTGTACTTTATTTTTGTTTCCGGATTGAACGGGTTAGGATAGTTTTGATAAAGTTTAATCTCAGTAGGTATGATTATATTATTATTAGAAATGGAAGTCAAAGGATAAGTTACAGTGTCTCCGCCGGTGAGAGTATGTACTCCGGTATTTCTGTAGTCATAGCTCCAACCGTTTAGAGAATCCGAAAAATTTATAAAATAGTATAATGCCCTTATGCTCGTATCTGGTAATTGATAACCCCAATTTAGTCCGCTATTTGTTGATTTTAAAATAACTCCTCGTATCTCGTTATTCGGAAATAAAATATAGCTACTTGAATAGACACCCCAAATGACATCAGGATTAATAATTTTGAACTTTTTTATAATTAAATTTGGGTTACCAATAATTGGTGTTAAAAGATTTTCCCATGTACTACCACCATCGGTAGTTTTTATTAAATTTTGTGATCCTATTCTACATCTCCAACCGGTTAAACTATCTTTAAAATAAATATCTTCCCATCCCCCCGGAGCAGGTATATCAAACCAAGATGTTCCCATATCTGTCGTTTTCCTTACATAGGAGCTTGTATGATTTCCATTACTTATAAAACCGATTCGAGGATTTATCATATAGATCCTGTCTGGTCCGTTGCTTAACTGCGGAGGATATTTATTCTGCCAGCTAATGCCGCAGTCTGTGCTCCTGTATACTCCGCCGGTAAAGGGACTGTCAAAACACATCCATACTTCATTTTCTGAAAGTACAGAAATATCCTGATATCCTGTAAAAGAATTAGGATTATTTGTCTGTATCCAGTTATTCCCGCCGTCAGTTGTTTTGTATAATTTATCGTCCAGCATGGATGCATATCCGGTTTCGGCATTTATGAATTTACACTTTGTATAAGGTCCGTTTGCAGAATCTGATTTTATTATTAACCAGTTTTCACCTCCGTTACTTGTTTTTATAATGTAACTCTTTTGATCCGTATCAGCTGATGTCACTGCATAACCTGTAAGTGAATCTGTAAAAGTAATATCGACTATGCTCCCGCCATTGAGATCAGGTAAAAACTGTTCTCGCCACCCGCCCCCCTGATTATGCGCGAAGCCGAATGCGATTAAGAATGTGAGAACGCTAATGTAAAATAGAAAATTTGAGAGTCTGTCAGGTTTGCGAATTTTTAAAATCGGTTTCATATTATTTTCATATTACTTTCATATTACTTTCATATTACTTTCATATTTTTTATAACTTAAACAAACTGAATTTAAAAATCAATTTCACGTAAGGAGTTGAAAATTAAAAAATAAAAAGCCGGATCAGTTTACCTGACCCGGCTTATATAAAAATATTTTCTGAACTTATTTAATTAATACCATACGCTTCGTCTGAACAAACTTACCCGCCTCTATCCTGTAAAAATAAATCCCGCTCCCCAGCCCGCTGCCGTCAAACTCCGCTTCGTAACTTCCCGCTTCCTGATTACCATTTGATATTTCCGCAACTTCATTCCCAAGCACATCAAATACTTTCAGCGTTACCAATCCTTTAACCGGTATCTGATACTGTATGACTGTTGTCGGATTAAACGGATTCGGAAAGTTCTGCGAAAGTTTGAATTCCGCCGGAACTGATGAACTTATCAGACTTACAGAAGTCGGTACGTCTTTATAATTAACTACTCTGAAATTGTCAAAATAAAATCCGTCGCCGGGTACTTCGCCGTTTGTGAAATGCGTAAACCGGATCCTGATCATCCTGCCGATATACGGATTCAGATTGATCTGCTCACTGCGCCAGTGTTTTATGTCCGTATATGACGGCTGTCCGGAAACAATCCTTGTATGCCTTCCCGCCAGACTTGTCCACGTGCTTCCGAAATTTGTACTGACCTGTATTCTTGAATAATCAAATGTCTCTTCCTCAGCCCACTTAGCTGTGAATTCAATTCTCGGATTGTTGGTGTTTATAAGATTTATTGTGTCGGATAATGTGAATGTATTGTTAGTTGTATTCTTTGAATTTCCGTAACGCGAGTCTGCGAAATTTTTATTGCCGGATACTGGATCTATGAAAGTCGTATCCCACGCTGTGCCTGTTCCCGCTGTGATCCAGCGCGACCTGCCGTTTTCCGCATTGTCGGAAAATAGAACTTCCGTCTTTCCGACTGTGATCCTTATTGTATCAAGCGAAGTTACTACTCCTTCCTGTTTTACGGATACGAAAAATTTCATTTCATCCATATAATCCGCGGCTGAAGTAAGTCTGAATTTTACAGGATTAAGCAAATTGGTTTTTGACTGTCCTGAAGGAATACTGTCGTAATTTATATTTGTATTTATCGCAGTAATATCCGGATAATCAGTCGTTACCTCTACTGTCACATTCTTAGCGGTTTGAGAAAGTCCGCGGTTTCTTAATCCAATCTCAAGATTCAGAGTATCATTTTTCTGAACATATCCGTTACCAAGTACAGTATAATTTCTGAAATCAGTAAATGCGCCGGCGACCCAGGAAAGATATTTCATTGCATATAAATTTTCCGAAGCGACGGGAATTATCTGCGTCTGATTATTCCAGAAACCTGTGCCGCCTACTTCAGGAGTCCAGGCATAAGTTCCGGTCGAATGAAGATAGTCCCTTGTAGTTCCGCTTGAATAATAGTTAAGCATTTCAAAAACGGTGCCGTATGTATAATTATTAGAAGCTGCAAAATCCGAAGAGAACTCGGAATAAACTTCATACTTCACTGCGGAATCATTATAACCGTAAGGATTCAGATATCTTCCTGCCACGGAATGCATTGAGAAAGCTATCTTAGGTCTGATCTGCTGAATGAAATTAATGACTGCCTGTGTTTCAGGCTCGGAACCTGCCGATGCGCCGCGGAATGTTTCCGAACACGGATCATTGCTGGATCCGTTGTTATCTCCCCAGCCGTAAGGATAATTTCTGTTTAGATCTACTCCGAAGCACGAGCCGCCGTTATTCTTTCTGTTCTTTCTCCAGCTTCCTCCGCCGTTCGGATTTGTAGTCTGATTGTAAACATATCCGTCAGGATTTACAACAGGTATAAAAAATATTTCGCGGTTATTTAAAAGGTATGTTACTTCAGAATCTGTTCCGTAATTTTCCAGTAGGTAATACATAAAATACATGGTCGAAGCCATTGCCTGAGGTTCGCGGGCGTGCTGAAGCGCATCGAAATATACAGCCGGCTCGGTTGAGGATTCATTCACGCCGGGATTATCGGAAATTTTTACTGCCCAGATCTCGCGGTTCTCAACTGATAAACCAAGTATCTGTTTAGATGAAATAAGATTCGGATAAACAAGCCGCATCGAGTCGAGCTTCTGAACGACTTCACTGTATGTATAAAATCCCCCCATGCTCCCGAATGAAAATCCGCTTACATTATCTTTTGCAAGCGTTTCAAAACTTTTCTGAAGCTCAATTGCAGACGGAGACTTAACATCCTTAAACTGCTTGCTCATATCGCTTACAGTAATATCATATCTAAGACCTGTGGATTTCAGTCTTTCCAGTTCAGCGTAATTTATTACAAGAGTGATACCTTCGGAAATATTTCCGTGATAATGTTCGACGGTGATGTCATTTCTCTGCAAGAGATCTATATCGTCTGCAGACGTGATCTTAATATTTACTTCACAGTAAGTTTCCAGCGGATTGACATCTCTATTTACGCGACCTTCATTCTCAAATTCCGCTGATATAAGAAATGCTGTTATTATAAAAAATGTCACCGGTATTATAATGTATTTCATTTTAAATTTATTTTCAGAACTTTTATAAAAATATTACTCTATTAAAGTAATAATATTCAAATCAACATTAAATTAATAAAATGAACTTTGATCCCAGGAAAAGATTTTCGGACAGGGTAGAAAATTACGTGAAATACAGACCGCACTATCCGGAAGAGTTGCTTGATTTTATGAAAGCTGAATGCGGACTGGATCAAAGCAGCGTAATCGCAGACATCGGCTCCGGTACAGGCATTTCCTCAGAATTGTTTTTAAAGAACGGCAACAAAGTATATGCCGTCGAGCCGAACGATGAAATGAGATCCGCTGCGGAAAAGATTTTTTCCGGTGATAAAAATTTTATTAGCGTCAATGCATCGGCTGAAGATACCGGACTTGAGAATAACTCCGTTGATTTCATTATAGCAGGGCAGGCGTTTCACTGGTTTGATCTCGGACTGAGTAAGCCAGAATTCAGGAGGATCCTGAAAAATGACGGATACTTTTTTATTATATGGAATTCACGGATCTTCAGGGAAGGGTTTATGGATGATTACGATGAACTATTGATGAAATTCGGAACAGATTACAAGAAAGTAAATCATGAGAATATAGATGAAGAAGTCATACGCGGCTATTTTTCTCCGGGTGAGTTTTCCGTCCGTAAATTTTATAATTTTCAGGATTTTGATTACGAAGGACTGAAAGGCCGGCTGCTTTCAAGTTCATATGTCCCGAACGCAGATGACCCTTCGAGCGCCGGAATGCTGAAAGCTCTTGAGAAATTGTTTGACAAATATAATATCAAAGGTAAAGTAAAAATGGAATATGATACTGTAGTTTATTTCGGAAGACTTTAGTTCAAACTTAAAATAATCCTATCAATGATATGAAATGAAAATATGATCATAAAAAACTTAAAAGTAAAAGTATCCAATGTATTTTTTAATCATACATTCTTTTTGATATCTATATTTTAATGATGTTTCATACCATCTGAAATGACCGCCTTTGAAAAATTGACGAAAGTATTCATGATCAATTACGTTTGTAAAATTTCCTTGTCTTAGAAATTTGCGAATCAAATTTTGAGTTGAAAATTTTATAGTAATTGTAAAATGTATTCCGGCAAGTTTTTAGTAGCGGAGATTTTTTTTGTTACTTTCTTTTGATCTCTCAAAAGAAAGTAAGTTAAGGGCAGTTTAACTTCAATTTTAATATATAACGATTTAGATATTCCACAAAGTATTTTTCCATAATATTTGAAAACTACATTTAGTTGAAATATAATTTTTTTTAACACCGGATTATTATTAAGTTTGTTAAAAATTTGTGATGAAAACAATAATAATGATTTTTGTTCTGACTTTAACAGCTTCGTCAATTGCAGAAAGCAACTGGACTCCGGCCGGAGAAATGTCCGCCGGCAATTCGGATCTTGTAAGAGCGCTGGCATTTACTGATAACGGAATTATGTATGCGTCAAGCTGGGGTATCGGGATTTATAAATCCACTAACCGCGGTATGAACTGGACTTTTTCCGGTCTGCAGGGAAAAAGAGTTACAACGCTCAGCGCCTCACGCAACGGAGATGTTTTCGGATTATCAAAGACGCAGGACTTTTCTTACATTCACAGAACTACGGACAACGGCAATACCTGGACAGATGTATTCACGGGATCATTTCCGTTAAACTTTGCCGGAGGCGGTGAAATTGTTTTTCCGTCAGACGGTTCAATAGTTGCAGCTTTTTCAATAACAGTCGGTCCGACTATTGGCGATGTATCAACGTTTGTTTTTAAATCAACGGATTCCGGAAATAACTGGGTGCAGACGCAGGTGATAGGAGCGGGGTTTGCAGGAGGAATGATAATTACTGATGATAACAGAATTTTACTCGGCACATCGCTTGCCGGCGTTGTGTATTCAACTAACAGCGGCGGCAATTTTTTCAGCTACACGCATTTTCCGCCAATATTCATAAAAACCATATTAAAAGCGGATCCGGAAATAATTTATGTTTCAGACGCTTACGGTCTCAACAGATCCACCGATAACGGACTGACATTTACAGATATCGGAAGTCACAGTAACGGCGTTTCATTGAGAACAGCCTGCGTGAACAGAAACGGAGATCTCTTTATCGCAATGGATGACAGAAATGTATATTACTCTGATAATCTGGGAGACAGCTGGGAATTGATCAATCAGGGTCTGCCGGCCGGAAGTTATTTTAATGTATTGATATCAGCTGACGGAAAAATTTACGGAGGAACAAATAACCGCGGCGTTATGATCTATGACACTCCGACTAATATAAATTCGGGTACGGAAATAACCGGACATTACAATTTATTTCAGAATTATCCCAATCCGTTTAATCCGGTTACAATTATTAAATATGAATTACGAATTACTAATGATGTTAAAATAAAAGTGTATGATATTTTAGGAACCGAAGTTTCAACATTGATAAACGAAAAACAGGAAGCGGGAAGTTATGAAGTGGAGTTTGACGGCAGCAGGTTTGCGGGCGGAGTTTATTTTTACAGGATAGACTCCGGAGAATTTTCTCAGACTAAAAGAATGATGCTTATAAAATAAGGACAAATGTAATTATTTATTTTAACAGGATCATTCTTCTGACTGCAGAATAATCATCCGCAGCTAATCTGTAAAAGTAAACTCCGCTGGCAAAATCAATTCCGTCAAATTTAACTTCATAACTTCCTCTTTGCCGGTATTCATTAATTAATTCTTTAATCTTTCTTCCCGCTGCGTCAAATACTTTTAGATTTACGTAGCTTCCGTGCGGCAGTGAAAATGAGATTATTGTGGCAGGGTTAAATGGATTAGGATAATTCTGATATAATTCAAAGTCAGCCGGAAAATATTGTTCAGCTGTATTTAAATTCGTCAGTCCTCCCGTATATGTCTTCAGCATTAAGCCGTTGTTACCGGCAATGAATCCTACATTTTCATTTACAAAAAAGATAGAATGCAGACCTCCTGTTACACCGCTGTTTTGAGAGCTCCAGCTGTTACCACCGTCGTTTGTCCTTATAATAGTTCCGCCGCCAATTATCCAGCCGGTATCGGGATTTATAAAACAGTAATCGGATTTTCCGCTTGTAATATTACTGTCTGTCTGATACCAAGTATACCCGCCGTCTGTAGTTTTTTTAAGATTGCGGTAGTTATTTCCCATTAAATATCCCGTATTCTGATTTATAAATCGGATCTTACTTCCCCAATAACTAAGATAATTATATCCGGTATCTTGTCTGATATAATCCCAGTCAGCTCCCCCGCTTGTGGTCTTTATTAAATGATAAACTCTTAATCCGAAATCGGTCGCTTTATATCCTAAAGCCCATCCGGTGTGCGTATTTATAAAATGCGCAGATTTATAAGCGTATCCTCCGAATCCCTGATTGACGGATGTCCAGTTTAAACCTGAATCAGTCGACTTACTGACTGCTCCAATCGTCTGCCAGCAGTCGGTTCCTTCAAAAGATGCAAAAAAAACATTTTCAGAATATGAAAAGTCCATCAGCATAGTTGAATAACCCTGCTCAGCAATTATCCACGTATTGCCACCGTCAGATGTAGTAAGTCTTATAATGAAATCAAAACACCAAGGGTTGTATTCATAATAGGTTCCGATCGCTGTCCCGTTTAAAGAATCTGTAAAAGCAATCCAATGCAGAAGTTTGGTTGTATTGCTGATCTGCAGATCCCAGTCCGCGCCGCCATTCACTGTCCGGATTATAGTACCGCTGTCCCCGGCAGCCCATCCTGTATTTTCATTTAAAAAAAAGACATTACTGAGTCTGTTTTGCGTTCCGGTCTTCTGATGAAACCATCCGCTTTGTGAATATAAATCGGAAACATTTAAAATTATTAGAATAAGAATTATTTTGACCATAATATTGTCTGATAAAAAGAACTCTTAATGTTAAAATAAAAAAAATATTTTACTATTAATAGGTCTATTCTGATTTAATTAGAATACTACATATTCAGTAAAAGTGAATTTGTGTAATTAATAAAATTGATTTAAATTGAATTAAATAATCAGATGAAAACTTTTTTAACAATTCTGTCAGCTTTAATTTCAGTTTCCGTACATGCCGGCTGGGTAAAGCAGACATCGCCTGTAACAACTGATCTGTATTCGGTAACTTCACATCACGGCAATGATAATTTCACCTGGATATGCGGGGAAGGAGGAGTCATACTTTTTACATCAAACGGCGGAATAAACTGGACTGTTCAGAACAGCGGCACTACTGCTGATCTGCACGCTATTGTATTTATGGAAATAGCAGGCGGTCCTGTATTTGCCTGCGGCGAGAACGGAACCATGCTCTATACAATGAACAACGGTTCGGACTGGATCAGCATAAACATGAACACGAATAAGACTCTCAGAGATATTTCCGATTTTAATTTTATTGCAGTGGGTGACAGCGGTATAATATTCCGGAGTACGAACAGCGGACTAAACTGGCAGAGTATTCAGAGTCCTGTCACGGCTGACTTATATGCTGTGTCCGGTACGTTTGGATATTATGCAGTCGGAAAATCAGGGACTATTATCAAAGGGATTAACCTCGGACAGGACTGGTCAGAACTCACTTCAGGAATTACAAACGATTTATACGGCGTTCCCCTTTTCGGGAGAGTTGATATTGCAGTCGGAGATAACGGCTTGATATTAGGCAGTTCAAATTTCGGAGCATCATGGTATTCTCAAAACAGTTTTACAAACAGCACGTTAAAGTCGATCGAATATTCTGCGAATAACACAAGCCGCATAATCAGCGCCGGAGATAACGGCGTCATACTCAAGTCAACTGATTACGGAACAACCTGGGGTTCGCAGATCAGCGGCACTTCTGAAAATCTGAATTCAATATTCTTTTATCTCGGCGACAGCAGAGGATTTGCCTGCGGTGACAACGGCACGATATTAAGGACGACTGACGGCGGCGGTGTGTTTACGGAAATTACAAATTCCTCTGCGGAAAAAATTGCGGATTACTCGCTGTCTCAGAATTTTCCGAATCCGTTCAACCCGAAGACTATAATAAAATATCATATTCCTGTTTCAGGTTTTGTAACGCTGAAAATTTATGATGCGCTGGGTAATGAAGTTAAAGCGATCGTGAATGAAAAGCAGTCTGCCGGAAGTTATGAAACAGCTTTTGACGGTAACGGTATATCAAGCGGTATATATTTTTATTCTCTTTACTCAGACGGAATTTTAAGGGATACAAAACGCATGCTGCTTTTGAAATAAGTGTCTTTAGAGTTTACCAGGATAAAATTCTTAATGTGTGTTTTATTTATCGGCGGTTATTAATATTTTAACAACAAATATTTCTCCGCACATACATTATGAATTTTAAAAAACTGATTTGGCTTACATCGATTCTCATCACGGCTTTTTTAATTTTTGTATTCGTATGGTTTTTCAGATACAGATATTATTTGCTTGTATCGGTTGAGAAAATTCCCGAAATGGAGCTGACTTCGATTGACGGTTACACCGATAAGATGTTTTATTTCAATGATGAAAAAGTAAAGTTTTATTTAAGAAGCGAAGACGATTCATCAAGAGCCGTTATTACAAAAATCGTATCTCCTTATACTTACTATCCGGTTGATACATTTCATTTCGAAAGGACGGAGCAGGTCATATCTCCGGATCAGCCTGAGAAGGGATGTAACTGGAATCTTACTCACGAGATAATGCTTGACCGCAGCTACACTCCGGGTTATTATAATGTTTTACTTTCAAATACCAAAGATACCTTTCATTTAACGATAACAGTTGGTGACATTGACAACAAAAATGAATTTATAGTATTAGCACCGCTTGCCACGTTCATGGCTTACAATCCCTGGGGCGGAAAATCCCTATATCATAATTACACAGACTCTTCAAACGTTTATTACGTTTCTTCCCAAAGACCAAATACAGGAGTTCAGTATTTCAGAGATAGGTATAACCATATCGATGTAAATGTCTGCGCGAATGTTTACAACTGGTTTAAGGCAGAGCATAACGCCAACGTACTTCCGGATTACTTTCTCGAACAAAACCCTGAGAAATTTTTGAACTGTAAATTCATAGTTATGTCATATCACTGCGAGTATTTTTCAGATGTTATGTATGACAATATTGAGGAAATGGTATTTGAAAAAAACATTCCTATGATATCGCTCGGCGCGAATCAGATTTACTGGAAAGTAAAATGGAATGATGATTATACAATAATGGAATGCAGGAAAGATCTTACTTTATTTGATTCGGGATTTTTTGATATGGGCGGAATGTGGAGACATAATCTCAGATCCGAATCTGATTTGCTCGGAGTCAGATATACGGGAAAAGGTCTTCACACTTTTGCACCGTATAAAATTGTTAATTCATCTCACTGGCTTTATTCGGGACTGAATGTAAATGATGGAGATTTATTTGGTATGAAAGGAATAAATGATTTTCCGGTCTGCGGTGATGAGACGGACAAGGTACCTTTCTGGATGTCGCACAAGACTGAAGTAATAGCAAAAGGAGTAAACACTTCAATCGCCGATACTGTAAAAGTTTTTAAAGAAGGTGACCCTGAATGGGACGGTGACGGCGGCGGCGAGATTGTCCTCAGAAAAATCGGAGACAATGCAGTGTTATCAACAGGTTCTATTTACAGCGGCTCGGGACTGGGAAATGATAAGGTGTTCACGGGAATTATAAATAATTTTCTGAAGGAATATCTGAAATAAAAAACTCTCAATCAGATAATTTAATTAACATGTAATTTGAAATAACTTTTTAAAAAAGAATAAATTACTCATCCGAAGAAAGTCTCTCGGCTCTGTCTGCAGTCTTAAGTTTATCAATTATCTCATCAAGATCGCCTTCCATTATTTCCGAAAGGTTATACATAGTAAGACCTATTCTGTGATCAGTGAGTCGGTTCTGCGGAAAGTTATATGTTCTGATCTTATCACTTCGGTCGCCTGACTTTACCATATTCTTCCTTTGAGAAGTCAGCTCTTTGTCACGCTTTGCAAGTTCCATTTCATAAAGTCTGGATCTCAGCACTTTCATAGCGCTTAGTTTATTTTTCAGCTGTGATCTTTCGTCCTGGCACTGCACTACAATATTAGTCGGCAGGTGAGTTATGCGAATCGCGGTTTCTACTTTATTTACATTCTGACCGCCGGCTCCGCCGGATCTGAAAACATCTATTTTCAGATCATTGTCATTTATCACAATATCAAAATCCTCCGCTTCGGGAAATACTGCTACTGAAGCGGCTGAAGTATGTACTCTTCCTTTGCTTTCTGTATCGGGAATTCTCTGCACCCGGTGAACGCCACTCTCGTATTTCAGATCCCCGTATATACTTTTTCCGCTTACATTTATGATAGCTTCCTTTATTCCGCCGGGATTTGACGAATCGCTGAAATCAATTGTCTCTGCTTTCCATCCTTTCTTCTCAAAATATCTTGAATACATTCTGTAAAGATCAGCTGCAAACAGCGATGCTTCTTCGCCGCCCGTACCCGAACGTATTTCGATAATTGCGTTTTTATTATCTGCAGGATCTTCAGGGATGAGAAGTTCTTTTATTTCAGCTTCTATTTTCTGCATCCTTTCTTCAAGAATTTCCTGCTCGCCTCTTGCCAGCTCTTTCATTTCCTGATCGGAGGTTTCATAAAGCAACTGCCTGTTTTCTTCAAGTTCCTTTTTAGTTGTCAGATAACTGTCATACGCTTTTACAATGTCCTCTATCTCGGAAAATTCTTTTGAGAGTTTTATGATCTCATTCTGATCTCCTGAAATAGCCGGATCGGACAGAAGACCTGAAATTTCGTTGTAACGTGATTTTACTTTTTCTAACTTTTCAAACATTTATGTATATGAGATAATTTACCTGATAAGAAAGCGAATAATGATTTAAAAAATTTCTTTCTCTTTCAGAAAATTCCTGTTTTCCTCTTTGCTTAGATTTGTTAATATTATTATACCAAAGATAAAACTTACAACATTACCGGTGAGAATGGTAACGATCTGAAAAATTGCCGCAGTCTGAACAGTGCCATAAGTTCCTTTCTGATTAAGACTGTTGAGTTTTCCGTAAGCGATAAAATCCATTATGCTGCTTACTAAATTAATAACGGGAAGAAAACCCATCAGACATCCGACGCCGCATGTGAATACACCGCCTATAATGGTTGACGTCCCCCATCCGAGAAAACCGAGAATATTGATTATTGCCGAAACAAGAAAAAAAGTTTTTGCAGTCTTTAAGTCACTTGTCATAGTTTTATTGATTTAATTTATATGGCAATACGTTATCGGGTATAAATAAGTTAAATTGTAAAATAAAAAAGCAATCCGCTTTTGAAAGAAGATTGCCTTTTATAAAAAAATATTTAATATCTATTTTACGAGATTGAATTTTTCTCCAAGCTGTCCGATTAGCGGAAGCGGTACCATCTTGCCGTTTGCGGCGTTCATAATTCCCATGATCAGAAATATAACCCACGGTATATAAAGCACGAGACCGATACCGCATGTAATCGTTCCTATAATACCTGCTGCGATGTTTAAAAGCAAAAGCACTATTGACTGTTCGGTATGAAACATTACGAACTTATTTTTTTTCATATCGTCCATAAGCAACGGTATAAAAAAAATCAGGTAAGCGATGATAGCCATCGTTTTTCCTGATTCAATTTCTTCGGGAGTTACATTTAAATTTCGTACAGATTCAGACATTTATTTCTCCTTTCAAAGGTTAAGTAATATTTATAATTGAAAAAAACCGTAAACGGAATTATCTGAATATTGCCTTAATGCTTCCCCAGGTGCTTCTCACGCCTGACACAGTATGAGTAACCGTAATGTGATTTGTATAAGTATAATTTCCGTTACCGTCTATGCATTTGAGTCTGTAATAATAGAGATCGGAAACTCTTCCCGAACCGAAATCAACAGAATTATCCTGATATGAGTAGTATGAGTTATTACCTGTGGCTTCTTTGAAATTCATATAAATGAAATTATCCGGAGAGTCCGCGCTTCTTTCTATTTCAAACTTTACAGTGCCTGCCTCATCTCCTGATTTCCATTCCACCAGTATGCCTCCTGCATTATCCCTCGCCGTAAAATACTGCAGAGTAACGGTTGCATAAAGCATTCCTGCTGCAAGAATAAACAGAAAAATGAATTTTATTTGTAAAAATTTTTTCATGATCTGAGTCAATATAAACTCAATATTCCGGAATTTCAAGTTTTAATTATGAGGATATTGAAAAAATATTCCCTGTGAAAAATTTGTATTGATACAAATTAGTACTTCCATTCCGCTCCAAAATGTGCGTATAAATTTTCACAAAAATTTACTAAATTATGACCTTATCAGTTAAATTTATTTTGCAGTTAATAAAGTTTAATTCGAAAAATGAATTAACTGATGTAATTTTTTTTAAACCAATCTAAACACAACAAGGAGTTAATTTAATTTAATGAAAAAAATCGGAATATTATTCGGAATGGAAAACACCTTTCCGCAGGCATTCGTTGACAGAGTGAACGAGAAAAATGAAGACGGTATAATTGCAGAATTTGTATCGCTTGATAAAGTAGTGCAGGGTGAATCCTGCGGTTATGATGTGATCATTGACAGAATTTCACAGGACGTTCCCTTTTACAGGGGTTTCCTGAAAAATGAAGCCATCACGGGAACAGCGGTTATAAATAATCCCTTCTGGTGGGCAGCTGATGATAAATTTTTTAACAACGCTCTTGCAACAAAGGTCGGCGTACCGGTTCCAAAGACAGTATTGCTACCTTCCAATCAGAATCCGCCTGACACTTCAGGCGAGTCATTCAGAAATTTAACTTTCCCTCTTGACTGGGAAGGCATTTTCAAATATACAGGATTTCCCGCATACTTCAAGCCGTTTTCAGGCGGCGGCTGGAAAAGCGTTTACAAAGTGGAAGATCCTGCCGATTTTTTTGCAAAATATAATGAGACCGAGCAGCTTGTGATGATGCTGCAGGAAGAAATTACTTTTGATCTTTATTTCAGATGTTACTGCATAGACAGACGCGACGTGCTGATAATGCCTTATGAACCGAGAAATCCGCATCATCTCAGATATGTATCAAACGCCGGTCCCGCTGAACAAAAACTTCTTGATCTTATCAAAGATTATGTGCTCAGACTTAATGTCGCTTTAGGTTACGATTTCAATACAGTTGAATTTGCAGTCAGAGACGGAATTCCATACGCAATTGATTTCTGCAATCCCGCTCCGGACGCTGATGTAAATTCCGTAGGTCAGGAAAATTTTGACTGGGTAGTGGAAGCAGCTGCAAATATGGCTATAAGAAGAGCCAAAAATCATAAGGAAGGTTTAAATAATCTTACATGGGGAACATTTGTAAAGCAGTTTTCAAATGATCTTTCACTTTCAAACGGAGCTCCTAAAGCTGATAAAGCTAAATCGGAAAAAGCTAAAACCAAAAAGTCAAAATAAAAATAATTTTTAAAAGGAAAAATTATCACAGACGAAAAATATACATTAGGGATTGAAGAAGAATTTCAGATCATAGACCCGGTATCAAGGGAGCTTCAGTCCCACGTTCACTCAATCTTCGAAGAAGGCAAACATCTTTTAAAAGAGAATTTCAAACCTGAAATGCACGCGTCCGTTATCGAAACCGGCACGAATATCTGCAGAAATATTCAGGAAGCCAGAATGGAAGTTACCAATCTGAGGAATTCTCTTGCAATGCTTGCCGATCAGTACGGTCTCAGAATAGCAGCAGCCGGAACACATCCTTTCTCTCACTGGCGTGATCAGGAAATTACGGATCATCCGAGATACAAAGAAATCATAAATGAAATGCAGGATGCAGCCCGCGCCAATCTGATATTCGGAATGCACGTTCATGTCGGCATTGCAAACAGAGAGATCGGAATTCAGATAATGAACGCAGCGAGATATTTTCTTCCGCATATTTTTGCCCTTTCCACAAACTCGCCTTTCTGGCTGGGAAGAGATACCGGATTTAAATCTTACAGAGTTAAAGTCTTTGATAAATTTCCGAGAACAGGAATTCCTGATTCCTTCAGAAGTCTTTCCGAATATGACAGCTATATTAATCTTCTCATAAAAACAAACTGTATTGACAATGCAAAAAAAGTATGGTGGGATATCCGCACACATCCTTTTTTTAATACTCTTGAAATCCGAATCTGCGATGTGCAGATGAGAGTGGATGAAACGATTGCTCTTGCTGCTTTGATACAGGCAGTAGTCGTAAAGCTTCATAAACTTATCCAGCAGAATCTCGGATTCAGATTATACAGACGCGCGCTTATGATGGAAAATAAATGGCGGGCGGCAAGATACGGCATCAGCGGAAAGCTTATTGATTTCGGAAAACAGGAAGAAGTGCCTTTCATTGAGCTTGCAAAGGAACTGCTGGAATTTATAGATGATGTAGTGGATGAACTCGGCAGCAGGGAAGAAATTAATTATATTTTCAGAATAATGGAAAACGGCACAGGCGCTGACAGACAGCTGAAAGTATTTGAAGAAAGCAACGGTGATTTTAATAAACTCGTCGATTATATAGTCGATGAAACCAACGCAGGATTACCTTACAAACCATCCAACATAGTCAGTAAAAGAGATAATACTGCAAAAAACAAAAAACCTGAAAACAAAAAACCTGAAAACAAAAAAACAAATTCAAAATGAAAAATTCTTTTATAGCTGATATTTCTTTTGACAATAGACTTTCCGAAGGCGCGCATAATGCCATAAATGTCTGTCTCAGACTTAAACCTGATGAAAGAATTACGATTATAACTGATAACGATACGCTTGAGATCGCCTGTGCTCTTGTCAGCGAGATCAAAAAAGTAGGATCCGATTTCAGTCTGTTTGTAATTGAAGATTATACTGCAAGACCTTCTCCTGATATGCCGCAGCAGATCCTTGACGACCTTGCAAAATCACAGGTCAGCATATTCTGCGCACAGGCGCAGACAGGAGAGCTCAGCATGAGAATACAGATGACCTCCGTTGTAAATATGCATAAGATAAGACACGCTCACATGGTAAATATAAATACTCAGATCATGCTCGAAGGAATGAGAGCGGACTTCCATATTATAGATGACCTTAGTCAGAGACTTATTACCAAAGCCAGAAAAGCCAGATATATCAAAGCTAAATCCGATGCAGGCACTGACATAGTGGCAGAATTTTCACATAAGCTGAACTGGCTCAAGACAAGCGGAATTATTTCCGTTGATAAATGGGGTAATCTCCCCGGAGGTGAAATTTTTACTTCTCCAAAAAGCGTCGACGGTCTTTTTGTAGTGGACGGTGTGGTCGGCGATTATCTTTGCCAGAAATACGGAGACCTTAAAAACAATCCCGTTTATATTGAGATCGAAGATTCCAGAATAAAAAATATGACCTGTAAAAATTCAGCACTGCTGGATGAACTGACGGCATATACTATGACGGATGAAAACAGCAACAGAGTCGGTGAGTTTGCAATCGGAACAAATATCGGAATCAGCAAGGTCATTGGTCATATACTTCAGGATGAAAAACTTCCTAGCATTCACATGGCTTTCGGGCATCCTTATTCAGAGCATACCGGAGCGGACTGGGTTTCCACTACGCATATCGACTGCGTAGGTGTTGATATTGATATCTGGCTTGAAGATGACAAGGTAATGGATAAAGGTAAATTCCTTATCTGATTTTCCGGATAAGTTTTTAATCGGATTGATTTAAATTGAAATGAATCACACTGCATATTGATAAAGGCATACAGAGAAAAATTTAATACCTCGTTCGATCAGAAAAAGTATGAGGCAATGGTACATGATCTCAATACGACTTTTGATATTAAAATTGATTTCAAGATTGCTGAGACTCCGATCTTTCTTCCGGATGAATTCAGGGATGAACTGATAAAAGCTTCCGATGAAATTGTCTCCATTCTTCAGACAGATGCTTTCCGGGAATATTCCAAAAAAGCACTGCCGGATAATCTCGCCGTTCCCAATGAAGATGAACACACATCGCTTCTTGCAATTGATTTTGCATTATGCAAAGATGAAGACGGTAAAATGATCCCGCAGCTTATCGAGCTACAGGGTTTTGCTTCGCTTTACTGTTATCAGGAACTTCTGAATATGAAAATGAGAGAGTATTTCAATATACCCGACGGTCTCACTAGTCATTTCAACGGACTTAACCATCAGACTTATATTAATAAATTAAAGGAAACAATTATAGGAGATACGGATCCGGAAAATGTAATACTCCTTGAGATCGAACCTGAAAAGCAAAAGACATTCATTGATTTTCTCTGCACTGAAAAATATCTCGGCATAAAATATGTCTGCCTTACAAAAATAATTAAGGAAGGAAAAAAACTATTTTATGAGAAAGACGGTAAGAAAACTCTGATAAAGAAAATTTACAACAGGGTGATTCATGACGAACTTGCTAAGCGAAAAGACATAAAGTATAATTTCAGATTTACTGAAGAGCTTGATGTGAAATGGATCGCGCATCCGAACTGGTTTTACAAGATAAGTAAATTTTCACTTCCTTTTCTGAAAAGCAAATACGTACCTGACACAAAATTCCTCACTGATTATAAAGAGTTTCCCGCCGACACTGAAAATTACATACTCAAGCCGCTGTTTTCTTTTGCGGGAGCCGGAGTGGTGTTTGACGTTACAAAAGAGATTCTCGAATCTATCGAAGACAGATCGAATTACATACTTCAGAAGAAAATTCAATACGAACCTGTTATCGAAACGCAGGATATTCCTGCAAAAGCTGAGATCAGACTTTTGTATGTATGGAATGATAAACCAATGCTTATTAATAATCTTGTACGGCTTAGCAAAGGAAAAATGATGGGCGTTGATTTTAATAAGGAAAAAACCTGGGTCGGCTCGAGTATAGCTTACTTTAACAATTATTAAAATTTTTTCAGCTCGGTAATATACTTCCGATAAGTTTTTAAAAAGATTTTCTAATATATATTATTCCTGAAGTTTTCAAAAAGTATAATATCAATGGCGTCAGAACTCTCGACCTGACGCCATAAAATTATATTTATTCCGGTAATATTTCTCTGCAGAGCAAAAACTTTCAAAAGGACATATCCATTATTTTACAAGCATCATTCTTTTTACAGCTGTAAATTTCGCAGATTCAAGTTTGTAAATATATAAACCAGAAGTTAATTCTGATGCGTTAAATTCTATGCTGTAAAATCCCGCTTGCCTGAATTCATTAACTAACGTTCTTACTTCCTTCCCGGAAATATCAAATAAAGTAATTTTAACGAAATCATCCGAAGGTAGGTCATAATTTATTTTAGTAACCGGATTAAAAGGATTTGGATAATTCTGATAAAGTGCAAATTTTTCCGGAGTTCCGATTGTTACTTCATTCCGCAGATTATGATATTCATAATTTCCGTTGAAGTCGATCTGTTTTAATCTGTATCTGTAAATTCCGGCAGGTACATTATAATCAGTGAATGAATAATTTACCGGTGAATTTACAGTCCCGGCTCCGTTCACAAATCCTGCAGATCTCCAGTCTTCCTTTACCATTGATCTTTCTATTTGAAAACCCGAATTGTTTTCTTCTGAAACGGTAGTCCAACTGAGTGTAACATTTCTCTGATCTGTGATAGAAGTAAACGAACTTAATTCGACAGGCAGTGTAAGATCTACTGTTACATTTACGCTGCATAAATTATTATACTGGGGATTACTCAGTACATATACAGTAAAATTTCCCGGAGTCGGACCTGAATTTACCATAAGACTGTCATCGTCAGCAAACACAATCTGCGCCTGAGCTCCGTTATAACTGTACACTTCCCAGTTCTGACCCGAAATATCAGTCAGATAAAGGACATGTGTGTTTAAAGGAACACTTAAAGGACCGGTAACAGTGCAGCTCTGCGAAAATAATGTATTGGATGAAAATAAAACTGAAGTAATAAATAAAAAACAAACAGGTAAAATAGTTCTGAATGAAAAAGTTTTAATTTTAGTGTTCATGATAATTAGATTAGTTGAATGAAAATTATGGAAAAATATTATGAATAAAACTGATATAATTCAATAAACAAATATCAATTAAACAAAGTAGTGTAATCTTATAAATAAAAAGGACGGAATTAAAAAAACATTCCGTCCTGATTTAGTTCTGAATTATAATATAAGGTCAGTGAAAAATTATATCACATAACACCGGATAATTTTAAAATAAATAACTCAGATAAAGTCTTTGTTCGCTGATCCTTTTATCATAATCCGCAACTCCTTCAAAAGTACCGCTTCTGTGATAAAACAGATATTCAGCTCCGATGCCGACTCCTTTATATACATTCACCAGGAGTTTCGGATTAAGAACGCCGAAATTGGAATGTCCCGGAAATCCGTTGACCGTATACAAATAATAAAATCTGTATTCAAGCAGGAAATTCACAAACTTATAATTCACTCCCATTTCAAGCATAGTTTTATTTCCAATGGTGTAATCATAATTTCTGTTCGGACCTTTCCGGTAAATGGAATTTAAAGCTCCCATGGCTACAAAGTTAGTATGCAGACTGCCGAGCATTCTGACCTTGCTTTTTGTTTCTGTGGTATTGTAGATAAGTCCAACTCCCACGCTTTGAGTTCCTAATCTGATAATTGTGTTATAGTAATAATCATAATCGTGAAACACACCAAATACAAGCATTTTCGAGTCTTTTTTCTTAAGAATATTTTTTGCTGTTATAAGTCCGTAAGCCGAGATCCAGGTTGACGGTGCGTCGTTTTTACCGGCATCAAATCCCGCGCGAATACGAAAAAATTCGAAAGGATTATATTCCCTGTCTTTGCCCACTTCCTTTCCGTAAGTAAAAAGTAATTCAACCATAAAATGACTCTTATCAAAATTAACGCTGGAGCTCGGATTTATTCCCGCATACCCGACATTAAGTCTTGTGTTAACAGGAAATACATCATTTACATTTGTCGGTGTACGTCTGAACATATCTCCGCTGATAAGTCTGTTAAATCCTCTTGCGGGATTTAAAATAGTTGATACTGTCTCACGGAAAATTCTGTTCGGACCTGAAGTACTTTCGTCAAGGATAAGCGAAGAAAGTCTGTAGGTCATTTCACCTACCATAGTACCGCCGAGTGTAGTCTGAATTATATCGTTTGTCTGCGGAGGATCTGTTTCCATAAACATTTCCCACATCAGACTTCCGCCGAATGCAAAGGGAATGGATTCCCAGTAAGAAAATCCGGTTGACCTGGCAGCGTTATAATATATACTGCCGTGAAACGGATGACCGAACTGATTCACAACAAAAACATCATCATCCCATACAAATCCCGTATCAAGATTGTGCCTAACAGATTTAAATGAGATCTTTGCAAATTCCGCTCCGGATACATAATTATTAAACATTGAAAGCGCAATATTCAGACCTGCTACTTCAGCCATTGGCAGAAGAAGACTGTTTCTTTTAATATACTGCGGATAAAATCTGTGATACTTTAATGTATCAGGTTTTTTTACAAAATTATTCTTATCAACTTTCAATTTTTCATTAAAGCTGATTACATATTTAGCTGAAGAACTGCCGTTCATTTTTAAACCAGATATATCGTTACTGCTGAGAAAAGATTTTTTGCTGTCGTTAAGTTTTAATGAGATCTGTGAGAAAGCCGGAACAGTGTAAAAGAAAATACACAGGAGAAGTGATAATATTTTTATCATAAAATGTATAGTTAATTCTGCTTATATTTGTGCAAAATTAACGAATATTAATCTAAATTTCTGTATGAAAATTTTGTGTATAATTTTATTCATTTTGATTTCTTCAGTAAATATTTCCGCTCAGCACAAATCAAAGGACAGATCATGCAGTAATGAAAGCTGCAGATGCTGGAATTACAGAGTTACTCTCGGGACGTGGATGACTGCAATGTCAGGGGATGTTTCAGCAAACGGACTATACGGTTATATCGACAATACGTTTTACAATAAATACAACGGAGCTGATTTTTCTTTCTACGGAAAATTTGAAGCTATAAAAGGAAGGCTTTCATATTCCGGTCAGTTCGCATCCGCCTATCAAAGTGATAAATTTGTTTATGATAAGGATTCGCTTTATTCAAGATCAATTACTACCATCCGTCCAATGTTTATTTCCGGCGATGTATCATGGCAGTTTTATGAAAACACGAAATCGGCGTTTGATATTTACGGCGGCATACGAATGAATATTTTTACGAACCTCATAGAAAATTTTTACAAGCAGACGGGATCGGTGCAGGAAGGGCAGACCAAATTTTTTATTGATCCGAAAATCGGTTCGGGATTTTATTACACGCCATTCGGAGATAAGAAGTATTCTAAGTTTTTTGTAAAAGGAAATTTTGATGTCGGCGGATTCGGTCTTGTTTCATTTCTTTCTTTTGAATCATATCTCGGTGCAGGATATAATTTGAATAAACTACTGACATTGAATTTAGGATACAGGTATATTGATGTTCATTACGGAACGGATACATATCTGATGGACAGCGGGCTGCAGGGGTTTGAGCTGACGGCGTCGACATTTTTTTAGGGCTGTAGCGCGGAATTGAATTCCGCGCTACGCGGGATAAACCGCTTAAGCGGTTTATCGTCAGCAGACCCTTACTTGTCAGTTTCAACAGTCTTTCTTTTTTTAATGCTCCGTCGTTAATCTTTCAGAATTTATTCTTTAATCTGTCATATTAATTTCATCCAGTGAATTCCTTCATTTATAAGTTTATAATTTTATTAACTTATTTTTATTAATATTAAAAACTAAATCATGCTGAATACAATGTTAAAAAAATGGTGGGTCATTCTGTTACAGGGTATTTTACTTTTTATTTTAGGTATGCTGATATTTAATAATCCTGTTGAAGTCCTCACCGGTATTTCTCTTTGGTTCGGAATAATCCTTCTCGTTACAGGAGTTATTGGTTTGTTTGGCTGGCTGTTTTCAGGAAGCGAAGACAGAGATTCATGGATACTTATCTGGAGTTTTGTGACTGCTGTATTCGGAGTTTTGATTTTAACTAATTTACTTGCTGCTATGAAGGTTATAACCGTAATTTTCGGAATATGGGTTCTTATGACCGGATTTAACCTGACAACATCAGGCTGGTCCCTTAAAAAAGAAAACTCTCTCGGATGGTTTTTACTTATCATAGGAGTTCTCTCTGTTGCAGCTGGACTTATGATGATATTTAATATCAGCAGCGGAATAGCCGGCGTTGCTGTTATTTTAGGCATTCAGGTTATACTTTCAGGTATTGCTTTAATCTTACTTTCTTTTGTTAAAAAATCATTAGCCGGTAAAATTGAAGACCAGATAAAAAAATTGAAGTCAATTTGATTTTAACATCCGGTGTTTTTTTCAATATATTATTAAATCTAATGAATCTTTAGCCGGTTTATTTTTAAATCTAAATCCTTAATATAAATTATACTCCTTTCAAATTCGTTCTGCAGTTTCTGATACTGTCCTGTCTGCTCTCAGGATTAGTTTCCTGCAGTCAGCATGACGCAAAACAGAATCAAAAATCTTTCGCTGTTTCCGACTCAGATAAGATTTCCAATCCTGAAAAAAATCAGAGATCGCTAATTTCAATTATTGCAGCCGGCGATGTTATGCCGGGTTCAAATTATCCGTCAGCATTCTCGCTTCCGCCTGATGACGGTTTGCATTTGTTTGACAGCGTAAAATATATTACCGGTTCAGCCGATGTAAATTTTTGTAATCTCGAAGGCACCTTACTAAATTCCGGCGGTAAACCGAAGAAATGCAATACTCCTGACAACTGCGTCTCATTCCGTATCCCGGAACATTACGCCGGCTATTTAAAGAATGCCGGCTTTGATCTTGTAAGCACCGCAAATAATCACAGTAATGATATGGGCGTCGAAGGAAAATTATCTACAATAAATACTCTCAAAAAATATGATATTGAATTTGCAGGTTACGATGATATACCTGTTACTCTTTTCGAAAAAAACGGAATCATTTTCGGCTTCACCGCATTCGCTCCGAATAACGGTACGCAGAATCTTAACGATATTCCCAATGCCGTTAAAATAATTTCCGGTCTCAGAAAAAAATGTAAAATATTAATCGTCTCATTTCACGGCGGAGCAGAAGGTTTCTCCGCGCAGAGAGTTTCATACGGCAAAGAAATTTTTCTCGGTGAAAACAGAGGAAATGTAATTGAATTTGCACACTCGGCTGTAGACGCCGGAGCGGATATTGTATTGGGTCACGGTCCGCACGTTCCCAGAGCGCTTGAATTATACAAAGGAAAACTTATAGCTTACAGTCTTGGAAATTTCTGCACTTACGGTAAGTTCAGTCTGAGCGGTCCGCAGGGAGTCGCGCCGCTGCTTAAAGTATTTTTGAATGATGAAGGAAACTTTGTTAACGGAAAAATATATTCCTTCAAACAGATTAACAAAGGCATACCTGTGCCTGATCCTGAGCTGTCTGCAGTTAAACTTATCAAATCACTGACCGAAAAGGATTTTCCCGAAACTCCGCTTCTGATTAGTGAGAATGGTGACATAAACTTGTCTGACTAATTCCGCTTTTCCCTTTCCATGTGACTCATTTTAATTAAATGTTTTATTCATTAATTTTGTAATATTATTTTCTGATGAAAAAATATCTGATCATGCTTATATGTTTTGTTTTTATAAATAGCGGTAATGTTATTTCTCAGTCTTATTATTCAGATGAAAATTTCTATATGGGTGTCGGTACTTCTGTATCAAGCTATTTAGGCGGATATTTCGGAAGCGTGTATCAGATGAGAATTCTCTCTTCCTATGATTATTATGAAGATTATAATTATCCGTATAGCAGCTACGGATCTTATTATGATGATTATAATGATATCTGGTCGCCGATTACTTTCAGTTTCATCCTTGGTAAAAATTTAAGTGAACATATTTCCATTGAAGCAGAATCGGATTTTTTATTTCATTTCAGCGGAAGAGTGGATCCGCAGTTCCAATCCGGTGAATCTGGAAACAGGAATTATCTTGACAGAAATGATTACGCTTCTCTTTTTGCAATTCCATTGTCGCTTTCATTGAAGATAAGCTCTGGAGATGAAGACGGTTACGGCGCTTTTATAAAATTTGGTTACGCTTTGCAGTATACTTCGGAAAGTTATGACAGAGTCAGGGAATATTATTCTTACGAAACTTATAATTACTATTCACAGGATTACTTTCTCTATAATGTCTCGAAAAAAAAATGGCTTAATGGTTTTAAAACAGGTTTAGGACTGAAGTATTATTTATCTGATTTTTCTTATGCTGTTACTGAACTCGAATACGCTTACTTTAACATCAATCCCAATTATCAGACAGCTCTGGCACTTGACCGTGCTCCGGAAGCTCAGCTTTTTTCTTTCTCTGCTAAAGTGTTTTTTGATTTTTAAAATTTAAAATGCATTTGCTGAATTTCCGGTAATCTATTTCACGAAGTATTTCCTGCCTGTGTCTGAATTTATTAGATAATCCTCAGCAAATACCGTAATGCCTCCTATAAGATTTGTCACATTTGAAAATCCTGCATCAGTTAATATCTGACTGCTGTATGGACTTCTCTTGTTATGCGAACAGTAAACAATTATTTCACTGTCTTTAAATTCTTTGATCTCTGAAATTCTTTTTTCAAGTTCATCAGCAGGTATATTTATCGCATTTTTGAAATGTTTATAACCCTGAAAATATTGCTCACCTTTGCCTTCGCCGTCAAACTCTTCAGCGGATCTTACATCAATAAGTATAAATCCCAATTCGAATTTTAACTTTGAAAGCAAGTCCTCAGGAGAAATATTTCTGAATATAATTCTGCTCTTATCTATCAAAGGCATTCTGCATTCCCTGCACTTGCCTTCGGCAAAATATATTACTTTATCACATTCGCCTCCGCAGGGATAACACACATATTCAGCTGAACTCTGTGACTGTGAAGCATCCGGTGATAAAAGTATCAGAAAGAAGCTAAAGACTGAAAATAAAATTAATTCTTTCATAAATATAAATTTAACTTTATAAAATAAAGTATGTCTTTATTTCAAAAGGATCATCTTCCTGGAATCTATAATCCTGTCACCGGAAAACAGCGAATAAAAATATACGCCGCCGGGAAGAGCATATCCGCTTTGATCGTAACCGTTAAAACTGACTTCGTATTTACCGGGCGTCAATACTGAATTCACAAGCACTGCAATTTCCTTTCCGGTAATATCATATACCGCAAGCCGGAATTTATCATTACGGCTGCTTTCATACGGTATTTCAATTTTTATCTTTGTCGATGGATTAAACGGATTGGGAAAATTCTGACTCATTATATATCCTTCAGGAGTTTCATTGCTTATCTGATTAATTCCGATCGTCGTAAGATCTATCGGAGCTGTCCAGATCTGATATACGCCTGTTATATCATCATTCCATACGGGAAAAAGTTTGTTGTTTGTATGCGTAATGCCGATATTATCTCCCTGATTTCCGGCACCCGCTCCCGAAAGACTTTTGGGAAGAAATTTATGATCGCTGACTAAATAATCCATCCAGCTCTCTCCGCCGTCCGTCGATCTTGAAAGATATGTCTGTGCAGAATCCGGTGAATTTCTGTTGTCAATATAAACCACATTAATTCCTCCGAAATTATCTACCGTCATTGCCGGAAATACCTGATTCTTTCCGTTGTTAAACGGATCCTGATTTACGCGCACGCCTGTTGACCATGTCGTTCCGTTATCAGTAGATCTGTGAAATACTACATCAGGATCAGATCCCGCAGGGAGCATATTTCTCTGGGATGTCACGATATAAAGCCAGCCGTCCCTCGCTCCGCCTGATTTGTCAATATCGATTGCAGGAAAACCGTTTACCCTCACATTCCAGGGTGAAAGAGAAGATGACTTCACTCCGTTACATTCAAAAATACTTTCATTAACGCTCCAGTTTACTCCGCCGTTTGTTGAAATTGCAAGTCCGATATTTTTTTCATTAAATGGCGATACAAGCAGAGATGATCCCCACGTAACATAATTTGTGCCGTCTTTTCCTATCACCATTGACGGACCCGTCGATTGTCTCTGGGGTAATGAGTTATTTATCTGAGCGGGTGATGTCCAGTTCACACCGGAATTAGTTGTATAAGAAACTGCAATAGGGAAAGGATTTGTAAATCTCGTCCACACAAGAAATGTCCTTCCGTAATATGGACTAAGAGGATTTCCGTCCGTAGCAGGACTTCCCTTGTCCTGATCGTTACCGGCTATCTGGAAATTATTTGACCATGTCTGCCCGAAGTTCGTTGAATAATTGGAATACATCCCGAGAATGAATCCGCCCTGGTGAGTCAGTATAAGATTGCCGTCCTTGTCAATGATCGGTCCCGGATCTCCGCCGTGATTTGCAAGCGGCTGTCCGAAACAAGTGTCAGTGCCTGTCCACGTCATTCCCCCGTCAGTAGTCAGATATACTCCCTCGCTTTTAAATGACAGACGTATTGTAAAAGCACTTGCAAACATTATATTCGGATTTGTCGGGTGAACTACAATGTATGGTTCTATCTGATTATTTGTTGACGGGTAAAGTCGGAAACTCGGGTACTGGGAATAAAGATCTGCTGATAATATCAGCATCAGTATCAATAGTATTTTCTTCATTAGGATATTGTTTAATTAACAAGGGTTGTAAAAATTTACAAATTATTACTGATATTATATACTTTAAAAAAAATATTATTCAAATAGAATGTATCTTATGATAGTAATATACTTTTTATAAAAAAAAATTCCTCATCTGATTTATTAACTGCATCTCAGATGAGGATTTTTAGGGGGAAAATTTATCTGTTAAACAAATAAGATATGTTTAGTCCGCTGAAGAAATTTCTCCTCGGACCTGATTCGTAATATTCCTGTCTGTCAGAATTGATCTGAACAAATGCTACGTATTTTTTATCGAAAATATTATTCAACCCTGCAAATGCAAGTATCCTGAATTTTCCGTATGTCAGATCTGCTCCGATCTGAGCTCCCTGCAGGTAATATGATTCCGTTTTCAGCGAATCAACATTTTTATCATTTACCTGCATCTGACCGACATATAGTCCGTTCGTTTTTATAAATAAATTTCTTTCATTCTTAAGATCATAAATATAATGCAGTTCACCTGTAATATAGTGATCCGGGTTTGCCGGTTCAGTATTTCCTGAATAGTCTTCAGTATTTACTAATCCGTTTCCTGCAATATTCAGCGCAGTGTAACTGTCATATTTAAAATCTGAATAAGTATAGGAAGTAGCGAATTTTAAACCTCTTGCTATTTCAGTATTAAATCCGAATTCCAGTCCTTTTCTGTTCACAGTTGCTGCATTTCTGAAATATACATCACCGTCCACTGTAAAGGGTATAATTGCGTCATCTATCTTCGTTGCATAAAGCGTAAGTTCTAAAAATGAATTTCTGAAAACATTACTGCCTCTGTTAGGAATTTCACCTTTATATCCGATTTCATAGTTTGTTGATTTCTGCGGATTCAGATCGGGGTTTATTGCTTTTAAACCGCCGTCCGATGAAAACGGGAAATTTTCCAGCTCATTATTTGCCGGTACATCAAATCCATATCCGAATGAACCGTAAATCGACATTCTTGGATTCAGCTTATAATTCAATGCAAATTTAGGAGTGAAATTACTGAACTTTCTGCTTGTATCCCGGAATCCGGCTATAAGATCGCTTTTTGACGTTATGACATTATCGTACCTGCCTGTTATTAATAAATTCAGTTTTCCGACAACTACCGGTATCTGATTGAGAAAATATACACCGATATTTGATAATGTCTCATCGGTTAATGCCAGAAGATCGTCTCCTCTGATACCGCCAATGTTATTAAATTCAGCAATCGGTCCGTCCTGATAAAATAAATCTCCGCCAATGGAGAATTCATTTTCCCTGCTTCCGAATTTTGTTTTATTTATATATCTGAAAGAACTGCCGACTCCCCATCTGGTGAATACCCTGTATGTTGCAGCCGTCCTGTCAAATTCCTTTATTGTACCGTAACCTGTAAATTCAATAAAATTTTTCTTGTCTTTATCAATATATGTGCTGTATGTAATTCCCAGTCTTCCCTTATCTGATAATCTCTTTGAATCTCTGCTGACATCTCTCGGATTTGCCTGTAGATCGTTTGTATTATACTGTTCCAGCGTCAGTGAACCCGGAAGTTTTATTAAACCCTTTACCAGATATCCGTTAACCAGTAACTTTGAATCCGATGACAAATCCGCTTCATATATTGAGTTAAATCTTGTCTGATATTCCTGACTATGATCTCTGTATCCCTGATAATTTTGATAACTGTATGTCGCCATAAATCTCTGTGTACCTGCGTTAACTCCGACCTTGATACCGTTTTTTCTCAATGAATAATCTCCGAATTCATTGTCCAGCATTACAAATGATGTCGGGAAATATTTATCCGTAAAAAAATTAATTACTCCGCCCGGAGCATTTGTATAGAGCGAACTTAAATTTCCCTTTGAAACTTCAATCTTACTTATAGCCGTAAAATCAAGCGCTTCAATTCTTGTCTGACCGTCAGGTTCCGATTCCGGAATACCGTCCAGCAATATCCTTACACCTCTGATCCCTGTGTTCGATCTTGATCCGAATCCTCTTATTGACACTCTTACATCATGATTTCCGTATCGGGGCTGAAGTATCAGACCGGGTACATTAGTAATCACATCATTCAGACCCATTTTTCTTGACGACTTCCATTGAGAATAATCTATCCTCGAAACAGAAAAAGGAATATCGATAAGCTTCTGCTCCGTCCTTGTAGCTGAAATAATTATCTCATCCGTTTCATAATCTGTAGTATCGGCACTGTCCTGAGCATTTGACAAAGCAGATGTTCCTAAAAAAACAATCATAAAGAATTTAAATAAATTTTTCATTTTTATAGTTTTAGTTAATAGTTAAATTTTTAATTTACTGTGAATTATTTTTGTGAATCATTCCGAGTTCATCAGCATTCAGTGCCTTGTTGCATAAAGATCCTTTTATGCAATTTCTCCTGCTGTTACAGGAGATTAGATTATATACAATATTTTTTGCCGTATGCGATATTGCAATGAACCGCCTCTTTGAAAGGGAATTAAAAAAAAGAAGTATCATTAATCTCAGCATACATTACTGCAAAAAGTATCCGGCCCCGAACGCTGATGTATCGGCATAATTTATTCTCAAAACCTCATCAATATGAGCGGTATATGTTATCATTTCACCGCTTCCACAGTTATATTCCGTATTCTTCGCAAACTTATTTCTTTTACAATGTTATTCTGTAAATACACTTTTGAATCGGAATTTCTTAATTCTATAATTTTAAATCCTGTCATACATTTTCAGACAACCTGTATGAATAAATGTTAAAATTAATTTTCTGATTACTTTAAAAAATTGGGAAAACTGAATACCGGAATACTAACAAAGTATTCTGACGGTCATGAGAGAATTAATAGATGATATGTTCTTTAAAAAAATATTGGGTCCGTGTGTTGAGTTGATATTTCTGAAATGAAGATTATGAAAATCATCAGAGTTGGAAATAAAATTACTGTATTCCTGATTGTCTGGAATTATTCTCTGCTGCTTGCCGAAATTGAACTGATGAGGAATAACAGCGGAGTATGATTTGATCATTGTATTACCGGGAGAATTAGCTTTATTGAGAACTGTGTTGCTGTAATATATATTTTCCGTAATGAATGTATTATCTGAACCTGTTGACTGAACAAATTCATTTCCCGTTAAAGAATATACCGGTAGAATAAAAATTATTCCTGTCAGAATGTTTATAATAAACGTTATGTATTTTCTGTTTCTCAAAATATATTTAGACTAAAATAAATTTAAGAATATTTAATTTCAAGTCTTTGTTTATAAACTCATAAAAAAAAACAGCCGGAATGTCCGGCTGCCTCAATTTGAATTTTTGTATATATTTAAAATGAATTACTTCAGATAAGCTATTCCGATGTTCGCATTAAAAAATGAATATGAGTTATTATCAGCTTTTCCCAGCGGCTCACCCGAGCTGAAAGCGTAATTGTATCTGCCGTTTATTGTCAGACCGACATTGCTTCCCAGATTAAATATTACGCCGACTTCAGGACTTAATCCGAAGTGCCAGTTATCGTTATCAATTATATTAGCTCCGACCTGCAGTCTCTGCCAGATATAATAAGCTCCTACATTCGCCTGAATGTAAGGTATTGTTTTGCTTCTTAATGTTTTGTTAAAGTGATATCCTAATGTTGCAAAGACAGGAGTATAGTTAAGATATCTTGCTTGAGGACCAGAAAGAGTTCCGTTTGATAATTCAGTTGTTCCGTTTTCTTCTTCATCAGAAATTACATTCAGTCCCATCTCTACTCCAATAGATAAATTATTCTTAACAAAACTCTTGATCTGAAAAGAACCTGCCCAAAATCCGGGATTGCTCAGAAAGTCTGACGCTCTTCCCATATTGAATGTTGTATTGTATTCTATTGAAGTTATATAACCGCCTTTTCTTGTCTGCGAATTTGCATAATCTGATAAAGAAAATGTTATCAATATTGCTATGGCAACAAGTATTAATTTTTTCATTATAATAAATTTATTTTTTTTAAAATTGTTTTCGAAATCGTTTTATCTTTATCTGAGATACGGAGACTGTTCAAATGCTTTATCGATCCCTTTTGTGATTCTCTGTTCTACATTTCCGCCCGAACCCACAAGTCCGTTTGCAACTCCTATCCATTGTATCGGAAGCGTAGTGCTGCTGCTTGGAATATTTACATCAGCTATTGCTACTCCGACAGTACCGGTAGTGTATTCATATGTATTTCCGTAATAAGGATAGCACCATGAATAGCCCCAGTAATCATACCAGCATCCGCCGCTTTCTGTAACTGTATAAGATGTTGTTGTAATAAAATTTCCTACTGTTACAACTCCCGCTCCCGCAGAATCATTAACTCTTACCCATCCGAGAGAATTGAGATTGCTCAGTGTGGTTGATTTGATAAGGTTGTCGTATTGTCTGGAAATTGTTCCTCCGTCGCGATGCACTACCGTATCAAGAAAATAATATTTTGTAACGTTCTGAAAATTGTAGTCAGGGTTATAAAAACTGCCGACTACATCATAATTGTCTGTTTCAAGACCGTAATCATAATAGCAGGATGAGATTACAACCGGTGACAATAAGACAATTACCAAAAAAAATCTTTTAAAAAGTAATAACTTTTTCATATTTAATTATTTTAATTTATTTTACCTGTCAAATTAACTCTATATAATTGCATTTTCAATTTAAATTTTAACCTAAGCTTATTAAATAATTCTTAACATTTATTTCAAGAAGTTTTTGATAATTTAACTAGCATGCAGTTATCAGAACTTAAGTTCACAAAATTGAGTTACTAAAATCCTGCTGCAAGTTGGTTTCTTGGCTTTTTATTCAGCACTTAAATAAGTATTTTAACCGATTCATTTTAAAAAATAAGCTAACATATTAAATGCAAAACAAAAAAAATTATCTCAAATTTGTTTCATTTCTGATCTTAATCTCAATGACAGTGATAGTTGCCTGCTCATCCAAAAAAAAGCAGGTGGTTGCTGAAATCGGAGATGAGAAAGTTTATCTTGAGGATTTTGAAAATCAGTACATGAAGACCGTTAATAATATAGATTCAGCAAGAAATGCCACTATGGAAAAAAGATCGGAATTTCTTGAGCTGCTTATCAAATACAGATTAAAAGTAAAAGATGCAAGAGAAAGAGGTCTTTTGAGTTCCGAAGATATTCAAAATGATCTTACGCAGTATAAAGAAAATTTTCTTACTTCATTTCTTATAGACAAGGAAATAGTCGAACCTAAAATTAAAGATCTTTATGATAAAAAGGAATATGAAGTCAGAGCTTCACATATTATAATAACTCTTCCGCAGCAGAATATGCTGCCTGCGGATTCCATCGAAGGTTATGCAAAGGCAAATGAAATTATTGCAAAATTGAAGGACGGCGCTGAGTTTTCAGAGCTTGCCGCAGAATATTCAAGTGATAATTCAGCCAAGCAAAACGGCGGGGATCTGTATTATTTTACTGCAGGCATGACAGTTCCGGAGTTTGAAGACGCACTGTATAAACTTAAAGTCGGTGAATATACTAAAGAGCCGATCAGAACGAATTTTGGACTTCATATTGTAAAACTCACGGATAAAAAGAAAAGAAACGACGGAATCAGAGCTTCTCATATTCTGATACAGGATCAAAAGGACAGTCTTGGAAATACAATTGATTCCATCGGTACATACAATAAAGCCAAAGAAACTCTCGAAAGAATAAAAAGCGGCGAAGATTTCGGAAAAGTCGCAACAGAAGTTTCCCAGGATCCGGGCTCTGCTCCGAAAGGCGGAGATCTTGGATTCTTTGACAGAAGAAGAATGATCCAGCCTTTTGACAGTGTCGCTTTTATGCTTAAAGTCGGTGAAGTTTCAGATCTTGTAAAAACTCCCTACGGCTGGCACATAATTAAAGTAACCGAAATTAAGCCGTACGCTTCCTTCGAAAAACAAAAGGAAACTCTTAAAGGCGACTATAAAAAAGGTCCTTCTTTCAAAACCGAATATTTGAAATATGTTGATAATCTTGTAAAGGATTTTAAGTTTGAGATAAAAGATGAAGGACTTAATTTTTTAACTAATAAATTTGACAGCACTAAAACTCTCACCAGTTTTAATCTTGATACAATGTTCGCTCCGGAAGAAAGAGAAATAGTTATAGCAAATTTCTCAGGCGGTGAATTAAAAGTGAATGATCTTATTGAATACCTTGGTAAGAACAAAGACGCTATGACCAGTATTGCAAACGCAGAGACTCTTACGAAAGTTATAAACGGCGCTGGTGAAATTCCTTTGTTATATAAAATGGCAATAAAAGAAAATGTTGAAAAAGATCCCGAATATATTGCACAGCTGACTGAATATGAAAACGGTCTTCTCAGTTTTAAAGTAGATCAGGAAGAGCTATGGAGAAAAATTAAAATTAATCCGGAAGATCTGCAGGGTTATTATGACAAAAATAAAGACAAGTATAGCTATACTGACAGCAATCAGGTTAAATACAGAGCTTTCGAAGATGTTAAGTCTGAAATATCAAATTTAATCCAGCAGGAAAAATTTAAGGAAATGGAAATACAGTACGTAGAGAACTTAAAGACCAAGTATCCGGTTAAAATTAACTCTGCAATATTAATAGAAGCATTTAAAGATTAAAAATTGAAGTTATTAAAAGTAATAATTATTCCGGTTATTTTATTTCTGTCATCTGTCCTGTCAGCCCAGCAGGAAGGTGACAGAGTTCTTGCAATAGTAGGTAATGACATTATTACTGAATCTGATTTTCAGTATCAGCTTCAGTTATATGCACGTCAGAATCAGCTTCAGGAGATTTCTCCTTATATTATTCAGCAGATTTTTCAGTCCATCATAACCAATAAAATAATATTAGCTAAAGCCGAACAGGACAGTATTTTTGTGAGCGAAGATGAAATAAACCGGGAGCTTGACAACAGGATCAAAGCCCTTGTTTCACAGGTTGGCTCTGAAGAGCAGCTTCAGGAAGTTTACGGTATGTCTCTGACAAAAATAAAAATACTTCTTAAAGAAGATCTCACAAAAAACCTGAAAGCTGAAAAACTCAAGAGACAAAGGTTTTCGGGCGGTGTCCGGATCTCGGACAATGAAATCAGGGAGTTTTATCAGAGTTACAAAGACAGTCTTCCGGATGTCAGCGAAGAGATCGAAATTGCTTCCATTGTAATGGAAAGAAAAGTCAGTGATGCGGAAAAGAAAGAAGCCCGCAGAATTGCAGAGCTGATTCTCGACAGTATTAAGAGCGGAGTTGACTTTTCCGATCTGGCGCGTAGAAATTCAGCTGACTCAATGTCAGCCATACAGGGCGGTGATTTGGGCAGTGCTAAGAAAGGGAATTTTGTAAAAGAATTTGAAGACGCAGTCTTCAGTCTTTCTCCCGGTGAAGTCTCAGGAGTTGTAGAAACACAGTTCGGAATGCACATAATTAAGCTAAATGATAAAATCGGAGATAATGTAAAGTCACAGCATATTCTTATTAGATTTCCAAAATTTGAATCGTCTGATTTTGAGACAATAAATTTTATGAATGATCTGAAAGAAAAAATTAACAAAGGTGAAATTACATTTGAAGAGGCTGCGAAGACTTATTCGGATGATCCTCAGGCAAAAAAAACCGGGGGCTATCTTGGTAAAATCCCATCAGAACAGTTCGACAGTCTCACTACAGAAGTAATTAGAAATCTGTCTCCCGGTCAGATCTCAGATCCTGTCAGAGTCGGCTCTGATACTGAATACGGTTATCAGCTTATTAAGCTGATTCAGATAATTCCCGAACATCCTCTTTCTTTTAAAGACGATTATGACAGAATTAAAAGATTCGCGGAAAATTTTAAGGAAAGCAAGGAAATGGAAAAATGGATTGAAGAGTTAAGAGAATCAATCTATGTGGATATAAAAATGTAAGTATTAACGTAATGTGTTTTTATGTGATGTTATACGTTTTGTATTAAGGAAGTATAAATTATATGTAATACTCAAATCCTGTTAGTTGATATTTATTGAAAATATACAATTGATACGGAGGTTTTCTTAATCTCATTAACTTCATAAAACCAATCCGTCAGTATGAATTTTTCTTTTAATGCAGAATACGGTCTGCTCTATTCTTTATTGCTGCTGATAATTTCAGGTGTGATTGCGTATTTCTATTATAAAAGAACTTCATTAAAAAACCCTCAGAAAAAGTTATTTACAATACTCAGAACTATAACTGTCTTCCTGTTTCTACTGTTGCTGCTTTCCCCCGTGTTTTCATTTATTTCCGGAATATCACCCCCGCCAAAGAATGTCTTTCTTATAGACAATTCCGAAAGCCTTCTTATTGAAAACCGTAATGAGATCTTAAAAAATATTCTTACATCAGAACTAATGAATGCAGGAGCGGGAAATTCAGAAAATGTATTCTATCTTTTTTCTGAAAATCTGATGAGAGAATTAACCAGGGATGAACTCAAATCAATAGCATATGAAGGCGTAAATAATTTTTCAACCGATCTTTCTTCTTCCTTAAACACATTGAACAGTAACCTTTCAGAGAGCAATATCTCAACCGTAAATATTATTTCGGACGGGATCATAAACGAAGGCGGCAATCCGCTTAAGTTCGCAGCGTTAATGAATGTATCTTTTAACTATTATCTTACAGGTGATACCGTTCAGAAAAAAGATGTTTCTGTAAAAAATCTTTATTTCAATAAAACAGCTTTTGCCGAAAGCAGCGTCCCTGTAAAGGTTCAGATAATGTCTTACTTGTATAATTCAGTTTTGAATGTCAGACTTTTCGAAGAAGATAAACTAATCGATACAAAGACGGTTGCGGTTAATGATAAACAGCTTTCTTATGAAGTTTCTTTCAGCGTGTTTTCACAGGACAGCAGAATAGTTAAATACAGAGTTGAAACCGAGCCTCTTGAAAATGAGATCACCCTTAAAAATAATTTCAGAGATTTTTATATTAAATTTACTGACAATAAATTCCGTGTACTGTTTGTCTCAGGCGGTCCGGGTGCAGATAATTCATTTGTTACAGGTGAGTTAAAAAAGATCAGAAATTTCCGGACTGATGTAATGACTCAAAAAGCCGCAGGAGAATTTTATGAAGGCAGTTTTCCCGATACTGATAATTATGACGTTTTTATTCTGTCCGGATATCCTACCGCAGTGTCAGATCAGAGCGTTTTAAATAAAATCAGTTCAAGCATTGAAAAAAATAATTCGTCTCTGATTTTTATGGCTGCGAGAAAAACTGATTACGCTAAGCTAAAAGCGATAGAAGATAAACTTAGTTTTAAAGTTTCTTCACATTCGGATAATGAAGAGCTAACCGGACTATCTCCGGTTGCATTTCCCGGAAATGAAATATTTGAAAGACTGGGTCAGCTTGGTTCAGTCAGCAGTATGCCTGATGTTTTTAAAACATCTTCCGTTTTTTCCGGAAATCCTTCATCTGAAACCTTTATACTGACTTCAAGAAATTCCGGTCCGGCTTTGGTTATTGAAAATACTCCGGATAAAAAATCAGCTGCATTTCTTGTTTACGGGTTTTATAAATGGAGACTGAATAAATCCGGTTCGGATAATTCTGATTTTTTCAGAAATATTGTTTCTGCTATAATTGTCGCCATAACCGATAAAGAAGCTAACAAACACTTTTCAATAGAAACTTCAAAACCGGTATTTTCAAAATATGAAGATGTAAGGTTTAATGCTTCGATATTAAATCATGAAATAAAGGGCAGTGAAAAAATTAAAGTGCGCATTTCAGGAACCGGATATGACAGAGAAATAGAAATGAACCGGCTAAATGATTTTCAGTATTCCGGTTCTGTCAGAATTCCCGAGGACGGGAATTATGAATTTAATGCAGGACTTTATGAAGACAATGTTCTGATCGAAGAAACTAAAGGCAGATTTTCCGTAGGGGAGAATAATTTCGAATTCATTGAGACACGGGCTGATAATTCAATTCTAAAAATGCTTGCGCTTGAAACAGGCGGTGAAAATCTGACAGGCAGGAGCGGAAGTGAGATCAGCGGATTCATTTCTGATATTAACAGCAGGTCGGAGTATGAAATTAAAACCGCTAAAAACCTTGAACTCAATGTGAACCCTTATTATCTTTCAGCACTGATTTTTTTATTGTGTCTCGAATGGTTTTTAAGAAAGAGAAACAATCTGCCTTAAAAAATTTCTAATTTGTAATTTAATCTGATTTTAAATTTGCATCACTTTTAATTTTATTTGAAAACTTTTGTATTAATATTATTCTTAATTCTCAATACTGATCTGCAGGCGGGCAGCGGAATCAGTTACTGGCTTGTGCAGCCGCAGCAGACACCGAGAAATCTTTCCGCCTGTGTATTTACCGATACGTCATTCGGATGGATCGCAGGCGATACAGGACTCGTTATGAATACTACAAACGGCGGGGTTTCATGGAATACGCAAAGCACCGGCATTCTGAATAATATTCACGATATGTTTTTTCTGAACAGAAATATAGGTTACGCTCTTGCGTGGGAGCTGGACGCTACGCCGCCGAATTATTACGGGACGAAAATTCTTTCCACTACAAACGGAGGAATAAACTGGTACGTAACTTTATTTCCTGATTCAAATGTCTTTCTCAATACGGTTTTTTTCAGGGATTCTCTGAATGGATATATAGCGGGATCGGGCGGTAAGCTTTATTATTCTACCAACTCCGGAGCAAAATGGATAAACTCTGAAATTGATTCCGGAATGGTGTTTGGCTTTCCGGTTGAAAAAATTAAATTCTATGATGAAGATTACGGACTTGCTGTCGGAGGAGCTATTGATATTGCAGGTTTGGTTTGGAGATCTACAAACGGCGGAAGGTCCTGGAGAACAATTATAATCGGACCAGAGCCGATAAATGATTTTCTTTTTCTTGATAAAAATAATGCTATCGGTGTAGGAGGCGATTTTGAATACGGATCGAGTAATATAAAATCTTTTGACGCCGGTTCAAACTGGCTTTACGAAGAGTTTCAGGTTTTCGGAATTGCAAACACAATTGCTTACAGGACGAAGCATGAAGCCTGGATCTCTCTAGGCATTGTTGACAGTTTTCTGGTAACTTCTGACGGCGGAATTAAATGGGAGCTTATCGGCACACCTCAGCAAAGCAGGATTTACGATATTGAATTTCCCGGCGAAAGAAACGGATGGGCCGTAGGAGTAGGCGGTGTGATATTAAAATATAATACCGATGTAATAAGCGTAAATAATATAAGCGCCGCTATTCCGGAAAAATTTATACTTTATCAGAATTATCCGAATCCGTTTAATCCTGAAACTGTTATCCGTTATGAGTTAATGAAGACGGGATATACTGTACTGAAAATTTATGACATAAAAGGCATTGAAGTAAATAACCTGGTCAGTGAGGTTCAGACTGCCGGCATATATAATGTAAAATTAAGCGGCGCAAATCTGCCGAGCGGTGTTTATTATTATAAACTTTCTTCAGGCGGATTTTCCGAAACAAAAAAATTAGTTCTTTTAAAGTAATTTTTTGCTTAACAGCGGATTCCTGCTGTATTTAAAAATGAATTTATAAACAGTGTTGACCAAATCGTTTCATTAAATAAGATTATAGATGAGATTATTCATAAATATAAAGTTTTCTCATACACTTATTGGATTAAACGTCATTGGATAATTACCGAAAGAATTCATGAGAAATTGCGTTTATAAAATTTTCCTGACTGAAAAATCTGCACATCAAATTTTGAGCAGAAAATATTAAAGCAATTGTGAACCGATGACGTCCCGAAGGGAAAATGAATTACGGCAATTTTTCAAAGGCGAGATTTTTTTTGTGGTACTTTTTTTGATCTTTCAAAAAAGAATGTTAAGGTAAGTTTAGCTTTAAGTTGAACGCTAAATGTTTTGGACGTATATGCTTTACAAACGAAACAAGCTAAATTCGTTAATTGAAAATATTTCATTTAATATGTATTTTCACAAATCAAAGAATAAAATCCCAGCATAATGAAATTTTCTGTCACCGGTGAAAATCTTGTAGAATATCTATCAAAAGTCATTACCGTAGTTCCAAACCGCTCTCCGCTTCCGATTTTAGATAACATTTTATTTCAGCTCGAAGGAAATAAGCTTCAGATGACATCATCTGATCTTGAGATATTTATGAGGACTGAGCTTGATGTAAAAGGAGGACGCGACGGCAGTGTTGCTGTTCCCGCTAAGAGACTTCTTGATATTACCCGAACGCTAACTTCTGAGAAACTGGATTTCGATGTCAATGAAAAGAACCGTATCACGATCAAATCCAAACGCGGTAAGTTCACCCTCGGCGGCGAGCCGTCTGACGAATTTCCGCTGCCTGAAGAAAAGAAGGATATGAATAAAATTGATATTAAAGGACCCGTAATAAAAAGATTCCTTTCAAAAATAATTCACGCTGTCAATACGGATGAAATGAGACGCAATATGGCTGGCGTGCTTACGGAGGCTTCTGCGGATCAGTTAAAAATTGTAGCTACTGACGGATTCAGATTAAGTAAAATAATTAAAACTGATTTTAAACACGAAGCAGATAACGATGAAAAAATTGTGATACCGTATAAAACCGCCCAGCATATTCTCAGACTTAATAATAACGAGGACACAGTTATAGAATATGACGATCACGATCTGAAAATTTCATTTGACAGTATTGCAGTTTATTCAAAACTGATAGACGATACATTTCCTAATTATGAAAATGTAATCCCCTCGGATAATGACAAAATACTCAGAATAAACAAACATGCGTTCTCTGATTCGCTGGTAAGAGCTCTGATATTTGCTGATGTAATTACAAAGCGCGTAAGACTTGAAATTACGACTTCATCGCTTCAGATAAGAGCGGACAATCCGGAGATCGGTTCCGAAGGCGAGGAAATGATAGACTGCAGTTTCAACAGCAAGACCGGAACGGAAGATTTTGATAAAACTCCTTTTGTGATCGCATTTAATGCAGGATATCTGCTGGATGCTGTATCACAAATGGAAACAGAAGAACTGAATGTCAGTTTTGGAAATCCTTCAAAAGCGGCAATAATTACGCCGACCGAGCAGAAGTCCGGAGAAGATTTTATTGAACTCATAATGCCGGTCAGAGTCGGATAAGTTTTTACCGGATCAGTAAAATTACATGTGTCTTTCCGAAAAATAACTTAATGCAAAAGCTGAATTTTTTAATCAGCAGTTTTAATAAACGGAGTTTTACAAATCCCTGACATAAACGCAGCTGTATATGAATTGATCCACTGATTATGATTTTAAAGCGTATTGTATTAAAAAATTTCAGAAATTATTCCTCACAGGAAATTACTTTTAATGATAAATTTAATTTCATATACGGCAGTAACGGACAGGGAAAGACAAATATACTCGAAGCTGTTTCATATTCTACCTACGGTAAAAGTTTTCTCGGAGCTGCCGAATCAGACTGCGTTAAATTTGGAAGCAATGAATTTTTTGTTGAATCGGACTTTATAAATGATCTTGGCAATAAAGATTTTATAGTTATAAGTTATGATAAATTAAAAAAGTCCAAAGCCGTTCACAGGAATAAACAAAAGGTAAATTCTTTTTCGGCTGAGGTCTTCGGAAGATTTCCTCTGGTTTTTCTTTCTCCGAAAAGTCTAAACATTACTTACGGAAATCCTTCGGACAGAAGAAAGTTCTTTGATATACTTATATCGCAAAGCAGTAATCTTTATCTGGATCAGCTGAAGGAACTTGCGAAAATTCTCAGACAGAAAAGCGCTCTGCTCAGGGAGTATTCAATACATAAAAAGTATAAATTAGCTGATCTTAAAAATCTTCTGAATTCCTATAATGAAAAGCTTTCTGAATTCTCCGCTAAGGTTCTTTTCAAAAGATTAAATTTTCTTAAAGAGTTTGAATCTTACTTTGACAGAAATTTTCAGTTTCTTCTGAAGCAGGATCACAGAGGTAAAATAAGTTACTATTCGGATATTACAAAAGAAGTCTTTCCTGAAGATGCATTACCTGAACGGGAAGAATTAAAAGCTTTCACGGAGAAGCTGCTTTCGGAAAAATATGAAGATGAAATAAAACGCGCCGTTACGCTTGCCGGTCCGCAGAGAGACGACTATATTTTTAAATTAACAAAATACGGTAAGGATTTAAATAAAGGGACAGATACTTTTGAACTCAAGAATTTTGCATCGCAGGGAGAGCATAAGACGTTTCTGCTTGCGTTAAAGCTTTCGGAATACGACTATCTGAAGAGCACCAAGTCAACAAGTCCGGTACTTCTGTTGGATGACATACTTTCTGAGCTGGATGAGGACAGGGTATCTAAGATAATTTCTCATCTGAAAGATTACGGTCAGATTTTTTTAACGACTACGGACAGGAATTATATTAACCGGTTAAAATCTTTTTATTCGGACAGCGAAATATCCGAATTTAAAATAGAAGAAGGAAAAGTTATTTAAGTGTATATGAAAAAGATAAATACAACAGACAGATATAACAGGACAGTTTGTCTTAAGACAGAGATGGATGATTTTATGGAATATATCGGAATGAATTCCAGAATGCACGAGCTTAAGATACTGAATGTATGGGATGAATGCGTAGGAGAATCCATTTCAAGATATTCAAACCCGGTCGAGCTGAAGAAGAACCGGCTTTTTGTAAAAGCGGAAAACGCCGCATGGAGATATGAGCTTTCATTGAAAAAAACGGAAATAATAAATAAGCTGAATCAAAAGCTCGGTAAGAAATTAATCAGAGAAATTGTTTTCATTTAAAAATAATAACGTAAATGGCTAAAGTAAAAGAAGGAAAAGACAAGCCGGCGAAGAACGGAGCGCCCGGTTACGATGCAGTGGATATTCAGGTTTTAAAAGGACTTGAACACGTAAGGAAAAGACCTGCAATGTATATCGGCGATATTTCTACAAGAGGGCTTCATCATCTTGTATATGAAGTAATTGACAACGCTATCGACGAAGCTCTTGCGGGACACTGCGACAAGATCACGCTCACGTTGAATAAAGACTCGTCGGTAACGGTAACTGATAACGGAAGAGGAATTCCTACTGATATTCACCCGACTGAAAAAATTTCGGCGCTGGAAGTTGTAATGACACAGCTAAACGCCGGAGGAAAATTTAACCGCGACAGTTATAAAGTTTCAGGCGGTCTTCACGGAGTCGGTGTTTCCGTTGTGAATGCTCTCAGCGAATGGCTCGAAGCTGAAGTAGTAAGAGACGGCAAAATATATTATCAGAAGTATGTCCGCGGAATTCCGGAGGCGAAAGTTAAGACAACAGGTAACGCAAAAAAAACCGGTACTAAAATTACCTTCTATCCTGACAATGAAATTTTTAAGATCACTACATTTAAATTTGAAACGCTTGAGGAAAGATTAAGAGAGCTTGCATATCTTAACAAAGACCTGACCATAATAATAAAAGATGAAAGGACAGACGGAACAGGAAAGAGCTCGGAGTTTCATTATAAAGGAGGGTTAATAGATTTTGTAAAATACCTTGACGAATCTGAAAAATCTTTCACGGGAAAACCGATCTATATTTCAGGTGAAAAAGATAATGTCCAGGTCGAAATTGCGTTTCAGTATAATGATTCATACAACGACAACATCTATACTTTTGTAAATAACATCAACACACATGAAGGAGGTACGCATCTTGAAGGATTCAAAGCTGCTCTGACGCGTACATTAAATAACTACGGGATAAAAAATAATCTGATAAAATCAGATAAAATTACTCTGACCGGAGATGACTTCCGTGAAGGACTTACGTGCGTCATCAGCATCAAAGTGCCTGAGCCGCAGTTTGAAGGACAGACAAAAACCAAGCTTGGTAACAGCGAAGTAAAGGGAATAGTGCAGTCTATTACCGGCGAGTCTCTTGGTAATTTTCTGGAAGAGAATCCGTCCGTAGCGAGAAAGATCATTGATAAATGTCTGAGAGCTGCTGAAGCGCGTGAAGCTGCAAGAAAAGCAAGAGAGCTGACGCGCAGAAAAAACGCTCTTGAAATTTCAGGACTTCCCGGAAAGCTGGCTGACTGCTCAATTAAAGATCCTGCGCAGTGCGAGCTGTATCTGGTCGAGGGAGATTCCGCAGGCGGCTCCGCTAAGCAGGGCAGGGACAGAAGATTTCAGGCGATACTTCCCCTGAGAGGAAAGATTCTTAATGTAGAGAAAGCGAGAATAAATAAGATACTTGAGAATGAAGAAATCAGATCGATAGTAACGGCTATCGGAGCTGGTCTCGGAAATTCGGATGAATTTGATGAGACAAAAATAAGATACGATAAAATTATTCTCATGTGCGACGCCGACGTGGACGGTTCTCATATCAGAACGCTTCTTCTGACTTTTTTTTACAGACATATGAAAGAAATTGTAGAGACGCAGAGACTATACATTGCTCAGCCGCCTCTTTACAAAATTAAAAAAGGAAAGACCGAGCTGTATGCATATGATGAGAGGGAAAGAGAAGAAATTATTAAATCATTTAAGGCGGATAAAAATATTCCTGTTATCGATATTGATAATGAAGAAATTCCTGAAGTTGATGCTTCTGTATCCGGCACTCCGAAAGGAATTGCAATATCCAGGTTTAAAGGACTGGGCGAAATGAATCCTGAGCAGCTTTGGACGACTACGATGAATCCCGAAACAAGAACGATAGTGCTTGTAACGAATGAGAATGCCGCCGCAGCTGATAAAATATTCAGAGTGCTGATGGGAGAAGAAGTGGAGCCGAGAAGAAAATTTATAGAAGAGAATGCAAAGTATGCGAATCTTGATGTGTAATGAAATTCTCCGGATTGTTTGATGAGGTTTAAATCATTTGAGATAAGCCGGTTCTTTGTAATAATTCTGTTCATATTTTCCGGAAGCGAAGCTTTTGCCGCCGGTGATTCCGCGCTTTCTTCATTCAGCAGTCAGAATAAGAAAAGTTTTTTCACGTCATTTTCTTTCGGAATGGGAATAAGTTATTCTGACAATCCGTCACTGCTGAAATTCATAGAGTCTGATGTGATTGATTATTCCCAGATCCCGAATGACGAGAAAATTTCTAACTTTACCACCGGAATATTTTTTTTCGGCAGCGCTGAGAGACAGATCCTGAATGACTTTTCTGTAAAGGGAGAATATTCTTATACCATAAAAACCATCAACGTACCTTATAGTCCGAATTACCAGTACTCTTATTATATGCATCAGCCGATGCTGACTTTGAATTATCTTATTCCGCAGAAGCACAGTTATTTCAAATTCGGTCTCGGAGGAGGATATAATTTTTCAGATTTCACAAGAAAATATATTACAGCTGAGAGTGATTACAAATCTTCAGGTCCGGCTGTAAAGTTAGAAATGGTTTTCAATGCGCAGCTCGGTAAAAACTCTTCGACATATCTCAGCGGATTTTTAATGAAAAGCTTTATGTCGGATCTTAAAAATTCCGGCGGGACATTTCTCAAAGGTCCGCAGAACAGCAATGTAAATCTCAGCAGTTTTGCGATTGGCGTAAAGCTCGGTCTGGAATTATATTTTTTTTAATGACAAAATATGATTGAAGAAATTTTTAAAGCGATAATACTCGGGATAATACAGGGGGCTACGGAATTCATTCCAATCAGCAGCACCGCTCATCTTAGAGTCATCCCGGCATTGCTCGGCTGGAAAGATATCGGAGCTGCATACAGCGCGGTAATACAGCTCGGCACGCTGGCGGCGACTCTGGTTTATTTCCGCAATGACATTTCGCAGATCACCGGCGGATTTCTGAAAGCGGTAAAGCAGAGGGATCTTTTTTCAAATATGGATTCGAAGATCTTTATATTTATCATAGCCGGCACAATCCCGATCTCAGTCGCCGGGCTTTTGCTGAAAGGATTTATAGAGGGTGACGCCAGAGGACTTTATGTTATCAGCTTTGCTCTGATCATCCTTGCCGTAATTCTCTTCATAGCGGAGCGGACCGGAAAGCAGAACAAGAGCATGGAAAATATGACTTTAAAAGACGGCATAATAATCGGCTGCGCGCAGGCGCTTGCGCTGATACCGGGAAGTTCAAGAAGCGGCGTAACTATCACTGCAGGACTTTTCACCGGACTTACACGTGAAGCTTCCGCCAGATATTCATTTCTGCTCAGCATCCCCGCCATCGGACTCAGCGGTTTGTATGAACTGTTTAAAGAAAGACACGAACTTCTGAATGAAAATTTACTAAGTCTGATAATTGCAACCGCTGTTTCTTTAATATCCGGTTATCTTGCGATCGCTTTCCTGATAAATTATCTGAAAAAAAGAAGCACGATGATTTTTATCGTTTACAGAATAGCGCTTGGGATACTAATACTAATTTTACTTTCGCAGGGGATACTTCAGAATCTTGACTGAGTTAATATAAAGTTTTTTCATTAAAAATTTATTTAAAACTTTTTTCTAAATCTACAGATTGAATATGATGACAGAAATTATAAATTAACAAGATGGATAATTCAAAGGATTATTATAATAAATTATTGAACGAAGGATTTAGTCCGGCTTTAATAATATCGAATCGAAATTTTCAGAAAATACTTTTATCAGAATTTAATATTTGAATTGCGATTTAAGCAATTCAAATGAATTTTTTCGTTTCCCAATTAAAAATAATACGCATCCAATAGAGATTAGGGATTTTTTGTTATCCTTTGAATTAATTCTTGAACTTTTTGAAAAAGAAGATTCTGAAAAATATAAGATTATTCATAAAGGTACTCCTTTTTATTTTATAGCAATGGGTGCCATTATGGTAGGTGATTTTGAAAAAGGAGTCTTTTACATGGACGCTGCAAAATCTGAAGATGAAAAAAATGGTTTTGGTATGGAACAGCCTGCCGGATTATTTTTCAATTTTGAAGCAAATAATGAAAATCAGGCAGCTGTACTGTTCGTGTAAAAAATTCGAAGTTCTTTAGAGAACCAATTGAAGTGCATATTGCCTGAGATAAATTCAAATTCGTTGTTTGATAAACTTATATGCAAATTCAGTCAAACAGAAACTATTAGACCTGAGTTGAGAACTATTTTTACATCATTCATAACTTTCGCTTATGAATACGATAGTATACAGAGATATTTTAAATTAACAGACGAAAAATATGGAACAGGTGAACCATTTTTTGTTCATTTAATAAAAGGTTGTATAATTTTTGAAAGTTTACTGAAGAATTCCGAAACTGGAAATTCTATACCGGGTAAAAAAACTTTAAATGATTATTTAAAAAATGAAGATATCTACACCGGATTAGGATTAAGTTCACAACCCGAAGGAATTAACGCAAGAATATATCTCTTCAAACAAATACTCAGTTGATGACTTATATTCTTATCTTTTAAGAACTATTTCACAAGTATAATTATTCGAAAATTCCATTCCCAATAAAACCAGTACAAATTATCTTAATAAAATCATTTTCTTAGTTTGAATAAAATCGTTTGTCTGTAGTGTATAGAAGTAAACGCCTGATGGAATGTCAGCAGCGCTAAAAACATACTGATATGTACCGGCTGATTTTCTTTCATTTGCAAGAGTAGAGATTTCCCTGCCAAGCCGATCATATACTTTTAAACTAATAAATGATAATTTGGGTAATGAGAATTTTATAATAGTTGAAGGATTAAAAGGATTAGGATAATTTTGCTCTAAACTATAGCCAATGGGAATTTCACCGGATATTTTTGTTACATCAAGCAAAATAGAACCATAAGTAACTCCATCAATAACAGCTCCTACCATTGATTTTGAATATGCTCCTCCTAATAAAGGACTGCCATAACCTCTGTAAAAATACATATATCCGAATTTTTCAGCGTATGAATATGAAGTTTTACCTTCTATTGGAGCACCTAAAGTATCTATTCTTTTAACATAACATAAAGTATCACTTGTACCGAAAATGTTTGAAATCTTCGTTGTTGAATTTATTAAACTTCTAAAAAAAGTACCATTAGGGCAATCATTCCATAAATATCCCGTGGGTAAATTAAATCCAATTTCCAGCCAACTACCATATATACTATCTACACAGCCTGGACCTGCTCCTCCATATAAGTTTAATGTTAATGTGTCAAAATAATAACGAACATAATATTTATTCATAGGAGGTTCATTATATATTTCCATTTTTTTATATATAAATCCATTAATTTTTTCTTCAGAAACAATTCTGGCGCTATATCTAATATAAGTGCCTGGTTCTTGATAAACATATTCATAGTAGCTACCAAGTTTAAAAGGGACAATAAAACTTTTCTGTGCAGCAGCTAATGAGCTTATTAATAAAAACAATATGAGTGTTATTATTCTCAGCATTATTTGATCAGAATCATTTTTCTTATTGCAACAAAATTACCTGCAATTATTTTGTAATAATAAATACCGCTGGCAAAGTTAGAACCATCAAAGTTAATAAAATAATTACCCGGGTTTTTAATTTAATTTACCAAAGACTTAATTTCTCTTCCTGAGTTATCATATATCCTGATTTTCACCATCGATTGCTCTTTAATGCTATACTCGATTTTTGTAATCGGATTAAATGGATTAGGATAATTCTGACTGAGGTCATTTTCAATATGTAAGTTAATTTCAGGGTCTTGAGTAATATTGTCTGGACCTTCTCCTTCAAGAGTACAAGGATCAAAATATCCTGAGACACTATCTCTCTCTGACCTGCAGGATTCTTTATTTGTTAAATCAACTGCTGAAATTTTATATGAATAAGTTATCGGAATATTCGGGCATGCTCCTCCGGAACCGGCTCTATATAAGATTTGACTTTGATCTAAATATGTAGTGTCAGAAGTCGTTGCTACATAGTAATAATTGTATGGTTCGAAGCCAGGATAAGTAATTATACCCTTATATATTTTATAATGACTAATGTCAGGTTCTGTGTTTCTATTCCAAGTCAAGCGAGGATAAAAAGCATTTGGAGGATAACTCATAAATTCTCTCGCAGTATGCATATATTGTGGCTTCGATGGAGAGCTTTGAGTTAAATTCTCAAAATATATGCTAACTATCAAATTGCCGTCTGTTGTTTTTCCAAGTATCTCTACCGCAAAGCTATCTGATGGATTATTGATTTTTACAGCGGGATTACTCCAGGGAGAATAAACCTGATTATAACCAACGTCAAAACATACATTGGTATCACCATTAACACTTCGTTCTGTCCTTAAATCTTCATATTCTAGTCCAGTGTAAAAACTTACACATGTATCATTTCTTAAATCAAATATTGTTTGCCCTAATATTTTATTAGGTGTATCATAAAAAAATTTATCTAAATAAATTCCATTATTAAGAGTATCAATTACATATTTTGTTGGGTGTGTTGGACTTTTTAAAAAATTCCAACGTCCGTCAGCAGACTCAACGGTTGTAAGTCGTTTATGAATCAACAATAAAGAATCCGGTACAAATGGATTAGACGGCTGATAAACAAAGTTATTCCATACTTTCCAGTCAGGAGTAAAGTGATAATTTATCCTCCTCCTATTCTCAAGATAATAAGTGTTTGAGCCCTTAGTACACGACAAAAATATGAGTTAAAAAATAAAATCTGACTCTTTAAATTA